>Ga0187771_10002951_pt1 | contig 11825 bp, 11 predicted proteins | sample 0116_SJ02_MP15_1_FD_133139 | JGI IMG/M metagenome (GOLD analysis project Ga0187771, IMG submission 133139) | Tropical peat soil microbial communities from peatlands in Department of Meta, Colombia - 0116_SJ02_MP15_10_MG | ecosystem: Environmental > Terrestrial > Soil > Wetlands > Peat | place... | reverse complement strand
TGACGCGCCCGCGCCAGAGCTGCCTTGCTGCGGTCGCCTCATCGCAGAGCGAATCCGTAGCTTCGCGCGCGGTTCTGCTTCAACGCCTCAAGGCTCTTACCCGGCAATATCGCGGCAAACCTGTCCCGCGTCCGCCTCATTGGAGCGGGTATCGAGTCCGGCCCGAGGAGGTCGAGTTCTGGCGCCGGCGTGCCTATCGCCTCCATGAGAGAGAGCTATTTGTCGCCGGCCGCGGCGGATGGAAACGTTCGTTCCTGCAGCCCTGAAGCTTGCGATGGCCCTTCGCTTGCTTTACATCCGGGAAAGCCGTCGAGCGAAGCCAAAATAAACAAGCTTCGGATCTCCTGCTAATTCATAGGGGCCAAATGTTGTCTCGATCGGATGCAGAAAAGAGCGCCGCCGGCTCACGTCGTCCGCCGCAGATCCGGCGACCGACTTACGACGTCAACCAGCGGCCTTTCCTCGTTATTTGGGAAGTAACGCGAGCCTGCGATCTCGCTTGTGTTCATTGTCGAGCGGAGGCCCTATCGCAACGCAATCCCCTTGAACTGAGCACGGCGCAGGGATGCGAACTTATCGATCAAATCGCTGACTTCGGTTCTCCGCTTCCGCTGTTTGTGATTACCGGCGGTGACCCGTTGAAGCGGCCGGATCTGCTGGAGCTTGTCGCACATGCGCACAAGCGCGGCCTGCCGGTTGCGTTCTCGCCGTCCGCGACGCCGCTGCTTACGGCGGACAAGATTGCCGCGCTCAAAAATGCGGGCGTGAAAGCTCTGTCGCTCAGTCTCGACGGCGCATCGCCGGAGACTCACGATGCGTTCAGACGCGTCGACGGCGTTTTCGATCGCACGATGGCGGCGTGGAGCGAGGCGCAAAAGCTCGGCCTCAAGGTTCAGATCAACACGACCGTCGCGCAGCGCAATCTTCTTGAGATGGCGGCGATCGCGAATCTGGTGCGCGATCGCGGCGCGATTCTGTGGAGCGTGTTTTTCCTCGTCCCCGTCGGTCGCGCCACCACGATGCATCCCATCTCGCCGGCCGAATGCGAAGACCTGATGCACTTCCTGTACGAAGTCGGCAAAACGATTGCGGTCAAAACCACCGAAGCGCCGCATTTCCGCCGCATCATATTGGAACGTGTCGTGCTCGAAGCGCTTTCGCTCGATCCAGAAGAGACACTCAGGCTTGGCCCCGTATATGGATCGTTAAAGAAGGGTCTCGCAGGATGGGACTCGCGCGAGAAGATCAGGCGTCCGCCGATGGACGTCAACGCGGGGCAGGGGTTTGTGTTCATATCGCACGTCGGCGAGGTGCATCCGAGCGGTTTCCTTCCTGCGGGAGCAGGGAATGTGCGCAATCAGCCACTAACGAAGATTTATCGGGAAAGCGCGGTATTCAACGCCCTGCGCGACGATCGCAGGCTGCGCGGTCGATGCGGGGAATGCGAGTTTCGCGAGGTATGCGGAGGTTCGCGCTCGCGCGCATACGCAGCGACCGGAGACTACCTCGGCGAAGACCCTCTCTGCTCGTACGTGCCGCGGAGCTTTCCGTATCAGTCGGAAATCGCGGAGACGTTGCGGACCCAGGTGCGCGCCGCTGCGGGCGTCGGCGGCGGATGAGAGAATCAGAACGGGGCGGTCGCGAGCCGAACGATCTGATGTACGCGATCGCCCGCGCCCGGCATGCTCAAGACCACCTCTAAAAGGATCAACAGGGCGACCGCGACTTCGAGTAACAGCAATCGCCGCTCACGCGCGACATCCAGAACCAACTCGAGAGTCTCCTGGATGCTGCGGAGTTTCGATTCCAGCGCCGCATAGCGATCGACCAGATCAAACTCGCCGCGCAGGTCGACGTAAATCTGATCCATCGCAGCGTCCTCCCACGTCGCATCGGGTTTGTCGAGCAGATGCAGGACACTGAGCACCTCGGTGCGGGTGCCGATCGCGTCGCCGATGAATCGATGAAGCGGGCGGGTGCGAAACGGAACCGTGCCCCGACGCTGAAGACGTACGACGAGACTGTTCGTCCGTCCGAACAGGTCGTCAACGATGCGCTCGTAATATTCCATCGCGGCGCTCTGGGCCACCGTCAGCGCGACGATTGCCGCCCGACCCGGCGTGAATCTGTCCACATGAAGGGTGCCATCGACGATTCCGGTCTTGAACGTGGGATCTTCGATGACCGAATAATCTTCGCGGATGATTTGCATCGTAAGTTTCGGCGCCCATTCATGAAGCCGGGCCAGTTCGCGACTTCGGCGCTCGGCCGAAACGTCGTAGAGGACTGCCGCGCCGAACGGATAAACGAACATACCGCCTTCCTCATCGAGGCGGACCGTCAACTCGTGCATCGAGATCTTCGCTTCCGGAAAAACCTGCGAGAGCTGTTTGAGCGGGAAGTTTTCTTCGAATGCGACAGCGTAGAATTGATGAGTTTTCGGTGGCACGATTTCCCTCGTCACCGTCGCGCCTTCGTTCGGCGATTTGTCAGCATAACAGACTTGTAAGTCGGCGCGCCCTGAAGCACAACCATTGAGTATGAAGGACGAAACCCTCCTTGTCACAGCCGGGCGTGATCCTCGCGCCGCCTACGGCGCGGTCAACACGCCTGCGTACAGGACATCCACGATACTGTTTGAGTCATTCGATGAGTTCGAGGCCGGACTGCACGATCCCGCCAGGCGCAAATTCGCGTACGGAAGGCTCGGCACGCCCACCAGCGCTGCTCTCGAAGATGCCGTCGCGCAGCTCGAAGGCGGAGCGCACAGTCGCCTCGCACCCTCGGGCCTCGCGGCAATAACGACAGCGCTTACCGCGTTTCTTTCCGCGGGCGACCACCTTCTGATGACGCAGGGGGCGTATCCGCCCGCGCGGCGTTTTTGCGACGACGCACTCACGCGAATGGGAGTCGAGACCACCTATTACGATCCGCTGATCGGAGCGGATATCGAGTCGCTATTCCGGACGAATACCAGATTGGTATATGTCGAATCACCTTCAAGTGGTCTGTTCGACGTACAGGACATTCCGGCGATCGCCCGCGCAGCACACGAGCGAGAAGCTATCGTGATAATGGATAACACATGGGCATCGCCTCTCTACTTCAAACCCTTTGCTCACGGAGTCGATATTTCGATTCAGGCTGCGACGAAATACATAGTCGGGCATTCGGATGCGATGCTCGGAGTCATCACCTGCAACGAGCAGACGTGGCGCTCGCTGAGGAACATGCATCGGGAGCTGGGGCAGACGGCTGGGCCTGATGACATATATCTCGGACTCCGAGGAATCAGAACCCTGGCGGTCAGGCTCAAACAGCATCATGAGAACGGGCTCGCTCTTGCAAGGTTTCTGCAGAAGCGGCCCGAGGTCCATTGTGTCTATCATCCGGCGCTCGAGGGCGATCCCGGCCACAGCTTGTGGAATCGCGACTTCCTCGGCGCTTCCGGATTGTTCGCGGTTCAACTTGAAACATGGGTCACGCGCAGAGCGCTTGCGGCGATGCTCGACGGACTGAAACTGTTCGGAATGGGTTACTCATGGGGAGGTTACGAAAGTCTCGCCGCACCGTTTCATGTGAGCCACTATCGGACAGGATTGACGGGCGACGATCCGTGGTTGATTCGAATCCACGCCGGGCTCGAAGATAAGCGGGACCTTATCGAGGACCTGGAGCAGGGCTTTCAAAGACTTAACGCCAACCTATAGCCAAGTACAATGCAATACGAAGAAATCAAAATGTATTCGGACTACAAGAGCCCATTCGCATATCTCGCTTTCGACCCGGCGTTCGAGCTTGAAAAGAAGCATCGAGTTCGCATCCGATGGATACCATTTCAACTCAGGATTAAGGGCAAGGGCGAGCGCAGCCTCTATTCCGAATACAAGGCAAGGTACTCATACCTCGATGCTCGGCGATGGGCGCGTCCGAGGGGACTTATCATTCGCGGCCCGCTCAAGGTATACGACACGCGGCCGGCTCTGATTGGCGGTCTATTTGCGCAGACGCAGGGACGTCTTCTCGATTATAGCCGCAAGGCCTACGAGCTATTTTTCAAACGCGAATTCGAAGCGGATCAGCCCGACGCGGTCGCCGCATTGCTGACCGCGCTGGGAATGTCTGGCGAGGCTTATCGCGAATACCTCGAAGGCGCCGGGGCTGAGGCCTACGATAGAGCGCAGGAAGAGGCGGCCGAGGATCACGTATTCGGCGTTCCGTTGTTCTTTTGTCGCGGCGAACCCTTTTGGGGGCACGATCGGCTGCCCGTTTTGGAGCAACGGCTTGTCGAGTTGGGTCTGGATTTCTAAATCACCGAACCGAGAGCTATGGCTAGGTATCTCGGACTGATTTCATCTTCCTAATCGATCACGAAAACAAAACGCCGCGCCCCAGGAATAGGCGCGGCGTCAAAAGGCCTGCTGGTCCTTAGTTTGTGAGATTCTCAGGGCTGAATCGGCTCAGGATGGAGCTCCTTCAACGCTGGTAAGACTTCTTTCGCGAACAGACGCATGCTCTTCTCAGCCTCATCTATCGGCATCGAGCCGTATTTGAAGATGAACATTAGCTCATCGGTTCCGAACGCATTAGCAAGCTCGCTAGCCCGCTTGATCGTCTGCTCAGGCGTGCCCCATGGATGACTATTGTAAAAACCTTGCTTGAATGGTGACGCGTCCTTGCGCAGCGCTTCCTGCTGAGCGCCATAAGCTTCGTATCCCTTGATGTGCTGAAGATGCGAACCCAGCAGCTCGTAGTGCCGAAGTGCCGAGTCGGCATACTCTACCATGTAGCGCTGCGCGCCGGCCTGCGCCGCCTCTTTTGTCTCAGCCACGTAGGTCCACAACGCGAGTTTGGTATGAGTGGGCTTGTGACCGGCTTGACAACGCAGCTGCGCGTATCGCTGCATGTTGCTTAGCGCCAGGTCGAGGCTGGTGGTCGGGATGGTAAGCGGCCTCACGCCATGCTTTGCAATAATCTCGACGGTTTGCGCCGTACCGCCCGCACACCACAAATTGACGCTTAAGTCGCGCTCGGGTTGCGGTCGAAGGTGTAAGCCATGAATCTTGTAGAACTCACCATCGAAGTCGCATTGCCCCGTAGCCAGAAGCTGGGTCAATAGCTGCAGCGACTCATCGAATCTTCCCCTCGCCTCATTTTGATCTATTCCAAGTCCCGCGTATTCGCGGCGTCCGAGTCCGCGACCGACACCACAGATGATGTTTCGATTCGGCCCGAGAAAGGCGTCGAGCATATTCACGTCTTCGGCGACGCGAACCGGATTGTGCCAGGGCAGCACGACCACCATCGTTCCCAAATCGACGCGCTTGGTTATACCGGCGATGTAGGTCAGATACTGCAGTGGATTTGTCACCATCGTGTACGGTGTGAAGTGATGCTCAATGGTCCACAAGGAATCGAAGCCGGATTCATCGGCGATGCGCGCGATGCCGAGTTCTTCAGTGAAGATCTCGCGGTCCGATCGCGTTGCGCGCTTGGGCACCGACTTGCCCTGCTCCTCGGCCTCGTAACGATTCCAGTCGTTGTAATTCTGATTGAAAATTGTCGCTCCAATGCGCATTGGCACTTCTCCCGGTGTTCTTTCTTGCCGCGTTTGAAGTTTTTGAAATATGACCGGCGCGCCAAGAGAAGCATAAAGTTTCACAAAGGGCCAGAGTCGACAGGTTCGCATTTCTGTTGGGGAGGCGTTCAACGTCCGATTTGACCCGCCGCCTGCACAATTCTAAAAACGTGCTTGGAATCAAACAGCGAACTTGCAGATTTTATGGAGCAATCGATGAAGATTGAATTCGGCATCCAATTCGGCAACCTCGAACCCCAGCGTGTCCGCGACCTGGCGCAAGCTGCCGAGGCCTTCGGTTTCGACCTGGTCGTTTTTCCCGATCACTTTGTTTACGAGGGAGCCGAGCGCCGATACGATCCGCGCACCAAGGCGTTCGACAGTATCGTGCTCGCGGCGGCGGCGATCGAGGCGACAAAGAAGATCAAAGTGGGACACCTTGTCCTCTGTAATCTTTTCCGTCATCCCACGGTGACTGCGCAGGCCCTGATGACCCTGGATCAATTCAGCGGTGGACGCGCCGTTGCCGGATTGGGAACCGGTTGGACCGAGAGCGAATTTCAAATGACGGGGATTCCTTTCCCCCCGATCTCGGATCGTCTGCGGATGCTCGACGAGGCGCTCACCTGCATCCGGTCGCTGTGGACCAACGAGCAGACTACTTTTGATGGAGAATTCTACAAGTTCAAGGACGCGATAATGTGGCCGAAGCCGGTGGCGAAACCCTACCCGCCGATCATTCTCGGCGGCGGCGGCAAGGGTCTCCTGCGTATCGCGGCCAAACACGCCGATTACATCAACATCATTCCCGCCGCCGGCAAGCTCGGCCTGATTTCGATGGCCGAAATCAAAGAGCTCACCGACGAGTCATTCCGCGATCGGATGAATTTCACACGCGCGGAGGCCAAACGTTTCGGACGGGATGGAGACGCTATTCGTGGCAGCAATTTTATCTTCATGCCGGTACTCACCGACTCCCCCGAAGCGACCAAGAACATGGCGCAAATGATGTCTGGGGGATTCGGCGTCAGCCCGGAAGCGCTTCTCGCTCAGCCCGTCGCTCTCATCGGAACTCCGGATCAATGGGTCAAGGAGCTTCGCCGACGCATCGAGCGGTGGGGCGTGACGCAGTTCATTTTCTCTGCGGCCGCGGCGGGGATACCAATCGAGGAGCAGATGATGCGCCGCATCCAGGAGGAAGTCATCACAAAACTGTGATTTGGCAGGCTCGGACAGCGAAAGAGGGCAAGCGAAGTTACGACGTTGCTCAAATCGCCGATGCTTGTAAACGAGGCGCGTCTTTATCTCAACGGACGCGCCTCGTTTTTATTCCCATTAAAGCACGCGCCCAAGATGAAGTTTCTCGGCCGCGAAAAAAACGTCTTGCGGGTTTCGCATGTTCTGAACTATCGTTCAGAACGTGAATACACTCGAAAACTCTACGCTTCAGGCTGGCAAAAGCGCCGGTACTTCAGAGCCTCACGCTGTTCGATTCGGCGGACCTGAGGGGCTCCCTGCCGACTACAAAGAACTGCTCGTCCGGATGCTCTCGATTCAGTCGCGAATCGAATCGGAGTACATGCTTGCGCCCGATCGCACTCTCATCAAGCCGCTCGCGATGGCGCCGACGCCGGAGGACAAAGCGGAGTACGCCGCCTTCTGGTCTGACGAGGTTCGGCATGCGAGCTACTGGATGAAGCTGCTTGCCGAACTGGGCGTCAAGGTTGACGGGGCATTCATGGCGCAGCCGATGCCGATCTACATTTTCGAGATGCGCGATCAGGCGGAGGATTGGATTGAATACGGGCTTTTCAGTTTCTTCGCTGATCGCCAGGGCGCCTACATGGGATACGAATGGGTGGGATGCAGCTACGAACCGCTCGCGCGGATTTCTGATCGCGTCCACAAGGAGGAACTCGGCCACGCCGCCTTTGGGCATCGCATCCTGCGTCGCGTGATGCAGCGGGATCAGGATCACGGTCGCGAGCGAATCTCGCATTACCTCAAGAAGTGGTATCCGGCCGGACTCGATATGTTCGGCAGGTCGGGATCGAAGCGCCAGGACGATTTCCTCAAATGGGGGCTGCGCAAGCGAACCAACGAGCAGATGCGCGATGAGTTCATTGCCGAGGTAAACGGCCTTTTGACGCGGCTCGAAATTCCGATCCCGGATCCGAACGCGGGCCGCCGATACCTTTAGTTATTTTCGACAGACCCGCGCATCACGGAGTAACGAGTGAAAAAGAACGCCGTCGTCGCAGCGCTTCCCAAACCTTCGCGCGCGCAAGCCGTCCTGCAACGTGCGATCTCGTCCGAAGAGCGCTACGATGCGAATATTGATCGCATTTTGCGGGCGGCTGCGGTCGTCTTTGCTGAGAAGAGCTTCGGTCTTGCCTCGATACGCGATATCGCCGCCCGCGCGCGAATATCGTTTCCGCGCATCTACTACTACCTGCGCAACAAGGAACAACTGCTTTTCCTCATTTCCGAACGTGCGTTCACGCAGCTCATGAATGGCGCGGAGAAGGCTATCGCCACTACACCTGATGCCGATGCGCGTTTGCGTCTGCTGATAAACGGACACCTCGAATATCACATGGCGAATATCGCCGAGATGAAAGTGCTGGTGCGCGAGGCCGATTCGCTTTCGGGACGGTATGCGGCGAAGGTCAAACGCCTCAAACGCGATTACTCGCGGCTCTTTCGCCGGACGATCGAGGATCTCGCCAGCGCGAGAGGCAAGACACTCGATCGCGAATCGTCGCGCATCCTGACTTCGCTTCTATTCGGCGCGATGAACTGGTTTTACACGTGGTACGATCCGGCGCGCGATTTTTCCCAGCGCGAACGCATCATGGAAGAAGTATTTCGGATGATATCGGCTGCTATCAGCTCACGTTGAACGGCATGCTCGAAGGATGTACCCCATGGCCGGATGAATTCGTATACCGCTATAAGCGCGCCGATATCTGGGCCTCGCAGACGATCCACAAGGCGATAACCGATGCGGCTTGTGCCGGCCCAGACCGTCTCGCGATCGTTGATGAATCCCGAAAACTGAACTTCTCCGAACTCGTTTCCGAGTCACGCCGGGTAGCTGCGATGCTTCAACAGGCAGGCATCCAGCGTGGCGATCGCATCATCTTCCAGATGCCGAACTGCGCCGAGTTCGCGACGATGCTGCTCGGCTCGCTTGAAATCGGCGCACTTCCGGTCATGGCGCTTACTGCTTTTCGGCGTGCCGAGCTCGAGTATCTGATCGGATTTTCAAATGCGCGCGCGCTTGCGATCGCGCCGACCCATCGTGGATTCGACCATGGTGGGCTCGCTCGCGAACTAGCATCGAAGTCGGACTCGTTGAAGACGATTTTTGCGACGAGCGAAGCTCCTGGATGCGTCGCGATCGATATCGCGGCGCGACAAGCTGACGGCAGCGTCGCTCGGGTGGGGACTCAAGAACCTGACGCCTTCGATGTCGCGCTCTTTTTGCTCTCGGGCGGCACGACCGGGATGCCGAAGCTGATCCCTCGCACGCACGCGGACTACACTTACAATGCTAGGGAATCTGCGCGCGTGTGCGGGTTCGATTCGTCGTCGCGGATTCTTATCGGCCTCCCAGCAGGACATAATTTTCCGCTCGCATGTCCCGGGTTGATCGGTGCGTTGCTCACACGCGCCGCTGCGATATTCACGAATTCGACCAAGGGGGAAGATCTCGCCGCGACGATTGTGCGCGAGCGAGTCACACATCTGCCGTGTGTGCCGACAATTGCGATGGCTCTTACGGAACTCCCGGAAAATACGCGTCATACGATGAATTCGCTCCGCGTCGTTACCGTAGGCGGACAAAAGTTGCAGGAGCCGGCCGCGCGCAGACTCGCTCGCGCATACCCGAACGCAAAAGTGCAGCAAGTATTCGGGATGGCGGAAGGGCTGCTGTGCTTCACACGCCTCGACGATCGCGACGAAGTCTTATTCGCGACACAGGGACGTCCGCTATCCGACGCCGACGAAATCCGAATTGTCGACGAAGCCGGGACAGATGCAGCGCCAGCTGCGACCGGCGAACTGTGGTGTCGCGGGCCTTACACGATTCGTGGCTACTATCTCGCGGCGGAGCGCAATCGCGAAGCGTTTTCGCCCGACGGGTTCTACAAAACCGGAGATCTCGTTCGGCGCGGCTCGGGGGGGAATCTGGTAGTCGAGGGTCGGAGCAAGGATTTGATCAATCGTGGCGGCGAAAAAATCAACGCCGAAGAAATCGAGGCGCGGTTGATTGGACATCCTGCGGTACTGATGGCCGCCGTGGTCGCGATGCCTGACCTAATCCTTGGCGAACGCGCGTGCGCCTATGTAAAGCTCCGGGACGGCTACACGTTGGACCTTGCCGGGATGCGCACGTTTCTCGAAGCGAGCGAAATCGCGCGCTTCAAGTGGCCGGAACGAATCGAGATCGTACAGGAAATGCCGCTGACAAATGTCGGGAAAATCAGGAAAGCGGAATTGCGGGCTGACATCGCACGCAAGCTCGCATCCGAAGCTTTAGCCGACCACGTCGCCCGCGAACATTCTGTCTCGTGAAGGAGGATGCGATGGAAGTGCAAAAAGGACTATCGATGCTCAACGCTCTCATCGCGAAACTCGAACGCAACCATCGCACCCTCAAATCCCATCCCACCATTGACAAAATCGAACGCGGAGAACTGAATCGCGAGGAGCTGCATCATTGGGCGACGCAGCTTTACGTCGGCAACAAGGGCCACAACGCGAATATTCTGGGACTAATCTATGCCAAGTGCGACGACTTCGGCGCTCGTCGCGCGATTGTCGAAAATCTGCTCGAAGAAGAGCTCGGGCGCCAATCGGGAGTCGGGCGCTCGCACATGGAGCTGTACCTCGAGTTCGGCGAGGCGCTCGGCATCCCGCGCGATCGACTGCTCCACGCGCAGATGTCGCCGGACGCAACCGCAATGGTGCACTGGATGTATTGGCTCGCCGACTCGAAGCCCTGGTATGTGACGCTCGCCGGAATCAGCCTTGGGTCCGAGCTATTCAATCCCGACGCCTACGTGCGAGTCGTGCGCGGCTTGCACGAACATTACGGGCTGGACGATGCGGGCGTACGCTTTTTCACCGTCCATATCGAAGTCGACAAGGAGCATGGCGATTCGAGCGCAGGATCGATTTTTGGCGCGATACCCGAAAGCGCCGCCGCCGAGACGTTGTGGGCGGTCGAGATGCATATCGAATTCATGCGCCGCCTGTGGGCTGACGTCAAACCACCTGCAACTTGACGTGAATCCGGGGCTTTCATTTTGAGATGCTCCGATCTTTCGAAGTGAAATCAAAATACGGCCTCAAACCCCAAAAACCGTTCATTGTCTGGGATTTTATCGATGGCATACCGCATGCACTCACGTCAGTAGCGTTCGCGAATGCACGAACTTCGAACGCGGATTGGCGAATCGATGAAAAGAGTAGAAATGGTAATGAACAACCTGGCGATGGATGCGTTCAGACAGTCGGCAGCCGAGCTGGGAATCGTCGAGTTTGAGGTTTCGGAGGTTCAACGCTCAAGCACGTATCGTTTGGAACGCCAGCGCCTCTATCGCGGCCAGGCGTTCACATCCGATCTCCTCGTCAGGTCAAAGGTCGAATTTGCCGTATTCGACGAAGATGCCGAAAACGTCGTTCACGAGCTAATCGGTGCTGTTCGCCCCGACAGCATCTCAATTTTCAAAATCGACCAGGTCATAGTTCTTGACCGCGGGCGACCCGCGATCGAAAAGAGCCGTCTTCTCGACACTCCTGTCGCGAATGATTCCAATAAGAAGAAAGAAGATTCCAATTCGGCGGCGGTACCATTTTCCTCCGCTCTTCTATGTTGATTATTTTCCGGATTCCGTTCGCGATTTCTTAAAGCCCGGTGATCGACGGGTATCTCCCTTCGATAGTGCCCTCGACTCAACGCCGAGGGCCGCCACCTAGTAAGCCATCGTCTCGTGTCTACATTGTCGGACGCGAGCCATTGTCAAAAATCGAGAGCCAGCGCCGTGAGTTTCAAGTTGAAAGGTCGCTCTTACACGAATGGCGCGTGACTCGGCAAGCGCTCGACATCCGTTCGGCTTGTCCGACATTTCACAATTAAAGAAGCGCCGAACTCCGTTGCCTTTGCGCCAGCACCGAATTTGCTCCGTCCTGCGTGATCAACCATCAGTGCAGATTGCCACTGACTCTGGAAATTCTG
>Ga0187771_10002950_pt1 | contig 11827 bp, 9 predicted proteins | sample 0116_SJ02_MP15_1_FD_133139 | JGI IMG/M metagenome (GOLD analysis project Ga0187771, IMG submission 133139) | Tropical peat soil microbial communities from peatlands in Department of Meta, Colombia - 0116_SJ02_MP15_10_MG | ecosystem: Environmental > Terrestrial > Soil > Wetlands > Peat | place... | reverse complement strand
GGCATTTGGCGGACGCTCGAGGATGATTACCACTGGCATGTGGAAATCCTTCCGGTTTTGCCGTCTAAGGCAAAGTCTTATGCCTTGAAAGAGGTCTATTACAATTCTTTGCTTCCGGAAACCGCCGCCCAGACCTTGCGGAACGTGCGGATATGAGCGGGCAGGAAAGCGCTGGAGTCAGATCACAACGCATTTCTCGACAATGTTAGGAGCACCTCAACCCCTTGGCCCTTGGGGGGGGAAGAAGAGGGGAAAGAAATTCGTGATAGGTCGTTCTCCCCGAGGGAAGGGGGAGGGGGCTCGTGCGGACATTTTGTCGTAGCGACCGCCCTGCTTGTTTCAGCCCGGCCACCGGCCACAAACGCCACCCCTACAACCCTGTTTCTTCACGCCTCCCTCTCCGTTGAGCTGACGTAAATCTCCACGCCGAGTTCAGCGCTCGGGGCGAAGGGGCCAAGGGTGGGGGGTTGCTGCGGAATCGGGTTGGCGAGAATTAAACGCAACAAAAAAGCATCACCCCCTGTTACTTTTGTTTAGAAAGTGCATTTATGGGGGTGAGGTTGGTGAAGGACAACGCTATGGATAGGAAAACAGAAGGCGCGGGATCGCCCGGAAAGGCGGAGCCGTTCCGCAGAGCGGGGCGGCAGAGCCGCTCTCTCGACCACAAGCAAGTTTGATCGAGGTGAATCATGATCGAAGGGAGATTGCGATTGACGACGGTGCAAGGCGAGGGCAGGCAGTTCGTTGCAGAGTCCGGCACGGGGCACGCCATCGTCTTGGATGACGCGAACGGCGGCACGGGAGCCAAACCGATCGAGTTGGCCCTGCTGGCGCTCGGAGCCTGCACCGGCTTCGATGTGATTGGAATTCTTCGCAAGAAACGCCAGACGGTTACCGGCTACGAAATAGAGCTACATGCCGAACAGAACCCGGAGCCGCCTATGTACTTCACGCGGGTTGAAATCAAGCATCGGCTTCGCGGTCGCATCGCCCCCGAGGCGGTTCAAAGAGCCATCTATCTTTCTGAGACCAAGTACTGCGCCGTAGGCGCGATGATCTCGAAGACAGCGAAGATCGAAGCTACTTTTGAAATCCTGCCGGAGGTCACCGGGGAAGCTTAGCGTGGGGTGCGACCCCCTCACCCGTCCCGCGCCGGCGCGGGCCACCCTCTCCCCCAAGGGGGAGAGGGCAATATCAATCACCTGATCTCGCTTGAGGCAGTCTAATGAACAAACCCTTCCTAATTCTGGGCGCCATTCTCCTGGCGGTGGGCGCCCCCGCCCAAACACAGCCTCCCTCCACCGGGTCGGCCCAGCCTATAACTCTCCAGGAAGCGGTGGGGATCGCACTCGAGAAGAATCCTGGAATCCAAGCCGCGGACGCTTACGCGCGGGCGGTCCAAGAGGGCATCACCGCCGCCAAGTCATTCCGTTACCCACGCTTGGATTTCGCCGAAGGGTTCACCCGCGGCAACAATCCAGTCTACGTATTCGGAACACTTCTCACCCAACGCCAATTCACCGCTGCCGATTTTGCGCTCGGCTTTCTGAACACTCCGCCGCCGCTGGATGACTTCCGCACTGGCCTCATTGCCACAATGCCCTTGTACGACGCGGGTCAGACGTCTCGCATGGTCCGCAACGCAAAGCTGGGGGCACAGTCGGCGCAAAAAGGGAAGGAGCGGACGCGGCAGGAAGTCATTTTCCAGGTGGTCAATGCTTACTTGAACGATTTGCTGGCGCAGGAAAACGTCCGAGTGGCAAAGTCGGCCGTCGAAATGACGAAAAGCGATCTCGCGCGGGTCAGTACCCGGCAGGAGAACGGGTTGGCCGTGCCGTCCGACATATTGAGCGCGCAGGTTCATCTTGCCCAGGCGGAAGAGGATTTGCTCCGGGCGCAGAATGCGGTGGAGTTGGCTCATGCTGGGCTCAATGTGGCCATGGGGCTCCCTGAGGATGCGCCAACGTCGATTCGCGGAAGTCTGAGCGAGGCCAGCTTTGTCGCTGGGTCCTTCGAGGAGAGGCAAGCTAAGGCCTTGGCGACGAGGCCGGATTATCTCCAAGCGCGGTTGGGCCGGCAGCAGGCCGCCAACGGGATCCGCATGGCGCGGGCTGAATTCCTTCCCAAAGTAAACCTCTTCAGCTCCTGGGAAGCTGACAACCAGACGTTCGCCGCGCGCGGCGGCAACAACTGGACTGCGGGCGCCGCACTCAACCTCAACCTATTTGACGGCGGCGAGAAGATAGCCCGCTTGAAGGAGTCGAAAGCGCGCGAGCTGCAAGCAGAAGCACTCGAGAACCAAATGGCCTCCGCCGTCCGCTTGCAGGTTCGCGATGCCTATTTGAACCTGGCCACCGCGCAAAAGCGCCTGGAGGTTGTGAAGGATGCTACTTCGCAAGCCGCGGAGAGCCTGCGGATCACGCAGGATCGCTACGAGGCCGGGCTGGCCACGATGACGGATTTGCTGAGCGTCGAGACGGCGAAGACGGCGGCTGAAAAAAACGCCCTGAACGCCATCTTCGATTACCGCCTGAGCTACGCCGCCCTCGAGCTGGCTACAGGCGAACTCTCGGAGAATTCGGAGGCGGTGAAACAGTAGGTGCCGCACCGCAAAGGTCTCACCGCAGACGCGCAAAGGTCCGGAGGGCCGACAGAGAATAGCCCACGGCGTCAGCCGTGGGTCCAAGAGTTGCGATAAGAAGCTTCCAGCCCCGGAGGGGCGACAGGCTATGGCCCACACATTTTCCAACCTTCTCACTCACATTATCTTTTCCACCAAGGACCGGGTGCCATTACTCGCTCCGGATTTGCGGCCGGATATGCTCGCTTACCTGGGTGGGATCATCCGCAAGTTGCACGGTAAGGTGATCGAATCCAACGCCCGACCCGACCATGCGCATTGCCTTCTGTCGCTTCCGCCCACCCTAGCTGTGGCCGAGGCCCTCCGCGTGCTCAAGAGTAACTCATCGTTGTGGGTCCACGAGACGCCCCGGCGGGCGGCATTCGCGTGGCAGACGGGGTACGGCGCATTCAGCGTCAGCCAGTCCAACGTTCCGGCAGTGGTGAATTATATTCGCAAGCAAGACCAGCATCATCGCAAGGTCTCATTTCAAGAGGAATTCGTCACATTCCTGAAGCGGCACGGGATTGCGTACGATGAACGGTACATCTGGGAGTGAACTCTGTCGCCCCTCCGGGGCTGTGGGATCAGGGGGTTGGCCCGGCGCCCCACGGCTCACGCCGTGGGCTATTCTCTGTCGGCCCTCCGGGCCTAGGTTGCCCCCGGCCCGCCGCCCGCCTGCGGGCCGAAGCCCTTCGGTGGGCGTAGGCCCGAAGGCTTTGGGCCGCAGGGCGGGCGGCCACAAGGGCCGCCCCTACACGCAAGGAGCAATGGTATCAGCTATGCAAACACGGAGATTGTCCACGGGCGTGGGAAAGAGCCGCGGACCCCAAAAGCAGGGGGCGGCGCTACCCCTGGTGAGACGGCTTGAGTCCAAGGAGCAAGATTAGCACCCATGAAAAAACGAAGACATTTTCAACCCGTTTTACTTCTAATTACGGTGAGCCTTCTTCCCTCCTGCGGGTCAAACAAGCCAGCCGGCGGAGAGACTGGCGGGGTTATCTCAGGCGTAAAAATCAAAACGGTCAGCGCTACTCCCATGCCTCAGGTGTATGAAGCCGTGGGGACGGTCCGCTCGGCGAACGTCAGCGTCCTGAATGCTCAGATAGGCGGGACGGTGAGCGAAGTTCGTGTCAAATCGGGGGATCGTGTACGGAAGGGACAGGTCTTGGCGCTGATCGATGATCGCTCGCCTCGCGCCCAAGTCGATGCCGCGCAAGCAGGAGTCGAGGAAGCCACGCAGGGGCTGGCGGAAGTCGAGCAGGCCCTTCAGGCCGCTACCGCGGACCGTCAGTTTGCAGAGGCCACTTTCACGCGCTATCAAGCCCTGCTTCAGAAGAACTCGCTGAGCCGTCAGGAATATGACGGCGCCGCAGCAAAATACAAGGCGGCTTTGGCCAACGAGCGATCTCTTGAGGCCAAGAAAAAGGAAATCCAGGCGCGCCACCAGCAGGCGCAGGCGCAGGAATCTTCCGCCGAAACGATGCTGAGTTATTCGCGCATCGTAGCGCCCAGCGATGGCGTGGTGACCCAGCGAAGCATTGATGCCGGAACGGTGGTCATGCCGGGGACGTCCCTCATGGTGGTCGAGGACAGTGGCCACTACCGGCTGGAAGCCAGCCTGCCGGAAGAGTTCTTTGCCAAGATTGCGCTGGGGGAGGAAACGACTGTGACCACCGCGCGGGGCCAAGTCCAGGGGAGGGTGGCGGAAGTGGTTCCGGCTGATGATCCCGGGAGCCGGACGTTCCTGGTCAAAGTCGATCTCCCCTCGGACTGCTCCTGCCAGACGGGCGAGTACGCCACGGCGTCATTCCCGGTGGAGCAGATCAGAACGATGTCCATTCCGAGGGCAGCGCTAGTCGAGCACGGCGAACTGGAGGGAGTATATGTGGTTAATCCCCAAGGAAGCGTGGAATACCGGCTGATCAAAGCGGGGAAATCGTGGGGAGAACAGATCGAAGTCCTTTCAGGACTGAATCCGGGTGATCGCGTTGCGGTGACGCAGGTGGAGCATCTTCGCGACGGGGTTCGTGTGGAGGCACAATAACCATGCGAGAGCTCGGACTTGCAGGCCGCATCGCCCGCTATTTCATCAACTCCAAGCTCACCCCGCTCCTGATGGGTTTTTCTCTGGTTCTGGGCGCGTTCGCGGTGCTCGAGACCCCGCGCGAGGAAGAACCCCAGATCATCGTACCCATGATGGACGTTTTCGTGGATATGCCGGGGGCCACGGCTCAAGAAGTGGAACAGCGAGTAACCACGCCCATGGAAAAACTTCTCTGGGAGATTCCGGGCGTCGAGTATGTCTACTCGACGACGCGGCCGGGGGCGTGCCTGGCGATTGTGCGCTTCAAGGTGGGAGAGAAAGAAGAGGACTCGATTGTCAAGCTTTATAACAAGCTTTATTCGAACTTCGATTTGATTCCTCCCGGCGCCTCCAAGCCGCTCATAAAACCCCGCTCGATTGATGATGTTCCGGTGCTGGCTCTTACTTTCTGGAGCGATCGCTACGATAGTTACACGTTGCGCCGCATCGCTGCGGAAGTGGACCGGGAAGTAAAAACCATCGATGATATCTCAGGAACAAAATTGATTGGTGGAGAGCAGCGCCAACTCCGCGTTCTGTTGGATACCGCGAAGATGGCAGGCTACAACGTCGCCCCAGCCACCATTTACGCGGCTCTCGAGCACGCCAACCAGCAACTTCAGGTTGGGAGCTTCACGGCGCAGAATCGCGAGTTCGCCGTCCAGACCGGAAACTTCCTTCGCACCCCTCAGGATGTGGGAGCAGTCGTGCTCGGGGTTTCCGCCGGCCGCCCTGTTTATCTGCGCGACGTGGCGGAGATCCGTGATGGTCCCGCAGAGCCCTCGGACTACGTGCTCTTCGGGGTGGGGCACGGATCCGGCATAACACGAACGGGCCCCATGGGCGAGTATCCCGCGGTGACCCTCAGCGTTGCCAAACGCAAAGGGAAGAACGCGGTCACGGTCGCGGATGCAGTCCTCAAAAAGGTCAGCTTGCTCAAAGGCTCGTTGATCCCTTCCGGTGTTGAAATAACCGTCACCCGGAATTACGGAGAGACAGCACAAGAGAAATCCAACGAACTGCTCAAGCACCTTTTGCTCGCTATCTTGTCTGTAACCGCCCTCATTGCCCTTGCGCTGGGGTGGCGCTCCTCCATGGTGGTCTTGGGCGCGATCCCCGTGACCCTGGCCATGACCCTGTTCTTATATTTCATTTATGGTTACACCCTCAATCGAGTCACGCTTTTCGCTCTCATCTTCTCCATCGGAATCCTGGTCGATGATGCGATCGTCGTTGTGGAGAACATTACCCGCCACTTCCATCTCGAGCAGAACAAGGGCCGCCCGATGGGCGACATCGCTGTGGAAGCGGTGGACGAAGTTGGCAACCCGACCACCCTCGCCACTTGGGCCGTCATTGCCGCTATCTTGCCGATGGCTTTTGTGGGTGGCCTGATGGGTCCGTACATGCGCCCGATTCCCATCGGCGCTTCCGTGGCGATGCTCTTTTCGCTGCTCATCGCCTTTGTGATTTCTCCCTGGGCAGCCATCCGCATCTTGAAGCGCGAAGGGAGCCATCACGATGTGGAAAGCCAGGAGGGTTGGAGCATCCGCCTCTATCGCCGTCTGATGACGCCCTTGCTTAAGGACTCGCGCAAGCGGCGCGGCTTCTTGGTGGGCGTCGTGCTCCTTTTGCTCCTGGTTTTGACGATGCCCTTGCTCAAGATCGTGCGCGTCAAGATGCTGCCTTTTGACAATAAGAGTGAGCTCCAGGTGATCGTGGACATGCCGGACGGCACCACGCTGGAGCAGACCGCCTCGGTCACTAGGGAGATCGCTCGGCGCACTGCTCAGGAGCCGGAGGTCATCAACTATCAGGTCTACGTGGGCACGGCGGCCCCTTACAACTTCAATGGGCTGGTACGGCATTATTTCCTGCGCCAAGCCCCGAACCAAGCCGACATTCAAGTGAACTTGCTTCCCAAAGCGGAGCGCTCCGCGCAGAGTCATGACATCGCCAAACGCGTGCGGCTGGCCATTCAGCCCATCGGCGACCAGTATGGCGCCCGGCTGAAGGTGGCTGAGATTCCTCCCGGTCCGCCGGTCCTCCAGACTTTGGTAGCCGAAATCTACGGCCCCGATCAGCCTCAACAACTTGCCCTGGCGCGACAGGTGCGCGACGCCTTCAAACGCGCGAAGGGCGTGGTGGACGTGGACTGGTACGTGGAAGACGCGCAGCCCGAATATCGTTTTGTGGTGGACAAGGAGAAGGCAGCTTTGAACGGAATCTCGATGGACCAGATCACCCAAACGCTGCGCATGGCCTTGAGCGGCGCCGTGGTGGGCATCGCTCATCAGCCCAAGGAGAAGGAAGACGTTGACATCGTGCTTCAACTTCCCCAAAGGGAGAGAACCAGCCTCACCGACCTCGGGGAGATTCGCTTGCTGTCGGCGAATGGATCGCTGGTCCCCCTCAGCGAACTTACGCAGATTGACGCGGGAACGATCGAGCAGACCATCTACCACAAAAACCTCAAGCGCGTGGTCTACGTTACGGGCGACGTGGCAGGTAAGGAAGAGAGTCCGGTTTATGCCATCCTCGGCCTCTCGAAGGAATTGGACAAGATCAAGACGCCTTCCGGCGCCACCCTCGAGCGCTACCTCACTCAGCAACCCTTCATGACCGACCAGGTCTCGATGAAGTGGGACGGGGAATGGCAAATCACTTATGAAGTCTTCCGCGACCTTGGGTTCGCCTTCGCCGTAGTGCTGGTATTGATTTATGTCATCGTGGTCGCCTGGTTCCAGTCGTTTCGCGTACCGCTCGTCATTATGGCTCCCATCCCGCTTACGCTCGTCGGTATACTTCCTGCGCATGCCCTGATGGGGGCTTTCTTTACGGCCACATCGATCATCGGGTTTATTGCGGGCGCGGGAATTATCGTCAGAAACTCGATCATCCTTGTTGACTTCATCGAACTCCGCCGGCGGCAGGGTTTGGCGTTGGAGGACGCCGTCGTGGATGCCGGCGCAGTGCGCTTCCGGCCCATGCTCCTGACCGCCGCCGCGGTGGTGGTGGGAGCCTTCGTGATCCTGTTTGATCCCATTTTCCAGGGTCTGGCGATATCCTTGATGGCCGGGGAGGTGGCTTCGACGTTCTTGTCGCGGATGGCAGTGCCGGTGCTTTATTACTTGCACGCCAGAAGGAGTTGAGCAGTCGAGAGTCTAGAGTCAAGAGTCAAGGGGTCGAAGGTCAGGGGCTTAACTTCTTGACTCTTTACTCTAGACTCTCGACTGCTCTTGGAGGCAAAGACATGGATCTGAATCGTTGGTTAAGATTGATTGCCGGCACGTTTGTTCTGGCAAGCATATTGCTCGGCTACTATGTGAGCCCCAAATGGTTTCTCTTCACAGGGTTCGTGGCCTTGAATCTGATTCAATCAGCCTTTACGAACTGGTGCCCCATGATGGCTTTCTTGCGAAAGCTGGGCGTGAAAGCCTGAAAAGCTCCCGGCAGTTGGGTTAGAATCGTAAGTGGTCCCTGTGGGGGCATTTTGTGGGGGACTCACGAGGGGCGCAGCAGTCAGTTGGCTCTTCGCAGCCGCGGAGCGGCGGTCCGTCAGCCGACGGATAGCCCACGGCGTCAGCCGTGGGTTCGAAGGTCACGTCAGGATGTCTCCAGCCCCAGAGGGGCGACAGATCGGGAGGTAGACTCTGTCGCCCCTCCGGGGCTGGGAAATGTGGGGTCGGCCCTGCTCCCCACGGCTGGCGCCGTGGGCTACGCTCTGTCGGCCCTCCGGGCCTAAGAGGCGCGCTTAGAAATTTAGGGCCGACCCCGCGCCTGTGGGGTCGGCGCTACACTCAAATCGGAGCATCGGCCAGAGGTCCTGGTGCTCGAACGTACGGGCAAAAGGAGGGAATCGGTATGGGCAAGGAAACAGTGAGTCTTGTTGACAACCGCACCGGAGCGTCGTGTGAGGTGCCGATTTTTAAAGGCGCCATTCGCGCCATGGACCTGCGACAGTTCAAGACTCATCCCGAAGACTTCGGAATGATGACCTACGATCCGGCATTCATGAACACCGCCTCCTGCCAAAGTGCCATAACCTTCATCGATGGTGACAAAGGCATTCTCCGCTATCGTGGATACCCTATCGATCAACTCGCTGAAAAGTGCACCTTTCTCGAGGTGGCCTATCTTATCCTTTTCGGTGAGCTCCCGACGGCAGCCCAACTGGCGGACTGGACCAAGAAAATCACATATCACACGATGGTGCTTGAGACCACCAAGAAATTTCTCGAGGGCTTCCGTTACGATGCGCACCCGATGGGTATGTTCATTAGCGCCGTGGCAGGTCTATCGACGATTTACCCCGATGCTCGCCAAGTGCACGATCCGGAGGTGCGCGCCTTGCAGATTCAGCGGCTCATCGGGAAAGTGCCGACGATTGCGGCTTACACCTACCGCCACAGCCTTGGTTACCCCTACATTTATCCGGACAATGACCTCAGCTATACGGCAAACTTCATGAACATGCTCTGGAGGATGGTCGAGCCCAAGTACAACGCGAATCCCGTCTTGTCCAAGGCTTTGGATATTCTTTTTATTCTGCACGCTGATCATGAACAGAATTGCAGCACCAATGTCATGCGCGCGGTGGGCAGTTCAGAGGCGGATCCGTTTGTCTGCGTTGCCGCCGCCGCTGCGGCCCTTTCCGGACCTCTGCACGGGGGCGCCAACGAAGAGGTGTTGAAGATGTTGGACGAGATTGGCTCCAAGGACAAGGTTCCAGCCTACATCGAGCGCGTCAAAAGTGGACGCGTAAGACTGATGGGGTTCGGGCACCGCGTTTACAAGAACTACGACCCGCGCGCCAGGATCATCAAATGGGCCGCCGATCAAGTCTTTGAAGTCACGGGGAGAAATCCCAAGCTGGAGATTGCACTCGAGCTCGAGCGCATCGCCTTGCAAGATGAGTATTTCGTAAAGCGCAGACTTTATCCCAACGTGGACTTCTATTCCGGGATCATTTACCAGGCCTTGGGCTTCCAGCCGGAAATGTTCACAGTTCTTTTTGCGATTCCACGCACGGTCGGCTGGCTGGCCCAGTGGGAAGAGATGCTTCAGGACTCCGAGCAAAAGATTGCACGCCCGCGGCAAATTTATACCGGTCCCGAATGCCGGGATTGGGTACCCATCGAAAAGCGGCCCGCTCAAACATCCCAAGCCGTGGCCTGAGAGTGAGGTTGCCATACCCTATATGGAAAGCTACTTGATTTTCGTTCTCTTTCTGGTGGTCTGGTTCCTGGTCCTGCCGCGCATTCCCGGGATCTCACGCTTCACGTGAGCGAGGCGGTTGCGCTCCCCGGCGGGGAAGTCTGCGCCTGAAGGCTGCGACATCAAACCAAAGGAGTGAGTTCGGTCGTGAGTAGAAAGTTCGTTGAATAGGTCAGCCCGTCAGCCGACGGGCGAAAGAATGTAGTCCGTCAGCTGACGGATCAAGCGAGCCCTCCCTCACCCCCGTCCCCTCTCCCGGTCGCCATGGCGACAGACGGGTGTCCGTCAACCGACGGACGGGGTGAGGGCCCATTCCCCCAGGGCTTGCGCCCTGGGCTACTATCTTGCGCCCCTACCGGGGCTTCGGAACGACCGCCCGAAGAGATACGACTTAGTCAGCTAGCTTCTGACTCAGGACGCTCAGCTTGCCATGCCTATCTTCGAGTATGCCTGTCCCAACTGCCGACACGTCTTCGAGAAGCTCGTCTTGACACGCCAGCAGGAGCCGCCGGAGTGCCCCCAATGCGGATGGAAGCGCGTCGAGCAGAAGTTCTCGACCTTTGCCACCTCCAGCCCTGCAAACAAGTGCGCCCCCGGCGCCTGCGCGCTTGCCGGCGGTTGACGGCTCTGATCGGGGAGCAGGGTGCTTCCCGGGGAGCTCGTTTGGACACCAGCCGAACCCCGCACCCCTGGTGCCCATTAGAGGACGGATGTGATATCGGTCTTCTTGAAGTCCTCACCCTTAAAGAGCAGAGGCTCGCCGGTGATCTTGGCGAGCGCATAGGAAAAGCAGTCTCCAAAGTTCAAGCCAGCCGAGTGGCGGCCTTTTCCGAAATCGAGGAAGGCTTGGCGCGCCAGATATGCCTGATCGACTGTGACGGGTTCGACGATGATCTCGGCTCTGCGGAAAAAAGTATCGCATTGACGACTGGCGTCCGCCCCGATCTGGCCTTCGATAACGATGGAGAGTTCCAGAAAGGTTGCGGCGCTGATCAGGCAGCGGTCTGCTTCGTAAATGAGCTGGGCGTAAAGGGCGGCTTCGGGTTCCCCGAAAAAGATGGCGGCGAGGGCGGAGGTGTCCAGGATCACTTGGGGAGACCCCTTTCGTCGTAGAGGAATTCGGCATGATCATGATAGGGTGGTTTAACCTGGGCGGACGCCCGCTTGGCGATAGCCAGGAGTTCTTCGAGGGAGGCCTTGCGGCGGCGGCGTTGGAGCCGTTCGTAGCGTTCCCGCAAAGCTTGCGTGACTGCCTGGGTCATCGTCTCGCCGGTGGTCTTGGCAATGGCTTGAGCGAGTCGATGTGCTTGCGGATCTTTGACATTGAGAGTCATGGCTCTTCTACCCTTCTGTAAAATCATCTACCTTTCTGTATTATGGCACATCGACCAGAGTGAGTCAACGGATTACCTTAAAGGCCCCAACAACGAGTGCACAGAGAGTGTTGGAAGGAGTATGCTATGAGACTTTCGTCCCCGATATTCCCTGAGGTGGAGCGATGACCGAACCCTTATCGCAAGTTCCCAGTTCGACGCCAGCCGGCACCACCCAGCCGCAATTGCAGCGGCGGCTGGGCATTCTGAACGCCACTTCCATCAACATGTCGAACATGATCGGCATCGGGCCCTTCATCACGGTCCCGCCCATTCTCGCCACCATGGGTGGGCCGCAGGCACTCATCAGTTGGTTCGTGGGGGCCCTTCTTGCCATTTGCGACGGGTTGGTAGTTTCCGAACTGGGCGCCGCTTTGCCGGGATCAGGAGGGCCTTATGTATTCCTGCGCGACACTTACGGCCGCGAGCGCTGGGGAAAACTGATGGCCTGGATGTTCATCTGGCAGTTTCTCTTCTCGGGCACCCTGGAAATCGCTTCGGGAAGCATCGGCATGGTGCAATATCTGAGCT
>Ga0187771_10002949_pt1 | contig 11828 bp, 3 predicted proteins | sample 0116_SJ02_MP15_1_FD_133139 | JGI IMG/M metagenome (GOLD analysis project Ga0187771, IMG submission 133139) | Tropical peat soil microbial communities from peatlands in Department of Meta, Colombia - 0116_SJ02_MP15_10_MG | ecosystem: Environmental > Terrestrial > Soil > Wetlands > Peat | place... | reverse complement strand
CGACGAAGCCAACCGCCTGCTGTCGATCGCCTCCCGGCCGCCGTGGGGAGTCTGAGGGGAGAGACGAGATGAAGAAAACAAAAGCGCCGGTTCTGCTGATCGCCGCCGCGGGCCTCGTCGCGTTCCTGGCCGCCCGGGCGGCTGCCGCTGACCGGCCCCGGAGCGAACAGCAGCTCATCGAGATCCTGAAGTCCTCGGCTTCTCTCCAGGAGAAAGACGCCGCCTGCGCCGAGCTCAAGCGCGTCGGCACGGCCCGCTCGGTGCCCGTCCTGGCCGGCCTTCTGGCGGACCCGGACCTCTCCCATTCGGCCCGCTACGCGCTCGAATCCATGCTCGCGCCGGAAGCAGGGCTGGCCCTGGTCCAGGCCCTGGACCGGACAACGGGGCTTTTCAAAGCGGGTATCGTCCAGTCCCTCGGCCGGCGCCGGGAGGCGCGGGCGGTCCCCGCGCTCGGCGGCCTTCTCGCCGACCTCGACCCGAACGTCGCCCGTGCGGCTGCGGAGGCGCTGGGCCGGATCGGAGGCCCGGCGGCGACCCGGGCCATGCTCACGGCCCTTAATTCCCACGGCGAGGACGGCCGGCGCTCGGCGCTCCTGGACGGCCTCCTCGCGGCGGCGAACCTCGATCTCGCCGAAGGCCGCGCCGCCGACGCGACAAGCGTCTTCGAAAAGCTCCACGCGATCACGATGCCGGGCCATGTCCGGGCCGCAGCCTATCGCGGCCTGATCCTGGCCGCGTCGCCCGCCCGCGCGACCGAGCTCCTGAAGGCTGCGTTCCGGGCCGGCGACGGGCCGGACCTTATGGCCGCGCTCGAAACGTCCCGGATGCTGAATATACCGGGAATGACGCGGCTCCTGTGCGAGTCGGCCGCCGCGGCGGGGCCGCCCGTGAAAGCGGCGCTTGTCGAGGCCCTCCGGCAGCGCGGCGACCCGGCCGCGGCCCCGTCGCTCGCGGCCTGGGTCAAGGACTCGGACCCGGCCGTGCGCCTCGCGGCCATTTCGGGCCTGGGGGAACTCGGCGACAGCGCCGCGGTCGCGCCGCTCATCCGCGCGGCGGGCTCGTCCGATGAGGCGGAGATGCGGGCGGGCCGGCAGGCGCTTCTCGTCCTGAAGCGGGGCGACGTGACGCGGGCCTTGGTCGAGGAGCTCTCGGCCGGCGGGCCTTCCGCGCGCATGGAGGCGGCGCGGGCCCTGGCCGGGCGCGGCGACAAGGACGCCGCGGCGAGCCTGATCGCCGCCGCCCGCGAGAACCCGGACCCGGTGCGAGGCGTCTTGTTCGCGGCCCTGGCCCAGCTCGCGGGCGCGAAAGATGTCCCGGCTCTCGCGGGGCTTGTCTCGGGCGCAAAGGACGAGGCCGCCCGAGGCGAGGCGCGCGAAGCATTGGGCGCCGCCTGCGCCAAGCTCAACGGCGACGATGCCTCGAAGGCGGCCGCTGCGATCGTCGACGGCTTAGCCGGCGCCGGCCCGGAGGCCCGCGGCGCCTTGCTCCAGGCCGGAAGCGCACTCCGTAACGAGCGCCTCCGCGCCGAGCTGCGCCGCGCCCTCGGCGACCCGGACGCCGGCCTGCGCGACGCCGCGGCCCGGGCCCTGTGCGAGACGCGCGACCCCGGACTTCTCCCGGACCTTCTGAGCTTCGCCCGGCGGGCCTCCGACCCGGCCCGGCGCGTCCCGGCCGTCCGCGGATACGTGCGCCTCGTCTCCGACATCGAAAACATCCCGATGACCTCCGCGGAGCGCGTCCGGGCGTTGGAAGAAGTCCTGCCTCTGGCCAGGGCCGAGGAGAAGTGGGCCGTCCTCTCCGGTTTGGCCAAACTCCCCGATATCGGTGCGCTCCGCCTTGCCCTTTCGATGCTCGACGACCCGGCCACCGGCGACGAGGCCGCTCACGCCGCCATGGATATCGCTCGGGCCCTCCCGCCGTCGCGGCGCGAGCACGCCCGGATGGCCTTCGAAAAGGTCCTGGCCGCCGCCCCCGCGGCCGAGGAGCGCGAGGCGGCGCTCGACGCCCTGCGGGAGCTCGACCCGAACGCGGGGAGCCCTTGCCCGGTGACGTTCCGGCGCATCAAAGTGGACGGAGCGTTCCGGAGCGAGGGCGTCGCCGTCGCGGACTTCAACCGGGACGGCCATCTCGACATCGCCACGGGGACGATGCTCTATCTCGGGCCGGACTGGAAGCCCCAGCCGATGCTGGCCGCGCCGAAGGAATACAAGCCCGAAGGCTACAGCAACGAATTCCTGTGCTTCGCCGAGGACATCGACCATGACGGCTGGCCGGACCTCATCGTCGTGGGCTTCCCCGGCACGGCCACCCGCTGGCTGCGCAACCCCGGGCGCGCCGGCGGCCCCTGGAAGGAATACCTGGCCGTCGAGAAGACTGGGAACGAAAGCCCCGCCTGGGTCGACGTCTTCAAGGACGGGCGGAGGGAGCTCGTCTTCGTCTCGGAGCAGGGCATGGCCCTCGCCGCGCCGGGTCCCGACCCGAAGAAGCCCTGGCCGATCCGCGTCATCGCCGCCCCCGGGGACCCCCGGCCCGTGCACGGCCTGGGCGTCGGCGACATCAACGGCGACGGCCGGAATGACATCGTGTGCCCCGAAGGGTGGTGGGAAGGGCCCGCCGACCCGAAGCAGGTTCCCTGGAAATTCCACCGGGCCAAGCTCGGCTACGAGGCCTCGGCCCAGATGCTCGTCTTCGACGTGAACGGCGACGGCCGGGCCGATGTCGTGAGCAGCGCCGCCCATCATTACGGGCTCTGGTGGTACGAGCAGACGGCCGAAGGCTGGGTCCCCCACGAGATCGACCACAGCATCTCCCAGCTCCACGCCCTGAGCATGGCCGACATCAACGGCGACGGTTTGCCCGACCTCGTCACCGGCAAACGCTTCTGGGCCCACCGGGAGGGCGACGACGGAATCGACGATCCCGCCGTCCTCTGCTGGTTCGAGATGAAGCGCGAGAACGGCAAGCCGACCTGGATCCGGCACGACATCGACTTCGACAGCGGTGTCGGCCTCCATTTCCAGATCGTCGACATCAACGGCGACGGCCTGCCGGATATCGTCGTCTCGAACAAGAAGGGCGTCTATGTGTTTCTGCAGGAACGCCGGCCGGCAAGAAAGTAACTCTCCGATGTCTCGAACCGTCCGAACTCCGGTTTTGATAACGGTCATAGGGCTCGCCGTCCTGTTCTTTGCGGCCGCGGCAGGCGCCCGCGCCGCGCCCGGCGAGGCCGACAATCCCGTCGCTTTCGGCCGCGACGTCCTCGCTCGGGCCCTGGCGGCGCGCGGCCTCCGGGTCCCGGTCGAGATCCGCGTCGTCCCCGCCGCGCCCGGCCTTTCGCCCGAGGGCTACTCGATCACGTTCCCGAAGGACGCGGCCCTCATCCAGGCCCCGGATGAAAACGGCGCGCTGTACGGCGCGCTCGAGCTCGCCGAGCGTGTCCGCCGCTCCGGCGCGCAGGCCCTCTCCAGCGGCCCGGTCACCGGGCGGCCGTTCCTCCGCGACCGCGGCTGGAATCTCTTCCTCACGCTCCCCTGGAACTACGCCGCGAACAACACCGACTACGACCCGGGCGCCCTCGTCGACCCGGCCCGCTGGTGGTTCGCGAACGACGGCTTCTGGCGGTCCCTCTTCGACGAGATGGCCGAGGCCCGGCTGAACTGGCTGGACATGCACGGCATGTGGGACATCAGCGTCACCGACGCGCCCAACCTCTACGCCTACTTCATCCAGAGCGACCTCTTCCCGAAGGTGGGCGTCGCGCCGGACATCAAGGCCGTCGACCTCCGCCAGCTCAACAAGGTCATCCGCATGGCCCACGCCCGCGGCATCCGCGTGAGCCTTATGGCCTACGAGGCGCGCTTCCACACGCCCCACTCCCCAGCCCCCTACCCCGAGAACGAGACCGACCTCTACGCCTATACGCGCGAGGTCGTGGAGAAGATGATCCGCCAGGCGCCTGGGCTCGACGCCATCGGCTTCCGCATCGGCGAGAGCGGGCACGGCGAGTCCTTCTTCAACTCGTACATCGAGGCCGTCCGGGCCTCGGGACGCGACATCCCCCTCATCACCCGGAGCTGGCTGGCCCGCAAGTCCCGCGTCGTGCCCCTGGCCAGGGACTGCCGCGACTTCACCGTCGAGATCAAGTTCAACGGCGAGCAATGGGGCGCACCCTACATGATCATGGGCGGGCGCATGGCCGGCTGGTACAGCTACTCGTTCGAGGACTACCTGAGCGATTCCGCAGACCCCGCCGCTCCCGGAGCAGCGGGCGCTCCCGGCGCGCTCCGCCTCTGGCCGGGGAACCCCGCAGCCGGCGGCGCGGCCTGGCCGTCGGAGCCCTACAAGATCGTCTGGCAGGTGCGGGCCAACGGCACCCACCGCATTTTCCCGTACTACAACCCGGACTTCGTCCGCAGGGCCGTGCGGTCCATGCCCCTCGGCACGGCCACGGGCTTCGTCGTCGAGCCGCTCGAGACCTACTATCCCAAGTCGCCGCGCTATTACCTCGCCGACCCGAAGGACGCCTGCTGCGAATGGACGCACCAGCGCGACTGGATGTTCCTCGCGCTCTGGGGGCGGCTGGGCTACGACCCGGAGACGCCCGACAAGGCTTTCGACGCCATGATCGATGACAATCTCGGCGCGGCGGCCGCGCCGCTCGTCGAGGGCTGGAAGGCGGCGAGCCGCATCGTTTCGACGTCGTTCGCGGCCTTCTCTCTCGGTCCGGACCACCGCGATCACGCCGTCGAGCTCGAGTGGGGCGGCGACACGGAGGCTTACCTCGCTTCAGGCGCCTTCGACTCGCACGTCTTCAGCTCGATCCGCGAGGCCGCCCTCGGGAACGCCGCGGGGGGCCTCGACGGGCGCGTCAGGCCCGATGAGGCGGCGGCTCGGCTCGAGGCCGACGCGGACGAGGCCGCCCGGGCCGCCTCGATCCCTCTGACCGCGGCGCCCGCCCGCGAGCGCAAGCGCCTTCACGAACTCGAGGTCTTCTGCGGCCAGGCGGCGCACCTCGGGCGCTACTACGCGGAGCGGTTCATGTCGGCGCTCCGGGCCGGCGAGGCCGAAGCGGGCGTCGCCGGAGCGATCGGGAAAGCGGCGGCCCACATGACCGAAGCCGCAAACGAATGGGCCGGGCTCGCCGCCTGCACGTTCTACAAGCCATTCACCGAGTGCCTCCGCATGCACACGAACGCCTATCACTGGTCGCAGGAGCTGGCCCTGGTCCGGGCCGAGGCCGACCGGCTGGCGAAGATCGCGGCCCCGGTCCCCGACCCCGTCCCGCGGCCGGCGCCCGGCGCTGAGCCGGCCCCGCCCGCGATCACGCTCGAGCCGGCTGCGGAAACGGTCAGGATGTCGATCCCGGCCGAAGGAATCAGCCGCGCCTGGGCCCTGGTCAAGCCGCTCCCGTCGAGCGCCTTCTTCCACAAGTTCCCGATGACGCGGTCCGGCGACGCCTTCGAATATGAATTCAAGCGCGACCCCTGGGGACACGCCGTCGCCGCCGAGGTCGAAAGCGGCGGCCGCGTCCGCCGCATTCCGGGCTGGGACGCCGACGCGCCTTACCTCGTCGTCCCCTCGCTCCCGGGACCGACGCCGCTCGTCTACTCGAGCGAGGAGGCGCTCACGTATCTCGACCCGGCCGTTCTGACGCCCGACGACTGCGGCCTTCTCCTCATCTCGTCGCGGGCCGCGGACTTCCACGGGATGTTCGGCGTCGCCGTCCAGCGCAAGCTCCTCGATCCCGTGCGTCGAGGCCTGACGCTCCTCGTCCTGGCCCAGGATTACGGCCGGGCGCGCTACGCGCTCGACTGGCTGCCGCGGCCCCTGCTCGTCGAGGCCGCCAACGACGGCGTCTTCGACCCGGCGGGGGCCATGGGCCTTTTCCGGATCGAGGACCCGGACATCCTCCGCCTGCGCTTCCGCCCGGCCCCCGAATGGGAGGTCGCCGGAAACGGCGGCCTGGCCGTCCTGCCGCTCGGAGAGGGACGGATCGTGCTCGTCAACGCGCGGCTCATCGAGCGCCTCGACGTCCCGGGGTGCGCGGCGGAGCTGGCCGCGCTCCTCCGGCTGGGCGACCCGGGGAAACCCGTCGTCGTCGTCGACCCCGGGACGGAGGGCAGGCCGGTCAACGCCACGATCGTCACGGATTTCATGACGGCGCGCGGCATCGCCTTCCTGACGCTCGGCGAGGTCATCGCCCGCAAGCAGGGCCCCAGCGCCGTGAAGCCGATCGCGGGGAAAATCGAGGATGACAACCTCCTCTCCTCCCTGAATATCAAGGGGAGCGAGATGGTCAACGCGTTCTACGAAAAGAAGGTCAAGGCGGCCGCCGACCGGCCCGAGCCGGACTCGCTCGCGGAGTTCGAGGCGAGGCGCGAGAGCGGGCGCCGCGAGCTTTTCCGCTGCCTGGGGCTCGACCCCCTGCCGCCGCGCACGCCGCTCAACGCCCGAGTCACGGGCGTCCTGAAGCGGAACGGATACCGCATCGAGAAGATCGTCTTCGAGAGCCGGCCGAACTTCCCCGTGACCGCCCACCTTTACGTCCCTGACGCGGCCGCGGGCGGGCAGAAGCTCCCGGTCATCGTCAACCCCCACGGCCACTGGGAGTGGAAGAAGCAGGAGCCGACGGTCCAGGCGCGCCTGATCGGACAGGCTCTGCACGGCTACCTGGCGATAGTCGTCGATTCGCCTGGCTGGAGCTTCGAGGGCGACCGGCGCGTCGAGCGGCGTTGGGCGGGGACGCACGACGACCTGCGGCTCATCCTGGGCTCGACGACGGCGACGAGCGTCTATGTCTGGGACCTCATCCGGGCCCTCGACTACCTCGAGACCCGCCCCGAGGCCGACATGACCCGGGTCGGGCTGACCGGGGCCTCGGGCGGCGGTCTGGCCGCGATGTGGGCCTTCGCCGCCGAGCCCCGCTTCAAGTGCGCGGCGAGCGTCGCCTACGCGAGCTCGCTCGAGGTCAACCCCGACAACGGCTGTCTCTGCAACCACGTGCCGGGGTCGCTCGAGATCGGCGACCGGGCCGACGTCTTCGGGCTGAGGGCGCCGGCGCCCGTGCTCGTCATCGGCGCCGAGGAGGACAAGGAGTTCCCGGCCGCCGGGATGCGCCGGACCGAGGAGAAGCTCCGCCGCCTGTGGGGCCTCTTCGGGAAGGCGGACGACGCGTGGCTGCGCATGTTCCCGGGCGGCCACGACTACAGCCGGCCGATGCGCGAGACGGCGCTCGGCTTTTTCGACAAGTACCTGAGAGGCGTCGGCGACGGCACCCCCGTTCAGGAGCCGGCCTTCGAGACCGAGCCGCCGGACTCGCCGGAGATGTACGTCCTCGCCGAGCCGCCGGAGAACCCTCTGACCATGCGCGACATCGCCCGGTCGATGCTCGAAGGGAAAGAGAAGCGGGCCGTCCGCGCGGCGGGCGACAGCGACGCGGTCTTCATGGACTACGTTCGCCTCAACGGGGGGCTTCCGGCCGAGGTCCCGACCGACAACCGGGTGCTTAGCGAAGGCAGCGGCCGGGTGCGGATGGCGTTCACCTCCGAGCCGGGGCTGATCATTCCGGCGATCTATTGGCCGGTTCCCGGGCGGCCGAAGGCCTTCGTCGTGCTCGTGACGGACGACGGCCTGACGAAAGCCGCCGAGGAGTTCGACGTGGACAGGCTCGTCGCCGCCCGGATCGCGTGCCTGGCGGTCGACCCGCGCGGCGTGGGCGAGCTCGCCGGGCTCAACCTGCGCTACACCACGTACCTCGGCCAGGCACCCGCCTTTGGGATGGGCTGGGACGTCTCGCGGGCCATGGCGGCCCTCGTCAGGTCCACGAGCTCCCTGGCCTTCGTCAAAATGGCCGTCGTCGGCAAGGGCCCGGCGTCCGGCCAGGCGGCGCTTGTGGCCGGGCTCATCGAGCCGCGCATCGGCTTTATCGCCGGCCTGGGCGCGCTCATGGACTATGCGGACGCCTTCCGCGACGACGTGCCGCTCCTCGCCGTCCAGCCGCGGGCGAATTATGCCCCGCCGCTCCCGCTGCTGCGGAAGATCCTCAAAGCGCGGTCGATGTGGAGCTTCCTCGGCCAGCCCGAACCCGACTGGGCCGCCGCCCTCATCCGCTGGTCGGAAACATGGTGGTGATCATTTTGTGCTTTGGGTGCCGCATCCCGCTGATTAAGAATAGAGGAGGACACATGAGAACTCCGAAGACGATCGCCCTGATTACCGCCCTGGCCCTGATGGCCGGTGGGGTCACTGCCGCTGCGAACGGCGCGCCGCGCGCGGGCGCGAAGCCGTTCACGCTCGAGGACGTCCTGAGCTCCCCCTACCCCCAGGGGCTCGTCGCGGCGAAGACCGCCGACCGCATCGCCTGGGTCTTCAACGACCGCGGGGCGCGGAACGTCTGGACCGCGGCCGCGCCCGACTTCCGGCCCGTCAACCTGACCGGCTTCGGCCGGGACGAGGTCCTCGAGATCCCCAACCTCGCGCTCACGGCCGACGGCAGGGTCGCGGTCTTCGTCCGGGGGAGCCTCCCGAACCGCGCCGGCTGGGTCACGAACTCGACGAGCGACCCCGACGGCCGCGAGCAGGCCGTCTGGGCCGTGCGGACCGACGGCGCCGGGCGGCCCTGGAAGATCGCCCCGGGCAACGGCCCGGTCCTCTCGCCCGACGGCGAGTGGGCGCTCATCGTCAAGGACGGCGCGATCTTCCGGGCCTCTCTCGAGCCGCACCTGGACGCCGCCGAAGCGCCCGCACCGGAGCTCCTTTTCAGGGCGGCCGGCCGCAACGGCTCGCCGGGCTGGTCCCCGGACGGCACTCGGATCGTCTTCGTCAGCGACCGCGAGGACCACAGCCTCATCGGCGTCTTCGACCTCGGGCTCCGGAAGATCACCTGGATCGAGCCGAGCGTCGACCGCGACGCGGAGCCGCGCTGGTCGGCCGACGGGACGAAGATCGCTTTCGTGCGGCGGCCGGGCCTTGCGTTCGGCGCCGACCCCCTGAACGAGGACTTCGACCGCGGGCCGGCCGACTTCGGGATCTGGGTCGCCGACGCCGCGACCGGCCGGGGGCGCGAGGTATGGCGGACACCCAAGGAAGCGCCACGCGTCTACACCTTCCGGAACTTCGACCTCACGGCGGCGGGCCGGATCCTCTTCACCGCGGAGAGGGAGAACTGGAACCATGTCTTCTCCCTGCCCCTCGAAGGCGGCGAGCCCGTGGACCTGACGCCGGGCGACGGCGAGGTCGAGCAGCTCGAGCTTTCGGCCGACGGCGCGGCCGTGTATTTCTCGAGCAACCGCGCCGACGTCAACGGCCGCCGCATCTGGAGAGCGGCCGCGGCCGGCGGGACGCCCGTCGAGCTGACCGACGCGACGCAGATCGCGACGTACCCCGTACCGCTGGCCTCCGGAAAGCGCGTGGCCTTTCTCCGCGCGACGGCGCTCCACCCGGCCTCGGTCGCGACGGTCCCCGCCGGCGGCGGCAGGCCCGAGATCGTCGCGCCCCGCGAGCTTCCGGCCGAGTTCCCGCTGAAGGAGCTCGCGACCCCGGAGCTCGTTTCCGTCAAAGCCCCCGACGGGATGCAGATTTATTGCCAGGTATTCCTCCCGCGCGGAGCCCGGGCGGGCGACAAGCGGCCCGGCGTCGTCTTCACGCACGGGGGCCCCATCCGCCAGATGCTCCCCGGCTGGCACTACATGGAGTTCTATTCGGACGCCTACGGCATCAACCAGTATTTCGCCGGCCGCGGCTATGTTGTGATCTCCATCAACTACCGGAGCGGCATCGGCTACGGCCGGGCCTTCCGCGAGGCGCCGAACTGCGGCATGGAGGGCGCGGTCGAATACCAGGACGTGCTGGCCGGAGTCAGGTATCTCCAGGGCCGGCCCGAAGTCGACCCGGAGCGCATCGGCGCCTGGGGCCTGTCGTACGGCGGGCTGCTCACGGCGATGTCGCTGGCCCGCAACTCCGACATCTTCAAGGTCGGCGTGGATATGGCCGGCGTCCACGACTGGTCGCAGATGCGGTGGGTCCGCTTCGACGAGGCGCGGCGGAAGCTGGCCCGCGAGTCCTCGCCCGTGGCCAGTGTCGCGACCTGGAGATCGCCGGTCCTCTTCATCCACGGCGACGACGACCGCAACGTGCCTTTCCAGCAGACGACCGACATCGTCCAGAAGCTCCGGGCCAAGGGCGACGTGCACATCGAGCTCATGATCGTGCCCGACGAGCCGCACGAGTTCCGCCTTTACGCGCACCGGATGGAGGCGTACGAGCGCTGTTTCGAGTTCATCGACCGCTGCATCGGAAAGAAGAAATAGGAGCGGATTGACCGGCGGGCGGCGTTCGATTATCATAAAATTTAATATCCCGGGCCGGCAAAGAACTGAGAAAATGCAGGGCAGGAAATTCACCCTGGGCAGGGCCGCGGCGGCATTCCCGCTCGCCGGAGCGTTCGTCGTCCTCAGCCTGGCGCTTCTGCGCGCCGGAGCGTCCGGCCCGGCCGGCACGCAAAGAGCGCCCTCCCCGGCCTTCGCGGACCGCCCCGCCCTCACGGCGAACCCCGTCTCCGCCTCCGGCGCCGGCGCCGCGCCGCGCGCCCGGATTCCGCAGACCTCCCAAGCTTCCCGCCGCCAAACCCGGGCGCCGCTCTATGACGAGCCCCTGGGCATCTTCGACGGGCACTGCGACATCGGCCCCGTGGAGAAGCCGGGCTCAGTAGCCTTCGAAGCGGATCTCCAGACCTACATCATCGGGGGCGCCGGCGACAACATGTGGGCCGACAGCGACCAGTGCCACTTCCTCTGGAAGCGGATCAAGGGGGATTTCATCCTCAGCGCCAAGGTCCAGTTCATCGGCACGGGCGGGGCCGCCCGCCGCAAAATCGGCTGGATGGCCCGCACGAGCCTGGACACCGATTCCGCCCACGCGAGCACCGTCGTCCACGGCGACGGGATGACGGCCCTCCAGTACCGAAAGACGCGCGGCGCCCGCACCGCCGAGGACGGAATCGGCGTCACCGGACCCAACCAGATCCAGCTCGAACGCCGCGGGAACAGCTACATCATGTCGGTGGCCGCCTTCGGCGAAATGTATTTTCGCGACCGGATCGACAATATCGACCTCGGCGACGAAGTCTACGCCGGGCTGTTCGTCTGCTCGCACAACCCAAACGTCCTCGAGAAGGCCCTCTTCTCGAACGTCCTCATCAGCCTCCCGGCCAAGGCCGGGTTCATCCCCTACAGGGACTATCTCGGGAGCCGGCTCGAAATTGTCGACGTCGGCACCAAGAACCGGACGGTCGTCCTCGAATCGCCGCGGCCGATCGAATCCCCGAACTGGACGAAAGACGGGCAGGCCCTGATCTACAACAGCGACGGAGCCCTCTACCGGTTCGACCTGGAGACGGGCCGGTCCACCGCGATCGACACCGGCGCCGCCAAGCCCGTCACCGACGACCATGTGCTGTCGTTCAACGGGAAGATGCTTGGGTTCAGCAGCCTCCTCCCTTCGGCCGGGGACATGCCGGTCATCTACGCGATGCCGGCCGCGGGTGGACGGGTCCGGCGCGTGACAGCCAAGGGCCCTTCCTATCTCCACGGCTGGTCGCCCGACGGCAAGAACCTCGTTTACACCGGGCTCCGGAACGGAAACGTCGACGTCTACCGGATCTCCGTGCGGGGCGGAAACGAGAAGCGGCTGACGAAAGACAAGGGGATCGACGATGGCCCGGAGTACACGCCGGACGGGCGGTTCATCTATTTCAACTCGAACCGCGCCGGTACCATGCAAATCTGGCGGATGCTGGCCAACGGCCGGGCCCAGAGGCCGGTCACGCGCGG
>Ga0187771_10002948_pt1 | contig 11830 bp, 11 predicted proteins | sample 0116_SJ02_MP15_1_FD_133139 | JGI IMG/M metagenome (GOLD analysis project Ga0187771, IMG submission 133139) | Tropical peat soil microbial communities from peatlands in Department of Meta, Colombia - 0116_SJ02_MP15_10_MG | ecosystem: Environmental > Terrestrial > Soil > Wetlands > Peat | place... | reverse complement strand
GATGGTGAAAAGCCTTCTCCTCGGCACCGCGGCGGGCGTCGTCGCAGTTGCAGGGGCGCAGGCCGCCGATCTTCCCGTTAAGGCCAAACCGGTCCAGTACGTGAAGATTTGCAGTCTGTATGGTGCGGGGTTCTATTACATCCCGGGCACCGATATGTGCTTGAAAATCGGCGGTTGGACGCGCGTCTATGACGCTTATGGCGTGAACGGCAACGCGACCAACGGCGCTCTGGCGACCGGCTACAACGACACGCGGTCGTCCCAGCAAGTGGGGCCGCGCGTGCGCGGTTACATCACCGCGGATGCCCGCAACCAGACCGAATACGGCACCGTGCGCTCGTATATCGCGGTCGGCTACAGCAGCGGTCTTACGCAATCGGGCGTCGGCTCCGGCAACCAGACGGCGCCAGGAACGACCACCGCTTTGACTTCGTACGACAACGGCTTGGCCGGCTTTAACGCGAACCGTGCGTTCATCCAGTTCGCCGGCTTCACCTTCGGTCTGACGCCGTCGTTCTACGACCTCTACTCGCAGGCGGCGACGTCGTACTGGGGCGGCATGGTCAACCCGGCTTCGGACACGAGCGACCCGGGTTGGTTCATATACGGTGCTTACACCGCCCAGTTCGGCAACGGCTTCTCCGCCACCTTGGCGGCTGAACAACCGCGCACCACGGCGGTGCTCAATGGCGGGACCATAAGCGCTGCGACTGGGCTTGCCACGGCCAACAACTTTACGTTCCCCAGCAGCAACCTCGGTATCCAGCCGTCGTCCTCGGCTGAAGGCGGTCAGTGGCCGGATATCGTGGCCAACCTGCGCGTTGACCAGGCTTGGGGCTCCGCCCAGATCATGGGCGCGGTCCACAACGCCAACGCCACCTACTACACCTCGTCCGACACGAGCGGTCATCCGAGCGATGCGGTCGGTTGGGCGGTCGGCGCGGGCGTGAAGATCAACTTCCCGTCGATCGGCCCCGGCGACTACTTGCAGGCGCAAGTCAACTACACCGAAGGCGCCCGGAAGTATGTCGACTTCTCGTACAACAATATGTACTCGATGTTCAACGGCGGCGGCTACGGCATCGGCATCGGCAGCGATGGCGTGTACGCTACCGGGACCAGCATCGAGCTGACGACCGCATGGGGCGTCAACGCCGCCTATGAGCACTGGTGGAACAAGCACTGGCAGACGTCGGTGTACGGCGCTTACACGTCGACCAGCTACGACTCGAACGCCAACGCCTATATGTGCGCTGCGGAGCAGGGTTCGGGAGCGTTCACGGGTCTTGTCGCCGGCGGTGTTCTGACTTCGGCCTGCGACAACAACTTCCAGGTCTGGACGGTTGGTACTCGTACGAACTTCAACCTCGACGCCAACACCTATATCGGTGTCGACGTCGTGTACGAGCAGCTCAACACGGCATTGTCCGGCGCGACGGCCCTCTACGGCAACGGTGCAGAGGCTGCTGGCCCGCGCACGGTCGGCGACCAGAGCGCGTGGATGGCTCAATTCCGCGTGCACCGCAACTTCTATCCCTGATCTCGGATAGCGGTAAGTTGACGATAAAGACCCCCGGCGGGAAACCGCCGGGGGTTTTTCTTTGCGAAGCCGTTCGGCTTGTGATGATCAAGCCGCGTCGCAGCGGGCGGCAAAATCGACGACACGGGCAATCATATCCGCTTCGACCAGCAGCGGGGCGTGGCCTTGGTCGGGCACGTCGATCGCCTCCATGTGGGCACGGCGCGCCTGCATCGCTTCGAAGGTCGCCGGCGAGAGGATGTCGGAATTCGCGCCGCGGATCACCATGAGCGGCACATGCGCAAGCGCATCGAATTGCGCCCACAATGGCGGAAAGGGCTTCTCGAAATCGACCCCTTCCAGGGTCTTAGCGAGGTTGACGTCGTAGGTCGGCACCAGCGCGCCGTTTGCCTCGCGGAAGGTGCGGCGGGCGCTGGCGAGCCAATCGTCGCGCGTAAGCTTGGGGAATTGCGCATCGAACAGGCGGCGCAGGATCTCGGCGGCTTCCTCGTACGAGCGCGGCTGCGGCAGCTTGCCGACATAGCCCTTGATGCGGATCAGTCCCTTCGGCTCGATCACCGGGCCGATATCGTTGAGCACGACACCGGCGATTGCCGTCGGCCGCAGTGCGGCGAGCAGCATGGCGAGGATGCCGCCGCGCGAGGTGCCAACGAAGACCGCGCGCGCCGCGTCGAGCGACGTAATGACGGCGAGCACGTCGGCGAGCTCGACCTGGAAATTGTAATTGGCCGGATCTCGGTCGTAGTCGGACTGGCCGCGGCCGCGGTAGTCGAGCGCGATGACCCGGCGCGGGCGGACGGTATTGCCGGCAAGCGCGCGGGCGAGCGGGGCGAAATCGGCTTCGGTGCGAGCCAAGCCCGGTAGGCAGACGACCGGCAGCGCCTCGGCGCTGCGCGGGCCATAGCAGCGCGCATGCAGCTTGAGGCCGTCGGGCGCGGAGATAAAGACGCTTTGCGGGTCGGCTGTCATGAGAGAAATCATAAGGAGCGGGCGCGCGGCTGTATACGCTCGCCAGCGGATAGCGGTGGAAGACATAGCCAACTTGTGTTCATGCCGGGACTTCAATATTGCAAGCGGACGAGTTGACGGCCGCCAGAGCTTGCATTGCATGATTGCCGTTAGGGAGCTGCGCGATGGCATTGCCGCCTGACGAGCTTTTTCGGCGCGCGCTCGGGCTGCTGCAGGCCGGCGAGGTCGCCGAGGCGGAGCGGCTGTTCAAGGACATCCTGCGCGCGCAGCCGCGGCATGCGGGCGCGCTCAACCTGCTTGCCATCGTCACGATGCAGACCGGGCGGCTGGCGGAAGCCGAGGACTATGCCAAGCGGGCACTGAAAGAGAGTCCGCAGTCGGACGCCACGCACTACAACTATGGCCTCATCTCAAGGCGCTCGGCCGCCTAGCGGAAGGGGCGCAGCGCTTCAGCCAAGCGCTGGCGCTCAACCCGAACGTGCCGGAGAGCTGGAATAACCGGGGCGTGACCTTCAACGGGCTCAAGCGTTACCGCGAAGCCCTCGCCGACTTCGACCGCGCGCTGTCGCTCAAGCCGAAGTATCCGGCCGCGCATTGCAACAGGGGCAGGGCGCTGGCGGGCTTGCGCCTCTACGACCAGGCACTGAGCACCTACGACAAGGCGCTGGCGCTCGCCCCGTCCTTGGTCGAAGCCTGGATCGGCCGAGGCAATACCCTGAACGAGCTCAAGCGCCACAAGGAGGCGCTCGCGGCTTACGAGAAGGCGGCGGGCCTCAAGGGCGACCTGCCGGATGCATAGCTCGGGCGCGGCAATGTCTACACGCGGCTGCGCCGCTATGACGAGGCGCTGGCCGCATATGGCAAGGCGCTAGCGGCAAGGCCCGGTCTTGCGGAAGCCTGGCTCGGCCGCGGCAATGTCGAATTCGATCTCAGGCGGCACGAGCCGGCCTTTGCCGCTTACGACAAGGCGCTGCAGCTCAAGCCCGATCTGGCGGAGGCGTGGCTTGGCCGCGGCAATACGGCGTTCGATCTTGAGCGGCTGGACGAGGCGCAAGCGGCTTACAACAAGGCGCTCGCGCTCAATCCGGAACTCGCCGCGGCCTGGGTCGGCTGCGGCAACGTCTTTTCCAAGTTGCGACGCCGTGCAGATGCGCTCAATGCTTACGACGCGGCATTGGTGATTGATCCTGATTTTAAATATGCTCAGGGTTATCGGCTCCATGCCAAGCAACACCTGTGCGATTGGACATCGTTCGACGCAGATGTCGTTCGTCTGCTTGCAGCAATTAGGCAGGGAAAGTGCGCTAGCGTATCGTTTGCGTTGCTCTCAATTAGCGACTCTCCTGCCGATCAATTGCGCTGCGCTGAGCTTTTTGTGGCAGACAGCTACCCCGCGCTCCCAGCCTCTCTGGCGCGGCGAGAAATACAAACATGATCGCATTCGGGTGGCTTATTTATCGCGTGATTTTCGCGAACATCCGGTATCATTTCTTATGGCTGGCATGTTCGAATGCCATGATTCGTCGCGTTTCGAGACCACGGCTATCTCATGGGGGCACGACGACGATTCTGCAATACGGAAGCGCATTAAGAAGTCTTTTGAGCGATTTATTGATGTCGAAAAGGAAGATCAAGGAAAAATAGCTCAACTCCTTCGTGAACTAGAAATCGATATCGCTGTGGATTTAATGGGCTTTACAGAAGAGTCGCGCACTCACGTCATGGCAGCGCGACCAGCGCCAATTCAAGTCAATTATCTCGGCTATGTTGGAACTACAGGTACCCAATATATAGATTATATCATCGCCGATCGAGTTTTGATCCCACGTGATCAAGACGAATTTTATTCGGAAAAGATTGTTTGTCTGCCGAACAGTTTTCAAGTCAATGATCGGGATCGTCGTATCGGCGATAAGGTATTTGCGCGCCGAGACGCTGGTTTGCCCCAAGATGCATTTGTGTTTTGCTGCTTCAACAATGTATACAAGATCACCCCCGATGTTTTCGACAGTTGGATGCGGATCCTTAGACGGGTAGATCGCAGCGTATTGTGGCTGGTAGCGGGAAATTCGATCGTCGAGCGCAATTTGAGAAATGAAGCTGCGGGAAGAGCTGTCGATCCCGAGCGATTGATTTTTGCTCAACGATTGCCGCTGGCAGAGCATCAAGCGCGGCTCCGCATGGCGGATTTATTTCTTGACACGTTACCCTACAATGCGGGGACGACTGCCGCCGATGCGCTGTGGGCGGGGCTTCCGGTGCTGACGCGAATTGGCACTGCTTTGGCCGGGCGGATGGCTGCAAGCGTACTTACTGCGATTGGCTTACCTGAATTGATCGCGTCAACCCCCGAGGCGTATGAGATGATTGCTGTTGATCTCGCGACGCACCCGGAAAAAAATGCTGCGATCAAACGTAAACTGGCCGATAGGCGGCTTACGGCACCGTTGTTTGATACCGAGCTTTTTACTAGGCATATCGAAGCTGCCTACATAGCTATGTACGACCGCTATCAGGCTGGCTTGGCGCCAGCACATATAGCCATTCCGAATTGATTGGGTGCGAACACTCGTATTGTGTGCGCATAGCTGGTAACCAAAGCAATCTAGATGGCCGCACTTCAACAAAGCTCAAGTGGCGCCGGGGGGGACTTGCGGATTTCGATCGTACGCTCGCCCTTGGGGCCAATTATATGGGCGCGCGTCGCAACAAAGGAAGGGCGCTCGCCGGACTGAGCCTCTACGATCAGGCGCTGGCCGTCTATCACTAGGCGCTGGCGCTTAATCCAGCCTTGCCAAAGCCTGAATCGGCCGCGGCAGCGTCTCCAACGAACCCAAGCGCTATGACGAAGCGCTGGCGGCATACGACAAGGCTTTGGCGGCAAGGTCCAGCCTTGCGGTTCGGAAAAAGGTCGTCTGGCTGCCGGACGGCTACCACCGGAACGACCGGCAGCTGCTGATCGTGGCAGAGATGCCGAGCCGCGTCGGGTGTGGGCTGCCGGAGCTAGGCGTCAATTTGCGGGCTTGAACGCGGTGGGGACGTCTCGGGTGATAAAAATCGATCAAACAATGCTCGCCTATATGATCGGTACGACACGCGCCCGGGTCAGCGTTTTCCGAGCAAATTCAGGCGTAACGGAGTCCTTTCATATGATCGGCAAGGCCTTCGCATCGGGCGAGATGCACTGCTCGCCATGCTGGGAGACGGGGAGCGGAATGGCGAAGGCGCCACCGGCGATTTCAGAATGCAGCGTTTCGTAATCAGGCAGAATATTCAGCGTCTCGAGCGCATGCTCGGCGGCGAGGTGACAGTCGCGAGGGCGCGCAGCTCGAGAGACTGTTGTCGGAAGCGCGCCGGGAGCTGAACGCGCTGGAGGGCATCTGGACATGGACCTGTCCGCATCTCGGAATTCCTCACTCGGTTGGTGTCGCTGCCGAAAGGCTTCTCGACGAAATCATCAAGGCTCACGGGGCCAATTTCGGGAGTCTGCGGGTATGGGACAATGCCAGCCGCAGTCTCTACCTTGTCGCGCACCGTTTCGATCGTCCGTCGGCTGAGCGCTTCGCGGTTGTGAAGGGTGGAGACGGAACGGCATGTGAAGCCGCCGTCGAATCGCGGGCTCCAGTGATTGTTGAAGACATCCAGAAAGCGGAGACGTTTGCCTCGCTCCGCGCCTGGACCCGGGGCATCGGCATTCGCGCGATCCAAACGATGCCCGTGTTCGGCCGTTCGGAAAATTTCATCGGGGCGTTTTCCACGCACTATGCGACGCCCCGCTCGTTTACCCGCAAGGACAACGAGATGAACTCCGTCTATGCGAACCGGTTCAGCCATCTATTCGCGGATCTGAGATGCTAAATGCGACCAAAGAGCCGCTCGCACGGCCGAACGTCCGCAACCAGGAATAAGTGGGACGGCGAACGCGCTACTCGGCGGGTGTTGTGAATACGCGCCTCTAGTTGGCGGCGCCGCGGCGCAGGTCGGCCTCAATCATCAGCTTGCTGCCGCCGCCGAAGCGGGCGCGGTAGACCTGCAAGTTCTCCATGACCCGCTCGACGTAATTGCGCGTCTCGGAGAGGGGAATGCGCTCGACCCAATGGACCGGATCAACATGGGGATCGCGTGGGTCGCCATAGGCGGCGATCCACTGCTTCACCCGGCCGCGCCCGGCGTTGTAGCCGGCGAAGGTGAGGATGTAGGAGCCGTTATAGCCCATGAACAGGTTGGAGAGCTCGGCTGCGCCCATCTGCATGTTGTAGACGGGGTCGCTCAACAGGCGGCCGTGGTTATAGACCGCCTTGAAGCGCCGCGCGGTATCGATCGCCGCTTCCGGCGTCACCTGCATGAGGCCCATGGCATGCGCGCTGGAGACGGTCTTCTGATTGAAGTGGCTCTCCTGGCGGGCGATCGAATAGGCCACCGCCGGATCGATCGGCGGGGCGATCGGCGTGTAGGACGGCAAGCCGAAGGTCGGGAAGGCGAAATAATCAAGCGGCAGCCCGCGCGAATAGGCGTCCTGGCTGAGCAAAAGCATGGCTCGGCCGTCGCCATGTTTGCCGGCGAGCTCGGCGAGCGCGGTCAGACCGGCGACGTCGTTGCTGCTGTCCCCGAGCTCGGCATAAATCGAGGCGAGCAGATCGCGCTCGTTGAGCGCGTAGAGGATCTCGGCGGCGCGCACGACCTCGAAATTGCTCTTCTGCCGTAATTCGACCGGCGTAAGCGGCGGCGGCCCGTGCAGGCCGAGGTCGCTGAGGCCGAGCCGCGCGCGCGCGAGCTGGCCGTAATAGGTGGCGCTGTATTGCGCGGCCATCTCGTAATAGGCCTTAGCCTGCGCGCGTTGGCCCATGGCCTCGGCGGCGCGGCCCTGCCAGTAGCCGCCGCGCGCCAGCGCATGCGGGCTGTCGGTGCCTTCGTTGATCTTGGCGAAATAGGCGGCGGCGGTCTTCGGGTCATGCAGGAAGCGCAGCGCGATCCAGCCGGTGGTGAAGAAGTGATCGACGCGATTGAAGCCGTGCGGCGGCGGGGCGGCGTCGCGCGCGATCCGGTAGGCGGTCTGCGGATCGTTGTCGTCGAGCAGCTTGCGCACCAGGATGCGCCGCTCCAGCCACCATTGATCGAGATCGACCAGCGCCGCCGGATCCTGCGGCACGCTGAGGATCAGCTTGCCGGCTTCTTCCGGCTGGTCGTGCACGCGTAGCCATTGCACGCGCGCGAAGATGTAGCCGGGATCGCGCCGCGCGTTGACCGGCACGGCGTCGAGCAGCGCCTTGGCGTTGTTGAGCCGCTTGATCACCGTCGCGCGGGCGTGCCCGATCGCCAGATCGTCGCCGCCGAGGCGGCTCGCCGCGCGCAGGCCCGCTTCGACGTCGCCGGCATAGAAACGCTGATCCATGCGCGCCTTGTGGTCGGCGCGCGTGAGCAGGCTGCCGAAAATGTCGAGGACCTTGCTCTCGCAGTCCGCGCTGCACTCGTCGTGCCGCCAGGCGTAGCGCACCAGCGCGGCGGCGCCCTCGCGGTCGCCTTTGGCGAGCAGCGCGCGGGCGAGCATGTAGCGGCCCTTGGCGGTCCTCGGCTTATGCGTGGCGAAAAAGGCGAGCACCGTGGAATCGTCGACATGATCGTTCCACAGCGCATTCTCGGCGCGGCGGCGGAACAGCCCGGCATGCGGCCAGGTTGGATCGGCGGCGACGAAGGCGGCGTAACGGGCAAAGCTCGGGTCGGTATTGTCGCTGCGCAGAATCACCCATTCGGCGAGCTTGTGGGCGACCGGATCGCTGATGCCCGCTTCCACGGCGTCGGCATCGCCGAGCCGGCCCTTGCGCGCGGCTTCGATCACCCGCTTCACCGCGGCGATATCGGCCGGCGAGGCCGTGCTAGCGGGCGCGACCGCGAACTGGCTCGCCGGCTGCCGCTCGATCGGATGGTAAATCGCCGGGCTGGCGATCGGGACTTTGCGGATGGCGAGGCTATCGCGAACGGCGGCGCTGGCTGCGGGCAGGGGGCGTTTCTGCGGCAGCGGCACATTGCGCACCACCTTCACGGCGTGATGCTTGGCCGTCTGCGTTGTCGGCTTGGCGACATGCGCGGCCGGCTTGGCCGCCGTTGCGGGAACTTTCTTCGGCGCGGCCATGGCAAATTGGGCGCCGAGCGCGCCGATCGCTGTAAGCGCCAGGACGAGGCCCCGGCGGTGCCGTTTGAACGCGTCCATGAATGACCCTTGCCCGGGCGGTCTTTCAGGCGCAGGGCGCCGTCGCAAAGACGGCTACCCAGCTTCCCCCATTAGGCGAATCTTACCATCGAAGGATAGCCGAAATCCCGATCCGTGGGGCCTAGCCGGCAAGCCGGGCAAAAGCTGGGCGGCTATTTATCAAGCCAATTCATCGCACTATTTAATTGAAGGGCTTTTATCGCCCCCGCCGACCCGGTATTGATGTCCGGTTGCAGCCGCCTGCTTGTGGAGAAGTCGCGCCATGACCGCCAAGACGAGCTTTCGAGGGTCTTTCACCGCGCTGGTCACGCCGTTCAAGGACGACAAGCTCGACGAAAAGGCCTTCCGCGACCTGGTCGACTGGCAGATCGCCGAGGGCACCAACGGCCTGGTGCCGGTCGGCACCACAGGCGAGAGCCCGACGCTCTCGCATGTCGAGCACAAGCGGGTGGTAGAATGGTGTGTCGAGCAGGCTGACGGCCGGGTGCCAGTGGTGGCCGGCGCCGGCTCGAACTCGACCGCCGAGGCGATCGAATTGTCGCAGCACGCCGAAAAGGCGGGCGCCGATGCCGTGCTGATCGTCACGCCCTATTACAACAAGCCGACGCAGGAAGGGCTCTACCAGCATTACAAGGCGATCAACGACGCGATCGGCATCCCGATCATCATCTACAACATTCCCGGCCGCTCGATCGTCGACATGTCAGTCGATACCATGAAGCGGCTGTACGAGCTTCCGAACATCGCCGGCGTGAAGGATGCCACCGCCAACATGACGCGCGTCTCGCAGCAGCGCGCGGCGATGGGCGAGGACTTCAACCAAATGTCGGGCGAGGACATCACCGCGCTCGGCTTCATGGCGCATGGTGGGCACGGCTGCATTTCCGTCACCTCGAATGTCGCGCCGCGCCTATGCGCCGAATTCCAGAGCGCCTGTCTGAAGGGAGATTTCAAGACCGCGCTCACGCTGCAGGACAAGCTCGCGGCGCTGCACGTCAATCTGTTCGTCGAGACGAGCCCAGCGCCGATCAAATACGCCATGTCGCTGATCGGCAAATGCGCCAACACGCTGCGCCTGCCGATGGTGCCGGCTTCCGAAAAGGCGCAAACTGCGGTGCGCGAAGCCATGGTGCATGCCGGGTTGATCAACTAGCGGGTGGGCGGGGAGCGCCATGCTGGAAGAATTCAAGAAATTCGCACTGCGCGGCAATGCGCTCGATCTCGCCATCGGCGTGATCATCGGCGCCGCCTTCGGCGCGATCGTGAATTCGCTGGTCGGCGACATCATCATGCCGGTGGTGGGCGCGCTCACCGGCGGGCTCGACTTTTCCAACTACTTCATCCCGCTGTCGGCCAAGGTCACTGCCACGACGCTCGCCGAAGCAAAGAAGCAGGGCGCGGTGCTCGCCTGGGGCAATTTCCTTACCATCGTGATCAACTTCCTCATCATCGCCTGGGTGCTGTTCCTGGTGATCCGCGCCATGAGCCGGCTGGTGCGCAAGGAAGAGGGCAAGCCGGCGCCGCCGTCCAAGCAGGAAGAATTGCTCACCGAGATTCGCGACCTGCTCAAGCAGCGCTGAAGGCAAAGCCGTAAGCCATGGCCGAAAAATCCGAGCGCCGCTTCAAGGTGGTCGCCGACAACCGCAAGGCGCGCTTCAACTACGAGATCGGCGAAACCTACGAGGCCGGCATTGCGCTCACCGGCAGCGAGGTGAAATCGCTGCGCGCCGGCAAGGCGACCATTGCCGAATCCTACGCCGACACGCGCGGCGGCGAGATCTGGCTGATCAATTCCAATATCCCGGAATACCGGCAGGCGCACCACTTCAACCATGTGCCGAAGCGGCCGCGCAAGCTGCTGCTGCATGCGCGGCAGATCAACCGGCTGACCGGCGCGGTCGAGCGCGAGGGCATGACCATCGTGCCGCTCAAGCTCTATTTCAACGAGAAGGGGCGGGCCAAAGTGGAAATAGCGCTCGCGCGCGGCAAGAAGCTGCACGATAAGCGCGAGACGCTGAAGCGGCGCACCTGGGAGCGCGAGCGCGGCCGGCTGATGCGGCAGAAGGGCTAGCGCGATGCGCCGCATCGGCATGCTGATCTTCCCGCGTATGACGCAGCTCGACCTCACCGGGCCCTACGAGGTGCTGGCGCGGCTGCCGAACACGACGGTCGATCTTGTCGCGCGCACGCGCGAGCCGGTCGCGAGCGACCGCGGTCTGCAGATCGTGCCGACGGCGACTTATGCCGATTGCCCGCCACTCGACGTGATCATGGTGCCGGGCGGGCCCGGCCAGCAGGATCTGATGGAGGACGCCGAGGCGCTGGACTTTCTGCGCCGGCAGGCGGCGACCGCGAAATACATCACCTCGGTGTGTACCGGTTCGCTGGTGCTCGGCGCCGCCGGCCTGCTCAACGGCAGGCGCGCCACCAGCCATTGGGCGGCGGTCGATCATCTCAGGCTGCTCGGCGCCATTCCGGTGCGCGAGCGCGTGGTGGTCGATGGCAATATCGTGACCGGGGCGGGGGTGACCTCGGGCATCGAGTTTGCGCTGACGCTTGCCGCCATTCTCGAGGGTGAGCAGGTGGCGCGGGAAATACAGTTGCAGATCGAATACGATCCGGCGCCGCCGTTCGACAGCGGCTCGCCGAAGACAGCCGCGCCAGAACTGGTCGAGAGGCTGCGGGCGCGCGGCGCCAAGCTTGCCGAAGAGCGCCGCACAGTCGCGGCGCGGGTAGGAAAAAGCCTCGGGGCTTCAGCATGACGCCGCCGACCCAACTCGATCATTGCGTGATCCACGTCTCCGAGTGGGAGCGCTCAAACAAATTCTATGTCGAGGTGATGGGCGCCGAGCTCGTCGCACGGCAGGCCGGCTTCGCCTATCGCTTCGGCGACAGGCAGCTCAATGTGCACGGGCCGGGCGTCACGCCGGCGGAGGTGGCGCGGCTGCCGGTGCAGCCCGGCAACAGCGACCTCTGCTTCGAGTGGCGCGGGCCGATCGCGGAGGCGATCGCGCATCTTGCGGCGCACGGCATCGCCATCGAGCGCGGGCCATTGCAGCGCTTCGGCGCCAAGGGGCCGGGCACCTCGGTCTATTTCCGCGATCCGGACGGTT
>Ga0187771_10002947_pt1 | contig 11830 bp, 9 predicted proteins | sample 0116_SJ02_MP15_1_FD_133139 | JGI IMG/M metagenome (GOLD analysis project Ga0187771, IMG submission 133139) | Tropical peat soil microbial communities from peatlands in Department of Meta, Colombia - 0116_SJ02_MP15_10_MG | ecosystem: Environmental > Terrestrial > Soil > Wetlands > Peat | place... | reverse complement strand
CTCCAACGATCGCTCGATGCAAATACCGACCAGCACATCGGGTCCTACGCCGAGTGCCTGCAGGTAATGGCCCAGTTGATTGGCTCGCGCATCTAACTCCCGGTAGGTCAAGCGCTGACCCTCAAAACTGACGGCCACGGCATCGGGTGTGCGCTCCACTTGCGCCTCAATCAGTTCATGCAGGCACACCGCCGGGTAATCCCGCTTCGTATCATTCCATTCCACAAGCAGCTGCTGTCGTTCTCCGTCGGTCAACAGGGGCAGCTCTGACACCCGGTTTCCGGGTTCGGCCACCGCACTCCGCAGGAGCATCTGCCAATGCGCGGCCATCCGGGCGATGGTGGCGGCCTCAAACAGATCTGCGTTGTAACTGAGGCAACCCGCAATCCCCTCTGCACTGTTTCCCAAGCTGATGTACAAATCGTAACCCGTCGGGTCCTCGTCTTTGACCTTCCAGACAGGTCCGCCGGAGTGCAGCGAGAAAAGCACGGACGGTAGCAGGCGGGAGGAATTCACTTCTGTTGCCGGATTTTCAAAGCCTTCATCCGCTGCGGCAAAGGCCTGCTCGGATTCCCTCCGCGCTTGCTCCAGCAGTTGACGAAAACTCGGGTTGCCCGAAAGATTGGCTTTTAGGACGACCGTGTTTAGAGCTGTGCCAGTCGACACTCCGTGGTATCCGCCAGGTGCAGCGATCGCTCCTAACGCAATCTCTTCCTGTGCCGTGTAGCGGAACACCAAGACTTCAAGCGCTGCTACCAGAGTCACAAATGGAGTTACTCCCTCTTGTCGGCTGAGCTTTTCAACCGCCCCACTCAGATCAGAGGGTATCGCCAGCGGCATCATCCCATACCGGAATGTCCAGTTGGCCTTTCTCGGATGGTCGGTAGGAAGTTGCACCCGTGGAAAATCACTATCCAGTTGCGTCGGCCGATAATTTCGATCCGCTTGCGCAGCGCTCGGCCACACTGGCCGTTCGCTTTGGCCAACGGGCTCGTTTATGCACATAGGGTCGGACATGACGATCTCCTGGGAAACGTGGAGCCGGGTCTCAGGTGTACAAAATCCTCAACGCGAAGCGCCTTGACGAACGCTCATAAACCAATGGTTCATTGCTCGAAAATCAAACAGTTGGAAGGTTCCTTGGACCTTGACTTTGCTCGAGCGGATTGGGAAAAGACGTCCACCGCGCGCATCGCCGTCGAACACGCTGATCGGAATATTCAACGACTGCCTTCGCAATCTCACTGGCGACTTCAGCCACGGAAGCTGAGGTGTCGATCACGCGTGCGTGCGGAAGCGTTTTTGCCTCCCTGAGGTAGATCTCCCTCTGGCGCTGTATCTCTTCCGGTAGAACTTCCTGCTTACGTGAAAGCACGACCTGTGTGGGAGCATCCAATACAAACACGAGGTCCGGTTTCGGTATGAGGGGACGCAGAATTCGCGCTACCCAGAGCGGGGCGCCATAACGATACCGCTTCGGATCGATCGCTAAATCGTAAAAGTAACGATCGAAAAGAACGAGCCCCGATCGGGTCAGCATCGGCCGCACCATTAGCCAATAGCTGGCCCAGTAGTCCGTCATGTGAACCACAAGACTAACCAATGACCTCCAGGGTGAGTACTCCGAGCGCCCATGCGGATTGGTCACATCGCCAGAGAATTTCCGTCGCCAAAGCAGCGCTGGTCGATAATGGAAAACGCGATGACCACGAAACGCAGGACTCAACAACTGGTTGACGTGATTGATCAGCGTACTCTTGCCGACCCCGTCTGGTCCCAAGAATAGGACTAAGATTCCGCTGGGTCGTAACCAGCGTCCCATCAGGCGAATACTGTTGCTAAACAGGTGACGGATCGGGTTCAGAGGATCGTGTCTCAATATTGTCCGCCATAACTGCGTCTTAAGCTTAGGTAAAAGCTCTGTTAGAGATCCATCGAGACACGCGTCGACGGCTTTTGTCTTGTATCGTTCGCCGAATAACTTGCCTGCTACCTCCTCTGCCTGGAGCGTGCCTATCTCCCCTGTGAGCTCCCGCAAACGCTCCTCGCGATGGGCAGGTAAGCTTCCCTTCAGGGCTGTCCTTGCCAACAGATAGCTAAATTCAGTCGCGGCCTCAGCTACCCAGAAGCTTTTCCGCCTTTGGCGCTTAGCCACTAGATCTGACCCGGACATCAGGATTAAGCCGCCTTCGACATAACCGTACGTAATGTCGACCGCAACGGAATCCATCTCCGGCCCCTCAAACCAAACGAAGTCGAGCCGGCACTCTCTGATCGCATAATCCACGATATGCAGCGACGGATAGCCGTTACGGTGCAAATTGAGAAGTACACCGGGAAACTTGCTGACGTCATCAGGATGCACCGCCAGGTCCAGATCGCTGTGCAAATTTTCCGGCAATCCCTCCCATGAATGCAGAACGCAATATCGAATGCCGGCGCTGTCCAACGAGCGAAACAATAAGACGAGAAAATCGGTCCGATTGCGCTTCTTCGGGGGACTTATGCCTTGTGTGAAAGTCTCCGCTATGGGCATCTTGGCAGCGATCTTGGTCTCAGAAATGCTAAGTTGTCGCACCTGACCTGAATACACAGATGCCAGTGTGCGCACGCCGGGTAGGCTGTCGATTAATGGATGTGTAAGCTCTGAAACAACGGTGGGGGATTAGTATAATGAGTGATTCAACACGTCTTAACTATTAGGCGGCCCCGGAACCTCGCAACACAGCGGGGATGGTCTTCGCGAGGATCTTCAAGTCCAGCCAAAAGGACCACTTCTGGATATATTGCAGGTCAAGCTCCATCCACTTCTCAAACGGGACCGAGTTGCGACCGTTAACCTGCCACAGACAGGTTACGCCCGGACGGACGCTAAAGCGACGCCGCTGCCAGTCTTCACAGTCGCTTGTGAATAGTTCGTAGTCGCGTAATTGCCAGGGCCGGGGCCCCACAAGACTCATGTCGCCTTTGAGAACGTTGAACAGTTGTGGTAGCTCATCAATGCTGGTCCGACGCAGGAATTTTCCTATCGGCGTGAGGCGGGGATCATTCTTGATCTTAAACACGGGCCCGGAGACCTCGTTCAAGTGCTCAAGCTCCCGAATCTTACTCTCTGCATTCACGACCATCGTTCGAAACTTGTAAATATTAAATATCCGCTTGTTAAGACCTACACGTTCCTGGACAAACAAGACCGGACCCGGGGAGGTTAGCTTGATCAGCACAGCTACAACCAGGAAGAACGGACTGACCAGAATGAGCAGCATCAGCGCCACAGTGAAATCAAAAACGCGCTTTGCCAACAGCGATCCCCCTTCCATGACCGTCGTCTGATGAGTAAACATGGCGGCGGTGGCCAACTCCTCCACTCGAGGCCGCGCGTCCTTCAGGTTGAACAGATCGGACAGCACGCGAAGAATGATCCCTTGTCGTTCGCACAGGTCGGCAATTTTGCTGCCATGCAAGTGGAATGAACGAATGGGTAGGGCCAGCACCACTTCATCGACTACGTTGCGGCGAAGAAAATCCGGTAACGCCGTCAGATCGCAGAGCACTGAAAAGCCTCGCTTTGATAATTCTCCGCCGCCACTCCAGTCGTTATCCGCAAAACCAATGATCCGATAGCCCAGTTCCAGTTGAGATTGGATCGCCATCGCGAAGTCGAGAGCCCGCCGGTTCGTGCCCACAATGAGTATATTGCGGGAATTCCTGCCTTGCGTGCGGATGTGCCTCAGCCACGTCCTTATTACCAGCCTGCTCCCTGCCGCGGCTGCCGTCGTGAACAGCCAAAAGATGGCAACAAAAACGGGGCCGAACATGTGAAGTCTTAAGAGGTAAGCGGCAACTGCAATGACCACAGTGCCAAGTGATGTTGCCTTGACAACATCGGTCAGCTCAGACAGCCGGCTTGCCAGGCGTTTCGAATCGTACAATCCCAGCATGTGGAAAATGAAATTCCAGACCCAAAGGAACACAAGAAGGGCAAGTATGTTCTGCAGCTTGATGCGCAGCGAAAGGAAAGTGGTAAAATTGATCGGTCCGACCCGGATCAGCACTGGCAAGTTCGCCACACCTAATCCCAAAACCATGAGCACAAGATCAAATACCTTCAGTGCATTCGACGTCATTTGACGGAGCGTTGGACCCACGGATATCTCCTTGAAGAAGTCTTAAACCAGGGCAAAATGAGCAACCACCAACTGACTTGCTGGCATTTGATGACGTTTCTTGACCGCGCAGCTCGTGACGCTTGCCTGAGTGGATTACGATTGAAGAGGAGAACCGGGGCGGACTAGATATCGGAAATCAGATGGCATGGTCTTCCTAAGTAGAAACGTACGTCTTGGCTGACGAGTCGTCCGCCGCGATCAGTGGAACCGATGGATCGGTGCCATTCTTGGGGATCGAACTGAGAACGGGGATGTTGAGGATTAACTTGACCTCGTCAGGTGATCGGAAGGTTGATGCCATGTACTCTGAAACGAATGCGACTCCAGAACTCATCAGGAGTGCCAACAGCCCACCCATGAGCACGGTCAAATAGCGCGCATTGGTCGGCAATGCAGGGAGAGTTGGAGGGTCAGCAATCGCTACGTTGATGATGCGCCTCCGGTCGAGGGCATCCGATATGCGCGCCTCCTCCTCCTTCCGCAGATAAAGCATATAGTTATCTTCATCAGCTTTGACCGACCGCATCAGATCATTCTCGGCAATTTCTTTCTGCTGGAACACTTCGGCATTTTCTTCATAGGCTTGCACGGTCTGCGACGCGGCTGTAGCCCGCGCTTGCAAACCGGCAAGGTCGGTGCGCGCTTTAGCTAGCTCAGCCTGCATCCAGGCATAGCTCGGGGCTTGGTCGCTGGTCTCTTCACGCAACTGAGATTTCTCTGCTTTAGCCAGGGCCGCGCGAGTTTGCGCAATCTCACCGTCTAATTCCTGAACCGGCCTGTAGCTGGGCTGGAATTTTTCAAGCAATTCCGTGCGCTTTAACTCCAGACTCAACAGATTGGACCTCAACTGAGACAGAAGTGCGGCATCGTCGGAATTGCGCACTTGGGTAACAATCCGAGGAGGTGTAGAGGCCTGCAGCTGTTCGAGGGTGTGTATACGCTGTTGTGTCTCGGCGATCTCATCCTGCGTCTGCCGGTAAGTAGCCTGGAATTCACTCAGTTTCTGCAGGGCGGCCTCTTTTTCAAGTCGAGGCGAAACTGTTCCCTGGCGCGCACTGTCGGCCAGTTGTGCCTCGGCTTCAGCTAAGCCATTGCGATATCGCTCCGTCTCCTTTTCGAAGAAATCGAGCGCACCGGGCGGTCGATGGACCGCCACATGCTTCTCCAAGTACAAGTCGGCTAACGTGCTCAGCACTCGCAGTGAACGTTGTGGATCGGCTGAGTTGTATTCCACTTGGATCAAGTTGGTCTTCTTGACCACGTCCACCTTGAGATCCTCGTCCAGCTTGCGAACTGCTCGGACAACCTCCGTCTCGGGAGATACCAGCCCAAAACTAAGCAGCTTGTGCCAAAATCCACGAGCTTTCAAATGTTGGAGATCACATGCACGAACGACCTTGTCCTCCAGGTCCCGGCTTTTGAGTAATTCGACCTCGGAATTCAGCTCTTCCTCACTAACTGGAGTTGTGAGCTGTCCGACAGCCGCGGTATCAGTCGATACGACGGGATCCTGGCGCTCACGTGTGACTAAAATCTTCATCCCCGAGAGATAATGATTGGGCTGCAACAATGCGACGAGTAGGGCTCCCAAAAAGACCCCGGCGAAGCACAGAACCATTGATCGCCCATTACGAAAAGCAATGGCTACAAAGTCCCGGAGGGTAAAGGAACGGACTTCAGAGTCTGCATAGTTGTGGACATTTTGCACTGCCATATTGGTGGCCTTCCGATTCGGATTTAGAACTGAGCCAGGTCAAAGAACGTCCCAATACTGGGAACGGGAATGTATTTTTTGATTTTCGCCATGGCACTCTTGGGCACGTACAACATATCCCCAGGTCGTAAGTGCATGTCTTCGACAAGACTCCCCGTCTGTAGCATCTTCTTCACATCCAGCCTTCTGGTTTCAATCCAATCGTTGGAGACGCGCCGAAACAGGTAGACTTGGGAATGTTTGGCATCTTCATTGAAACCGCCGGCAATCTGCAAGGCTTGAACGACTGTCGTGTCGCCGCGTAACTCGAACTTGCCAGGATGAGACACCTGCCCGCCGACGATAAAATAGGGTCTTTCAAAGTCCTTAAGCACAATTGAAATGATCGGGTCGTGGAGGATCTTCCCGTAACCGTCCTGCAGCATCTGGGTAAGTTCCGGCACGGTCTTATTCTCGACGTAGAGTGCATCCAAGCCTCGGAGACTGATATAGCCATCGGGTTGGACAGTCACAGTCTGGTTGAATTCCGGAGTAAACGGAAAATCCAGCTCCAGCACATCGGACACGCAGATCTGATAGCGGGGATTTCGGTGCTGCAGGGTCGGAGATTGTGAGTCGCTCTTCGCGGTCGAAACCACCGTTCTAGGAGGAAGGTCGGGAACGACTCCGTGTTGATTGTCTTGGGCCCTTAACGTGCTCGTCACCATCCAAGAAAGCGCCAGTGTACCGATTGTCGTTAATCTGTTGTGAGTTATCACACTATCTTCTCCTAGCCTAATGATTCAACCTGGATGACCCGTTGTCCATTCGAGGGCGTTGTCATCACAGGTGACGATAAAGTGCTTCTGGAATGGGGAAGCGTCGTTCGTTCAGAATCGCGCCCAAGAGGCGCACATTCGATGATTTCACTTCCTCTACAACTTTCTGCGCGACCTCGCGGCGGGATGAATTTGCTTTGATGACCAGAATTAACCCATTGGACATTTTGCCCAGAACGATACCGTCAGCGTAGAGGTTTAGAGGTGGGATATCTACCAGAAGGTAATCGTACTCTTCTTTCAGTTCAGCCATTCGGGTGCGCATCTCTTGCGAGGCGAGTAGCGTTTGCCAATTCTCCACCGTGGAACCCGAACTTAGCAGTGATAGCTTCCCGCCCAGCAGAACGGATACATAATTTCGGATCCGCTCGGTCCCACGCAATGCGTCCGTCAGACCATAATGATTCTCCAAGCCAAATTGCTGGTGAAGGCTGGGCGAACGCAGATTCGCATCAAGCACGCATACTGACCCGGCACCTTGTGCCGCGAGAACAGCCGCAGTGGACGCACAAATTCTGCTGCAGCCGGTTCCTGAGTCGGCGCCGCTGAAAACGACGCAGCGTGGCGCTTCGACCTCGGGCAACAGAAACAAGCGGCTGACCAGCTTTGTGGTCTCATCGCGCTCCGCTCCTTCCAGTCGCAAGAGGTAGGTCCCGGTGCTATGAGCGGCAGACAGATCAGGTGCAGACAGCTCGGCCGAAGACGAGTCGGAGGCGGGTGGATTAAACGCGGATGGATCGGGAACAGATGGACCCTGTTTTCCTACTTCGACCTGGGCGACTTCATCGAGACGCCCGAGACTCTGCAATAACTCGAAATTTCGACTCATTGACCCACCCCAGGATGCAGCTCAGAATTCGATGCGGCGCAAGCCTTCAGCGCAATCCAAAAAAGGCAGAGATAACGGATGGACTGAAACTCCATGTTAATGAAATGTGAATAGCGACGCTCCTAGGTCCGCTCTCCCAGTCCCATCAAAAAAGGACCGCCCATAGTCTTCGACTTGCGCCGCGGCTGTCTTGTTATGCCAGTCGACCGGGTGCCTGCACTGCGGTTTGTCGAGCCAGCAAAGACGGGGGGCCCAAAAATGTTGAGGGGAACAGCAGGCCCGACCGCCTAGTTTCGCTTCCAATCTCTCAATTGCCCCGTCACGTGCCGCATGTACGCCTTGGCTTCAGCTGGAGTAAGGGCGTCGTGGGGGGCGCTCCCCGCCGCCCACTGCGTACTGTGCGGCGAAGGGATTTTCTTGGTCTGGAGCACATGCAGGGGATCCTGGCCCGAGCCTAGCGAGTCAGGCATCTCGGTCACATGCTGGTTGATGTCCAAGTCATTGATGACCTCGTCCACCAGTTGCAAATCCACCACTGGCTGGCGCAGCGCGCAACCCAAGGAAAGCAGATTAAAGCACAGGTTATTGATGTTGCGCGGAATCCCCTCGCTGAAGCGCGCGATTGCCAGCAATGCCTCCGCAGAGAACGGCGAAGGCCCTGAATGTCCCGCAATGTTCAAACGGTACTCGATGTAGTTGCGCGTTTCGTCGATGGTAAGCGGCGTCAGCCGGCTAAGCACAGAAACGCGCTGCCGGAGTTGCGCCAAGTGCTGGCTCGCCAGCTTGTCTGCCAGTTCCGGTTGGCCGGACAAAACGATCTGCAGCAGTTTCGTCCGCGGAGTCTCGAAGTCTGAAAGCAAGCGGACGGTCTCCATCACGGTTGCATCCAGGTTCTGAGCTTCGTCGATAACCACGATGAAGCGCCGCTTAGCGCGCGCCTCCTGTAGCAGCAGTCGGTTGAACTCCTCGTGCATGCGCACGAAATCCTGGTCATGGCTCTCCAGCCCAAGTTCCGCAAGCAGAAAGCGCATAAGTTCCCTGGAGCTGCACTGCGTCTGGAACAGGAACGCTGTGCGAGCGTTATGGCGGAACTTTTCCAGCAGGTGAAAGAGTAGCGTCGTCTTGCCCATGCCCGGCTTGGCAATCAACGCTACAAAACCGCGCCCGGCCTCGATTGCGTAATATACAGACGCCAATGCCTCGCGATGTCCAGGAGTCAAGTACAAAAACCGTGGATCGGGCGTAACTCCGAATGGCTGTTCCCGTAATCCGTAAAATTCTAGAAACATTTCTCGTCCTTGCCCAGACGTACTCGCAGAAGCTTCTTCGTGCTAGCTCCTTGTGACGAACGCGTCAGCTGTGCTCGACCCTCGGCACAATGTTGTGCTGGCGAATCTTGTACAGCAATCCACGGTAACTGATCTTCAGCAAGCGGGCCGCCTGTTTCCGATTCCACGCCGTGCGTGTAAGCGCAGATTCTATGGCTTTGATTTCGACTTGCGCCCGAAGGCTGCGTAACGAGAGGTCCGGTCCGTCGTTACTGCTGCTTGCGGCCACGCCAGATCCAGCCACATCGACTAGTTTTGGCTGAGGCTGTTCCTCTCCTACCCTCAACTCACCGAAAATCCCAAGTGGAAGTCGGCTCATATTACCACTTCCGTTCGCCAAAGTCTGAAGATGGAAGCCCCTGGTTGATACAGAATCTCAAACGAAAAGGCTAGCGCAAACTCAAACAGGTTCGACCTCGTAGCCTTGAATGCGAATAGAAAGAGAACGTTGGATTGGCTCAACTGAGATGACCAGATTCCGGCCGCCGTTTTGCGCCACCAAGATACCCTCCACCCCATCGAGAGAACCACCACGAACGCGAACGCGCTGCCCCACTCGTAAGAACGCATGGTTGGTGAAAGGCGTATTGCTGGCAACCACGGCGCGAACGGCTTCAATTTGCTGCACGGGAATGGCGATCCCTTGGCCGTGCGCGCCGACCATCTCAACCACACCTTGAGTCCGCAGGACCCTGATTCGCTCCTCCGGGGACTGAGCGATGCGTACGAAAGCATACCCAGCGAACAATGGAGATTCGACCAGCTTACGTCTATCACTCCATTGGTGAATCTGGCTGATTACCGGATAGAAGACTTCAATGCCTTGCCCTTGGAGCTGCCGCTCAACAATCTTTTCGTGTCGCGATCGTGTCCGGATAGCATACCAGTTCATTTCTGGTGTGGCGTTTGCCGGATTCAACGGCGCGAATTCTGCGACGCTTAAGCAGCTGGCACTCATAGCTCCGCCCTCTGAGTCACAGTCCCTGACTCCGGAAAAATCTTGCCCCTTGCAGATAGCTCTGCCGTCCTTACTCCCCTGGCTACACTTACTTGAAGCCGGGGCGCGTAGCGCTTTTTAAGGGGGGGGCTCGCTAACTCGCGCGCTCAAACGACTGCGCAAAGGACAAACAAAAGTGAACCTAGAGTACTGGCCATCGCAAAATTCTGCAAGTGGTCAAAAGTCCTGCTAACTAAAGTCCCTATCCGCTGGAAAACCCGCGCCAGAACGGGCATTGCGCCGTCAATCAAAGGAGTGAAGGAAAACTGCTACGTCTGACTCAGACTAAGAATCCGACTTGCACCAATCGCGCAACTGGGGCGAACTCGCGTTGCCAGGTAAGGTGGAGCCGCAGCCAGCGCAGGACAACACCCGCCGCAAGTCATCTCCAATCCGCAGGTGGGCGGGGGGTGATCAGGATGCGTCACGCGGACGCGGCAGCTCTTGACCGCATGCCTCGTAAGTTATAGTAGTGCCGAGAGATAGCGGTTGAGCACACCTGACCCACATGCCCTGGCCTACAGAGACCTACCCATGAGTGCTATTTACTCGGAGTCGAATTTCTCCTATCATCGCTGCCAATTCATTAAGCGCTGCATGCCTTGAGCGAGGGTTCCAGTTCCTGGTTTGGCGCAAGCGGTCTGCGTATGCAGCAGCTGAGCGGTACGTGGCCGCACCACAGTCGTATGGTTTTTCCGGCCGCGGGATGATTGCAGTCAGCTTCGTCGCAACTGTCGAAAACTATGGCCTACTTAGCCCCGCTTCCTGAGCAGGATCGGCTTCGCGTGCTAGCCGCCGATAGTACCTCCATGAGCACTCAATTGCTGGTGGAAGCGCTGGCGCGCGAGCAGCAGTTCGATATGATCGAGTGTCCACCCGACAGGTCGGCAGTTCTCCACTTGCTGAAACGGGAGCAGCCGCAGATTGTGTTGGTGACTGCGAGATTCGGGGAAGACCGCGACGGCGGCTGCGACCTCGTGCGCGAGATTCGTTCCCAGTCACCAATGACACGAGTGATCGTGTTGCTCGACGTTTCCGAGCGCGCGTCCGTCGTGGAGGCGTTCCGTGCCGGTGCACAAGGAGTGTTCTGTCGGACAGAGCCCTTCCGTCTCCTGAGCAAGTGCATTCAGTGCGTTCATCAGGGACAGATCTGGGCCAGCAGCAACGAACTCGAATACGTCCTCGAAGCATTGGCTTGGCCTACGTTCCCGAAGTTTCAGACCAAAGCTGGGTCGTTGCTATCCGCGCGCGAAACAGACGTAGTACGCTGCCTCGTGGAAGGACTCACCAACCGGGAGATGGCACAGCGCTTGAAGCTCACGGAACATACAGTCAAGAATTATCTGTTCCGCATCTTCGAGAAGCTGGGCGTCTCCAGCCGGGTGGAGGTGGTGCTCTATGCCTTGGGCCAGCGCGCTCCCCACATGTCTGTACCGTTAAATGGCCGCAGGTCCCAAACCGCTGCCGCGCCGCCCAAGTCCGCTGCGCCGATTTCAATAACACACAAGAAGGGCACCTAGAATCCGGATCAGATCCCGTTTTCGTTCTACTGCGGCAACCGGAAGTTCAGCGTGATTCTGGTCTGCCCGCGCACCGCCTGCCCATTCTGCTTGAGCGGTTTGAAGCGCCACTGCTTAACCGCGTCACTGGCGGCTTGGGCTAACTGCGGCGGCCCGCTTATCAACTTAGCGTCCTGGACCCCTCCGTCCGGGTTAATGTAAACCTCCATCACCACCGAGCCCTGGACCTGTTGCTGGCGAGCTTCTTCCGGGTACTCCGGTTCTACGCGGTAAATCAAGCTGCTTTCAGCCACCGCTGGAGGCAATTCCAAGACTTCCCCCTGCCCACTCTTTCCTGATTCGATAGATGAAGCGCGTTCGATGCCGAGTGCGTGGTCGGCCGCGGCGGACTCGCCAGGCGTAGGCGGCATGCGGAATATTTCCTTGCCGTTCTCATAGACCAGCAAGCCTCCCGG
>Ga0187771_10002946_pt1 | contig 11833 bp, 6 predicted proteins | sample 0116_SJ02_MP15_1_FD_133139 | JGI IMG/M metagenome (GOLD analysis project Ga0187771, IMG submission 133139) | Tropical peat soil microbial communities from peatlands in Department of Meta, Colombia - 0116_SJ02_MP15_10_MG | ecosystem: Environmental > Terrestrial > Soil > Wetlands > Peat | place... | reverse complement strand
GCGCGTTTGACATCGACCGGGAAATTGGAATCCATGAAGGCCACTTCGTCCAAGCGGTAGCGTTCAACCAGATCGCTGACCTCGCGCACCACACGGTCCGCCGTGTAGGCATTGAACCGCCGCCTGTAGAACACCTGGTCGGTACAGTAATTGCACGCATATGGACACCCGACGCTCGTGGCATACCCCACCTCACGTTTGCCACGGACTCTTGCGTAGGCGTCAAAGTCCACAAGTTGATAGGCGGGCGCCGGCAGGTTGTTGATGTTCTCAACCTTCCTCTCGGGCTCGTGGACGATACGACCGTCCCGCTTCACTGATGTGCCACGAATCCCATCCAAGCCTTCGCCATGGGCCAGCCTTCGAGCAATCTCAAGAAGCGTGAGTTCGCCCTGCCCTCGTACGACGACATCCACAAAATCCGGTTGCAATGTCTGGTCGGGTACGAGGCTCGGGTGCCAGCCACCAAAAATAATGGGCAGGTCAGGGCGCGCATCACGGACCTTGCGGGCCATCTTGATCGCCGTCCGGATCATAGGGCCTGTGAGAAGTGATACGCCGAAGCAGAGAGCGTCGCTGATTTCGCGACGGATAGCTTCCTCGAAGTTCGGAACGATGGCCCCATCGATAACTGAAACTCGGAAGCCTGCATCAAGCAGAGGGGAGGCTAGCGAGAGAAGACAGAGGGGCGCTCCAAGGGGTGGCCCTTCATAAGGCGGGTAAAACAGGACGACCTTATTCTTCATCTTCACCTCACCTCGCCAGGTGGTTCGCGTAACCCATTCTACGAATTGCTTCTACACCGACTGCCGCCTGGAAGGGGAAACCGGCACGCACGTCGCAATAGAAACATCTCCTTGACATTGATGCGTCAAACGAAGGTGGGATGTGTCAAGGGATTGTGAAGCATTTGTAATTCTCTGTCGCGAGCTTGGCCGAGTCGACGATGAGACTTCGCACGTCGGGCCAAGCATTGTCTGCGGAAAAGACCGAGGGTATATTTATGAGAGGTCAAGGAAATCGAAAAGGAAATCACCGCAAGTAGCAAGCCTGCGGTGCTGGGAAGACAGATGGATCGCAAGTCGGAGGGCCAATCTTTCATCGCGCAGAACATGTCGCGGTGGAGGCTCCTGGGGCGATTTGCTGTAGTGGGGGCCATCGCAGGGTTTGTCGTGGGCACCGCGGAGGCTGCACTACGGTATTCAATCCCTCGTTACCCCTTTCTGACTCACCCGGATGTCCGATATGTGATCTGGTTTGTGGACCCCTTGGCGAACCTACTCTGCTTCGGGTCGCTAGGCTTGGCGCTCGGGGTTGCAGCGGCCCTGGGAAAGAATCTGAATCCGCGACGAATTAGCCTGTGCGGTTTCACGGGTCTGGCGGTCGCAGGTGCATACATGGCTGAGGCAGTGGGAGTCGTTCACGCGGGGTCTTTGACGGTCCGCGGCGTTTTATCCCAAACATGGCCCTGGGCTGGATTCGCGATCGTTTTCGCTGGTGCGGTTCTTGCATCCCGGGTGTGGCGGCGCCATGCGGATGCTTTCTTTGATTCCCAGAGCCACTGGCCCCTCGGACTGATGGGGAAACTGCTTTTGATCCCGGTCGGTGCCGCGGTATTGGGCATTGCATTTTACCTCGCGCGTCGACCAATCCACTCCGCAGCCGCGCGGGAAATCTCACCATCAATCGCGGCAGGTCCGAACGTTGTCTTCATCACCCTCGACACGGTCCGTGTCGACCACCTCTCAACCTACGGATATACTCGTCTGACGACTCCTAATTTGGATCGCCTTGCGGCGCAGGGGGTGGTCTTCGAAAACGCGATTGCGCCTTCCTCCTGGACCATTCCGTCCCACATGTCGATGTTTACCGGACTGCTGCCGCATCAACATGGAGCGAGCGACTACGTCCCGTTCGACTGGAGCCGTTGGACACTAGCGAAGATCCTAGCCTCACGAGGCTATGAGACGGCGGGCTTCACTGCCAATTTAGGTGTGGGTTACGCTGGCTGGGGAATGGGACAAGGCTTTGAGGTTTATGACGACGACAGCTCCTCGCTGCGTCACACCTTGGCATCAACGCTTCTAGGAGGGTTACTCGGCCAAGCCTTCTACAGGCACCTTCGCCACTATGATGAGTTCGATCGACGCAACGCATCCGAGATTAACCGCGATATCCTGCGCTGGTTCCGAGCTCGCTCGCCGCGCCCCTATTTTCTTTTCGTAAACTACTACGACGTCCACGATCCGTATTGGGCCCCGCCGCCTTACGATGCGCACTTCGGACGTATTTCCAACGCATTGCTTAAAAGGCTGAGTTCCCCAGGCGGCGTTCGAGCCCCCAAGCTGCTTTCGCCGGAGGATCAGAAATTATTGGTGGCCGGCTACGATAACTGTTTGGCTTACCTTGACGACCAGTTGGGCAAGCTCTTCCAGTTTCTCGCTTCCTCCCCCGCCTGGTCGAACACACTGGTGATTATCACCTCCGACCATGGGAAGGCATTTGGGGAACATGGCCATTACAACCACGGCAGAGACCTGTACCGTGAAATGGTGCACGTCCCGCTCATTATAATCGGCCCCGGCATTCCGGCAGGCCGCCGGATCGATCATATCGCCAGCACTCTTGATATTTTCTCTACGGTCCTGGGTTTATCAATCGGGGGGCAGCCGGCCTTCGGTCGCTCAAGCCTGAGGCGATTCTGGACACCCGGCTTCAAGCCTGAGCCGATTGATGAAGAGGCCGTTTCAGAGCTTAGCTTTATTGCCCCGGATTCAACCCTGCACTCCTTTATTAGCCTGATGACATCGGAGTGGCATTACATTCAGAGCTCGACTGGCCGCTCCGAACTCTATCGCTGGCCAGCAGACGCGCAAGAAAAGAACAACCTTGTCGGTCTGCCGGAGGACGAACCCTCGCTCCAGAATCTCCGCCAGCGTCTTGATGAGGTAATCCGATTCTCCCTGCCGCCTTGGCGCGGGCCGGATTATCTTCTCGCGCTAGAGCGCCCCGGCTACTTGTTCCGGCCTGAAAATGTGGCCGCACGCGGACCCGGGCAGGATCAACCGCCCAGCGAACTCCGGGTGGGAAGTTCCCAGGCATATTTTGGCCCTGGCTCTGCTCAGGCCGCCCGACCCATGCCTGCGGATGAGGATCTCATTAGGAGTCTGCCCTACCATTAGGGTTCCTGACGTCTGCACGCAATTAGGGTGGTTCCCAAATCGCTTGGGCCAATGAAAGAAGGAGATGAGGGAGCTGAATTCTCACATGAAGCGGAGCCATTACATCGTGGCTTTGGTTTTCGCGACCTTCTTCGTGATGTCGTTCCTCACCAACATCCTGGGACCCATCATTCCCGACATCATCCAGAGCTTCCACGTCAGCTTGACGGCCGCTGCCCTGCTGCCGTTTTCCTTCTTTATTGCTTATGGAGTCCTTTCCGTTCCCGCCGGCTTTTTGGTGGAGCTATGGGGAGAGAAGAAGGTCATGGTGGTCTCCTTCGCCGTGGCGCTGGTCGGGGCTCTGTTTTTCGCGCTGTTGCCTGTCTATCGCGTCTCGGTTTTGTCCCTGTTTCTGATTGGCGGCAGCATGGCGGCTCTGCAGGTCGCCATCAATCCACTGCTCCGCGTTGCCGGCGGCGAGGAGCATTTTGCGTTCAATGCCGCATTTGCTCAACTGATCTTCGGGTCGGCATCATTTGTCAGCCCGCAGCTTTATTCTTACGTGGTCCTACACCTTGAAGATTCGCCGAGGGGCCGCAACCTGCTGCTGATGACCTTGAACCGGCTTGTTCCCGCCGGCCTTCCGTGGGTATCCATGTACTGGATCTTTAGCGGGGTGATTCTCCTGATGCTGGCCGTGCTCTCGGGATCAAGGTTCCCGCAGGTGAAGCGCACCGAGGAGGAGCAGGCCGGCGCCGTCCATATGTATGGCCATCTCCTCAGGAAGCCGACCGTGCTGCTGTTCTTTGCGAGCATCTTCATGTACGTGGGCTCCGAGCAGGGAACCGCCGACTGGATCTCCCAGTTTCTCTCGCAGTATCACGGCTATGATCCGCACACCACGGGCGCGACGGCCGTTGCCTGGTTCTGGGGATTGCTCACGGCCGGGTGCGCGCTGGGAATGCTGCTGCTGAAACTGTTTGATAGCCGCAGGGTCCTGTTGGGCTTTAGCCTGGGGGCGCTAGCAAGCCTGACCGTCGCCTTGTTCGGGTCCGGGCCTGCGGCGAAGCTGGCGTTTCCCCTTACGGGCTTTTGCGCGTCGGTGATGTGGCCCATCGTCATTTCGCTGGGATTGAACTCCGTCGCGGAATATCACGGTCCTCTCGCGGGGATCCTGTGCGCCGGGATTATGGGCGGGGCGATTGTGCCGCTGATTATCGGACGACTCGGGGATGCCTTCGGGCTTCGCGCCGGGATGTCGTTCCTGTACCTTACCTTCGGCTGGGTCTTGTGTGTCTCCTTTTGGGCAAAACCCTTAATCGCCAACGAAACCCTTCGGGGCAAGCAGTGAACGTGCACGACAAGCCTATCAGCAAGGAAACGGGCTTGGATAGGTGTTGAAACCTGGTTGACTGGGCAAGGAAAGCCTTGACGCGGGCATTTGCCTATGCTTACATACATATCATCGTCGGGTCGAAGGTCCAGCCGAAGTGTTCCCAGATTTGATCGGAGGTAGGTCATGGGCCCCATGTCCTCTCGCCAATCGTCTTTGAAAACGAAATGTAACCCTCGGCAAGGATTCGTGCACCTGGCGCTCGTGCAGGCCTTGCTTCTAGTTCTCGCCTGGTTCGGGCCGGCGCGATTGTCTCAAGCCCAGATAGTCAACGCGAGCCTCTATGGCAGCGTAACCGACCCATCCGGCGCCGCCATACCAGAGGCGACCGTCACGGCGACAAACACCGCAACGGGAGTGGGAATCAAAACCGTGACCGACGCCGCGGGGAACTACCTCTTTCCGTCGCTTCGGCCTGCCACTTATAGCATCACGGTCGAAAAGGCGGGTTTCAAGACCACCGTGATTTCCGGCGTTACCCTCTTGGTTGACCAGAATGCGCGTGTCAATGCCCAATTGGAGGTGGGAGGAGTCACCACCACCGTCGAAGTCAGCGGCGCGGCGCCCCTGGTCGAAACCAAAACGGCTAGTGTGGGAACGGTCATCGGCGAGCGGGAGGTAGTTGACCTTCCTTTGAATCTCCGCCGTCTGACCACCTTGGCCGAGTTGGTCCCGGGGACGGTTGACGACCGAGGTTTGGGATATGCCATAACCCCGGCTGGCAGTTCACCCTTCGGCACCGATGTGACCTATACGGCCGGAGGGGGCCGCGACTCGAGCAACACCCTTCTGCTTGACGGCATGGAATCCCGGGCCTGGAGCACCGGGGGCTTTGCGCAATTGCCTCCACCAGACGCCGTTGAGGAGTTCAAGATCCAGACCAACATCTACGCGGCGGCGTTTGGCAAGACGGCGGGCTCAACCATGAACTTGGTGACCAAGTCGGGCAGCAACGAGTTTCATGGCGACGCTTACGAATTCCTGCGGAACAATGACCTGGATGCGCGGAATTTCTTCGCCACGAACCAAACGAATCCGGTGACTGGCGCGGAGATTCCGGATTCCGCGCGCCCCGAATACCGGCGCAATCAGTTTGGTTTTACCTTGGGCGGGCCCATCCGCAAAAACAAAACCTTCTTCTTTGGCTACTATGATGCGTTGCGTGAGATCAAAGGTTTGTCGTTGACAAACCTGGTTCCCACCGATGCCCAGAAAGCCGGCGACTTCAGCGATGTCCTGACAGGTCAAACGGCAAATCTGTGTGGCGCGGGCGGGCCGGCAAACCTCAACTTTGACGCGGGCCAGTTGTTCGATCCGGGTACGGAGTCGCTGTTCACCTGTCCCGGCGGCAGTGCCAACGCCGGTTCAACGATCCTCGTGGGGAATCCCGTGCCGGGCAACATCGTCACTAACATCGACCCTGTCGCGCAGAAGGTCCTGGCGGCTGACCCTGAGCCCAACCGGCCCGGCTTCCCGAACTACGTGAACCAGACGCCTCGGGTGCGTGACGATAACCAATTTGGGGTGCGCATCGATCATACCATTGGCCCCAAGGACCAATTCTTCGCACACTACTTGTTCTCTCAATCCCGCATTACGGATCCATCCGCGGGCTACACGACGCTTCCGACTTTTGGCGCTAAGATCTTCTATCGAGGCCAGAACGTCACGACGTCTTGGGTCCACACCTTTGGGTCTCACCTTTTGAACGAAGCGCGCCTAGGATTTGCGCGCAATAATCCCACTTTGGATTGCGTGGAATGTCCCCGCGCCCCGGGCTTCGTGGAGAGCTTTGGGATTAAGAATCTGAAGGTGCAGGGGACCAGTCTCGAGGAAGGATTCCCATACTTCGCTTTCGTGAACTTTGCCGGCGTAGGTGACGAGGGTTATGTCCCCATCACCAACGTGGAGATGGTGGAGAAACTTCAAGACAATCTGACCTGGATGCATGGGCGGCACACCATAATGGTGGGCGCCGACCTGCAAGACTGGCAGGACCTTCGTCAGCAGAATCCTTACTCACCGCACGGCCAGTTCACGATGAACGGCCAGTATTCCAGCCTGGCGGGAGAGATTCCGAACGTGGGTGGAATTTCCGACCTGGCCGATCTCGAGCTGGGCTACCCTGCCAACGCCGGCAGCACCCGCACTTACTCGGACGTTAACCAGAGGGGTGGGACGTTTGACAGTTTCTACGGGCAGGACGACATTAAGGTCACTCCCAACCTGAGCATGAACCTTGGCCTGCGCTGGGAGTATCGCCGGCCCCCCACAGACGTGTTGAACAACATCGTGCAGTTTATTCCCACTGGACCAGCCTTTTCGGGACCAGGGAATGGGCTCTTGCTCACTGCCTTGCCCGACGCGACCAGTGACGCGCTTTGCACGGAGCCCGCCAATTCTTATCTGTTATCGGCCACCGGTCAGTGCCTGGTTATGAGTTCGGCCCAGCGACGGCAGTTGGGGTTTACGGGACGAACACAAAGAACGATTATGAGGCCCTATTACCGGGATTGGGCGCCGCGTTTTGGCTTGACTTGGCGGCCACTAGCTTCCGACAAATTCATCGTGCGGACTGGCTATGGAATGTTCTATGACCTGGGCAACCTGAATATCCTGCAGTTCGTGAGCGGCAACCCGGTATTCTCACAAAAACCGTATTACACCACGGCGTTTGGCGCTCCTCCACCCTTGACGGCCGGCTTGCCGACCACGACGGAAAATGTCTTTGCCTCGCCTAACGTCCCGCCTCTCAGCCAGCAGTACTCTGCCCTCTGGGTCCCGCCCGATTTCCAAGCTCCGCGCGTCCAAATGTGGAGCTTTGGCATCGAGTCACAATTGGCCCATAATTGGGCGCTCGAGACGGACTACATCGGCACTAAGGCGAACCACCTCGATAACGTCCGTTTTTACTTCAACCAGCCCGAGCCCGGCGTTGGCGACCTGCAGCCCCGCCGCCCCTATCCTGACTTCAACATCATGGCCTTCTTTACCTCCGACGACAATTCCTTTTACAACTCCCTGCAGATGAAGCTGACCAAGAAGTTTTCGAGTGGCTTCACTTTTCTCACCTCGTATACGTACGCCAAGAGCTTGGACGACGGCGGAGGGAACGAAAACTACGGCGAGGTTCCGCAGGACGATAACAATCGGAAGGCGAACTGGGGGCGCACCTCCTACGACGCGCGGCAGCGGTTAGCCTTTAGCTCCATCTGGCAGTTGCCGGTCGGAAATGGCAAGCGATGGCTGAATCGCACAGGTGTGGTGAATGGCATCTTGGGAGGCTGGGAGCTGAGCGGCGTATGGTCCATCCAGTCCGGTTTCCCTTTCACCGTGCTCTCCTCCCAGGACTTCTCCAACACGGGTTCGACCAGCGCACGGCCCGACAGGACTTGCAGTGGAGTGGGGCATAAAACGGTCAGTAGCTGGTTCGACGCGAGTTGCTTCAATACAGACGCGCTGGCGACGGCCCTGGCAAACGGGCAACCTCGCTTTGGGAATTCGGGGCGTGGCATCCTGGACGGGCCTGGCATTAACAACCTGGACCTCGCGCTCATGAAGGATTTCCGGCTTAGTGAGCGGTTCAAACTCCAGTTCCGGGCGGAGGCGTTTAACTCCCCTAACCAGGCCCATTTCGGGCTCCCGGTGGCAACCGTGGGCAATCCTTCTATCGGCCAGATTGCAAGCGCCGGGGACGGTCGAGACATCCAATTCGGGCTGAAGCTCAGCTTCTGAGAAGCATCGGGAGCCCAAGGGAACACACTCGGCCCGCGAGGGCTCGGCTTCCCTAAACTTGGCCGCATCGGCGGGGCACGTTCGCGCTCCCCGTCTGGCATGGCGGAATGAGTTGGCTATGTCATATTGAATCTAAATGGTTGCTGGCGGGGACGACGGGGCTCGAACTGGTGACCCCCTGCCTGGAAATTAGATTCACGCCTTTATTTAAAGCCATCTATTTTTTCGGCTGAAAGTGATTGGAAGGAAATGCTTTGCAACCGCCTGTTGAACCATGTTGAAACAGAATGATAAAAAGTGTTCTCAAAGCCACAAGTTCATCTACACCGAGCTATCACAGTTGGCTGAAAGCAATGGGGACCTGCACCTTCCGGCAACTGCACACGCAGATCGTCGTGGCTCTTCGGCAGGCCGTCAAGGTTTCTCGCCGCGTGCCAACCGCTCCCCAATGTCAGTGATAATTGCGGGCAACTGCGCGACTTCCTCAACGAGGTAGTGTGCGCCCGCTTGAAGCAGGCGGTCTGACGCGTCTTGCAGCCTGGAAGCAAGCTCTCCGACAGGCATCGCCTCCACGTCGGCGAGTGTGCACCCCAGCTCGTTTCCGGTTTTGGTCACGCCAACTGTCCACATTCCAGCGTTCAGTCCCTCGGCAATGTCCACGAGTGTGTCTCCCACCTTGATGCACGCCTCCATGGGGTAGACCCCAAGTCTCATAGCCGAGGTCATGGCCATCCATGGTGCAGGGCGGCCTGCGGGGACCTCATCGGCACATACCGTGGAATCGGGTGAAAAACCTGCTGCGGCAGCTCGCGGCAACAGTGGAGCCATCATCTCGCGTGTATAGCCGGTGGTGCTCCCAATGACGATCCTCTGCTTGCGCAACCAATCCACGGTCTCCGCGACACCCGGAATAACATCAGCGTGATTCCCGATTATCTCCGTCTGAAGCGGGACGAATTCACGGTAGAGCAGTTCGACATCTTCCGGCAAGGGCGAGCGGCCATGTAGTCGGTGCCACTGCTGCGCCACCGGGTCCATGCCCAGAATCAGGCGGACATGATCTTTCTTGTACGATCCCATCGGCCGCCGCGCCTCCTCTGCCGAAACCGCTACGCCGTGCCGTCGGAAAAGCTCGATGAAAGCATCGACAGGCGCCATGCTGCCGTAATCGACCGTGGTGCCAGCCCAGTCGAAGATGACGGCCAGCACGGGACCCTGGTAACGCTTGCGGCTCTTGGAGGGCACGTTCATGATGCGTCGCTCCCTGCGGTTGCCGCGAGCGGCAAGTCGATCCCCATGGCGTCAAGTGCGCGGCGAATAGCAGCGATCACTGCCCTCACATCGTCCGGAAAAAGGTGGCCGATGGTGCCGATACGAAAGCAGTCCGCATCGCTCACCTTGCCGGGATAGATCACGAAGCCCTGCTCGTTCAACCGCTGGTAGAACTCCTTGAAGTTGAATCTCGGGTGAGCGGGAAACCGGAAGGAGGTGATAATGCTGCTCTGGTGTTCCGGCGCTAGATAAGCGTCAAAACCCAGCTCTCTCATGCCCTCCACGAGGACTTGATGATTGGCGGCAAAGCGGGCAGCTCTAGCCGTAACGCCACCCTCCGCCTCCAACTCCTGCAAGGCTTGCCAAAAGGCGAGCAACGCGTGAGTGGGCGGCGTGAAGCGAAACTGCCCGTCTGATTCCAAGCCTTTCCACTGCGCGACGAGATCCAGACTGAGGCTGCGGGCACGCCCCTCGGCGGAAATCAGCAGATCGCGCCGGGCCAGGACAAAGCCAAAGCCGGGAACACCCTGGATGCACTTATTCGCCGAAGACACCAGAAAGTCAATCCTATTGGCGGCGAGATCAGTCGGAACGCCTCCGAAGCTGCTCATGGCGTCCACAAGAAAGACGCGGCCCAGCTCTCTTACAATGCTTCCGATCTCTCGCACGGGGTTCATAATTCCTGTCGAGGTTTCGCAGTGGATCGTTCCGACATGAGTAATAGCCCGATCGAGCATGAGTGCATGACGGGCTTCAGCGGGGTTGACCGGACGCGCTTCAGGGAAGACAAGGGTCACGGTGGGGATGTCAAGCGTTCGGGCGATCTTCGCCATGCGGTGTCCGTAGGCTCCGTTAACCAGAACCAGCAGTTTGCCGTCGCGCGGCAGAATCGAGGAAATGACCGACTCGACAGCGAAGGTGCCCGAGCCCTGCATCAGCACGGCCTCATAGTCGCCATCGGCCACTTTCCCTAACTCAAGCAAACGGCGGCGGATTCTTCTAATCAGTTCCAGAAACTCAGCATCCCGTGAGCCCAGGTCCCGCATCATGGCCTGCTTGACGGTGTCACTAGTAGTGAGCGGGCCTGGCGTGAACAGGAGTTTGTGTTTCTCCATTTGTGATGAATCCCCGCGTCCTTTCAATGTCGAAACTGCGGTCCTAGAAAGGGATCAGGGGCTAGGGATTAGAGACAAGCAGACAAGATAAAGCGAGCCTATGGTGTCTGCGAATCCCTAATCCCGCCTCTCGCCGACCTGATCATATAACGCGCTAAAACTGAAAGCGAAGTGACATCTGGATGGTACGAGGTCCAGCCTGCGACACATCCTGGACGCTGGAAACTTGGCCGAAGCTGCCGGTGATATTCATATTCGGGTTGCCCCAGTTGAGGATGTTAAACAAGTTGGAGAATTGCGCCTCATACCGAATCCCAAAACGCTCGCTCAGATGGAATGTTTTGCCTGTCGACATTGAGAAAGTTGCCGTTCCCGGCCCCTCCAGAATTCCCACGCCGCAATTGCCAAAACGCCCGATCGGCTCGGCCGTACCGGCCGCGTCAGTGGGATGGGCGGGCACATTATAGGCCCCCACGTTGAAAAACGCCGCAGTCGTAGGATTCGAAAGGTAGCCGCCTACCCCCGCGGAGCAATCCGGACCCTGCTGCTTGACCGAACGCTGGGAGGGGTTCGTGCCTGAGGAGTCGTACACACTACTCGGATAGTAGGGCGTCCACCATAGACCCGTATGGAGCATGGTGATGCCTGTAACGTTCCATCCGCCTACTAGCAAATCGAGCGCACGGGTCGAGTTGCTATGGAACAATGGAGGTCGATAAAGAGCTGGGTCTAATGGCCGTCCTTCCTGGCAACAGCCGCAATTCTTGCACAGTAGTGCTCGAGGCCGGGAACGGCAAGCTCGCGAACTTTGGCCAAATCGTCCCAACGACGCAGTCGCACTGCCTCCCGAGAATAGCGGTGCTTTTCGAATTCGACAGCTTCACTGGGTTTGAATGGCCCACCCTGTAGCATCAGGCTCCGCATCGAGGCCGGGGAAAGCCCATCAAGATACGACCGGTCAACGCAGCAGAGATAGCGCTTGGCGGTCACGTGCAGCCTTACCGGCTCTGTCACTTCCGGACCGAAATACCTTACCAGCCACGCCTCGCCGGCTTCTTCATGACGAGCGTCCACACCGTGCTCGGCGATGTCTTCTGCCAGACCGTGCACGAGATGGCCGATGTCGTGCAGCAGGGCTGCCACGACCAGTGACTGTG
>Ga0187771_10002945_pt1 | contig 11833 bp, 8 predicted proteins | sample 0116_SJ02_MP15_1_FD_133139 | JGI IMG/M metagenome (GOLD analysis project Ga0187771, IMG submission 133139) | Tropical peat soil microbial communities from peatlands in Department of Meta, Colombia - 0116_SJ02_MP15_10_MG | ecosystem: Environmental > Terrestrial > Soil > Wetlands > Peat | place... | reverse complement strand
CTTGGTCGCTCCGATCCCCGGTGTCAACGGATCACCAGGATAGCTCGTCATATCGGCCACCGATCCACGCTGCACGCCATGCGGTGGTCTCATCGGACCGGCAGGATAGGTAGCGTCGACCGAATAGCCATCCTTCGACGGATCCGAGTAGATGATACAGCCGACGGCCCCATGCTCCTGCGCGAGTTTCGGCTTCAACCCCCGCCAGCCTTCACCGTAGCGTGCTATAACAATCTTCCCTTTGACGCTGACCCCAAAGCGCTGGAGCGTTTTGTAATCTTCCTGCATTCCGTAGTTCACGTAGACCAGCGGCGCGGTAACTTCCCCGTCACCCTGGTAAACGACATAGGCCGGAAGCGCAGGATCGGTCGCGCGGGCGCTCGAATCTCCGGGGATTGGCGGCTCCTGAAGCGTCGCGGCGAACCGCTTCGGAGCGACGAGTTCCAGGGTCTCACTAATCGGTGTCGGATACAGCACCCAGAAGGTCTCGAGGTGCGCGTCCCAGCCCCAGGACTTAAACCAGCCGAGGATACGATCGGCATTGGCCTTGTTGTGGGGCGAGCCCACATGATTTGGCTGGCTCGCCAGCAGCTTCATCCAGTCACGCAGATCGTTCGGATGGATGCCCGCGTCCAAATTATATTCGAGCGTAGCTTGGTCCGATCCCGACGGTGGAGGAGTCCCGCTGGCGACGCCTACGCAAAGGAAGCCAAGAGCAGCGAGTAGGATGGTAGCGCGCATATCCCCTCAAATGAGCATTTCGTACGATGCGTCCGGGATGAGGATAAACGACGTAGGCCTTAAGCAGAAGTGCGACCGCTGCACCAGCTGGCGCTAACAAAAAACGGGCGGCGCCTTCGCCGACTGGCGCACGCTCTCGAGCAATCCGCGATTTAAGCTCGCCACCGGCGACGACCCCGAGGAGGAACGGCGAAGTCCAACCGTCCCGGCATCAAAAACGGCGAGTCCTTCGAACTGGCCGATAAGGGCGCGACCAAGGCCATCGAAGATGTTTCCTCGGCCGTTCGCCCAATTGCGACTACCCATCGCTCGCGGATTCTCGTCACCTCCACGGGTTGTCGTTAGGCAAGCAGGCAAGCTGGAGGCCCCACTCATCAATAGTATCCGACCTGCATCTTGCGATGTCTTCTGCAGGTCCAAGCGTTTAGCGCGGGCACCAGCTCCGTCTGCGGAAGGGGGCGTGCACTGCGTAGCTGTGGCCGAATCCCTGTTACTTGACCTGCGACAGGATCTTGCGGAATTCAGTCTCGGTAAACGCGCGGTGTGTCTCCGTTCGGACGTTGCCCTGCTCCGCGATCTCAAGCGCCAGCGCTGCAACCAACTCGTCGTTGGGCGCCTCGACGATGAACAGCGTGTCGTACTGTCCGAGCAGCGCATAAACGTCCTTCACCTTTGCGCCGCGTTTTTGGAAAACTTTCCTTATCGCGTCGATCCGGGCCGTACTCTGTTTGACCTTCTCGATCCCCTGATGGGTGTAGTGAAACATCATAACGTACGAAGGCATGTCTTCCCTCCCCGGCTTCTGACCTAAAATTTCTTTCGCAACATTCTAGAGTCTCAAGAATCTGCAGCCTATTTTCCCTGCGGCAATCGAAAATCTCGAAATCAGTTTCGGCTTAGAGAGCACGGCGCGCGCCGCCGCGTCGCGATGAGCGGTAGCGCAGCAACCGAGCGAGGTGATTCGCTTGGAGTTCATTCTCTTCAGGTTCGGCGGTGGGTCTTGCGATAATCTAGGCCGAATCGATTTCTCGCTCCAATCGTATCGAACAGGATTATCGGCCATCGGTCTACGACCAGATGTACCGGCGTAGCTCCTCTACCTCAAACTGGACTTCGTCGAGGCGCTGCTTGACCACATCACCAATGCTGACGATTCCGTGAAGTCGCTGGTCTACGACGACGGGAAGATGCCGAATGCGCTGGTTCGTCATCACTCCCATCAGGTCGACCAGCACGTCCTCGGGCGAGCAGGTCGTGACTTCGCGCGTCATCAGGAGTTCGGTCGGCAGCGTCAGCACCGTCGCACCGTTCTCGGCCAGGGCGCGGACTATATCGCGCTCGGAGATGATGCCGACCAACCGACCCTGGTCGTCGATCACCGGCGCCGCGCCGATCCGGTTGATCGTCAGCATTTTGGCCACGGACAAGACCGTCTGGTTCGGCCTAACCGTTACGATATCATGACCCTTCTGCCTCAGGATTGTCGAAACTCTTGTCGCCATGTTTCGATCTCCTAAATCGTGATCTGGACCAAGTCTAGAATCGATTATAGGACTCCTCGCCCTCATCCGCATAAGGGCGCCGAGCGAATATTGAGCAACTGATCGGCGGGCTGCAGGCTGGCATGGGCTACATGCCTCGAATCCGGCGGAGTCGCGCCGGCGCGCGGAGTTTATCCGGGTGTCGGACACAGGCCATCGCGAGAGCCAGCCCACGATGTATTTATCACCAAGGAACCGCCGAGCTACCGTCCGTGAATGTAACTGGCGCGCGCCGGATCGCCTGCGATCCGCAACGCGTGTTGTACGGGGGTTAGTGATTATCGGGGCAGCGCGACCATTGCGGTGCCGTCAGCCGCAAGACGATCTCCGACGCGGACGCGCTGCACAACTGTCACGATATCGCGATCCGCTTCTGCCGCGATCGTGCTGACCTCGCCTTCACACCATACCGTATCATTGGCAAAAACCATTCCGCGCAGCCGAAAGCTCATCCGTCGAATGAACGCGCGCGGGCCGAGCCAATCGAGTAAGGCCTCTGCAAGCAGAGCGCCGAGCATCTGGCCGTCCACCACGGGCGCGGCGAGATTACGCGCGGCGGCATACGCAGGATCGAAGTGGAGCCGATGCCAGTCCCAGGTTGCACCGGCGTAAGCAATCATCCGGACCTGCGTAAGCGTGCGTGCGAGCAGCGGGACCGGGTCGCCGACCTTAAGAGCTTTGGCCTTGAGCGTCGGCGCAATCATCGGGACACCGCGAGCGGCTGATAGATGAGCGTTTCACGGTTGCGCGCGAGAGGTTCACCGTGCTGATTCGTATAGGTGGCGACGGCAAACACGATCAGCATCGGTGTCCCGTTCGATGAGATGCGTTCGGAAATATTTTCCAGCCGCCAGACCACGGTTATTCGATCAGAAGGCACCACCGGACGAAAGAATTCGTAGTCATTGCCGCCGCGAACCATGCGGCATCCGGCAATCGGGAGCTCCCAATGATGGCCGATGTAGCCGTCGTCATTGGGCTCACGATGGACGTATTGATTGGTCTCGCATATGAACGTCGGCGGCGCGATTGTGCTGGAATAGCCGGCCTCACGCGCGTATTGGGCGTCCGTATAAAGCGGATTGTCGTCGCCGACCGCGAGTGCGAAGTAACGAATCGACGCCGCGCCGAGTTCATCGGGCGCGGTGTACGTAGCTTCGCGGCCGATCCAGGCTCTGAGCTCGTCCGTCAGCAGCGTGGCGATGGTTCCCTCTCCTAGTCGAGGATCGCCAGGGAATCGACCTCGATCTGAAACTCCGGCCTGAGCAAGGTTTCGCAAACCACGCCGGTTGACGCCGGAAGCGGCTCCCGCAGCATCCGGGTACGCACGCCTCCGACTTCACGATAGCGCGGGAGCGCGGCCGGCGTGACGTATTCGATCGTCTTCACGAGATTGTCCGCACTGCCACCGGTGGCGCCAACCACCTGCAGGATTTTGTCGTAAACGTAGGCAGCTTGCTCGACCACATCTCCCGCGTGGATGGAACGGCCGGAGTTCGGATCGATGGCCGCGTGACCTGAAATAAAGAGCAACTTGCCCGCGCGAATCGCGGGACTGTAGGTGAGTTGCGCGTAACTGTCCCATCCTGGGTTGATGGCGGCTCGCGGATATCGTGAGGCGATGCAGTCCACTTGGATCATCGCGCCGGAATGCGCGACGCGCGGCATGATGATCCCGGTGGCCGCGGGAAACACCGGCGCCAACACTTCGCGACGGACCTGCGCGGTTCCCTTGTACGCGGGAAGTGCCGCCGGGGTAAGGTAGTCAACGGTTTTTACGATATCGCTCATCCCGAGCTCGAATGCGTCGAGAATACGCGCTGCGCGGGCAAAGATGGCGCGGATTTGAGCGGTCACGTCGCCGGGCGCGACCACGGAGCCCGCCTCGTCGAGCGGCAGCACCGAAGACAGATAGACCAGGCCGTCGCTCGCGCGCGCCGGTGCCCATGCGGGCGATGTTCCGGCTTGCGCGGCATGAGGCGGCTCACCTCGCCCCGCGGTGACTTCGATTTCGATCAACGCCTGCGGGCGCAGCAGACTGTTCACCACAACGGTGTTGAGGGCAGGGCGATTTGCCCCAAGTGCTTCAGCCCGCGCCCCGGCGGCTTCCGCGTAACGCTCGATTCCCGCCGGCGTCACGTACTCGACGACCCTGACGACGTCGGCGAGGCTTTGCCCGCCCACCTCCAGAATCGTTGCGATCTTTGTCCACGCGGTGCGGCTCTGTTCGGCCATCCCACCCTTGACTACGATTGCGCGCGTTTGTGAATCGTACTCGGACGCGGAATGGCCTGAGAGAATCGTGTGTTCGCCGGCTTTGAGGCCGAGCGAAAAACTGTAGCGTGAGTAATCGAACCAGCGGAAGCTAGGCGGTTTGAGCGCTTGGGGCTTCACGATTCTCCCTAGCGTTGCAGTGGCAATAGCAGGGTTGGGCCAGAATCTTCGGCGAACCTAGCGACGCCATCCCGCATTGTCAAACTGAGGCCGAGAGGGGATCATGCGAACGAGCGAATCGCCGCGCCGATATCGGCTTGTCCGCACTATTCATGCGCCTCAGGCAAGGAAGCCCGAGGCCCACTTCATCAATACCTCCCGCGGACCGATCATCGCGTAGGCCGATCTTGATCGCGGCTCTGCGATCCGGCGGCATCACCGGCGCTGGGATCGATGTTTTCGATGTGGGGTCGCTTCCCGTCGATCATCCATTCCGCGCGATGGATAACGTCACCTTCACCCCACACCTGGGCTACGTCACGTCCGAGACGCGCAGGGCCTTCTACATCGATACGCTGGAGGCACTAGTCGCCTACATCGATGGCCCTCCCATCTAGGTAGCAAATCCCGAAGCCTTGGCCCACGCAAAGCAACGCAGATAGCGGTATTCGCGCGGCCTGGATACTCGACTCCTGACTACGGAGTTTACTCCATTAGCGCGGTGCCCCAATTCTGGACCCTCGCTCCGCCATCTTGCGGGAGAGGACGTGGTTGCCTGGTCAAGAATCCTTATTGAATTTGTCCTCGTACCGACCCGAAGTCTATTACCACGCCTCGCGCCACCCGAAGCAGACGGCCTGGCTCAAGTTGTCGAACCTGTCCATCCGGGGTGTACGCCCTCCAGTTGCTGGTCGACAGATTCTTTATTCCAAGTACTGAAACATCTCGAGGGCTGTTGCGAACTTCGGCCACGACGTTGTCTGAAAAGGCCCGCAGCCCGGGTATTTCCTGAAACCCGAACCTGGTACCTGATACCAGTGCCATCGAGCGCGAGCTTATAACCAGTGAGTACCGTGAATCGTTTCTATGGCTCACCCGCGGTGCCACGCGCGCCGCCTGATTGCCCTCTAGCCGTTCAGTGGCAAAGTTTAATGTGCGGTTCGGTGATAGTTGGCGGGCTTGCAGTACGGCAGCCGCAAGCAGCGCGTACGAAAACAATCCCGAAATAACCGCATTTTGTGTCAGGCACGCCACCAACCCTGGTCCGGAGCCGGCAATCAACTGGATGTCCGTATCCCAAAAGGCGTGCAATGCCGCTACCAGACAGTACACCACTGGCAAGGCGATCCAACCTTTTTTTGGCTTGAGCATCATGATGAGACCGAACGCGTAGCCAAAGAGTGCCGCCCATGCCATGTGACCCGCCAGATCGTTGAGCGAGCGCATGATCAGGACTTGCATTGCAGAGGTACCGTTGACGTCAAACTTGTCGATGATCTCCTGCATCGAATAGTTCCGGACAATCCACTCCCGAACCGCCGCAACTATTTCGGCGACCGGCCGGCTCGCCAAACGCGGATTCTGCGGCAGGACAACGACATTGATGAATCGTGCCAATACCTGTAGCGGTATCGATTTGACCACTTGCTCGGGAATATACTGAGTCACCGTTTCGAAAAGGGCGAAGCCCGCTCCTGAAGCCGCCCCCAGGAGCAGGCCGTCGATCGGCTCGAACACCCCAATCTCCTCTCTCCACGGCGGCGAGAATGCGTAGGCGATCACGAAGAAGAGCAGAACCGGGATGAATTTGGTCCCTTCTTCGACCAGCCCGGGCGTAATGAAATTGTAGAGAAACTGACCAAAAAGAGTTGATGGTTCGCCTCCCGGGAAAAGAATCTCGGCCAAGGAAGTGAAGATCACGTGTATCGGATAAAATACATTGTAGGGCATGAACGAGATGCATAATATTCCCGCCCCCATCGACGCGAACAAGACGAGCCACGACCTTTTCTTTCCGCATAGACGATACAGTGCGTAGAGAAATCCTATCGCGCAGTATGTGGCGAAAACCCATGCGACGTAATCAAAATTGCGAGGGCCCGCCAGCGAACCTGCGACCAGCACCGTTAGCGCCGCTGGGACCATGAATCCCTTCCTGGCCAGACTGCGCCACTGTACAACTATCGGAAAAATGTAGCTGAGCCGGAGAGTTTGATTAGGTGGCGCACCAACCTTTGGCTGTCCGTTGGAAAAGGTCATCGGCTTTGCCTCGCATTGTTCTCAGGGGGCAGGTTTCATGAGCACTCTTCATGGAGGACGGACGAGTCGCCCCATTTCTGACGATCCCAACAGACAAAAAGGTCAACCGCCGAGTTAGCGGCCCGGACTACTGAAACTCCCATTACCGCTTTAACCGCTACGTAAGATACATGGCATGATTACCGCTAGTACCTGAGATGACGGCAGTTCTTTTCGAATAAGACCTTACTGAAAGAACGCCCTTCTTATGGCGTCAGAAAAACCGCTTGCTCACCGTCTTTCTTCGATGAAGTCCAAATCTGGGGATGAAAATGAACACTGGAGGAACAGAAATCCTGGGAAGCCGCTATCGAATTCTCAAGCCTTTGGGCGGGGGCGGCATGAAGAGCGTCTACCTGGCCGAAGATCTGAAGCTCAACAACCGTCTATGCGCGGTTGCTGCCATGATCGATAACTTCGCTGACCCCGGTGAGCAGCGGGCGGCCATCGCCGCCTTTCAGCGCGAAGCGGACATGCTCGCTGCGGTCAGGAACGAGCATATTCCTCAGATTTACGACAAATTCAGCGAGCAGCAGAGTCACTACCTGGTAATGGAATTCATCGAGGGGGAGACCCTCGAGAGCCGGATCAGGACGGCGGGCAAACTATCTGAGTTGGAAATTATCGATATCGCGATCCAGATTCTCGATACGCTCGAATATCTCCACGGCCTTAATCCTCCGGTTATCTACCGCGACATGAAACCGAGTAACGTCATGACTACGCCCGAGGGCAAGGTCAAGCTGATAGACTTCGGCATCGCTCGCTTCTTCCAATCGAACTCGATGACAACCATGGGGACTTCGGGCTACGCGCCGCCCGAGCAATACAGCGGGAAAGCCGAGCAGCGTTCGGATCTATACGCGCTTGCCGTCTCGATCCACGAGGCCCTTACCGGCCGTACCCCGGTGCCATTCGATTTCCCGCCGCTGAGTCAGCTTCGGGCCGGATCCAATAGACACCTGTCCGATCTTCTCGAACAGGCGTTGGCCGACAACGTCAACGACCGCATCCCTAATGCGTGCGAGTTCAAAAGGCGGCTGCTGGCGATCAAATCCGAGCTCAAGGCGCCCCTTCAAACCTCGACCCGCCTCGTTGCTCTGCAAGGCGGCGATGCGAGCGCGACTCGGACATTGAACGCCCAGCCCGGCGGCCAGACTTGGGTGTTCAACGATACGACTCAAATGTCCGATGCAGCAGGTCAAAGTGCGTCGGTACGCCCGAGCACAGGCCGGCAGAGCTTTTCGCAAAATATCTCGCCAGGCTCTTCGGTGAGAGGATCGCGCGGCTTGGCGAACAACACTGCCGCAGCGCCAGGGATCGGCAGCGGAAATATCACGTCGGACGGGGAGCAAACCGCGATCCTCAATCGGGGGCTGTCCGATAGCTCGGTCGGGGCTTCCGCTGGTCTCGGATCGAACGGCCACACCTGGGTGTTTCAGGGAGCCTCGGAGCGGCCGCCCAACGGTCACCGGTCGATGATCAAAATGATCGTGGGACTCGCCTCGATCGCTACTGTCGCCTTCGCCGCCGTGACGGGAATCAATCAATGGAATGACGCCGAGCATGCAAAGGCGCTGATTGCTGCTCACCAGGCATTCGAGCAACAGCAACAAATGGCACTGCAGGAAGCGGAACGCCAAAAGGAGATCCTCTTGCAGCAGGCGGCGCAAAGCAGGGCAGAGCTGAGAAAGCAACAGCAGCGAGAGATTGCGCTAGAGAGACGACGTGAATGGGAAATTCGACAGGCCCAGCAGCAGGCACGGGCGCACACACCCTACGCCCCTCCGCAAGGACCCGGGCAAACTGAAGCCACCCCGGCCGGCGGCATGGGACAGGTGCTCGCCGAGGGTGTCGCCGGCGCGATCGGTGGGGCGGTCGGTGCGACGATTGGGCAAGTCATCGCCGGAGGAATCTCGGGATCCGGGCACGGAGGGCGTCGTTAGGGCCGTTGCGGGGTGGTGAAGGATTTCGCCCTGAACGAAAACTCAAAAATGTGAGATGAAGGGGTAAAATGGGCGGCGAGGGCCCATCGGGGGCGGGGCGTGCGGCCGTGCTTTCGTCATATTTTTCGCCGTTTCATTCGCGAGGTCGAGCATTATCGTCGGGTCCCGGCGCCATACTCTCGGGAAGCTCAATCCGGCGAGCGGTTCAGGGTGAAAGCCGGCGGAAACAATGCGTTACGCGATATAGCTGGACGCCTTTGTGTTCCTTCGCGTGGTCGTGCGAATATGGGACGCTTTGCAAAAGCCGAATTTCGATGCCTTAACGAGCCTCAATGGCTCTGCGGGATTGGCAAGCGCGACTCGACGGGAGCGTCCAAGCCGTCAAGGTACGGGATTTTGCCGACCCCCCGGCTCGTTCGACGAGCATTCGCCGCGAACGGATGTTCCCCACCGCCTCTCCTGAATTCGATCCGGCCCGTGTGCGCGAGCGCTATCCGGCTCCGATCGCGCACGCTTACGAGAAATTAGAGAATCTACGAGGTGTCTATGGGCGCGATCGTGCTGCCGACCACGGCCGGCGGCAGGGGACGGCGCTTCATCGGATGATCGCGCTGGTCGATCTGTTCGAGGTCACGCTCAAGTACTGCACCATCGTTGCGCTCAAGGATTATCTGCGGCTGGGCGAGCGCTCGAGGAATCTCGATGAGGCGCTCGCCGCGCATCTGATGCGACCCTCGCTGGGCCATTGGAGCCAGTTTTTGCGCGACGCTGCAGTTTTCTGCGAAGAGTACCAGGGAGAACTGTTCGTTCCGGAGCTAGTCGACTTTTACCTGCGCCGCCACGAGCTCGTCGACAAGCTCGTGGGTATTCGCAACGACCACAAGGGGCATACCGCGCTGGCGCCGGACGAGGAATTGGAGGCGGCTTTCGCGGCGGCGCTTGCACCGCTCGAGCGGTTGCTCGCCGACCTGGCGTTCCTGGCGGATTACCCCCTGGTGCTTTGGGACGAGAGCAACGAGCTCCACTCCTACATGGGAGCGACGGCGTCGGCCTACTCCGGCGACGAGGCCGATTCCGCCCTGACCCCGGGGCATCTCCATCTGCTTCGCGGCGGCGCGTCACTGGCGCTGTTTCCGCTGCTCATCCTGGAACAGTGCGTCTTCCAGACCGCGCGGGGAACGTGCGGAGAGAGGAAGATTTTCCTCTTCAATGAAGTAGTGAGGAGGAGAGCGGAGTTTCTCGACTATTCGATGAACCATCGCAAGCGGCCGCCGGCGGCCGCGGGTGCGGTGCGCGAACTTATCGCCGAATGCGTCCGGTACGCGAGAAGCAACACGGAGGCGAGCCCGCGGCTGCTCTCATGGGAGCTGATGCAGGAGCATTCGCGGCGCTTCGTCGGACGCGTCGGGGAAGAAGAGCAGATAGTCGAATTCATCCGGAGACAACCGCGGGGCTACGTCACGGTCGAAGGCGACCCGGGCATCGGCAAGACCGCGTTCATGTCACGCCTGGTTTCGGATCTGATCTTGTTGGACGAGGCGCAGGAACGATCGCAGGCGATCGGGCAACAAATTTCGGCGCTCAAGAACGACGGTCTGACCGTGGCGTTCCATCTATGTCTGCGCGCCGACCAAAGCAGTCTCGATCCGCAGCGGGTTCTCTCTTCGCTGGTCAAGCAGCTCGGCGCGCAATCGCAGACGGCGGCGCCAGCGGAATCTTCGCCGGAAGAGTTGTTGCGCCTGGCGCGGGCGCGGTCGGCGCAGCGCAACGGCAAGGTCGTGATCGTGATCGAGGGCGTGGACGAGGCACTCGACGGACGAGCGCCGCAGGAGCGGGCGGCGCTGCTGGATCTGCTCGTGTTGCGCCGATGGCCGCTGCCGCAGGGAGTCTTCGTGCTGCTCTCGGCGCGCCGAGGGGTGCTGCCGGACCTGCGCGGGGGCGTGGTTGCAGTACTGGGGCTGCGGCTTTCCGGGCTCTCGCGGCAGGAACTGCGGGAATTACTGACGGAGGCGGTCGACAAGTCGGTTCTCGAACCGGCGCATATCGACGCGGTGGAGCGCGTCTCGGCGGGCAACCCGCTGTACGTGCGGATGCTGGCGGACGACCTGGCGATGGGCAGAGTCGGCCTGCACTCGATCAATCGACTACCCGAGGGGGTGGAAGGATACTTCGAGACGCTGCTGGCGAGGCTTTGCGCGGAGGCCCAGTGGCCCGGTCTGCGCGACTGCCTGCTGCTGCTGGCGGTGGCCAAGGCCGCGCTGTCGTGCGCGCAGATCGGCGAGATGACAGGGGTGACGGGCCCGGAGGTCGAGAGTCAACTGACGGAAGAGCTCGACGCAATTTTAATCGATGAGGAAGGCGAGTCAGGAGTGCCGGGCTACCGACTGTTTCATGAGAAGTTCCGCGAGTTTCTGCTGGATCTTTTTTCGGGAAGGCTGCCGCGGGCGGCTTCGCGACTGAACCGCTCGGCGAAGACGATCGAGCTTGCCGGCAGCGAAGCGCGCGTGGATCGCGCGCATCTGAAGCAGGCTTACGGGCGAATTACGGACTACTGCCGCCGCTGGCGGACGAGCGCGGACACTTATCCGCTGCTGTACCTGACGGCGCATCTGTACGAGACCGCGAGCAAAGACGGCGCGGCGGCGCGCGAGCTCGAGAGGATAATCAGGGAATCGGAATTCCTGCCGACCAAGCTGTTGCGATTGCAGGATTCGTTTCTGGCGGCCGAAGACATTCGTTACTTTGCGCTGATCCTGCTCGAGGGCAGCCGCGACGACGAGGTAGTGGAACTCGCCACCACGGAACATGGTTACCAGCGGGATGGAGTGACTGCGGCGTTGCGCACGGCGGGAGCGGAGCGGAGCAGGCGGCTGGTTTACGCCCTGCTCGGGCGAAAGGCGCGCGGATGGCTCGGGCCCGTGCGATTCGGCTATCCGCTGCTGGCGCGGCCGGCACCCAACAGCATTATCAACGCCAGGCGGGTGGCAATCGACATCGCCGCCCAGCATCGGATGAGCGAGGCGCTAGCGATCGCGGCGAACGACCGCTCGGCGGCGGTGCGAACGCTGCTGGTTCCCTATCTCTATCACCTGT
>Ga0187771_10002944_pt1 | contig 11839 bp, 7 predicted proteins | sample 0116_SJ02_MP15_1_FD_133139 | JGI IMG/M metagenome (GOLD analysis project Ga0187771, IMG submission 133139) | Tropical peat soil microbial communities from peatlands in Department of Meta, Colombia - 0116_SJ02_MP15_10_MG | ecosystem: Environmental > Terrestrial > Soil > Wetlands > Peat | place... | reverse complement strand
TTCGACAGCTCCAAAAGCTCGGCACAATTCTGGATTCTACAAATGACCTACCGTCGTGCCATTTCACGGCGCCGTTACCTGAATTCGCGACATTTCTATACGCGGGTGGAACTCGACGACCAGGCCATCCACGCTGTGGGCCTCCGATCTGGTGAATCTGACGCTGTAAACAGCAAGATGCTGGCCGGACTGGACCTGCAAAAGGTGTTCGCGACCCTGTCTGAAGACCAGCAGCAAACCCTTCGACTCCACTTCGTCGAAGGCTACACGTTGGACGAGATCGCCAAAATGCTCGGCCAGACCAAAGGCAACATCCGGCACCATTCCTTCCGCGGCCTGGAGCGGCTGCGAAAACTGATTTTTGCTAGCAAAATGGCGGGCGCGAGAGCAGTATGATACAGGGTTTGTCCAACCTAGGAGCAGGGGCATTGTCTCAAAGCGAACCCCATGACGAGTTCCTAGAGCTTTGCGCCGCTTCGACCTCTGGCGACCTAACCGATGACGAGCAGAAACGGCTAGAGCAGCACCTTGCCGTTTGTGCGTCCTGCCGCGAAGTGCTTCGGCACTACGAATCGATAATCAGCAATGTGATTCCCGCGATTGCCGCCAGCGAAGCGCCTGAAACCGTGCCGACTACCGGCGATTGGTCTCAGGAAAAGGCGGAAAAAGCACTTTTCGACCGCTTGGCGCGTGAGGAGAAAGATCCGGACGGTCGGACCGATCGCCGAAACGGTTCTTCGTATTTCCCCCATCGCATCCTCCCATTCTCAAGCGAGTCCACTTGGCGGAACGTCTGGATGCTCTATGCCGCCGGAATTCTGCTTTTTGTGGCCGTTGGTTTCTTCGCTTACCGCGTCGGCGTGCATCGAGCGACTGATGCCGTCAAAGCCCCCCCACCGCAACCAAACCAGCAGGAACCCGGTCCTGCTCAAGCCTCTCTTGAAGAACAATTGAGCGATGCCGGCCACGACCGCGAGGTTGCGCGTGCAGAAGTCGCCCAACGCGACCGGATGATCACGGACCTTCGGAGGCAGCTTACCCGACAATCTGCAGAAATAGACGAGCTGAAATCGGCGCAGACCCAGCTTGAGAGCAATCTGCGTGCGGGTGATGCCACGAGACAGGATCTCAACGAGCAAAAAGCCGAGCTTGCACAGAAGCTGGAATCGGCGGAAAGCAACTCCCATTCGCTGCAGGAAAAACTCGACTCATTAACTCAGCAGTCCGCCCAGGATGCTGCCCGTGCCAAAGCCTCCGAATCCAAGGCCACCGAACTCACCGAGCAGCTTCAAGAGCAACAGGCGGCCGTTGAGCAGCGCGATGAATTGCTCGCCCATGACCGCGATATCAGGGACGTAATCGGTGCCCGCGACCTTTATATCGCGGAAATCTATGATGTGGCCGGCACGGGTGAAACCAAGAAGCCTTACGGTCGAGTTTTCTACACCCGGGGCAGATCGTTGATTTTCTATGCGTACGATCTCGATCAGCAGACCGACGTCAAACGAGCGAGTACATTCCAGGCCTGGGGGCGGCGTGGCCCGGACCTCCAGCGAGCCATCAATTTGGGCCTTTTCTATGAGGACAATGCCACAAGAAAACGCTGGATCCTAAAATGTGACGATCCCAAAACCTTGGCGCAGATCGATGCGGTATTCGTGACTGTTGAGCCCCAGGGCGGCAGTCACAAACCGAGTAGCAAGACTCTCTTGTTCGCCTCCCTGAAAATCGACCCCAACCACCCGTAGCCCGTCCTGTCCGATAACCCGGACATTCCTGCCATCCACTCCGTCCTAGAATAAAAAACAACAGTCTCGTGGTGCTCACCGCGGGTCTCCCCGCGAATTAACGGAGGAGTGGCTGAGATTTCCGTTGCTCGCCGGAGAGCCGACATGCGCTTCCTCTTTGTTACTTGCGTTTTCGTAAGCCTCGCAGTGATTACCATTCCCTTGTTCGCCCAGTCTCCCAACGGGAATATCAACGGCTTGGTTTCAGACCCTTCCAGTGCAGTAGTGGTTGGGGCTGAGATTGTGGCCGTAAACGATGTGACCGGGGTGCAGTACAACACAACGACCAATAGCGAAGGCATGTACGTGCTGCCGAACCTGCCTCCTGGCCCTTACCGCCTGCAGGTCTCCAAGATAGGCTTCAAGACCCTCATCAAACCGGACATCGTTCTCAACGTCCAGGACTCGTTATCGATCAATTTCACTTTACTGGTTGGCGCCTTCCGCGAAATCTTGACCGTCGAGGGTGGGGCACCGATAGTCAATACGGAATCTGCTGCAGCCAGCACCGTTGTGGACCGGGAATTTGCCGAAAATCTTCCCTTGAACGGTAGAAGCTTCCAAAGCCTGATTTACCTTGTGCCCGGTGTCGTGGTTACACCGAGCAGTCAAAGTGTCTCTGGCCAGTTCAGCGTTGACGGCCAACGCACCGCCTCAAATTACTGGCTCGTGGATGGGGTCAGCGCCAACATTGGCATCGGCTCGGTTTTCCCAAGCAACGGATTCGGCGGCACCCTTGGCGGCTTCAGCGCTCTGGGAGGAACCAACAGTCTGGTCTCCGTGGATGCCATGCAGGAATTTCGTATCGAGACGTCCACATTTGCCCCAGAATTCGGTCGTACTCCGGGCGGACAGATATCGATCGTGACCCGATCAGGAGTAAACCAATTTCACGGCACCGCCTTTGACTATGTCCGAAACGACATTTTCGACGCCAACAATTGGTTTGCGGACAACGCGGGGTTGAGCAAACCCAGGGAACGGCAGAACGATTTCGGCGGTACCTTCAGTGGCCCTCTTCGGAAAGACGCTGCCTTTTTCTTCTTCTCTTACGAAGGTCTGCGGCTGCGCTTGCCGCAATCAACATTAACAAGAGTTCCTGACGCCAGCGCGCGGGCGAACGTAGCAGCATCTATGCGGCCTTTCTTGAACGCGTTCCCGCTGCCCAATGGTCCTGATGACACCACTACTGGGGCGGCGCAGTTCAATGCCAGCTATTCCAACCCTGCGTCCCTCGACGCCTATAGTCTTCGCCTTGATTACAGGTTGAACGGCAGGTCGAACTTGTTTGCCCGTTATAACTATTCTCCCTCCCAGTTCGTGGACCGGGGCGGTAGCGCGGGCAACGCCCCTTTGAGCGCGGTCGAACCCTCGCAGGTTAATACCCAGACGTTCACGGTTGGCGCGACCCGCAATCTGTCGAACTTGGCAGCGAACGATGTGCGCTTCAACTACAGTCGGGTGAACGCCAGTTCGAGGTTTTACCTGGACACCTTTGGTGGAGGTGTTCCAATCGCGAATCCGCCCTTCCCGAGCGGAGTCAACAGCGTCAATGGACGATTTGCGATCAGCGCCAACACGCTTGGAGTGGGCGGAAATCTCCAACTAGGGAAGTTAAGCGAGAACGCCCAGCATCAGATAAATCTCGTCGATAATCTGTCTTGGCAACTGGGTCATCACAGCCTGAAATTTGGCCTCGACTACCGGCGCTTGTCTCCTGACTACAGCCCGGTTGAATACGACCAGGTGGTTAGCTTTGCGACGGTTGCCAGCATGGAAGCGGGATCCAGTTCGTTCGGCGACGTCTTGAGTGCGGTCGATCTTGGTATGCTGTTCCGCAATCTGGGCGCTTTTGCCCAGGATACCTGGCATTTGCATCCTCGTCTCACGCTGACCTACGGACTACGCTGGGATGTCGATTTTGCGCCTTCATCGACGCGCGGACCCAGCATGCCGGCCGTGACCGGATATGGCCTTAATGACTTCTCAAACTTAGCTGTGGCACCCGCAGGCACTCCGCCGTTTCGAACCACTTATGCCAACTTGGCACCGCGCGTTGGGGTCGCGTATCAGGTGGCCGACCCCCACGGCTGGCAAACCGTGATCCGCGGCGGATTAGGGGTCTTCTACGATCTCGTGTCAGCTGAAACTGGAAATCTTGTGTCCACTCCCGCGCCCCCCTTTGGCGATTTCTCGTCCTTGGTGGGGCAACCATTCCCATTTAGCGTGGCTCAAATTGCGCCCTTGACAGTTCCTTCCACGGCCAGTCTCTCGAATCTGGTGGCCTTCAATCCTGGTTTGAAGTTGCCCTATACGCTGCAATGGAACGCAGCCTTGGAGCAGTCATTGAGCAAAATGCAGACCGTTTCTCTTACGTATGTAGGTGCCAGCGGCCGGCGACTTCTCCAGACCTCCCTGGTTTCAAGTCCGCCATCAAACCCTGCCCTCACCTTCGCGAACTTTGTTGACAACACATCTACGTCGAACTACAACGCGCTTCAGGTCAAGGTGCAACGTCGGCTATCACGCGGGCTGCAGTTTCTCGCTTCCTACAGTTGGTCCCACTCAATCGATGACGCCTCGATCTCCTATGCTGGGAATTCCTTTGTAGCTGGCTCTCCGGATGAAAACCGGGGTAGCTCTGACTTTGACATTCGTCATTCATTTACTGCCGGCCTGACTTATGAAATTCCTTCGGCAAAGAGCACGTGGTTCGTCGCGGGCCTGTTGCGAAATTGGGCGGTGGAAACTTTCGTACTGCCTCGCTCCGCTCCGCCGGACGACCTGACCGATGTAAATTTTGCTATTTTCGACTCGGGAATCGCCACCAACATTCGGCCAGACGCGGTTCCAGGCCAACCATTCTACCTATATGGCTCGCGATACCCCGGAGGTATGGCCTTCAACCCTTCTGCCTTTACCGATCCACCAGTCGACCCAGTCACTGGAAATCCGCTTCGACAAGGTAATGTTCCTAGAAATGAACTGCGAGGCTTTGGAGCTGCCCAATGGGATCTGGCAATCCACAGAAGTTTTCCGATTCACGAGTCGCTAAAGATCCAGTTTCGCGCCGAGGCTTTCAACGTTGTAAATCATCCCAACTTTGGTCAGCCGTTCAACCAGTTCGGTGCCTCAGGATTCGGTCTGGCATATCAAACGCTAGCGGCTAGTTTGGCGGGCACGGGTGGCCTGGGGGGTGGAGCATTCAATCCGCTCTATCAGATCGGTGGGCCGCGATCGATCCAAATGGCGTTGAAGCTTACCTTCTGAAGAACCACGACATCTTGAATTCTCCCTTTTGGAACGAAGGGCCTGGAGGTCTAGTTTTGCCGATTCGCAATACCTGGGGTCTGTTCTTGCTTGTTGGCATGTGTGCACTCGGCTACGCAATGAAAGAACGGCACCGTGGCGCGGTTTCGTCAGCCAACAGCCCAGAAAGTGCCAGCCCGCCCCATGGTTCGCGCATGTCAGTCGGCCCGACAATCGCGCTCCCAACAGTAGGCTTGGTACGGCAGGTTGCGTCATCTTCGGCCCCGGATTTTCCCGATAGGCTACTGGTCTGTACTTTCGAAGCCGATTCTGTGCACGCGCGGAACGTATCAGTAGCATATGTCTCTCTGAACGCAGGCAACGCCTGGTACCGGGTTCTAGAGGACGCGAACTCCGACCACGTGTCTGAGACCTCCTGTCGTGCCGGCGGAGCTGGGCGCGCATACTTCGCCGCGAGTTTCGCGGGCCCAGACCAACGCCAGGCTACTGGTGCCGGGGAAATGTATCGCTCGTTTGACAGTGGGCTGACCTGGACGAGGGCTTCGCGATTTCCATTCATCGACTGGACTGCGCTTGCTGTTCACCCGTCATCGTCTTCTCTGGAGAGTGTGTATCTCTTTGGAAACCAGATGGCAGGTGGAATCGGCGATATAGGCGACGGAAGTTGGCGGCAGCAACGGGGCTTATTCCTGTTTTCAAAGGACGGAAGCCGCTTTTCCGAGCCGAAATTTCTGCCGGACCAATGGACAGCTGGCAATTTAGGGGCCCTCCCCGTGAGCACGATAACCCTCCCAGACGGTTCCGTGCTGGTCTTATATGTTCGCAGCCCGAGTGGGACAGAGAAGCCGAGGCTGCGCCTTTACAGAGTGAAAGATCAGTCTTGGTATTTCGTGTCGAATGTCGGCATACCCGATGGCTTTCAGGGACTCAACTTGGGCGAATCGCAAATGGCTTATGATCGGGACGGATTGTTCTCCGGCAGGCTTTATGTCGCTTTTCCGGCTACCCGCGCTGGAAAGCCCGCCCTTGCATTATCCTCGTCTAATGACCTGGGAAAATCGTGGCACACACAGGTTTTGTTCCAAGGGGACCAAGTATCATCGAGCGGTCACGCTAACGGCTCATTTGCTGGAATCGCTGTTAACAGCCGAGGAATCCTGGGAATTCAATGGCTCTCAGCCCAAGGATGCCCAATTTTCGCAATTTCGATCGACGGCGGATCCTCGCTTAGTGACTCAGCCATGCTCGGCCACTGCGGTGCAAGTGGCGGGTCTGCAGAGATCCCCCTGCAAGTGGCTGGACGCATGATCGCGACGAATGTGTTGGGACCGGTCGACGAAATCTCGGGCACGCCAGACATCCCGGCCTCGGGGTTCATGATCTATGAAGCGGAAACTATACTCTGGGGCGTTCAAATCACAGCCGATGCAGCAGGTCGGTTCCACCCATTCTGGGTCGAGACTCGATCCGACGGAAACAACGTTTTGATGACCGCGGCTGTTACCGTGGACGCGCTCCCACAAGAATCTCTGGAAGCGGCACACGCTAAAGATGTAACGGAAAACTTCCAGGTAAGAGCGCGAGAGGTAAGAGCCGACCCATACCGGATGACTTTCAGCATCGACGCCATCGCTAGAAACAGAGTGCCGAAAGCGGTGCCTTATCCTTCACTCATACAAGTGCAATCTCAGTATTCCGATTGCGGCTCCCTTCAGTACCTGAACGCCGAGGGAACAACCCGGAATGGTTTGCCATTGTTCCGAATTCCGGCCAACTCCAATTTTCCGGTATTGTATCCGGGAGATGACACGTTGCCGGTTCACTTGGAAGTGCGGGTGGAAGGATGCACTGCCACTCGGATATTCGAAAGCTCAGCGACGACGAAGAAGAGTGGACAGTGGTTCTACCCTCTCTCCCTCCGGTTCCAGATCCTGCAGTTACAATCGCAGTGAGGGCACCGGAGCGCCTGGAATCTCCAGGCGCTCCGGAGGTTGGTCATTCGTCAGCTTCATAGGCGCCCGAGCTGTCGCGCGTGTCGCCACAACCACCGGCGTCCTTGGTGAATTGCGGCTTTCGGCATTGGTGGCTGTGAATCACTTCCGCAGCCGATCCAACAGGAATGATTCGTGGATGCTCGTAATTCATTGGTTGACCTCCTTTCCTTGGTATTTACGTTGCAATGCCAGCTGGCAATCTCTGCGATGAAAGAATGGCATTCTCATCGCACACAGGCCGCGTTTGTGTTACGGAGCGCAACCAACTCTCGATCGTGAGTGTGCGCAGCATCGGTATGATTTTGTTCTCTCGGCCGTCGCGCATTCTGCGTAGAAATTCGACAAATAGCCTTTTATCCACGATGCCCATCGAATCCGCCTGCATTCGTTCCGTCAGCGCGTGCAGCGTATTCCATTGAGATGAAACGGCGACCAGTGGAGCCCGCGAGACCGACGCCTTTCGTCTGCGCCAAAGGACTTCGCGGGGAACGAGTTCCCCGAGCGCTCGCCGCATCAAAGAGCGGCGCTGGTGAGGGCGCACGACCTGCTCACGTGGGATTGCATACACAAACTCGAGAAGATCCCGGTCGAGGTACGGGTAGCGCCTCTCGAAGAGTGGCCCTGACGGCAGCGCTGTGGTGCCGAGTTGCCGCCGAAGGGCTTCAAACGTTTGCAAGTTTTGCTGAAAGCTGGGCGAAGGACCGAATAATCTCGTCCTTGTCGGATACCCATGGAGCGCAGCCCAGTGTTTCTTTGCGAAACTGGGCCGGATCCACGGAACCGATGAGCGATAATCCAAGCCTTTAGCAATTCGAACAGGGAGAAAAACGGCCGCACTTTCAGCGAGCAAATAAACCATTGGCTTTCTTGCAGACAGTGCCCAACTAACGAGTTGGCGAGCGAGAGTGAAGATGCGTATGGCCGCCAACAAAGTCGCAAGCTCCGGAATTGGGGTCGGGACTCCCCCGAGCACTTCATCCCCACCGAGGCCGGAGAGCAAAATACGATTTCCACCAGAACTTATCGTCGCGGCAAATTGGGCAGCCGCCGGGGTCGAGGCACATCCGTTTCCGGGTGTACATGCCCATGGGAGGTACTCTGGAATCAATAATTCGGCCGCTGAGTGTACATCGATATGGGACCCGATGCGCCCACGCTGCTTCTCCACCATGGCGACATAAGGTAGTTCGTCCCAGTTTGGCTCTGTGAGATCGAAATACGAGATGGTGTCAAGTCGTGGAGCCTCGGTCTTTCCCAAGGCCTGTAGCATGTCTCCGATGCACACGATGGAGGAGGAATCGATGCCGCCACTCAACTCGGCTAGCACGGGAGCATCGGCCCGAAGTCGTCGGCGCACTGATTCCGAAAATACGATCCTGAAGTGCTCTTCGTACTCGTTATCTGAGCGATGTCGGATTGTCTTACGTGGATCGAAGTCCCAATATTCGATGACTGTATGCCTTCCCTTTTCCAGTCGGGTGAAGCCGCAGGCCGGAACGGAACGCACACCGACATAGGGCGTCAGGTTTGGCGCAGGAAGAGATCCTAGCCATCCCGCGATATATTCCTCTTCGAGTTGATGCGAATGGACTGGAAGGGTAACGAGAGGATCAAGAAGCGTACACCACAAGACCTGATCTTTCTTAACTGAATAATAAAGCTGCCGAGTACCCGCGAAGTCTTTTGCAAGAATCACAACGTGGTTTTGTGGTTCCCAAATTGACAATGCCCAGTCCCCGATCAATTTGGCGAAGCAGTTTGTGCCTAAGGCTTCATAGGCAGCTGCGACGATCGCGAGGTCGGTGGAATCATTCGGTAAATCACTCCCCAGTTCGTGAATAAGTTCCTCGCGATTATCGAGCCTGCCATCCCAGGTAATCACAGCGCCACGGGCTGACACATACGGCTGAACTTCTCGGCGGGATTCCTTGGTCGTGTGGAATGCACGGTAGAGGACGCCGAAATTGTTCTTGCAGAGATAACCTTCGCCGTCCGGCCCGTAGGGGGCGAGGATCGGCCGGACTTGGTCGAGATCCTTGGGATCCACCGGCTTGCCGTCGAAATTGCACTTCCCAAACTGAACACTCATGATTCGTGATCTTCAGCAGCTTTCGTATTTTGGCTAGCACTGATCAAGCACGGCATACATTTCCCGCATGTAGGGTTTGTCATTCACCACTCGGCCATCGACTTCAACCCAGGCGTGCGCCTTGAAGGGCATCTGCTGAGTCCCAATGACCAGCTGGGCAGGAACGCCGTGGCGTTTCAGCAGACACGCAGTCGCCGCGGACCGCTGCAGACAGAGCGCTTCTTTCCAGTACCAGATACACGCCATATCGACAGCCCCACAGATCTTCTCGGTCGCGTCCGGCTGCCCGGTGACCTTACCCATGGGATAGTTGTGGACTTTGTGGTAGAGCGCGGCGAAATTCCTTCGCGCAAGGAAGAGATCGAAATAGATCAGCTTCAAATACCCGCGTAATACAAGAAACGTCATGGAAGGCGGCCTCCTCCTACGCAGTTAAGTTGAGCTGATCGCACAGGAACGCCATCCGGTCCGTAAGCGCATCGATCCGATCGCTCAGGGGCAACACTGGCGAATGCCCTCGATGCCGGCTGTAGTCGAGAAAAACGGGGAACTCGCTGACGTTGGCGGCCTGCAACCGGGCCGTCATCTTGCGGGCGTGCAATGGATTGCAGTTCTGGTCGGAATCCCCGGAGACAATCATGGTTGCGGGATACGCCGTCCCATCGCGAACGTGGTGGTAGGGCGAGTAGCCAAAGAGGGCAGGGAAGTCCTCCCGATCCTCGGCTGTGCCGAACTCTTCCTTCCAGACATGGGCGTTGTCGAACAGGTGATACCGCAGCATGTCGAGCATTGGCACCATGCAAACCACGGCGCGGAACAGATCCAGCCGTTGTGTCATTGCCGCTCCCACCAGCAACCCCGAATTCGAGCCGCCAAAGATAGCAAGCCGCCGGGGATCAGTCCGCCGAGTCTCAATCAGCCACTCCGCGGCCGCGAGGAAGTCATCGAATGCCACCTGCCGATTCCGCCGTTTGGCTGCCCTGTGCCACTCGGCGCCAAACTCCGAGCCGCCTCGAATGCATGGCAGTGCGAACAGGCAGCCTCGTTCCATCAGAAAGGCCACAAAAACGCTAAACTGCGGAGTCATGGGAACGCCGTAGCCTCCATACGACGTCATGATCGTGGGGTGCGAACCGCTATCGAGAACATCCCGGCGACCGACCAGGAACATCGGGATGCGCATTCCGTCTTTTGCCGTGAACCAAACTTGAAGGTGGCCAAAGGCCTTCGCATCGAACGGAACTGCTCGTTCAGCGAGGCTGCTTACCTGGGCGCCCGCGGGTAGGTAGCTGCAGATCTGAATTGGTTTCGTGAACGACTCTCTCTCAAATAAGACCTCATGTCCGTCTTCGGACGCTCCCAGCAAACGAACGGTATCGGAAGCCTCTACAGGGAGCTGGCCAACTCGCCTGCCTGCGAGATCAAAAATGTCGATCTGCGTCTTAAGTCCTCGGATGTACGTCACATAGATTCGCTCCCCGGCGACAATCCAGTTCTGAATCATGGCGTCAGCAGCGGGCACGATATCTCTGAACTCCGGATTGGCGTCCTTGCCGGGCTGGACCTCGACGATTCTGAAGTTCGGCGCCTCAAAATCTGTTATTGCCAGGATTCGGCCGTCTTTCACGAGCGATGGCCCAAACCGGTATCCCGCGCCCCTCAGGACGAGTTCCGGCAAGCAGTCACTTCCCATCTCCCAAAGGTAGAAGTCCGTGAGCGTCGTCCCGAGAAAATGAAACACGAGCAGGCCGAGCTGCTTTGGTCCCGCAACAATAGAGAGGCGCAGGTTTGCCTGTTCGCCTGCAAAGAAGATCTCCTGATCGCGATCGAAGCTCGTGCCCAGGAAGTGGCAGTACACTGCGCGATAAAAAGGTTGCTTCTCTGCCAGAGGTTCGTGAGCGTAGTAGAAGCTTCGCGAATCCGGCGCAAAAACGAACCCACGCAGATAACCGTGGGGCAGGGCATCGGGGAGCACCTTGCGCCTGCCAACATCCACGATTTCAAACCTTCCCGTGCGCTCTCCCCCTTCTTTCACCTCGTAGAGCAGAAGGCCTCCGTCCGGAGAGACGCGAAGCGGCTTAACTGCCGTATGCGTCCCCGTGCCCCGCTCCGCGGGGTCAACCAGAAGCTGATCTGCGCCGTCATGTCCCTCGCGGAGAAAGATGCACGGTTGTTCGTGTCCCGGCTGGCGCTTTCTGAAGAAATACCGTGGTCCGACTCTCTGAATCGAATCCCAGGTTTCGACGTCAACAAGTTCGCGAATTCTCGCCCGAATACGGTCGCGGCCTGGAATGGCATCAAGGTAGGAGCGTGCATACTCATGTTGAGCCAGGAGCCATTCCCGCGTGCGTGGCGAGTCCTGGTCTTCGAGCCAGCGATAGGGATCTGTGACCGGAACGCCATGCAGGATCTCGGTCACAGCTTCGACCGGGGAGACTGGCGGGGCCGTCGTCAGCTTAGGCATGCCGGCCTCCGATCAACCAACTGCGTAGCCTCGCGGTGCATCCTCCTGGCCAGACTGCGGAAATAGGCGGCGACTTTAGGCTCTATAGGCCTCTCCTGGTTTCTCCACCTGTCGACTCCAGCTGCGTACGTCAAAACTGCGGCCAACGGTGCCAGCGTCAGAGCCTCGGCAATGACATTCGCGGGCAGTACCTGCTCCCAGGGTGCGCTGTAGGATCTGATCAACTCGGCTTCCC
>Ga0187771_10002943_pt1 | contig 11839 bp, 12 predicted proteins | sample 0116_SJ02_MP15_1_FD_133139 | JGI IMG/M metagenome (GOLD analysis project Ga0187771, IMG submission 133139) | Tropical peat soil microbial communities from peatlands in Department of Meta, Colombia - 0116_SJ02_MP15_10_MG | ecosystem: Environmental > Terrestrial > Soil > Wetlands > Peat | place... | reverse complement strand
TTTGCACACTTAATTTCCGTAGCGGGCGGTGATGTCACGCGCGATTCTGGCGCCTTCCTCAAGATAACGGCGGATAGCGAGGTCGGCGGCCGGGGTGCAGGTGCGGTAGGTCTGTTGGAACCCTCGGTAACCACGATTAAAGCTTGCCACGATCTTGCGCCGGCGCTCGCCTTCGGGCGCCTCGGCGTCGATCAGCGCCTGCATCTCGTTCCGCCATTTCTGCCCTTCATTGGCGCCGCACACCGCGCGCAGGTAATGCAGAGAGCCCATGATCTCGGCGAGCCGCTGCAAGTCACCATCGAACGGCGCGGGCTGCGTCTGCGCAGCCGCTGGCAGCGCGAGGCACAGCAGAAGGCAGGCGAGGGCGATGAACCGCGGCATGCGGGCATGATATGCGCGCGCCGGCGCGCAATCGCAAGCCGGGCTTCAAGGCCGATCAGCGAGCCGCTCGAATGCGGCGGCGACGATCTCGGCTAGCCCCTCGGTCGTGCGCAGGCCCGCAAGCTCGGCGGGCGCAAGCCAGCGCGCATCGTCGAGTTCCTCGTTGAGCACCGGCTCGCCGGAAAGCCAGCGCGCGGCAAAGCAGAGGATGACGAAATGCCGTTCGACGCGCCCTTGCGCGTCACGCACGATCGCCTCGCGATGGCCGGCGAGCGCGACCGGCTCGACCACGAGCGACGTCTCCTCGCGCACCTCGCGGATTACCGCCTGCTTGAGCGTCTCGCCGGTTTCGACGCCGCCGCCGGGCAGCGTGTAGAGCGTCGCTGCCGGATGGCGCGCACGCCGCACCAAGAGCACCTTGCCGTCCCGGATGATGGCGGCGCTGACGGCGAGATAAGGATGCTGCGGATAAAGGCGGAGGTCAGGCATTATCGTGTCTTGCGCATGATCTTATCCGAAAGCCGGCTTTTCGGCATCATGCGCTCGTCAACAGCCCATCGACCACCGCCTGCGGCGCGAGCAACTTGCCGCCGTTGTCCTCGCCGTTGATTACCGCGCCGGCGCGCGCGACCAGCGGCCGCAGCAAAGCCGCGGCGCGCTCGGCGAGCGCGACCGCGGTCGGCTGCGGTATGTCGGAATCCATCGCCAGGCGGGTTGCCTCCAGCACGGCGGTCATGGTGCCCGCCAGGGTGTCGAGGCAATCGCGCAGGCTCGGATCGGTGGCGTCGTAGGCGGCGATGGCGAGCGCGCGGCCCTTGAAGCGCGAGGCTTCGAAATGCTCGCGATAGCTCGTCGGCCGCCAGCTCAGGAAATCCTCGAGGCAATCCGGGCAGCTCGACAGCATTTCGAGCAGCATGATCGCTTCGTTGAAGTGGTTGAGGTAGTCGGTGGCCAGCCCGGTCGCCGGATTGATGTTGGCGTCGGCGAGCCGCGCGGCATTGCCGGCATCGTCGGCTTGCAACGCCTCCGCGCAATCCTGATATTTCATCGCAGCCCCGTGGCCCCCAATCGGACCGGCCGCCAGTGTCATTCTACCGGGTTAAGGCGTGATTAAGCGGTGAGGAAAAGGCCCTAAAATGTGCGGCCGGTATGCGGTCACCTCCGCGCCGGCGGTGCTCAGGGCGCTGTTCGGCTATGCCGAGCAGCCCAATTTTCCTCCGCGCTACAACATCGCGCCGACGCAGCCGATCGCCGTTGTCAGGCCGTTGGACCGCAAGCGCCAAGTCGCCCTGGTGCGCTGGGCTGCTGCCGTCCTGGGCCAAGGACCCGAAGAGCTTCACGCGACTGATCAATGCGCGCGGCGAGAGCGTCGTCGACAAGCCGGTCTTCCGCGCCGCCATGAAACGGCGGCGCTGTCTGATCCCGGCCGACGGCTTCTATACGAGTGGCAGGCAACCGGCGGACGCAAGCGGCCGTTCTACGTGCAGGCGAAGTCGGGCGAGCCGCTTGCTCTTGCCGGTTTGTGGGAAACCTGGATGGGAGCGAACGGCGAGGAGCTTGACACCGCGGCAATCGTCACCATGCGCGCCAACAAGTTGATCGAGTCCATCCACGACCGCATGCCGCTGATCATCGTGCCGTGGGCATTTGAGCTCTGGCTCAACAGCAACGAGGTCGATCCGGAAACCGCCGCCATGCTGATTAAACCGGCGCCGGAGGATTTGCTGGAGGCCTATGAGATCGCGCCTGCGGGTCAACCGCGTCGCCAACGATAATCCGCAACTGATCGAGCCGATTGCTGCGAATGCGCCGTCCGAGCCGGCGGCACAACCGCCGGCGCGCGCACTCAAGCGCGAGAAGTTCAAAAGGGACAGCGGGCGGCAGGGAGCATTGTTCCAGCGCTACAGCACCTTGCCCGGATTGAGGATGCCGTTCGGATCGAGCGTGCGCTTCAGGCTGCGCATCAGGTCGATCGCCACCGGGTCCTTGTATTCCCGCAGGATGTCGCGCTTCATCACGCCGACGCCGTGCTCGGCCGAAATCGAGCCGTTGTATTTCTTCACTATCGCGAACACCGCAGCGTTGACCTCGTCCCAGCGGGCGAGGAACAGGGCTTTGTCGGCGCCTTCCGGCTGCGTCACGTTGTAATGGATGTTGCCGTCCCCGACATGGCCGAACGGCAGCGGCCGGCTGCCGGGGATGAGCGCGGTCACCGCCGCATTGGCTTCCGCGATGAAGGCCGGGATCGCCGCGACCGGCACCGAGACGTCGTGCTTGATCGAGCCGCCCATGTGCCGCTGCACCTCGCCGAACATTTCGCGGATGCGCCAGAACGCCTTCGCTTGCGCTCCGCTGTCGGCGATGGTGGCATCGAGCACCAGGCCCTTCTCGTGGCCGGCGGCGAGGATATCTTCCATCACCTCGCGCAGGCCGCTTTGCGCTTGCGACGACAATTCGATTAGCACGAACCAGGGGTCGTTGCCGGCGAGCGGCATGCGGCTCGCCGCGTCGAAATTGACCACTGCCTCGACGCCGGCGCGCAGCATCAGCTCGAACGAAGTAACGCCGCCGCCGGTGCGCTCCATGGCAAGATTGAGCAGATCGACCGAGGCCTGCGTCGAGGGCACGCCGGCAAAGGCAGTCTCAACCGAGCGCGGGCGCGGCACCAGGCGCAGCACCGCCGCGGTGATGACGCCAAGCGTGCCTTCCGAGCCGATGAAGAGGTTGCGCAGGTCGTAGCCGGTGTTGTCTTTCTTCAGCTTGTTGAGATCGTGCAGCACGCGGCCGTCGGCCAGCACGACCTCGAGGCCGAGCGCGTGCGAGCGCGCGATGCCGTGCGCGATTGCCGCCGTGCCGCCGGCATTGGTCGAAAGATTGCCGCCGATAGTGCAGGTGCCTTCCGAGGGCAAGAGCTGCGGATAGAGCCGGTCGGCGTTCGCCGCCGCCTCGCGCGCGCGCTGCAGCGTCACGCCGGCTTCCACTGTCATGGTGTTGGAGACGGGATCGACCTCGCGGATCTTGTCGAGCCGCGTGAGCGACAGCACGATCTCGCCGTGATGTGAAATCTGCCCGCCGACCAGGCCGGTATTGCCACCCTGCGGTACGACAGCCGTGCGCGTCTCGTTGGCGAGCTTGAGGATGGCGGCGACCTCGCCGGTTGAGCCGGGGCGCAGCACCACCGGCGTCTGCCCGTGAAAGAGGTCGCGCATCTCGACCAGATAGGGCTGCTGCATCGCGGGGTCGGTGATCGCGTATTTCTCGCCGACGATCGCGACGAAACGGGCGAGCAGATCGAGCGCGAGCGCGCGCATCGGCTGCGGCTTGGAGTGAGGGTTCATGATTCGGATCCCTGCGCCTTCGGCGCGGCGGCGCGTCTGAGCCGGTCGTTGATCGCCTCGCCCAGGCCCTCGTGTGGCACCCTCATTACTGCGATGCGCTTGGCGCCGGAAGCGTCCAGCGCGCGCAGATGGGAAAACAGATTGGCCGCCGCCTCGATCAGGTCGCCGCGGGCCGACAGATTGAGCGTGGCGCCGGGCGCCGGCCCGAAACCGAGCAGCGCTTCGTCCGGTTCTGCCGTCTCGGCGTCGAGGCGCAGCTTAGCTTTCGGCGCGTAATGCGAGGTGAGCATGCCGGGCGCGAGCGGCGCCTGCTCGGCTGTGGTCGCGACGGTGAGCGGGCGGCCGAGCACGCGTTCGATTGCCTCCCGCGGCACGCCGCCCGGCCGCAGCAGGGCCGGCTCGCCGAGACAGGCGACGATGGTCGACTCGACGCCGACCGTGCAGGGGCCGGCATCGATCACCAAATCGATGCGGCCGCGCAGATCGGCAAGCACGTGCTGGGCGCTGGTTGGCGACACATGGCCGGAGCGGTTGGCCGAGGGCGCCACCACCGGCCCTCGGAATGCCGCGAGCAGCGCCTGCGCGACCGGATGCGCCGGCATGCGCAAAGCCACGCTGTCGAGTCCGGCGAGCGCGAGATCGGCGACGCCACACTCCGGCTGCTTTGGCAGCACCAGGGTCAGCGGGCCGGGCCAGAAGGCGGCGGCGAGCAATCCGGCCGCGCCATCGAAGCGCCCGATGCGCCGCGCGGCGGCGACATCAGCGACATGGGCGATCAGCGGGTTGAAGGCCGGCCGCCCCTTGGCGGCGTAGAGGCGGGCAATCGCCTCGCCATTGCCGGCGTCAGCGCCGAGCCCATAGACGGTCTCCGTCGGGAACGCGACCAGCCCGCCCGCGGCGAGGCAGGTGGCGGCCGCCGCGATCGCCTGCATGTCAGCTGTCAATACCCGCGTTCCCGGCTCTGCGGTCATCGGCCTCTCAAGCTTGCACGTTTTAAGGAGCCGGGGTTATAAGGCCGCCGGCAGTCGGAGTGTAGCGCAGTCTGGTAGCGCACCTCGTTCGGGACGAGGGGGTCGCAGGTTCAAATCCTGCCACTCCGACCATTAAATCACTAGGCCGTTCTAGGGTTTAGTGAGCTTCCCGAAGCCCCGCAAGGGCACCGCAGAAACCCGCTGGCACACGGTGGCACACGGGTTCTGCATATGGCGACATTTGGGAAGCGTGGGACGCGCTGGCACGTCCAAGTTCGGCGCAGAGGGTGCGTCAGTCTCACACGTTCGTTCCTGTTGCGAACCGATGCAGTCGCGTGGACACATCAGGAGCTTGAGGCTGACCGAAACGGTCACCCAACGGGCTACAAAGTCCTCCGCAGGATTGCCATTGCTGACCTGCTTGTCCGGTATCGACAAGAGGTGGTTCCAAAAAAGCGCGGGGCTGAGCGAGAAGCCATCCTGTTGAATGCCTTTCTGAGGCATCCGTTGGCCTCCGTGGGCACTCAGCGATGTCACATCGAAGATGGTCAGCAGCTACTGTTCCCGAGTGGCTTGCATCAGTGAGACCTGCTTCCCTGAACCGGGAACTCGACGTGCTACGCCGTGCCTTCGAGACAGCCCGAAAGAGTTGGGACATTCCTCTTGCCCGGTTCTCGCTCGCGATTGGTGCGAGCTAACTGATTTTCTTCCCATACGCTCGTAAAGGGGGCCGCACGTATACTAAACCTTAACCATATTCATTAACTGTCTCTCAATCGGCTACCAGGTGCTCTCGATGGAGAAGGAGTCATGGAAGAAAGCCAGACAGATTGGCTTCGACAATATATGCGGGACCGCATGGCTGCTCTCGGCGCGGCTAATTCGACAGAGGGAATTTTGTTGCCTTTCCCGCATTCTCCAAAAATAAACCCGGGCGCCGCAGCGCTAGAACTTGTCCATCAGGTCGCAGAGCTTATTCAGGACATAGACAATTCCGCTGCGGAAAAGCAGGCACGGGCAGAATCGCTCGTAAGCAAAGCGATTGAGAAGCTTAAGCTCGCGCAAGATCAAGTCGACGCTGCAAATGCAAAAAGCATTTCGCTGGAAGCCGAGGTTCGAAAGATCAGCGATCAATTTGAAAGTGAACTCAAAGCCGCGGAGAGCGTAATTGAGAGGACAAAATCTCGGATAGCGGCCGCGGAAGCAGAGCTTTCCGCCGCCAACCACCGCGCCAAAACCGCAGAAGAACGCGCTCTCGCAGCTGAAAGTGCTCTGAAACGTATAGAGCAGACGCTACGTACGAAAGTTCTGGAGCGGAAATACGGTCAGTCCGCCGAGAGAGCAGCTTGATGCTGACGATATCAATGCGCACTAAAATTCAATTCGCTACGCGACTTAAAAAAGCTTTGAAAGGCCAATTTGTGGCGTGACGTGCCCCGTGCGTGTTGGCCTCGCTCGACTCCATCGGGCGAGGCTTATTTTCTATCGCACAAAGCTTTAGACGCTAGGCACTCTCCGCGTTGCATCGGCTTGCTTAAAGCCGAACGTTAGATTTGAAAATCATTGGATCACGATGGCATCAGCTTCAAGTACGAAAGTTGAGTGCAGTCGCTGCAATCCGCCTTGATGTGATTTCTTTCGGATTTGTTGGCATTTCTGAAATTAACCGCAGTCCCACCTAGGGGGCGCCGGACTTCGCAAAGCGCGCGCCCGCGCCGCGACGCTAGCCATTAAAGGTGGCCGACCCGGCCTATACTCCCAACTGCGAGATGTAACCAAAGCCGCAGGCGGCAACTCAAAAGGTGCCTGCATTTATTGGGCTAATCGGCCGAAGGCTGATTTTGCTGGGAAACCAGGATACTAACCACGCAGACTGGGTTGCTCCTTGCGCCGGGTACACATGGTGAGTACACAAAAGCTAATCAACACGAGAAAAAGCCTAGATAATTCAATGCTCTTCGTTGCAGACGCAAATCCTGCCACTCCGACCATTCAATCCGACATTTGCCGCCCATTGTCACACCCAGGATCGGGAACCCGGTACGGCTCTGCGCATGCGCATCTTGTGCTCCCCTGGCGCACCCTTGGCGAGCGCCACTCTGCCGCGTAACGTTGCCGGCAGAAAAACACCGCGGCCGGGCCCGGCTCGGCCCATTGGCGGAGGATGTTGATGCGCTGGATGTCCGCTGCTTTACCGCGGTTTCTGCTCGCTCTTGTCGGCCTCGCCCTGCTGGGCGCCTCGCCCGGCCGCGCCGCCGGCTATCCGGACCACCCAGTGCGCATTATCGTCGGCTATCCGGCTGGCGGCTCGACCGACATCGTAGCGCGCATCATCGGCGCGTGGCTGAGCCAGAAGCTCGGTCAGCAGTTCATCGTCGAGAACAAGCCCGGCGCCGGCAACAATATCGGTACAGAATTCGTAACCAAGGCAGCGCCCGACGGCTACACGATGCTGCTGATCAACCCGGCCAATACGATTAACGCCACGCTCTACAAGAAGCTAAATTTCGTCTTCCTGCGCGACATCGATCCGGTGGCCAATGTAATCCAGGTGCCAAACGTCATGGAGGTCAATCCTTCGGTGCCGGCCATGACGGTCAAGGAATTCATCGATTACGTCAAAGCCAATCCTGACAAGGTCAATATCGCCTCCTCGGGCAACGGCACATCGATCCATCTCTCCGGCGAACTGTTCAAGATGATGACGGGGCTGAAGATGACGCACGTGCCCTACAAAGGCTCGGCGCCGATGCTGACCGACCTGCTCGCCGGCCAGGTGCAGGTCACCTTCGACAATCTGCCGTCTTCGATCGGCCACATCAAAGCCGGCAAGCTGCGCGCCCTGGCGGTGACTACCTCGGTGCGCTCGCCGGAGCTGCCCGATGTGCCGACCGTTGCCGAGACCGTGCCTGGCTACGAAGCGGTCGCCTTCTTCGGCTTCGGCGTGACGCACGGCACGCCGAAGCCGATCGTCGATCTACTCAACAAGACGATCAACGAAGGCATCAACGATCCGGGCGTGCAGGCGAAGCTCAAGGAGCTCGGCGGCATTCCGATGCCGGGGACGCCGGAGGCTTTCGGCAAGTTCCTCGCCGGCGAAACCGCCAAGTGGGAAAAGGTGGTGCACGCGGCTAACCTATCGATCGAGTAGCCGTGCTGTCCTGGCCGGTTATTGCCAGGCCGCCGCCAAGCGGCGGACCTGGCCATCCATTTTTTGCTAATGGATGGATGCGCGGGTTGAACTCGCGCATAACGGAGGAGGACTGATGAGCGAGCGCAAGCGTCCGGAACAGTTGCGCAGCCATCGCTGGCTCGGCGTCGACGACATGCGCTCGTTCGGCCACCGCTCGCGGCTGCGTGGCATCGGCTATGACGCCGAAGACTGGAAGGGCAAGCCGGTCATCGGCATCATCAACACCTGGAGCGACATCAATCCCTGCCACGCGCATTTGCGCGCGCGCGCCGAGAACGTGAAGCGCGGCGTCCTGCAGGCCGGCGGCTTTCCCATCGAATTGCCGGCGATGTCGCTTGCGGAAACCTTCGTCAAGCCGACCACCATGCTCTATCGCAATTTCCTGGCGATGGAGACCGAGGAGCTGTTGCGCAGCCATCCGCTCGACGGCGCCGTGCTGATGGGCGGCTGCGACAAGACCACGCCCGGCCTGTTGATGGGCGCGATCAGTATGGGGATTCCTTCGATCTATGTGCCGGCCGGACCCATGCTGCGCGGCAATTGGAAGGGCCAATATCTCGGCTCCGGCTCCGACGTGTGGAAGTACTGGACGGAGAAACGTGCCGGCAACATCAGCGAGGAAGAGTGGAACGAGATTGAGGGCGGCATCGCGCGTTCGTTCGGCACCTGCATGGTGATGGGCACAGCAGCGACCATGATGGCGATCGCCGAGGCGCTCGGCATGTCGCTGCCCGGCGCCTCCTCGATTCCGGCAGCCGACTCAAATCATCCGCGCATGTGCGGCGTCGCCGGCCGGCGAATCGTCGAGATGGTATGGGAGGATCTGGCGCCGAAGAAGATTCTCACGCCCGCCGCCTTCGACAATGCGATCAAGGTGCACATGGCGATGGGTGGCTCGACCAACGCCATCATCCACGTGGTGGCGATAGCGCGCCGCGCCGGCGTGCCGGTCGACATGGAGACCTTCGACCGGCTGTCGCGGCAGGTCCCGGTTCTCGCCAATGTGCGGCCGTCGGGCAAATACCTGATGGAGGATTTCTTCTATGCCGGCGGCCTACGTGCGCTGATGCAGAACCTGCGCGAGAAGCTCGATCTCTCCTGCTTGACCGTCACCGGCATGACGGTGGCGGAGAACATCGACAACGCCAAGGTCTATCTGCCCGACGTCATCCACTCGCTTAACGATCCGGTCTATGCTGAAGGCGCCACTGCCGTGCTCAAGGGCAATCTTGCGCCGCAAGGCTGCGTCATCAAGCCGGCGGCGGCCGACAAGCGTTTGCTCAAGCACCGCGGCAAGGCGGTCGCTTTCGAGGACTACAACCACATGATGCGCGAGGTTGAGCGCGATGATCTCGACGTTACGCCCGACCACATCCTGGTCTTGAAAAACGCCGGACCGAAGGGCGGGCCGGGCATGCCGGAATGGGGCATGCTGCCGATCCCTAAGCGGCTGTTGGGGCAGGGCGTGCGCGACATGATCCGCATTTCCGACGGCCGCATGAGTGGCACGAGCTACGGTGCTTGCATTTTGCACGTCGCGCCGGAGAGCTTCGTCGGCGGGCCGCTCGCCCTGGTGCAGACCGGCGACGAGATTGAGATCGACATCGACAAGCGGCTCATCCATCTGCATGTGAGCGACGAGGAGCTTGCCCGCCGCCGTGCTGCCTGGGTGCCGCCGCCGCCGAAATATCCGCGCGGCTATGGCGCGCTGTTCTCCGAGCACATCGAACAGGCCGATCGGGGCTGCGATTTCGATTTCCTTGCCGCCGGGGGCGCTATCCCCGAGCCTGAAATTCATTAGGTGACATGATACCGGGCGAATTGCGTCGAGCTCGCTCTCTGCCCGTTAATGATGAGAGAAAATCAAATTTTATCCGTTGATGAGCATCAAGCCGTAACGACCTAAATGCTCCCAGCATAATTGCCGAATAATTGGCGGGAGCCGAGGGCGTCGGAACCAAAGAGCAGTTCGAGCGTCTCGCCTTGGACTGCTGCAACGAAGTGCAGGACTATCTGTCGAGCCCGCCACGGCCGGCCGGTGAGATCAAGCGGCTGTTGGCTGCTCAGAACGTGCCAGCCGAGGCGGTTGTCTGATTTTCGCGTCAGACTTGCGGCCACATGCCGGGCAATTACTGCGCGGCTGCGCCCCTATCGAATTAGAAAAACTCTGAACTAGAACGTCTCTAATGTTGCGCTGCGCGCATTGACATCGGCGTGGAAATTTTTCGTAGTCGTATTCGCCCGCGCGATCGTCGCGTGGCGGCTGCCGGTCCTCAACGCGGCGCATGATGTAACAATAAGATGCGTTTTAGTTTTGACGCGCGCGCGTACTTGCTGACTGCGCTTATTGTTCTCGCGACCCATAGCAACGTGCACGCGCAGAGCGCGCTGCCCGCTGCTGGCGCGCTGCCCGCTGCTGGCGCGCCGCCGGACGCGGGCGTCTTTTACGAAGCCGAATCGAAATACATGTTCGGCTTCATCGACGGCTCCGACATCGGCAATGAGGGCGAGAAAGCGTTCGAGTATGAGGCGACCGGATCGTTCCAGAAGCGCGGCGGCAGCTATACGGCGATTGAGCACGAATTCGAATTCGAGGATGTGCCGACGCAGAATTTCGCCTACGAGTTGAGCGCGCACGCCATCACCCATGCGATCGGCGGTGTGGAAGACCTCGATGACCGCAACACGACGCAGTTCAGCGGCGCCTCCGCCAAGCTGCGCTATCTCATCCTCGGGCGCGGGCCGGGTTCGCCGATCGGCCTGACCATCTCGGCCGAGCCGGAATGGGCGCGCGTCGACGATACCGACGGCACGGCGACGCAAAGCTACAGCTCGGAATTCCGCCTCGTCGCTGACACCGAACTCATCCCCAACCGGCTCTTTGCGGCAATCAACCTGATCTACGAGCCGGAAATCGCCAAGCCGGCGGACACTGGCGAGTGGGAACGCAACTCCTCGGCCGGCATCGGGCTCGGGCTCGCCTACCGCTTCACGCCGACGCTGGCGCTGGGCGTCGCCGCCGAATACGACCGCGCCTATGATGGCCTAGCCCTGCAGACCTTCGACGGTCACGCGTTGTTTGTCGGGCCGACTTTGCAGGTCAACATCACCCGCAAGGTGTTGCTCGCCGCCGCATTCATGGCGCAAGTCGCCGGCCACGCGGTCGACGATCCGCGTCCGCTGGACCTGACCAATTTTGAGCGCTATCGCGGCAATCTGAAACTCGAATTCGAATTCTAGCTTCGCGCGCGGGCAGGAAAGGATGAAGCCGTGAGATCAATCGTCAAGTACGCGGTCGCGATCGCTTTTGTTACGCTCGGCTGGCTGGCGGCGCCGGCGCTGCACGCCGAGGAGGCGGTCACGCTCAACATTGCGATGAAAGGCCATCGCTTCCAGCCGGCCGAATTGCAGGCGCCGGCCGGCAGGCCGATCGTCATCGTCGTTAAGAATCTCGACCCCGCTCCGGCGGAGTTCGAAAGCAACATGCTGCGCGTGGAAAAGGTCGTCACCGCCGGCGGCGCGATCACGTTGCGCATTCGCCCGCTCGATCCCGGCCGCTATCGCTTCTTCGACGACTTTCATCCGGAGACGGAGGGCTACCTGGTCGTCAAATAACCGTGGCATAAAATAAAAGTTCGCGAGATCGGTACGTATTCTTCTTCTGGTTGACGCTACACAGAATATTCCGCGACCCTCGTAGCGGCGTGAAGTCCACCATGGATGTCCGGCACGAGATGAATCGGGCCTGGGAAATGCCGCACGTAGCTTGACAAAATAGGCCGTTTCACCGATCTGGCCGAGAAACGCCGGGCGAAGTCCCGAGCGCTCGATTATTTCGGCGCAAAACTGAGTTGGTAACTGCGTGTAATGCCGATGGACCGGACGAAGGATGTCGTCGCCGCAAAGTGGATGACCAGATGATCGTCGTCGAAACCTTGTACCGCGTCGGCTAACGC
>Ga0187771_10002942_pt1 | contig 11840 bp, 10 predicted proteins | sample 0116_SJ02_MP15_1_FD_133139 | JGI IMG/M metagenome (GOLD analysis project Ga0187771, IMG submission 133139) | Tropical peat soil microbial communities from peatlands in Department of Meta, Colombia - 0116_SJ02_MP15_10_MG | ecosystem: Environmental > Terrestrial > Soil > Wetlands > Peat | place... | reverse complement strand
TTTAGAATCGCCGGGGAAGACGTCGATCTTTGCTGGCGGCTTCTCAAGCGGGGATGGACACTTGGGTTCAACCCCGCCGCCCTGGTGTGGCACCATCGCCGAAATTCCGGGAAAGCGTATTGGAAGCAACAGTTGAACTACGGGAAGGCGGAAGGTTACCTGGAGCGCAAATGGCCTGAGAAATACAATGCGGCGGGCCATATCCCATGGGCCGGAAGGATCTATTCCAAAGGTTTCGAACAGTTCCTGGGCTGCTTCCGGGGCAGAATCTATCAGGGGACATGGGGCAGCGCCCTGTTCCAATCAATCTACCAGCCCGCTCCGAGCCTTCTGTGGTCACTGCCCCTTATGCCCGAGTGGATTGTGATGGTGGCGGCGCTTGGCTTTTTTTCTCTGCTGGGAGCGGAGTGGACACCCCTCTTGCTCGCGATTCCTCTTTTCCTTCTGGCAGTTTCTTTGCCTGTAGCGCATGCAGTGTCGTGCGCCTCCAGAGTAGCCTTTCTCCACATCCCGGCAACAGAACGTCGCAAGTTCAAAGCTCTGACCGCTTTTCTGCATCTGATGCAGCCGCTGGCGCGTCTGACAGGCAGGATCAAAGTCGGTTTGACGCCCTGGCGAAAGTGCGGCGTAGCTTCAAGCATAGCATTGCCTCTGCCCTGGCCAAGGACTTTCACGATCTGGAGCCAGCAGTGGCGCTCGTCGATTGCATGGCTCGAATCGGTCGAGGAAGGGGTGAGGGCACTGCGCACGGTCATAGTGCGAGGGGGCGACTTCGACAGATGGGACCTTGAAGTGCGAGGAGGTCTCTTCGGTTCGGTTCGTCTACTCATGGCGGTGGAAGAGCATGGCGGCGGAAATCAGTACATCCGCATCCGAAGTTGGCCCCGCTGCAATGGTGCAGCGACATTCATGACCCTGTTTTTCGCCGCCCTTGGGGCCGCGTCCGCATCGGCCCAGGCATGGGTTGCCTGTGGAGCCCTCAATGCCATTGCCATTGTCCTGATGATGCGTGTGCTGATAGAGTGTTCCGCCGCAATGTCGACGCTGAGCGAGGTTCTAAATTACAAGTAATAACAAACCTATCGCTCTTAGAAGTGAAAGAGGCCGTGACCGGACAGGCGGACGGCCTCAGTTCTCTCAATTCTTTGACTACGAATGCGCCCTCGCCTGATGCCGGCCAATTGGTCGAGCCTTTGCCGTCCGCCCGTCAGCGACAAATGCCTTGTGTGACCGATCCGGTGGGAAGGAAACCCTCACCCGTGACAGGACATGTTTGAGGATGTGGGCCTTTTTCCTTGTGCCCCGCCTAAACTCATGTTTAAATGCTCAAACGGCCCACATCCAACGCGATTGTGGCACGGGGGGGAAAATCAATGGACCGAATCTGGCATAAGAGTTACGATCCGGACGTCCCTTTCTCGCTGGAATATCCCGAAACGTCTCTGCCTCTGATCCTGGAGCAAAACGCCAAGTCCTTTTCAGACGTCACCGCAATTGAATTCTTCGGAGCAAAGCTCACCTACAGCCAATTTTGGAGCCATGTGCTTCGGCTGGCAAACGGTCTGAGGCATGTAGGCGTTGGGGAAGGGACCAAAGCAGCCATAATGCTCCCCAATACTCCCCAGTTTGTGATAGCTTACTATGCTGTGCTCTGGCTGGGAGCCACAGCGATACTGACAAATCCGCTCTATGTCGAACGCGAGCTGGTTCATCAGTGGACGGACTCAGATGCGGAAGTACTGTTTACTCTGGACCATCTTTATCCGAAAGTCCAAAAGGTCCTGCCGCGAACGGGAATCCGCTCGACCATAGTGACAAGCATAAAGGACTACCTGCCCTTCCCTCTGAACTGTCTTTACCCTCTCAAGGCGCGATTCAAAAAGCTGTTCACCTCCGTCCCTTTCGATGGAATCCACCTGTTCAGTTTCAAGAAGATGATCGAGGAGAACCGGCTCGACCCGATTCCCTGTTCCGCGCACCCCGACGGCCTTGCCCTGCTTCAGTACACCGGCGGCACGACAGGCACGCCTAAAGGCGCGATGCTAACCCACAGAAACATTTTTTCCAACGTGGCGCAGGCCGTTGCGTGGCTTCCAGGTCTGGTGCGGGGCAAGGAGCGCTTCTTGTCCGTGCTCCCTTTTTTTCACGTGTTCGGCATGACCGTGGCCCTCAACCTTGCTATCTACACCGGCAGCTCCATGATAATAATGCCGCGCTTCGACGCGGGAGAAGTCATGAGGACAATAAAGAAAAAGAGGCCGACGATGTTTCCGGGGGTCCCGGCCATCTACATCGCGCTGATGGCTCATCCGAAGATCCATTCTTTCGACCTTACTTCGATTCGGATATGCATTACCGGGGCCGCACCGATGCCGGTGGAGATTTTGCGTAAATTCGAGGAGAAAACAGGCAGCAAAATCCTGGAAGGATACGGCCTCTCAGAGGCCAGCCCCGTTACGCACGTAAACCCCATCGGGGGAACGCGAAAACCCGGCTCGATAGGAATCCCGCTGCCCGATACAGACTGTCGCATAGTAGACGCGCAAACCGGAATCGATGAGGTGCCCACAGGCCGGGTCGGCGAACTCATCGTTCGCGGACCGCAGGTTATGAGAGGATACTGGAAGAAGCAAGAGGAAACTTCGCAGACTCTCCGGGACGGATGGCTTTACACGGGCGATCTGGCTACCATGGACAGTTCCGGATATGTGTTCATCGTGGACCGCAAAAAGGACCTGGTGATAATGGGAGGTTACAACGTCTACCCGCGTGAAATAGAAGAAGTGCTCTATGAGCACCCCAAGGTGCAGGACGCTGCCGCGATCGGAATCCCTCATCCGAAAATGGGAGAAGCTGTGAAAGTTTTTGTGGTTCCAAAACGGGATGCCGACCTCAGCCAGCAAGAGGTCCTGGACTGGTGCAAAGAGAAGCTGGCGCCTTACAAGGTCCCCAAAGAGGTCGAGTTAAGGGATTCGCTTCCAAAGACCATGGTAGGCAAGGTTCTCCGGCGGGAATTGCGGGAAAGCAATTAGGAATCAGGAATTACGAATTACGAATCGAAAACAACCCTAAGCCCACTGTCAAGATGGCGCCTGTTTCAGGCGGCAGCCGATTACTTTTTTCTTTTGAACAAATCTTACCCAAGAACGAGCGCACTCGATTTCGTGGGCAATCGGCATAGTTTGAATGCGCTGGAACGAATGCTGCTCAGCCGGGGATTGTTCAGCCAGCAGCAAGCGATAACAAGGCGAAAAAAACGAGAGATGGGTTCGGGATGGCGGCGCAAACCATTGGTCGTCGACGGCCACAACGTCCAGATCACCATCGAGAGTTACATTGAAGGCAGGCCGCTGCTTAAGGCCAACGACGGCGCTCTGCGGGATCTTGCCGGCCTCTCCTCACGGTATCGCATGACGCAGACGACCAATATGGCCCTGGACATGGTATTCAGGTACTTTGAGCAATTTCCGCCGGGCGAGGCCCTTTTTCTATTCGATGAGCCGATGAGCCGCAGTGGCGAACTTGCCGCCATGTACCGCGACAGACTTATCAGGGCGGGAATTTCAGGGGAAGCGAAGACCGCCCCGGTCCCGGAGCGCGAATTGCTCTGCGCCGGGTGCGTTGCCGCCAGCAGTGACCGCGCCATAATGGATTGTTCCGCCCAATGGATGGACCTTGCCTGCCGAATTATCGAGCATTGCGGCTCACCTCAAATTACAGCGGACTTTTCCGGGATCATTCTCGGCCAATCCGCCGCAACAGAGCTGTTTGAGAGCGGCGGACCCTTTTGGTAAGGAGTCCGCCGAGCCTTATGCTTAACTTTGACAGGGAGCACTTTTCTACCTACTATAATATAATGATATTCTGCTATGAAGATTGTTATCAGTTTTGAATATCGCTGAATTTTGCTGTTTGACCTTCTTTGGCTCCGTTGCGGCCGGTTTTCTTGGAGCGCTGACCGGGCTTGGCGGTGGGATCATTATTATCCCATTGCTTACGCTGGCTTTTGGCGTGGATATACGCTATGCAATCGGCGCTGCGATTGTTTCGGTCATTGCGACATCATGCGGCGCAGCGGCGGCTTATGTCAAAGAGGGTTTCTCCAACATCCGCCTTGGAATGTTTCTGGAGATGGCCACCACTTTCGGTGCGCTCTTCGGCGCGGCGGTTGCCGCCAGGATTTCCACTGAGTCAATAGCGGTGATATTCGGAATAGTTCTTTTCTATTCCGCTTTAATCTCAGCCCGGGATGACGCTCCCGCCGCCACAAAAGATACTCCTGACTTCCTTGCCGATTCGCTGCACCTGGACGGTATTTATCCAGGTTTGGCGGGACCTGTTTCATATCGCGTGCATCACATCCCGACCGGGTTCAGTCTGATGTTTCTGGCCGGAACTCTTTCCGGACTGCTCGGGATCGGATCGGGCGCCGTCAAGGTGTTAGCCATGGATCGGGCCATGCATGTTCCTTTCAAAGTTTCCACGACCACCAGCAACTTCATGATCGGCGTCACCGCCGCTGCAAGCGCCAGTGTCTATCTCAACAGAGGTTATATAGATCCTGCACTGGCGATGCCGGTCATGCTGGGAGTGGTTTTGGGGTCCTTGTCAGGCTCGCGGGTTCTTATCTCTTCCAGATCGCGGCATATCCGGAGAATTTTTGCAGGAGTCATTATGGTCATGGGGGTCGAAATGATTTATAACGGCGTGACAGGGAGGCTCCTGCCATGAACCATAAGAGGTCTGCTATTTCAGACGCCCGGATTGATGAAACAATCGGCAACCTGCTCAGGGCCGGAGTAGTTGTTTCTTCCCTGATTGTCCTGGTCGGCGGGGGTCTGTATCTAATAAGACACGGAACCGAATTGCCGAACTACCATATTTTTTTGGGCGAACCGTCGGATCTGCGCAGCATTATGGGAATCCTGAAGGATGCATCCTCATTTTCGGGTCGAGGTGTGATACAGTTTGGCCTGCTGTTACTTATCGCAACCCCCATCATGCGGGTTGCCTTTACAGTTGTCTCATTCGTTATCCAGCGCGATAGGGTCTACATTGGTGTGACCTTTATCGTGCTTGCAGTGCTGCTCTTTAGCCTGGTCGGTGGTGGACGCTGATGTTCAATAAGAAAGCTGCTATGAAGAACATACTGAGCATCGTAATTGCCATTCTGCTGGCCCTCTTTATAAGGGCCTTTTTTGTGCAGGCATTCGATATCCCATCCGGGTCGATGGAACCCACCTTGCTTGCGGGGGACTACATTTTGGTTAACAAATTCATTTACGGAATGAGAATTCCTTACGTGAACGCCAGGATATTCTCTTATAAGGAGCCGAAGCGAGGGGATGTAATCGTATTTATTTATCCTAAAGACCCATCGAAGGACTATATCAAGAGGGTCATTGGATTGCCTGGAGAAACCGTTCAGATTACCGAGGGTAAGGTGTATGTCGATAATACGCTTATCCCTGACCCGTGGGGTTACTTCGACAAGAAAGAGCCGCCCGGATTCATAGCTGCAGTGGAGAATTTCGGCCCGGTCGTGGTTGCCAAAGATTGTCTGTTCGTCATGGGCGACAATCGCAATAACAGCGAGGATAGCCGATTCTGGGGCGCTCTTCCGTTGGATGACGTATTGGGAAAGGCTTTCCTGATTTACTTTTCATGGAACGGCAGGGCTGAAGATACGCTGGACAAGGTGAGATGGTCCAGGATCGGCAAATCTATCCGGTAACCCACGAAGCTTGTGCGTGAGTCATGAATCTGGCACCCAGGGGATCTGAGTGCCGGAAAACCGTGAATCGTTGAACCGTGATCCGGCAACAGAAAGACTGCAACCACTAGCCTACGAAACGCTTCACAGCCGCCGGTGAGGAATTTCGGCCCTCTCGTCGTCTCCGTGGATTCCCTTTTCGTCATGGGCGACAATCGCACTAACAACGATGACAGTCGAATCTGGGGCGTCCTGCCTCTGAAGGACGTATTGGGAAAGGCTTTCCTGATTCTTCTTCGGATGAATAGTTAATGGCAAGCAGCAGACACGGATGGACGCGGATCTATGCTGATGCTTTATCGCTGCATTCGCTGTCCGAATAGGCTGCTCATGGTACAGACCATCTTAGGTTTTCTACAATTTCTCCAACCTCAGCTTCCAAGGCTCTAAAAGCCGGCAAAACTCGCAATGGTTGAAAGCCATAGACATAGCCTGATACGCGATTTGCACATTTATTGATCCGCAAGTTCTTCAATCGACGCCCGCTAAGTCCGCTGGCTTGTTTCAACAGTCCGTAAAGGGTTTCCTTCGGATCCGGCAATTGCTCAAGCCGGGAGGTCTCAGGAAGGCACAGAGGTTGTCTCCCATTAGGGTTTCCAGCCGCCCTGCGCACTGCATTTTCATCAAATAACAGCCAAGCCTCCTGCATGCGGACTGGTACCACACAAACGGCTGGAATATCGGAACGCGCTCCTTCCAGGGCCTTCAAGATTTCCGCCTTCCGTTCCTGATATGTCCTCGATTCCGCATCCCTGTGAACAAACAGCAGGTCACACGGAAAAAGCTCAACAGCATTTTCAATACGTTCTGTCAGTTTTCTGAGTTGGACAGGTAATCTTCTAAGGTCCGCCCATTCGGACTGGATTGGACAACTAATCTTTTGTTCAAGCAATACCCACGAGAGGATTGGGAGAAGCGCGTTATCTGAACTCCCATCTGACATCAAGGTATAACGCAGCTCTCTCATTCTGAACTCTCCCCCTTGAATGGTATCAGGAGTTGCTTAAAATCCTCTCTATCAACCACTCGACGTCTTTTCGGCGGTAATCGCTTGGCACGTCTGTGTGGTCCCGCGTAGGGAATCAACTCGATATCCCTGTCTTCGAGCGCAACGGGGTTCAAGTAGGAGAGAAGCTTGCCGCGTGAGATTGTATTCTCTTCTCCAGGTACATTGGTACGCCACGTGCCGGGCAAGCAACTGAAAGAGACTCTTTTGAACCTACGATTTCCACGAACCACCTCTCTCAGGTCAGCAAATAATAAGCTATCGTCAGCGACCTGAGAGACAACGGCGGGCGAATGAGTATTCGCAATCACCTGTCGCAGTGGATTGTCAGGGCCGATGGGCATATCCACGTCGGTGGCAATGTCTTCGAGGAGCTTGAGCATTGCGGGAATTCTCTCCGGGTGGATGCCGTTTTCGGGTTCTTCCAGGCATAAGAGACCCTCGGCTTCCGGGTCGAGTTCGAGGACAGCCAACGCCAGGAAACGTAAAGTCCCATCGGAAAGCGCACGCGCAGGATGAGATGTGCGGCTTCGATCGGTAACATGCAAAGTAAGGAGTTCTCGTTTCTCATCCCGATCGATCCCCACTTCATATACGTCGTCAATAAGTTCGGACAGGCGGCTGGCAACTTGACCATAGACCTGTGACTCAGTTTTGTCACCAGTCGCCAAATTCGGGTCCTGGTGCTTCCCGCGGCGGGCAAGTTGATAAAGCGTTGCGGCCAGGTGAGACCCGTCCATTCCCAGCCTTCCCGGCGCAGTGAATTCATCAGGTTTGCGCAGGGACGAAGGCTCCAACTGGAGCAACCGCCATGATTGCATTTCACGCCTTGCAAGTAACGCTGTAGGGCTTTCCGCTGCATTGGTTACAGAGAGCACGGTGCGTGGCAGATTCTTTGCTGGACGTCTTAGTGTCCTTCCGCCTTTTCCGTCCTGGTGCAGTTTGATGACCCGGTTTTCCCCCTCCCCCTCTGTGGAAATGAAAGGGGGAATTCTTCTCCCTCTTATTGCCGATTTACGCCACTTAACGCTCGGACGAAACAGCAGCTTCCGAAACGCCTCGCCCTGCGTAATTCGGATGAGTTCCTCTTTGAGGATTTCAATGGAACCCAGGGATTTCAAAGCATGGTTATTGATCCTGTGTGCGATGGTGACGGAGTACCTGAGGAACGTTATGGTGGCTGTCGCTTTCTGACCCAAATCGTCCCAACCCTCTTTAGGAATAATCATCTCCGCCTCGAACGACATTTGGTCGTCATAGTCATTCCCAACGCGGTGAAACAGGCTCCTTATGTCTGTTGCTCTACCTCCTTTATCACGGACGGACAGAGCGGCGTCAATGAAGGGACGGTCCGTCAGAGCACTCAAAAAGTGAATGGCGTCAAAAAGATTGGATTTGCCAACAGCGTTCGCTCCAGCCACACAGGTGAACGGGCCGAAATGGGCGTCGACATCCACCAGATTTTTAAAGCCCGATACTTTCAAGCGTGTTAGCATGAAAAGGCTCCCTCTAACGTAGGAGAAATGATTTTGCCGAACTTTTGGAAAGTGTTGGCGGCAGCCTTTGCCACTTCAACCGAGTCTCGCCCTCCAAGCCTCGCATCCAGATTGGCGAGCAAATCCGACCGCGGTGAACCAATCCCATCTGTCGGCTGTTCGGCAAGCCAGAGTGAGGCTATTTCGTGGAGGAGGGGCCCGGCCTGAAGCATTTCGAAGCAGAGGATCTCACGGCCCGTCCTCGAATCACCAAATACCTTTAAGGCCCTTGCCAGATCGAGACTCATCCGGCCGTCATCACAGAAGCAATTCGTGATGTATCTAGCATACCTTTGTCGGGCTTTCTGGTTATTCTGACGAAGATTCTCATCAAGGTGCTTCTCAAAGTCCCGCGACGAGGGATAATCAATTCCAGCAGGAAGGTATATGAGACTCTCCTTCACAAGCAGGGGGATATCCCTTTGAAAAGCCAGTACGGAAAGTTCATAGCCGCCTTTTGACTTCGCCAGAATCTGCAAGGATTTCCTTCGCGGCGAAACAAGCTCGTAAGCGGCTTTAACCGTTTCCTTCACCGCCTTGCCCACCCACTCAGAGGGACGCATTCTCACTTCCCAGTCTAAATGATCGAGTCTGCAAGCTGCTAGAGTTTGGACGGATTCAAAGTGATTCACTTGTCCCGTTAATCCATTATTGAACAAGATCGGAGCATAAGCAAGGGCCGGTTGCTTTCCAGATCACATTTCCTTCCTCAATAACACCCTGCACAAGATGGGACAGGCTTTTTGAATGTTGCATGGTGCATGACTAAAGGGGAATCTGCCCTCCCCGCTTCTGAAAGTCACCCGTGCCCCGGAAGCTCCCGTCCGACCTGCGAGCCGGGAACGGGGCTGCGCGGCGGCTTTTCGCGCGGAAAAAGTCCTGGAAAAAGCTTTACCCTCCGTTCCAATATCCCGAATGTGGAATTGAAATCCGGTATTGTTTTCAGTAGAATGCCAAACAGTTGAAGAATATTGCCGTTTTGCACCCTGATCCGAAGGTGGAGTAGATGGACGGTTATCAACTTTTGGAGCGCATTTCAGCCCGGCAGCTTAGCCTGCGTGTAGATCTTCTGGCGGAGCAGATAAACCATGACTTTAAGGGGAAAAACCTCATCCTGATCGGCGTCCTTAACGGGGCCTTTATTTTTATGGCCGATCTGGCAAGGCGTCTCGATTGCCCCGTCAGGATCGACTTTGTGCGTTTGGCCAGTTACGGAGATAAAACGAAGAGTTGCGGCAATATCAGGATTACGAAGGACGTTGAGCTCCCTTTAGAGGGAAGCCACGTGCTGATTGTCGAGGATATAGTTGACTCCGGCGTCACTCTCAAGTGGCTGCTCGACCATATCGCGAACAAGTGTCCCGAATCGACAAAGGTGTGTGCCCTGGTTGATAAACGTGAGCGCCGTGAGGTCGAAGTTCAAGTCGATTATGCCGGCATAACCATGGAAAGTGGTTTTCTGGTCGGCTATGGGCTGGATTTTTCCGAGAATCACAGAAATCTACCTGCCATCTATGAAGTTGTGTTCGACAAGACCCGCTCAAGGCACAGCCCGACCTCGGAAGGAAGCTGACATATGGCAATGCTGGTGATTACCTGTGAATCATGTGGGGCAAAATTCAGGCTTGATGCCGACAAACTCAGCAGGCCTAGCAACAAGGTGAGGTGTTCAAAGTGCAAAAACATATTTACGGTCGAACGGCCGGACGAAAACGGCCTTATCCATATCGAGATTTCCGATGAGGAAAGCGCTTTCATCCCCGGGGCCGTGCCCGACGATATCGGCGGGACTGCTCCAGCCCCGGAGACCAGGGAAGCGCGACTTTCAAGTAAGAAGGTCCTGATTGCCGCGGCCGCGGGTGTCCTGCTTCTGGTCGCCCTTTTTCTGGTGTTCAGACTGGGGGGCTGGGTTCATCGACTCACGAGCAAGGAGCTCCCTCCAGTCCCCGCCACCAAGCCTGTCGTAACGATCATTGACAGTGTTCAGGCTTACTACCTGGAAAATACTTACTCAGGCCAGGTGCTCGTAATCGAAGGCGAGGTGCTCAACGAATCCAGCAAACCGGTCAGTTTCGTGATGATCGAGGGGAAACTCTATGACAGTAAGGATGCGATCTCACAAATCCAGCGCTGCTATGCGGGCAATTCTTTCACACGCAAGGAGATTGCCAACCTCAAGCTCTCTGAAATTGAGGAAAGAATGATGAACCGTGAAGGCAAAAACCTCAAGAACGTCCGGATCCCACCAGCCGGAAAGGCCCCTTTCACGCTCGTATTCCATAATCTTCCCGAGATAAGCAACCTCAGTAATTACAGTGTCAATGTTATCAGTTCGAAATTTGACTAGCTTAACGCACGTTTCGGATTCCTTTCTTGTTTTTGAGCCAACTTATTGAAGTAACGAAAAGAATTGACAAATGTCCTGCTTAGGGGTAAAAAAGCCCTTGTCCAAGCTCCTGGAAAAATAGGCATATGGTTTTCGAGAGGCCTCGATCATGTTGGATGTGAAATTCGTCAGAGAGAACATCGAATTGGTGCGACAGATGCTGAAAAGCCGCCAGTCTGAGCTGGACCTCACGCCCCTTTTGGAACTCGATGAAACAAGGAGGCGCATCCTGGTCGAAGTGGAGGAGAAAAAGCACCGGCGCAATGTTGCATCTGAGGAAATATCGAAGCTGAAAAAAGAGGGGAAAGATGCATCGAATCTGGTCGAGCAAATGAGGGACCTGAGCCAGGAGATCAGGGTGCTCGATCAGCAGTTGGCCGAGGTGGAACAAAAGTTCAGGGAGTTTTTACTCATCATTCCCAATGTGCCGGACAGCGGGGTGCCTGTTGGCAGGGATGAGAAGGACAACGTGGAAATCTGGACCTGGGGAGAGAAACCGGCTTTCGATTTCAAGCCCCGGCCTCACTGGGAAATCGGCGAGCAGCTTGGAATACTTGATTTCGAGCGGGGCGCAAAAATTACCGGGGCACGCTTCACTCTTTATTGGGGCGCCGCTTCTGCGCTGGAGCGCGCTTTGATCTGCTTCATGCTCGACATTCATACGAAGCGTCACGGCTATACCGAAGTGCTCCCTCCGTTCATGGTAAACAGCGCCAGCATGAAGGGCACGGGGCAGCTGCCCAAGTTCAAAGACGATTTGTTCAAACTCGACGGGTGGGATTATTGGCTGGTTCCGACCGCAGAGGTGCCGGTTACCAATATTCACAGCGACGAGATCCTCGAGGAATCCGTTCTGCCCCGTTACTATACGGCGTACACTCCCTGCTTTCGCTCTGAAGCCGGTTCTCATGGAAAAGACACTCGAGGTCTTATCCGGCAGCATCAGTTCAACAAGGTTGAGCTTGTCAAATTTACCAGGCCCGAGGATTCGTACGTCGAACTGGAAAGACTTCTCGAGGATGCCGAGACGATTCTGCAGGAACTGGGAATTCACTATCGTGTCATCGTCCTTTGCACCGGCGACCTGGGTTTTTCGGCATCCAAGACGTATGACATTGAGGTGTGGCTTCCCGGCCAGGA
>Ga0187771_10002941_pt1 | contig 11841 bp, 13 predicted proteins | sample 0116_SJ02_MP15_1_FD_133139 | JGI IMG/M metagenome (GOLD analysis project Ga0187771, IMG submission 133139) | Tropical peat soil microbial communities from peatlands in Department of Meta, Colombia - 0116_SJ02_MP15_10_MG | ecosystem: Environmental > Terrestrial > Soil > Wetlands > Peat | place... | reverse complement strand
TTTTCACTTCAACCGGGGAGGCATGCAGCTCTTCCGCGCATGACTCAACACTCATTTCACCGTCATGTTTTCTCGCGTACTCGTAGACTTGCTCGTCGATGTCCGATTCCATATTAGGGATTGAGATCGCAGGCTCGGGAACCGGCACTTTCTGACTCGGTTCTAAGGTTGGAAGGTCTGGGAAGTGTTCATGCAGCTTCTGTTCTGCGATCAGACCGGTCTCTTCGAGGACTTTTCTCGCTTCTGCGTCCGTAGTTTCTACGGAAAGCGTGTTTGTCGAGACTTCGCCGGTTTCGTAGGTTAGATCTCCAAGCAAGTTGTTAACTTCTTCGAGCTCAGTGGCTACTTGCGGAACAATTCCGGCGATTTTTGATTTTGTTTCCTTAACTATGCCCATGACGGGGGCTATATCAGACATAATTGTGCCGAATTCTCCGACCGTTTCGAGTCGAAGGATTACCTTTTCTAGGGCTAGCTGACTGCCCAATACGACTTGAGCGATCTTTCTTAGTTCGGCGCACTCATTGGCGTAGATCCTTGCATGTCCCAAGTCATTTGAGAGCTGGGCGCCCACGCAGCGTTGGAATAGGTCAGTGTCACGCTGGTGGAGGCGCGCATACATATGTTCCAATTTGTCAAGTTGTGCGTTGAGCCTGAAGGAGGCGTGCTCTATTCGTTCCTTCAATGGAACGGGGTGAATCTTGTCTTCAACTTTTCTAAAGATGGAGAAGGTAACCACATCCTACCGTGGTTAGACTGATTCTCGCATCTTGATTACTACAACATCCGGGATTTTTGGTGAGGCCGAGGTTTCGGTGGTCGTTATTGAGGCGTCTAGGTTATCGATTGACTGCAGTGATTCCTTCGTGTTGTCAATGTCCTTGCGCTCTTTTCGAGCAATTTCGAGTCCCGCTCGAATGGATCCGGTAACAGAGTGGTATGTGTTCTCGTCGATTTCAGCAGCTGTATAGAGCATCTTATTGTTCGTTAGGGCTGTTTGTAGGTCTTTGATTTGTTGTTCAAGCTTTGCTACTTCTTCCCTTAGCGTTTCAACTACGTTTTCGCGTCTTGCAATGATCTCTTTGTTTATGTCCTCGTAGCTGTTTCGGAGTTGGTTGTACTCGGTTTGGTCTATATCTCCGTCTTTGAGAAGTAGGTCGAGCGCTTGCCTTCTCCTCTTGATGATGTCGTGTTCCCTCTTGAGATCCTCGGCCTCGATGCGCCACGCCTCTAGTATGATTGGATGTCCGTCGATGACTCTGACGAAATTGATTGGATACTCTGCAACCTCGCCCCAACTCTGGGCTACTTGAACGGCTTGTACCTCGTCTTTGATATCCGCCGTAAGGCCAACTAGTCTACCTGAGGGCCGTCCCATTGGATCCTCGAGCGACTGGCCGAGGTACTTTCCAATCTGTTCTATGGTCAGGGTCAAGGAGAATAGATCCTCTAGTGAGAAATTCCTGCTTCGCCAACTTTCGGTCGAGATGCTATTCCGTTGCTCGGTAGGTCTGGGAAAATGTTCTTCATGTGCTGCTCTGCGATGGTGTTTGCCTCGCCTAGAATTCTTTGAGCCTCTTCCCCGGATGCGTTCACATCATAGTTTGTCCCGGTGACTTCGCCTGCTTCGTCAACAACGCCACTTAGAACTTCCCCTATCTGTCCAAGTTCGAAGCCTACTTCGGGCATTACACTCGATATCTGGCTCTTGATTGAGTGGACTACGCTCGCTACGGGGGCCATCATTTTGGCTACGTCGCCAAATTCTTCGATCGTCTGAAGGCGTAAGTAGACTTGCTCCAAGGCCATCTGGCACTGAACCGTTACCTTGGCCATCTTGCGCACTTCTGCGCACTCGTTCGCATACATCATCGCGCGAGCGTTATCATGAGCCATCTGTGAACTTACGCACTTGGAGAAAATCTCCTTATCGTGCTCTTGCATGCGATTAGCGGCTGTTTCAAGCTTGTTTTTCTGAACGCTGAGTCTGTAGAGCGCCGAAGAGATCTGTTCCTTTACAGCCGGTTTGTGATGGAATCGGTCACCGACTCGTGAGAAAACAGGTTCTCTTTGGTCATTATCCCAGTCCTTGAGGAATCCTCGATTCAAAATCCAAATCACCCAATTTGTGCTTGCAACAATTCTTCGTGTTTGTTCTGGGTACGCGAACGAATGCTATTCAAATTTCATGCAAGAAAACTGTCAAGATTCAGCGAGTCACCGAAAGAGGTTTCTCATAATCATCGTTCAGGAACTGGAGATATGCACTATTCTGATGTTGCACAGAATCGACACCTGAGCCAGTCGGCACAGAGAGCAATCTCCAGAAACCCACTTTTGTTGATTCCACCAATCTCATCTAGGATTCAACAAAGAATTCTGGGAATTCTACCTTAATCTGAAAAGCAGCGAAAGAAATTTGGAGTTTCACATCAGACCGAGAGTACCGGTGTGGCCATCCATGTCATCCTGTCTTCTTTAGTTTGATTTCGATTGTTGAAACGTTTCTCGTGTCCCCAGCTTCTCCGAGCACTTCAGTTCCGATGCCTATTTCCTGGATCGCGAGTTTGCCTGCAAAGAATCTGCGCCGTACAACTTCGACAACGTCCACGGCCGTGCTGATCGCCCGTCCTCTGGCTTTAATGCTCAAAGTTTGAGAGCCTGCCTGGAAATGCATCATAACGGCAGTCGCATAGGCCATTATAGGCTTCTTTCCAATCAGAATTGTGTCCGGTGGAATCGGTTCGCGAGTCCTCGCTTGCTGCCTTGGTGGGGGTTGAGCTGTCTTCTCCTGTGCCATGCCTTCGTCACCTCCTAGTCTTGTAAGGTCCTCTGATGCCGTACGCTATGTTGGAATGCTTGAGCGAAGCTGGCTAAGCTTCAGCCTTTGTATTTGTCGATTTCGGTTGGGTTGCTATTGTGTCTGAGTAAAGCGACGGGTTCTATGCCGGTATGACCTTAAAGGGGAACATTGAGTAGAAACTAGCCAAAACCACGGCGAGATAGAAGAGCAGAACCAACTTCGGTGGGTTTTGGTCGGCAATCATTTCGGCGATTGCCGCGCATATAGCGGGAACCGCGGCCAAGAAGTAGAAAATGTATGTCACTCGTTGACCGAATATCACTGCGGGGTAAAACGGCAAGTATGTGACCGCGAACCACACCACTGCAAACAGGCTCAGGTCGCTTTTCTTCTGATAGTAGGTGTATGCCATGTAAACCATCGCAGGTATCGTCAGGTATAGAATAGCGGGATTCGCAGCTCCGAGGAATCTGACCGAAGTGAAACTCGTCGAAGATGTACCGGAGCTGACCTGAACGTTCACAGCTAGGTATGGAATCTGAACCTGATTTAGGAGCCACTGCCAAGGGCAGCTTATGATTCCATTTGGACACTGGGATACTAGTCCTGCCGAGTAGCTCAATATGAATTTGATATGGTCGAACGGGTTGAAGTAACCTACCCACAAACGATCCATGATTGTAAGCAACACCAGGAAGCAGGCCAGCCAAACAGCGACATATTTCTCAAACCACGAGAAAAATTCACTCCAATTCCTGCGTGATGAACGGCTGGTGGTGAACCTTATCGTGTGTATGATTACTATGATGAGGATGCCTGCTACCCCGGTGATTTTCGTCAAGGCGCTGAGCGCCATCCCTATCGCGCTCAGGTGGGAGTGGCCTGAGAAGTACCAATAGGCGCCCAGTAGCATGAAGGTTAGCGCGAAGATATCGAGGATCGCGATCCGACTCTGAACGAAGACGAGGTTATCGAAGGAGAATAGGAAAGTTGAGACCAGAGGGACCATCTTGTAGTTTGCAAGCCGCTTCATTAGCAGGTAGAAGACAAGGATGGCGACTGACCCAAAGATTACGCTGGGAATGCGCCAGCCGAAACCGTTGTCTCCCAGGAGGTACATTGAGAAAGCGATCAGCAATTTAGCCAGAGGGGGGTGCTCATGGTTCGGATCTAAGCCTACGGGGGCATTGACATAGGGGGGCAGCGAATTGGCGCCCAGACTTTGTTTGAGTCCGAGGATAACGCGTGCAACATTAACGTAATACCATTCATCGAAGATAAGGGAACCCGCGGGTTTGTCGAGCCAGATGGCCCGCAGAAATATGTCGACGACGAGGAGCACTATGAAGAGGCTGTCATATAGGCTCCGCAGGCTCAAATCAAGCGTGAAGTAACATTTTATCGCTTGCCAACTAAGTTTCGTTGAATACTTGCTCAAACCATCACATCCTTTCACTTATGTTAATCCCAAGTAACTCCATCGAGTTACGGAGTACAACCTGTATTGCTCTAACTAGCCATGCCCTTGCGTTCTTAACATCTGTGTCCGCGTGGATGACGTCTACTTTTTCGTAGTATTCGTGGAATTTTTCGGCTATGGAATTCGTGTACCCAGCCAATTCTTCCGATTTGAGTTGGTCCGCGGCTTCGCAGAACACATCAGTCATTTGCCCAATTTTGAATATGAGTAAGAGTTCAAGGGGATGGGTGAGAAGAGAGCAGTCTGCGTTTTGCGGGAATTCGCCAAGCTTTCGAAGGATGCTGCCGGCTCTGGTGTAGGCATAATTGATGAAGGGGGCGCTGTTGCGCTCCAAGCTGAGCACCCGGTCCCAGGTGAATGTCATGTTCTTCGTGCTGTTGATGTTGAGCAGGGTGAATCTGATTGCGCCGAGTGCTAAGTTTTGAGCTGTTCTACTTGCTTCCATCGGCCCAAGTTCCTCCTTTCTTTGTACCATTGCTTGTTCAACTCTGGCTTTTGCTTGCTCGATTACGTCGTCAAGGGCCACATAATGCGCTCTTCGTTTCGAAGCCTTGATCCCGCCTGGTAGCTCGACCAAGCCGTATGCATAATGAATCTGGTTGCGTGCCGCTCTCTGTTCGCCGAGCGCAAAGAGTGCGAGACGGATTTGTAGCTGAGGCAAAGATTGCTCCGTTGCGATTACATTTACTACCTTCTGGGCATCGGTGGACTTTACAATTGAATATGCGATATCCCTCGTCGGGTAAAGTGTTGTCCCGTCGCTACGAGCAAGAGTCAACGAGGGCACTTCATAATTCTCAGATAAGCCGAATTCCTTTCGTAGCGAGTAGGCGTCGAGGATCGCGTTAACGTCTAAGGCTACGGATGCATCTTCCTTTTTGGCAAACGGCAGATTCGCTAGTTTGGCTAGCACTTTCGCAACCTGACCATTCCAAAGTAGTTCGCTTTCCCAATCCCAGGTATCGAATGTGATGTCCATCTGGGCAAGGGTAGCCTTGATCCCGCCTAGGGCCAATTCAGCAACTTTTCTGACCAAGGCAACGGTTTCTTTCTCATTCTGTTCGTATTTGCGTCCAATATCCTGGATAGCTTTCTCAGGGTCGGCGTCTGAATTTACGGCGGTCACAATCCTTGCCAACAGCTCTCCATCAGTTCCCTCAAGCTCAGCGGCTATCCCTACCCATTCATCGAGGATCCGCTGAAGCTGCGCTCTTTCTTCGGTGTTCAGATCCTCCCCAATGAGCTTCAGTTTGGTGGCTCTTAGCTGGACTGCGCAGTTTGTGCACGCGTAGAGGCGGCCAAGCCAGTGGTCTGCCTTCCCTTGGGGTTCAGGTTCCTTGAGGAGGCGGTAGCCGTATGCGAGAATGGATACTTGCCGTCCTGTATCGTCAATGTAGAACCTCCTGTTGACTGAATGGCCCCTTGCCTTGAGTAGGCGTGCTAGCACGTCTCCAAGAACCGCGTTCCGGGCGTGGCCCATCGTGAGGGGACCGCTTGGGTTAGCGCTCGTGTGTTCGACGGTCACCCTCATCGGGTGCTCTGATTTCTCAGTCCCGAAGGTAGTGTCATCTTGCAGTGCCCTCGAGAGGATTTGGGGGGAGGCAAGTTTGTAATCCATTCTGAAGTTTACGTATCCTGCGACACTTTCGACCCTCGCCAGGAGTGAGCCCTTCTTCGTCTGTAGGGAGGCACAAATCGTTTGGGCAACCTGTTGTGGCTGAAGCTGTTTTTGACGTGCAATTTCGTGTGCAATCGATGATGTCAATTCGCCTAATTCGAGAGACGGCGGCTCGGAAAGGCGAGGGATCCTTGTTGCCCAGTCTGGAAATGATTTCTCCAGCGCACCGTGAAGGGCACTTATGCATTCGTCCCTAAACTGCTGGAGAATATTCGCCAAGTTGACCAATTTTCCAGTTTTTGGCAGTTCTTCAGTCAGATGCCTAAGGCCTCGTTCGCCTTAAAATTGGTTCTCTGGTCTTGGAAACTTACTGCGCCCACGCTTATACATGAAAACCTACCTTTTCTTTCGCAGGGCGGGTAGCCTAGCCTGGATAGGGCACAGGCCTCCGGAGCCTGAGGTCGGGGGTTCGAATCCCTCCCCGCCCGCCAACACACTTCAAGGCGTGGAGGACAACTCTTTAACTATCAAAGCCGCTCGTTGCGCTCAGATAACTTTTGGCGAAAAGCATCGCTTTGATCAAAGGGGACGGAACTGGTCCCGAACTTATCGAGGCGACCCTAAAAATCTTGAGGGCGGTTGGCACGAAGGTGCAAATTCTTCCGTGCGATGCGGGCTTTGAGTGGTGGCAGGCGCACGGCGGGACGACACTGGTGCCTGATGAGAGTTGGAGAACGATCGAAGCCGCGGACGCGTGCTTGAAAGGCCCGACCACGACACCTGCTGGCCCGAACACGCCGCGGAGTGTAGCTGTTAGTATTCGTCAGCGTATGAACCTCTACGCAAACATTCGGCCTGTGAAGACGTTCAAGGGGACGAAACGGCCACTGGGCGATGTGGAGTTAGTCTGCGTTCGTGAGGCTACTGAAGGCCTGTATTCAGGAATTGAACATCGCCTATCCAATGATGTCGCCATCGCCTTTCGCAAGATAACACGTGAGCCAAGTGAGAAGCTCGCTAAGAGGGCTTTCGAGGAAGCGAAACGGCGAGGGTGGAAGCGGTCCTACGCCATCACGAAGCAGAACATCCTGAAAGAAACGGATGGGCTCTTCATGGATGCAGTGAGAAGCGTGCACAAGAATTATCCCGGAATCAGTTTGGAGGAATATTTCATAGACAACTTTGCGCAGCAGCTGATCAAGAACCCACAGCGGTTCAACGAGAGCATCATATTCGGAACGAACCTTTTCATGGACATAATCTCCGAAGAGGTCTCCGCGTTGGTTGCGAGCATCGGGTGCATATATTCCGCGAACTTCGGTGATGACTATGCAATGTTTGAGCCAGCCCATGGAAGCGCTCCGGCCTACAAGGGCCAAGACAAGGTAAATCCTACGGCGACGGTGCTGGCTGGCGCCTGGATGTTGGAATACCTAGGCGAGGAGAAGCAATCTGAAGCCGTATTCAAAGCAACAAAAGATGTCATCGCGGAAGGAAAGAAAGTGACGTACGACCTAGGTGGCACTGCCCGCCTCTCAGAAATGGCCGACGCCATAGTTGAACGAGCACGAAGATACGTGTGAAAACCTAACCGTTTTGCCGGATGGATGATTGGCGGTAAGTCCTGGGTTCAGCTCTTTGTCGAACGTTCGAAGGCCTTAAACCAAGTCTTGTTCTTTTCGGCAAATTCGACGAATTCTCCGATGCGGTCGATAGTTGCTTCGTGGACGTGGTGTTCAATGCCCTCGGCATCTGAATTTGCAATATTCTCGCTCACGCCGAGAATCCGAAGAAACTGCGTGATGACAAGGTGACGTTGTTCCACTGAACGCGCCAAACGCTTACCTCTCTCGGTTAGCGTAATTCCCCGATAGCGCTCATAGACTACTAGCCCCATCCCATGCAGCTTTTGGAGCATGTTCGTAACGCTTGGCGACTTGACGCCTAGGTATTCAGAAATGTCAACTGACCGAGCGTAACCCCTCTCCTTCATCAACTCGTAAATGACTTCTAGGTAGTCTTCCACGCTGGAAGTAAGGCCTGAAGAAGGCTTTCTAGCTTCTCGAAGTCTAGACAGAATATAACTAGTCTGCCTTTTTTCAATCGCCATCCTGCGTACCTCATCATAATTGTCCAATGCTCCTGCCTTATAGCTCCGCCATCTCAAAACTGGTCACAGGCATGACGCGGAACGCAAATACCTATTTGCTTGGACCTTCGTTAACAGAATGAACACCCATGTCTAAGCCGGTGCAAAAAAAGACTGACTTTTCCGACGAGGAAGTTGAAGATATCCTGGACATGCATGCGCCTATGGACCTGTTGCGAGAGTTTCGCAAAGCAACGCAAGAGAGCCCGCTGCTAGTGACAGGATTGGCGTTTGCGTTCGGCCTGCTTGTAGGGGCCTCGTTATCTAATGGGCACAGAAGATCCCGTTGACATGAGGTAATAGTGGTTTGTCGAAAAAAGAACGAGAGAACGAACGAGAGATCGAGAAGACCGAGCAGTATGTAAGAGAACTCCGTAAGGATATGGACAAACGGTTGGGCGAACTCAAGGTTCAGATGGACGATCTTCAACAGAGAGCGGCACAGAAAGTTACGGAACAGCCACTGCTAGCCCTTGGCGTCGCTTTCGTGGCCGGCATGGCACTAGGGGTAGCGTTATCGAGGGCCGGCGACTAGGAGACCACATATTGCCAGAAAAAGAAGGCTCCACCCTTGTGGAGAGACTCGCCCGACTGGTTCTGCGAGAAGCCCTAGGCGGCATCGCAAAACCTGCAGAAAGGCTGGCCAAACGGGTCGCTCGAGCCGTCGGACTAATTCTCGCAGGAGTCGTCATCTCAGTTCTTGGAATCGCGTTTCTGGCCGTAGGTGCTGTCAAGTGGCTGGCGATATTGATGCCTGCCTGGCTTGCCTGGCTTTTGGTCGGAATAATCCTCTTCTTAGCAGGTGTCGCAGTCACAGCGATAACGTTCTCGAGCGGGCGTGGCTAGGTCGGCCTCAAGACATCCTTAGCTAAGTAACTCGTCCAGTCTTACTCTTGTAAAATTCATCCACAAACGTCGAAAAATCGCCGAAGTTGCTCAAAACGACGCTAAACGAGGAGCCTTTGTCGATATAGACCACTTTCTCGAGATACGCCCTTGCCGAAGTTGGGTCGCCTTCGTAAAGCGCAAGTTTGGCTGCGCTTGCAAATCGATTCTTTGCCACGACTGAATTACCGTTCTTGAGTAGGTCTTCGGCTGTAGATGCAAGCGCTTTGCTGTTCGGATACTGTGCGATGAGCAGGTCTGGATTAAGGAGGATCAGCGTGGCGGCAATACGTTTCTTATCTTCGCTCAGTTTCAGCTTTTCGGCAATGTTTCCGAAGGATTCGTAGCTCACCTGTGGCAACGTTCCTATACATTGCAGGGCTGCTGTGATACTGAGAGACTACTTAATCGTTCTTGCCGAACTACCATTAGCGTGAACGGGCAGTTTAATCATCAAAAGCTGTGTTACTGAGGTGAAGCGGTTTCATTTGAGAGAAACTTGATAACCTTGCCCGGACCGAGTTTTTCGACCACGACTTTCTTCTCCTCTTCATTCAACGGTTTGTATTTGAGGTGAGTGTCAGTGGCGCTTGCATAACGCCCTGCGACTAGGAATGCGTTTGCGTTCTTCTCCTTGTAGATGGTTATGGGTTTGTGAACCGCTTCCGGGTCGGTCCCCGCGTAAAGGTAGCTGATTGCGTCTTCGTACTTCGCCTTGTCTTCAATCCGAAGCAGCATGAGCTGTGAATCGTCGGGCTTCATGTTGTGGCCAGTATCGGCCGAACGTAAAAACTCTTGGGGAGGTTTTGGCGCAAACCTCAAACGACAGGTTGTGGAGCCGGGGATGGGAATTGAACCCACCTCAGCGATTCTCGTTTGCTATACTGCGGGTTGCGGCAAGCTTTAGTCTACTGCAGCCCGCCGCCTGGACCGTTCGGCCTTCGGTGGCCATAGGTGTCAAACCCAAAGACCAACCCCGGCATTTTCCCCGGCGAATCAATCGACGCGCATAGCTCTAATAAACCTGCACGTAAAGCTGTAATTTGCTCGTGCTTCTTGGGTCGTAATTTCGATGGTTGATTGCGAAGAAAGCGATGTGCCGTTCTTCTTCAAGTTGTGTTCGGATCACCTTTCAGTTGAAGCCATCCCAAGAAAGGCGCTTGCTATCAACATCGAAGGCATGAGGAATAACTCGATTCGCGAGCACGAAGTGATAATGTGGACTCCACATTTTGTGGTGCTGAAGAACTCGACTGGACAGGAAATTACTCTTAGACGGGATGGGCGAATGGTGGTTAGAAAGGCGAACACTGAACAAGTTGCACGAGATGCCGCCACGAATGTCATGCGTCTAGCTTTGAAGGAATTCGAAAGATGAGTTTAGACGGACAAAATTCGAGCGGACTGAACGGCCCTTGCCACCATGCCGTCTATGTCCAAAGCCGTTTCAACTTCGGTAAGTCGATTCCTCTTGGCTGAGGTGCTTGGGTTGTCTGTCGGCACTCCGCAGCTAGCTACTCCTGGGCGGATTGAAATCTCATAGGTTCCAATTTCTATCGCGTACTTTACGATTTGCTGCTTGTTCATTCCCACGAGGGGCCTAAGCACCTGAACTTTATTCAGCACACAGTCCGCTGCTACGATGTTTTGGAGGGTTTGGCTGGCTTTCTGCCCGACCGCGTCTCCTGTGACAATTGTGTTACATCCCTCTCGATCGGCTATTGTTTCGGCAACTCTGAACATGATCCGCCTTGAGAGCATGCAAGCGAACTTCGTGGGACACTTGGACAAGATGGCTTGGAGGTCGGGTGCGTGAGCGACAACGTATATTCGTGCGTTCTGAAGCTTCGCTCGCTTGCAGAGCCTTCGAACGGTTTCTATGGCAATGCTTTCAGCTGCTTGGTCACAGAGCGGATAATTGTCGAAATAAACGAAAACCGGTTCTATTCCTTTCCTAATCAATAACCATGCTGCGACTGGAGAATCAATTCCGCCAGAAATGAGGCATACAGCTCTCCCGGAAAGTTTGAGTTCCGGGGATTCTGAAGTGATCGGAGACTGCAACGACGATTCTTTCACTCTCCGCCGACTAGCTTGGCGACCTCGCCTGAAATTGCGAGTGCTTCCCTCTCGTCTCGCACGTTCTTGATCAGCATTCGCCCTTTCCTAAATAGACTGATTTCATGCCCACGGAGGTCGAAGACGATGACCATTGGCGTCGTCAAGAACACCTTATGGTTTCGGCTGATAGTCGTGGTCAGTTGGTCCAAATCAAGGGATAGGGGTTTTTCTGGGTTAACGTTCGCTGTTTCTGATCCACACAACCAGGCCAACTTACGAGAATAGGTTGGTGCAGCCGCCGGCTTTACTTGGCAGATTTCGCAGTCGGGACGGATGCTCAAGCTCACTGTTCGATATTCCGACTGTGCGAAATCGAAGATTAGCAGTCTTCCCATCGATTGGGGTTCGATTCCCGCAAGTACCTTCACTGCCTCCATCGCCTGAATGGCTCCAACAATTCCAGTGGTAGCACCCAGCACACCACGAGTATCGCATGTTGGCAGGTCCACGTCTTTCAGACCAGGCAAGACGCATTCTAAACACGGCGTGTCGGGGCTCTTGAATACTGCTACGTTCCCTTCCATCCCGATTGCCCCTCCAAAAACGAATGGTGTCTTCCTCATCACGCAAAAACGGTTGATAATGTATCGTGTTTCCATGTTGTCAAGCCCATCCACAACGCAATCCGCTCCGTTCAATATGGCCGAGACGTTTTCAGCCTCGAGGTTCTCCGGGACGGGATTGACTTCAACCTCAGGATTGATCATACTAATTCTGCGAGCAGCAGCCTCTACCTTTGGGTACCTAATGTCGGTGAGCGAGTAGAGAACCTGCCTGTGCAGGTT
>Ga0187771_10002940_pt1 | contig 11842 bp, 5 predicted proteins | sample 0116_SJ02_MP15_1_FD_133139 | JGI IMG/M metagenome (GOLD analysis project Ga0187771, IMG submission 133139) | Tropical peat soil microbial communities from peatlands in Department of Meta, Colombia - 0116_SJ02_MP15_10_MG | ecosystem: Environmental > Terrestrial > Soil > Wetlands > Peat | place... | reverse complement strand
AGTGCAAGCACCTTCGTGATGGCTGCCGTCAAGGTCGTCTTTCCGTGGTCCACGTGGCCAATCGTGCCAACGTTCACGTGCGGTTTCGTTCTCTCAAATTTTGCCTTTGCCATGCTGTTCGCCTCCTCTAAGGAAGTGTAAAATTGCGTTTAACGAGTAAACTGTTAATTACTTCTTGACTGTTTCGCCCTTCACCTTGGCGATAATCTGCTCTGCAATGGTTTTCGGTACTTCTTCATAGTGAGCGAACTGCATCGTGTACGTCGCCCTCCCCTGGGTCTTGGAACGAATGTCGGTCGCATATCCGAACATTTCTGAAAGCGGCACCTGGGCGGTGATGACACGTCCTGCTCCACGCATATTCATGCCCTGCACACGGCCGCGGCGGGAGTTCAAGTCGCCGATGATGTCACCCATGTACTCCTCGGCACAGACGACTTCTACCGCCATGATCGGCTCGAGCAAGGCCGGATTGGCCTTCGCCGCGCCTTCCTTAAACCCCATGGAGCCGGCAATCTTAAATGCCATTTCCGAAGAGTCGACATCATGGTAGGACCCGTCGATCAGCGTGACCTTGACGTCGACCACAGGGTATCCGGCAAGGACGCCGTTTTCCATGGCCTCTTCAATCCCCTTCTGGGTCGGGGCGACATATTCCTTCGGAACTGAGCCGCCGACCGTCTTGTTTAGAAACTCAAAGCCTTTTCCCGGCTCCTGCGGCTCGAGCTCGAGGACAACGTGGCCGTATTGACCGCGTCCTCCCGATTGACGTATAAATTTGCCCTCGGCGACAACCTTTTTCTTGATTGTTTCGCGGTATGCCACCTGGGGCTTGCCGACATTCGCGTCAACCTTGAACTCACGCATCAAACGGTCAACGATAATTTCGAGATGGAGCTCGCCCATACCCGAAATAATGGTCTGGCCGGTCTCCTGGTCAGTAAACACCCGGAACGACGGGTCTTCCTGCATGAGCTTCTGGAGCGAGAAACCGAGCTTTTCCTGGTCTGCCTTCGTCTTGGGCTCGATGGCCACGGAGATGACCGGCTCAGGAAAGGTCATCGCTTCAAGGATAACAGGCTTGTTCTCATCACACAGCGTATGGCCCGTGAGCGTACTCTTGAGCCCAACGGCGGCGCAGATATCGCCAGCGTAGATCTCCTGGATCTCTTCGCGCTTGTTCGCGTGCATTTTGAGCAGCCTGCCGATCCGCTCTCTCGTCCCCTTGCTAGAGTTGTATACATAGGACCCGGACGTCAGCGTCCCGGAATAGACCCGGATGAATGTGAGCTGACCCACAAAGGGATCCGTCATGATCTTGAACGCCACAGCCGCAAACGGCTCGCTGTCAGAGGTCTGGCGCACGACTTCTTCGCCTTTTGGCCCTATGCCCATGACAGGCGGAATGTCCAACGGAGACGGGAGGTAGTCCACCACCGCGTCGAGGAGAAGCTGTACGCCCTTGTTCTTGAATGCCGAACCGCAGATAACGGGGAAGATGCTCATCGCGATCGTACCCTTGCGGATCGCAGCCATAATCTCGGTCTCCGTCGGCGTCTCTCCGTTCAGGAATTTCTCCATGATGGTATCGTCAGCGTCGGCAATTTTCTCGATCATCTTTTCCCGGTACTCTTTTGCTTTGGGAAGGAGATCAGCCGGTATTTCTTCGACAACAAATTTCGCACCCAGCGTTTCGTCGTCGAACAGAACGGCCTTCATCTTTACAAGATCAACACAGCCGCGGAACTTGTCCTCTGCGCCAACGGGGATCTGGATCGGCACGGCGTTCGCACCGAGCCGGTCAATCATGCTTTGCACACTCATGTAGAAATCGGCACCGATGCGATCCATTTTGTTCATGAACGCAATGCGCGGAACTTTATATTTGTCAGCCTGACGCCATACCGTCTCGGACTGGGGCTCCACCCCGCTCACCGAGTCGAATGCGGCAACGGCTCCATCGAGAACGCGAAGCGAGCGCTCGACCTCAATGGTGAAGTCCACGTGGCCGGGGGTGTCGATGATGTTGATACGCTTGTCCCGCCAGAAACAGGTCGTTGCGGCAGACGTGATGGTGATACCGCGCTCCTGCTCCTGCACCATCCAGTCCATGACCGCAGTGCCGTCGTGCACCTCGCCGATCTTATAGGAAACACCGGTATAGTAGAGAATACGCTCCGTCGTCGTCGTTTTCCCGGCGTCGATGTGAGCCATAATCCCGATGTTACGCGTGTTTTCGAGTGAATACTGCCTTGCCAAAACTTCCTCCGCTTCTAGATACGCACCTTACCAGCGATAGTGGGCGAAGGCTTTATTGGCCTCTGCCATACGGTGAACGTCTTCTCTTTTCTTTACGGCAGCGCCGGTGTTGTTCGATGCATCAAGAATTTCCGCAGCGAGTTTATCAACCATGGACTTTTCCGGTCGCTGTGAGGCGTAGAGCCTGAGCCACCTGAAGGCGAGCGAAAGCCTGCGAGGCTGCTTGACTTCAATCGGCACTTGATAGGAAGCACCGCCGACCCTGCGCGATTTCACTTCGAGCGTCGGCTTCAGATTCTCGACGGCTTTCTTGAAAATGGCGATGGGATCTCCGTTCGTCTTCTGCTGAATACGATCCAGCGCCTTATAGCAAATCGCCTCTGCCGTGCTTTTCTTGCCTTTGCGCATGAGCACGTTCACGAACTTCGCCAGCATTTGGCTGTGATATTTCGGATCCGGCAGTGATTCTCTTTTTACAACGATGCTTTTTCTCGGCATAGTATGCTATTCCTTCTCTTACACAGTTGCGCACCCACGCGCACGTTGAGTTGCCAGCTTATTATTTGGGCCGCTTTGCTCCGTACTTTGACCGGCCCTGCTTACGATTGGCGACGCCTACCGTGTCCAGCGTTCCCCGTACGATATGGTAGCGCACGCCTGGAAGATCCTTCACCCTGCCGCCGCGGATGAGCACGATGGAGTGCTCCTGCAGATTATGCCCCACACCGGGAATATAGGTTGTCACTTCCATCCCGTTCGTGAGCCTCACCCTCGCCACTTTCCGGAGAGCCGAGTTCGGCTTTTTCGGTGTTGTGGTATAGACCCTGATGCAGACGCCCCGCTTTTGAGGGCAACTCTTCAGCGCAGGGCTCTTGGTCTTGCTTATTGCCAAGGTCCTGCCTTTTCTTACCAATTGGCTAATTGTCGGCACGGGAATTACTCCTTAAAAACACATATATAGCAAATTTTCAGAAACGTTGAGTCAAAACCTGGTGATTATATCGATAAAACCGCCTGTTGTCAAGGGTTTTTTTGTGTTGCTGATTTAACACTATTCTGCAACTTCCGGTTTCTTCTCCTCCGACGGATCCTCATTGACAACCACATACGTGTTACGGTACTCGGTCATGCCAGTACCGGCTGGAATCAATCTTCCCATGATGACGTTCTCTTTCAGACCGACCAGGTCGTCTACCGCACCCGTAATGGAGGCTTCGGTCAGTACACGAGTGGTTTCCTGGAATGATGCTGCGGAAATAAAGCTGTCCGTCGTGAGCGACGCCTTCGTGATGCCCAGGAGGATAGGCCGAGCCGTTGCCGGTTTTGTTCCCTTGGAGATCATTGCTTCATTTTCCCGTGCGAAAGCAAAGCGGTCGACTTGCTCCCCGATGAGGAATGAAGTATCGCCGGCATCCTCGATCCTGACCTTGCGGAGCATCTGTCTCACAATGACCTCGATATGTTTGTCGTTGATACTAACACCTTGCAGACGGTAGACTTGCTGCACCTCGTCAACGAGATACTTCTGGAGCTCCTTGGGGCCAAGCACGTTCAGGATGTCATGCGGGTCTACCGGACCATCCATGAGGGGTTCACCTGCGGTAACCCAATCTCCCTCATGAACGTTCACATGTTTGCCCTTGGGGATGAGATATTCTTTCTCGTTGCCCATACCGTCTTTCACGAGGATGCGGCGCATGCCTTTCACGAAACCGCCGAATTCCACGGTACCGTCGATCTCGCTGATGATCGCCTGTTCTTTCGGTTTCCGTGCCTCGAACAACTCGGCGACTCTCGGAAGACCGCCCGTAATATCCTTGGTCTTCGTGGTTTCACGCGGAATCTTCACCAGGATATCGCCCGGGAATATCTCGTCACCCTTGTCCACGAGAATGTGTGCTCCTGCCGGGAGAAGATACCGTGCGACGACATTGGACCCTGGCAGTCTTGCGGTCTTCCCATGCTGATCTTTGATCGAGATCCTCGGCCTCAGGTTCTGGTTCGGATAGTCAATGATCACTTTGCGCGACAGACCGGTGACTTCGTCCACTTCTTCACGCATGGTGACGCCTTCGATGATATCACCAAAAGCGATCTTCCCGCCTATTTCCGTAAGGATTGGCAATGAATAGGGGTCCCACTCCACGAGTTTCTGGCCGACCTCAACCTTTTGACCATCCTGGATTTTTATGCGGGCACCGTAGATGACAGCGTACTTCTCCTTCTCACGACCCGTTTCATCATAAATGGCGATATTGCCGTTCCGGGACATGGCAACGTAATCGCCCTCTTTATTCTTTACGGTATTCAGGCTCAGATACTTCATGATGCCCGAGTTCTTGGCCTCAAGTACCGTCTGCTCGACCACCTTGCTCGCAGTACCACCGATGTGGAATGTCCGCATGGTGAGCTGCGTGCCCGGTTCACCGATGGATTGCGCCGCAATGATGCCGATGGCCTCGCCGATATCGACAAGTTTGCCGCGCCCCAAGTCTCTGCCGTAGCACATCCGGCATACACCTCGCAGGGACTGGCAGGTCAACACGGAACGGATCTTGATTCGGTCAATTCCTGCTTCATCGATCCTCTTCACGAGGTCCTCGTTGATTTCCCTGCGGGTGCCGATGATCACTTCCTTCGTAATGGGGTCCTTAACATCCTCAGCCGCAACACGACCGAGGATGCGCTCTGACAGGGGCTCAATGATCTCGCCACCCTCGACGAGGGAGCCCACGATGATACCGTCTGTCGTTCCGCAGTCGTCCTGGGTGATGATCACGTCCTGGGATACATCGACGAGTCGTCTCGTCAGGTATCCTGAGTTAGCGGTCTTGAGCGCCGTGTCCGCGAGGCCCTTGCGTGCACCGTGGGTCGAGATGAAGTACTGCAACACGGTAAGACCTTCTCGGAAATTCGCCGTGATGGGCGTTTCAATGATTTCACCTGACGGTTTGGCCATGAGTCCGCGCATACCAGCGAGCTGCCTAATCTGCTGCGTGCTGCCGCGCGCCCCCGAATCGGCCATCATGAAGATGTTGTTGAATGAGCGGGCTTCTTGGAGTTCTGATTTCTTTGCGACCCCGATCTCCACCGCCTCCATGCCGAGTTCACCCATCATTTCATCGGCGATCTTTTCGGTCACATTCGCCCAGATGTCGATTTCTTTGTTGTAGCGTTCACCGTTCGTAATGAGGCCTTCGGTGTACTGGTGATGAATCTCCATCACTTCCTTCTGTGCCTGCTCAATGAACTTCTGCTTCTTGCTCGGGATGTGCATGTCGGCAATGCAGATTGATATGCCGGATCGAGTCGCGAACCGGAATCCTAATTCTTTCAGATCATCAATCAACACCACCGTGCGCCGAAGACCGAGCTTCCGGTAGCATTCGTCGATCAGCTTCGCCAGTTCCTTCTTGGTCATTTCCTTGTTCACCGAGGAGAAGGAAATCCCTTCCGGGAGGATTTCGCTGAAAAGTACGCGCCCGACAGTCGTTTCTTCGATTTTGCCGTTGATGCGCACACGAATGCGTGCATGAATGTCGGCCACGCCCTGGTCATAGGCAATGCGTACTTCCTCACGGCTGGAGAAAATCTTCCCCTCGCCGCGAACGCCGGAACGCAACTTCGTTAGGTAGTAGCAGCCGAGTACGATATCTTGCGAAGGAACTGTGATCGGCCGCCCGTTCGCCGGCGAAAGGACGTTATTGATAGACAGCATGAGCACCCGCGCCTCAAGCTGGGCCTCGACCGAGAGCGGGATATGGACTGCCATCTGGTCGCCGTCAAAGTCCGCGTTGAACGCGGCGCACACGAGGGGATGAAGCCGTATAGCCTTGCCCTCCACGAGCACGGGATCGAATGCCTGGATGCCGAGCCGGTGGAGCGTCGGGGCACGGTTCAAAAGAACGGGATGCTCCTGAATAACCTCTTCGAGCACATCCCACACTTCGGGGCGTTCGCGCTCGATCATCTTCTTTGCGCTCTTGATGGTCGTCGCATACCCTTTTTCCTCGAGCTTGTTGAAGATAAAGGGTTTGAACAGCTCAAGCGCCATCTTTTTCGGAAGACCGCACTGGTGGAGTTTGAGGTCGGGGCCGACGACGATCACCGAACGTCCGGAGTAGTCCACGCGCTTGCCAAGAAGGTTCTGGCGGAAGCGCCCCTGCTTACCCTTGAGCATGTCTGACAGTGACTTGAGCGGACGTTTGTTCGGTCCACGCAGGACTCTCCCCCTGCGGCCGTTGTCAAAGAGCGCGTCAACCGCTTCCTGCAGCATCCGTTTTTCGTTGCGGATGATGACGGAAGGCGCCTTGAGCTCTTCAAGCCTGCGTAGCCGGTTATTGCGGTTGATGACCCGCCGATAGAGGTCGTTCAGGTCCGACGTTGCGAACCGGCCGCCTTCGAGCGGAACGAGCGGGCGGAGTTCCGGCGGAATCACGGGGATCACGTCGAGGATCATCCACTCGGGCTTGTTACCGGACTTGCGGAAGGCCTCGATCACCTTCAGACGCTTGGTCAGCTTCTTCTTCGTGGCCATCGAGGTCGCCGTTTCTATTTTCTTACGGATGTCTTCCGATTCGACCTCGAGATCGATGGCGTTCAGCATCTCGCGGATCGCCTCAGCGCCCATCCCAGCCTTGAAGGCGCCGGAGCCATACTCCGTTTGCGCCTTTCGGAATTTTTCCTCGGTAAGAAGCTCTTTATGCTTGAGCGGCGTATCAGCCGGATCGACGACCACGTAGCTTTCAAAGTAAAGGACCTTTTCAAGCTGCCGGAGCGTCATGTCAAGGAGCGTCCCGATGCGGCTCGGAAGCCCTTTCAGGAACCAGATGTGAGCGACCGGCGATGAAAGTTCGATGTGGCCCATCCGTTCGCGCCGGACCTTCGACTGTATCACCTCTACGCCACACTTGTCGCAAACGATGCCACGGTGTTTCATGCGCTTGTATTTTCCGCAGAGACATTCCCAATCCTTGATGGGGCCGAAAATCTTGGCGCAGAACAAACCATCCCGCTCCGGTTTGAACGAGCGATAATTGATGGTTTCAGGTTTTTTTACCTCGCCGAAAGACCATTCCTTGATCCTGTCGGGCGATGCTATCTTGATCCGCATGGCATCAAAGCTAATATCTTTCGGTTTTTCAAAGAGGCTCATCACATCTGCTCTGGCTTTATTGTCTGATAATTGTTTCTCTTCCACAGTGGACCTCCATAGGTGAGGGCAGCGCCCTCATGACCTAATCATTCTTCTATCCTGCTATACCATCCCATCCAGTCGCCGCTGCAGTGCTCGACGACTCTCCGCCCTCCAGAAACAGCTACCGGGCGGATGATATTTTTTCAAGCCCGATTACCCGTTCCTTCTCGTTCTTGCGCTCGATAAGCTCAACATCGAGGCAGAGACTCTGCAGCTCCTTGATGAGCACATAGAAGGACTCGGGCAGACCGGGTTCGAGCGTGTTCTCTCCCTTGACGATCGCCTCGTAGATCTTGGCGCGGCCGGATACGTCATCGGACTTGACGGTGAGGAATTCCTGGAGACAGTAGGCTGCGCCGTAAGCCTGGAGAGCCCAGACCTCCATTTCTCCGAGTCGCTGACCGCCGAACTGCGCCTTGCCGCCGAGCGGTTGCTGGGTCACGAGCGAATAGGGTCCGATGGAACGCGCATGCAGCTTATCATCGACGAGATGATGGAGCTTCAGCATATACATGTATCCGACCGTCACCGGTTTGTCGAAGGGTTCCCCGGTCCGTCCATCGAAAAGCTGCGACTGGCCCGTCACCGGAAGTTTGGTTTCTTTGAGCATGGCACGGATGCGTTCTTCCGATGCTCCATCGAAGACCGGGGTGGCTACGTGCAGACCAAGCGCCTTTGCGGCCCAGCCGAGGTGCGTTTCAAGAATCTGTCCCACGTTCATGCGGGACGGCACGCCGAGGGGGTTCAGGACGATCTCAACGGGAGTGCCATCCGGAAGGTAGGGCATATCCTCTTCGGGAACGATTCGGGAGACCACACCCTTGTTACCATGTCTTCCGGCCATTTTATCACCAACGGAAAGTTTCCGTTTCATGGCAACATAAACCTTTACGAGTTTAACCACACCGGGCGGAAGGTCATCACCGCGCTTCAATCTTCCGATTTTCTCGTCATAGAGGGACTCCAGGATGCTGAGCTGGTTCTCCGAGTTGTCAAGAATGTCCTGCAGTTTGGTAGGATAGTCCTCGGATTCCACTTTGATCTTGGCGAGATCTTTTTCCGGAAGTTTGTCAAGAATCTCTGTCGTGATCTTCTTGCCCTTGGCCAGCTCGGTTTTCCCGGTTTTAGAATTGACAATCTTATCCGCGGCTGTCTTGCCGATCAGGATTCTGCGAATGCGTTTGAACTTGTCCTCTTTGGCCGCCCGCACTTCGTCTTGATATTCTTTCTGGAGCCGTGCGATCTCCTCATTCTCCTGGGTCTTAAGGCGTTCGTTCTTGTCCTCGCCTTTGCGCGAGAAAACCTTCACGTCGATGACGGTCCCCTCGATGCCCGGCGGAGCATAGAGCGAAGCATCCCGTACATCACCAGCCTTTTCGCCGAAGATGGCGCGAAGGAGTTTCTCCTCAGGCGTGAGCTGCGTTTCGCCCTTGGGCGTCACTTTGCCGATGAGGATGTCGCCAGGCATAACCTCGGCACCGATGCGGATGATCCCATTCTCGTCGAGGTTTCTAAGCGTCTCTTCTCCCAGGTTTGGGATGTCCCGGGTGATCTCTTCCTTGCCAAGCTTCGTGTCCCTGGCCTCGATCTCGAACTCTTCGATGTGGATGGAAGTATATCGGTCTTCTTTTACAATCTTCTCACTGATAATGATCGCGTCTTCATAGTTGTATCCGCTCCAAGGCATGAACGCCACAAGAACGTTCTGTCCAAGTGCCAGTTCTCCGAGGTCGGTGGCCGGGCCGTCGGCGATCACTTGGCCTTTTTTCACCTTATCACCCTGTCGGACGATCGGTTTCTGGTTCATACACGTGTTCTGGTTCGAGCGGTAGAATTTGGTAAGCGGATAGGTATCGATGACCGTCCTGCCCTTTGCGTCCTCGCCCTTTACCGTAATCCGCGTGGAATCCACGCCTTCGACGACGCCGTCGCGCTTGGCTGAAACAATGGCGCCCGAATCGCGTGCGGCGACGCGCTCCATGCCCGTACCGACGACCGGTGCCTGCGGGCGGAGCAGCGGCACGGCCTGGCGTTGCATGTTCGACCCCATGAGGGCGCGGTTCGCGTCGTCATTCTCAAGGAAGGGGATGAGCGCGGCGGACACCGATACAATCTGCTTTGGCGACACGTCCATGTACTGCACTTCCTCGGCGCTTACCAGTTTGAATTCGCCTCCCACGCGTGCGGACACGCTTTCCACCGCTATCTTGCCGCGGCTGTCGACCGGCGTATTCGCCTGGGCAATGACGTAGTTCTCGCCGTCCACTGCCGAAAGGTATTCGATCTCATCGGTCACCCTCCCGGCTTTTGCATTCCGGTAGGGCGCTTCTATGAAACCATAGTCGTTCACGCGTGCATACGTCGCCAGAGAAACAATGAGACCGATGTTCGGACCTTCCGGCGTCTCGATAGGGCAGATCCTGCCGTAGTGGGTCGTGTGCACGTCGCGCACTTCGAACCCTGCGCGCTCGCGGGTAAGACCGCCAGGGCCGAGGGCCGAAAGCCTCCTCTTATGCGTGATCTCCGCCAGGGGGTTCGTCTGATCCATAAACTGGGACAGCTGGCTCGATCCGAAAAATTCCTTTATGGCGGCGATCACCGGTTTGGGGTTGATGATGTCATGCGGCATGAGCGTATCGACGTCCTGCAGGCTCATTCGCTCCTTGATGGCGCGCTCCATGCGCGCAAGCCCGACGCGGATCTGGTTCTCGAGCAGTTCGCCTACAGACCGCACGCGGCGGTTGCCGAGATGATCGATATCATCCACTTCACCCCTCCCGGTGCGGAGATTAACGAGATACCTGATCACCTCAACGACGTCTTGAGCGGTAAGTGTTGTTTTCTCGATCGGGATATCGAGCTTCAATTTTTTGTTCAGTTTCAACCTGCCCACGGACGACAAATCGTAGCGCTTGGCATTGAAGAACATGCCGGTGAAGAGGTTCCGTGCCATGTCGATCGTGGGCGGTTCACCCGGACGCATTTTCCGGTAGATCTCGAGGAGAGCTTCATCGGACGTCTGCACTTTGTCGGAAAGAAGCGTGTCCCTGATGGCGCCGATCACATGGATGCCGTCCATGTAGATCACTTCCATCTTTTCGACCTTGGTCTCAGCAATTCTCGTCAGAAACGCTTCCGTGATCTTCTCATTTGCCGGGAGAAGCACTTCGCCGGTCTCCGGGTCGATGACGTCCCGAAGCACAATGCGGTCAATCAGTTCCTCACGAGGAATCGGAATCTCCGTGATGCCGGCCGCCTCCATTTTTTTGATTGCAATGCGGGTGATCTTGGCACCATCCTTGACGATCTGCTCGCGGGTGTTCTTGTCGGTAATGGTTATCGGCGCCTTGAGGCCAGTGAGCACGTCGGCATGGATCCCGCGGGTGAAGCCGTCCTTTTTGATCCTGATGTCTTCAATGGGATAATACATGCGGAGCAGGTCTTCGTTGGAGTACCCGAAGGCCTTGAGAAGGATGGTCGCCGGAATCTTCCGCCTGCGGTCGATCCGAACGTAGACAATGTCTTTTACGTCGAATTCAAAGTCAAGCCACGATCCGCGGTAGGGAATAATCCGGGCGGAATAGAGAATTTTGCCGCTCGCGTGGGTCCTGCCCTTGTCGTGCGTGAAAAACGCGCCCGGGGAGCGGTGAAGCTGGCTCACGACGACACGCTCGGTCCCGTTCACGATAAAGGTGCCGGTTTCGGTCATGAGCGGCAGATCGCCGACGTAGACTTCCTGTTCTTTGATGTCCTTCACCCGTTTGGTAGCGGTCTGCTCATCCTTCTCGAAGAACACGAGACGCGTCTTTATCTTGAGGGGCGCCGCGAACGTCGCCCCGCGCTGCAGGCATTCCCAGATGCTGTATTTGGGGTCGCCCAGTGAATAACCCAGGTAGTCGACCATCGCCGTCTCGTTGAAATCATAAATGGGGTATACGCTCTTGAACGCAGCCTGGAGTCCCATGTCTTTTCTCTTGTCGGACGCGACGTCCTTCTGCAGAAAATAGTCGTAAGATTTCTTCTGGATCTCGATGAGGTCGGGAATTTCCAGGATTGTTGGAATTTTGGAAAAGTCTTTCCGTTCGCGGACAAGTTCTCTTTTTTCTTTAGACATTTTTGCACCTCTTAATCATCATAAAATGCAGAATGAAAAATACAAATCGTCCAAAACACAATGTTGAATCGCTTCCTTTTTTATTTTTCGCTTTGCATTTCGAATTTTTTACCGGCATTCGGCAGTTTCGAAAGCCCTATCCATAAACGCAAAAAGTCCTTTGCCCTCCGGACCGCTGCCGGAGGGCAAGGACTTGTCACATGAAACCTGATTTGTCTTTTTTACTTTACCTCGACAGTTGCGCCTGCTTCGGCAAGCTTCTTTTTCATAGT
>Ga0187771_10002939_pt1 | contig 11842 bp, 9 predicted proteins | sample 0116_SJ02_MP15_1_FD_133139 | JGI IMG/M metagenome (GOLD analysis project Ga0187771, IMG submission 133139) | Tropical peat soil microbial communities from peatlands in Department of Meta, Colombia - 0116_SJ02_MP15_10_MG | ecosystem: Environmental > Terrestrial > Soil > Wetlands > Peat | place... | reverse complement strand
CGGCTTCAGCCACCAGGAATTCACCCTGTCCCAGCCTCGCATTGCTTCCGATGCTGTTGAGCCGCCCGCCGATTACAACCGTAGGGTCGAGACCGCCTGCCGCCAAGACACTCGAAATGAGAGAGGTAGTTGTCGTCTTTCCGTGCGTCCCCGCGATCGCAATCCCGATCTTCATCCGCATCAGCTCTGCGAGCATCTCCGCCCTTGGAATGACCGGGATGAGCCTCTCTTCCGCGGCCTCGACCTCCGGGTTTTGCGGCCGGATGGCTGAGGAGGTAACCACCACGTCCGCCTCTTTCAAATTCTCTCTCCGGTGGCCGTAGGAAATTTCGCATCCCAACGAGCGCAGCCTCCGGGTCACCTCTGACTCCTTGATGTCGGAACCGCTGATATGGTAACCGAGATTGAGCAAGACCTCGGCAATCCCGCTCATGCCGATTCCGCCGATGCCCACAAAATGAATATGCTGGATCTTCCCTCTTCGGTACATCCTTAAACCTGAAGTTCAAATGTCAAAACTCAAATGTCAAATGAATGTCAAATGTCCTAATGCCCGAAATACTCTGCTTCTGATTTTGGTATTTGAAATTTTGAGATTTTGAGTTTCGTTTGTACTTTTGTACTTTGAACTTTGACATTTGACATTTTACCCTCTGACGAGGGCATAGCACTGATCTACTATCTCCTCTGCTGCCCTTGGTCTGCCCAGCCGTCGAATCGCCTCTTCCATCTCAATACGCTCCTCCGGATACTCGTAAAGACGAAGGATCATCGGGGCAATGGTCTCCCCACCTAACTCCCGATCTAAAATCATTTTGGCTGCGCCCAGATCAACCAATTTCTTGGCGTTGATCAATTGATGGTCATGAGCCGCGTAAGGATAAGGGATGAGGAGAGCGGCCTTTCCGCAGACCGCCAGCTCAGCCACCGTGCTCGCTCCCGACCTGCAGATGACCAGATCAGAGATCTGGTAGTAGGCGGCGAGGTCTTCAAAGAAAGGCCTGACCAACGCTTCAAACCCTCTTTCTCGATACTCTCTCGATACGAAATCCAGATCTTCTTTTCCGGTTTGATGGATGATCTTAATGGAGGACTTGATTCCTCGAAGGTGATCCAGCGCTTCTATCATCGCCTGATTGATCCGGTGTGCCCCTGCGCTGCCTCCAAAGATGAGAATGGTAAATCGATCTTTTTTCTTCATCAACCGCCCGTCTTCCCTTGAAAGGGCAAGGAATTCTTTCCTGATCGGATTTCCAGTCACAACAGTCTTCTTCTCAGGAAAGTATTTTTTCGCCTCTTCGAAGGAGACGAAGATCCGTTGGCTAAACCATTTCAGAATCCGATTTGTCATTCCAGGCATCACATTCTGTTCCTGAATGACCCTTTTCATCCCGAGAAGGAACGCGGCCAAAAGAGTCGGCCCTGAGGCGTATCCCCCTACGCCCAATACGAAATGGGGTTGAAAGTCTTTCAAGATCGAATAAGCTTTGGAGACGGCCATTGGCAAGCTCCAGACGGCTTTGGCCTTCCCTAAAAGCGATCTTCCCTGAATGGGTTTCGCTTGAATCGTCTTCAGCGGAAACTTCCCTCCTGGCAAAACTTTGGCTTCGATTCCCCTTTCCGTTCCAATAAATAGAACTTTGTTCCCTTTCTCTCTCTCAACGAATGCCTCGGCAACCGCCATACCCGGGAAAAGATGACCTCCTGTACCTCCTCCGGCGATCACACACTTCATCGTCGTTCCGCATGCGTCGAAAGGTGGAGAAGTATCCCCGCCCCAACCAAATTGGCGATCAAGGATGTCCCCCCATAGCTGACGAAGGGGAGCGTCAACCCTTTTGTAGGGAGGAGTCCCAAAACGACTCCCATGTTGATCGCTGCCTGGAGGGAAATCATCAACGTGATCCCTAACGCCAAATAGACGCCAAATCGATCCTCGGCGGAAAGCGCGATCTGGATACCCCTGAGAGCTATGATGAAGAAGAGGAGCACAACCACCATCGCGCCCACCAAACCCAACTCCTCTCCGACAACCGAAAAGATGAAGTCTGTGTGGGGAGCGGGAAGGAAGAAGAGTTTCTGCCTTCCTTCTCCAAGCCCTAATCCGAACAATCCCCCAGAGCCAAAGGAGAGGAAGGATTGAATAATTTGGAAACTTGTGCCACTGGGATCTTCCCAGGGCCGGATGAAGCTCATCAACCTCTTATAACGATATCCCACACTCATCAAAAGAGCATAAGCCATGGGAATGGCGATCAAAAATGCACCCACAATGTAGATCACCCTGGCACCGCTGACGAAGAGAAGGAGAAAGACCATCACGGTCAGAAAAAAAGCGGCTCCAAAATCGGGCTCCTTCATTACCAAAGCGGTAACCAGGCCAGAGAGGAGAACCGGGGGAAGAAACCCGAAGGAGAAGCTCCGAATCTTCTCCTCTTTTTTGGCCAAGAGGTACGCAAGAAAGATCACCAAACCCAGCTTTGCAAACTCCGAGGGTTGAAAAGAGAAAGACTGGATCTTCAGCCAGCGCATCGCCCCACCGCTTCGGTGCCCGATGCCCGGAACCAACACGACCACCAAGAGAAGAACGGAAAAGATGAGAATGGGATAGGCAACGCGCCTTAGAATTTCATAGGGCAAGAACATCATGACGAGCATCAGAGCGAAACCCACCGCTGCGTAAAGTGCCTGCCTCTTCAGAAAGTAGTAAGGGTCTCCGAAACGATCCCCGGCGATGATCGCACTGGTGCTGTAAACCATCACAATCCCGATTCCCACGAGCGCAAGGACTGCAAACAGCAGGATAAAATCGAGCCTCTTTCTACCCTTCATATCTTATGTTCGGAGTTTGGAGTTCGGAGTTTGGAGTTCGGAGTGTTGATTTATAACCAGGCTCCGAACGCATTACTCCGAACTATTTACTCCGCCTTTCAAAGGCGGTAAACGGCTTCCTTAAATACTCTTCCCCTCTCCTTATAATCCTTGAACATATCAAAGCTCGAACAGGCCGGTGAGAGGAGGACCACCTCTCCTGCTCTCGCTTTCTCGTGGGCGAGGAGCACAGCCTCTTCCATGGTTTCCACCAGGACCGTATCGGTCAGCCCTCCAAGCTCCCGGTTCATTCTCTCCCTCGCCTCTCCGATCAGGATCAAATGTTTGACCCGTTTCCGAATCAATTCTTCAAGGGGACCTAAATCCCCGTTTTTGTCCTTCCCTCCCGCAATCAGGATGATGGGTTCTGAAAAACTCTGAAGAGATTTGACCACGGAACCGACATTCGTTCCTTTGGAGTCATCGTAGAAGCGAACCCCCCCGACCTCCCGGACAAATTCGAGGCGATGCTCGAGACCTTCAAACCGGTTGAGAACGGCCTGGACCGCTCTTTTCGAGCAACCGAAGCTCCTGGCCGCGGTGAGGGCTGCCATCATATTCTCCACATTGTGGATTCCCTTCATGGGAGCTTTCGCCAAGGAATACTTTTCTCTTTTCCCTGCGAGTCTCAGGAAGATCGATTGGCCATCGGAGAAAGCGCCCTCGTCAGGCTTATCGCTCAAGCTGAAAAAAACTTTTCTCCCCCTCACGCCCACTCCGGACTTCATCACGATGGGATCATCTCTGTTCAGAACAGCCAGATCCCCGGAATTCTGATTCGCAAAAATCCTGACCTTGGCCTTGATGTAGTCCGTGTAACTGGGATAACGGTCCAGATGATCCTCCGTGATATTTAGAAGAACAGCGATTCGGGGACGAAAATCCTCGATGGCCTCTAACTGAAAACTGGAGATCTCAACCACCAACACGTCCCATCGATCTCTTCCGTCTGCAAAAAGGACGAGTGGCTCTCCGACATTACCTCCCACCCCTACTTTTTTCCCATCCTCTTTCAGCATCTCGCCAATCAACATGGTGGTCGTTGTCTTTCCGTTGGTTCCTGTGACCGAGATGATGGGGACCTGGATGAAATGGTAAGCGAGTTCAATTTCGCTGATCACCCGAACTTTTTTCTTGAGGGCCGCCTGAATGGGCTCGATGCTCAGGTCCACGCCTGGGCTCACGACAATCATATCCTGTTTTAGAAAGGTCTCTGCTCGATGGCCCCCCCATTCCGTGGAAATATCCAGGCCCTTCAACTCTTCAACAGCCTCCTTCATCTCCCCTTCCGGCTTCACCTCTGTCGTGGTGACAAGAGATCCTTTTGACTTAAGGAATTTCGCTGTCGCTATTCCTGTTCGGGCCATGCCCACCACCAAAACTTTTTTGCCAAAAAGGTCCATCTCTATTTCCTTAAAAAAATGTCGATGTCAAACCTTAATTCTGGAATAATGGAATATTGGAATGATGGGTAAAAACATTCCTATTCGCATTTAAAGCCAATATTCCAGCATTCCATTCTTCCAATATTCCATGTCTTATCTCAACTTCAATGTGCTGATCGCAATCAGTCCGAGGATAATGGCGATGACCCAGAATCGGACAATGATCTTTGGCTCGGCCCAGCCCTTCAACTCAAAATGATGGTGAATGGGTGCCATTCTGAAGACCCGTTTCTTGCGAACCTGGTAAGAGACGACCTGGATGATGACCGAAAGCGCCTCGATCACAAAAATCCCGCCCACAATGACCAAGAGAAACTCTTGTTTCGTGATCACAGAAATCGTCCCAAGGGCTGCCCCCAGGGAGAGAGAACCTACGTCACCCATAAAAACCTGAGCTGGATATGTATTGAACCAGAGAAACCCCAGACCCGAACCGACCAGGGCCCCGCACAAGATGGTCAGTTCACCGCTTCCTCTGACAAAAGGAATTTGGAGATAGCTGGCGAATTTGAAGTTTCCCGCAAGATAGCAGAAGAGCATAAAGGTGGCGCTTGCAATGAGCACGGGTCCGATGGCCAATCCGTCCAACCCGTCAGTCAGGTTGACCGCATTGGCCGAACCCACGATGACGAACATGGCAAAGAGAATGTACCATTCCCCAAGGTCCGGCATCACTTTCTTAAAAAAGGGAAAGATCAACCTGGAATCGTGATCAATCGTGTTGAACAGGATGAAGCTGACGACAAGTCCCATGCCCACCTGAATAGGAAACTTATATCGAGCCCGGATGCCGATGCCTTTCTTATCCCTGAGCTTTTTATAGTCATCCCAAAAACCGAGGAGGCCGAACGCCAAAGTGGTCACCAAAACGATCCAGACGTAGGGATTCGTCAGGTCGGACCAGAAAAGGGTTGGGACGAGAATGCCGGCCAGAATAAGGCTTCCTCCCATTGTAGGAGTCCCATTCTTGACCATGTGACGAGAAGGGACATCCTTCCTCACCACCTGTTGAATCTGAAAAGCCCTCAACTTCTTGATCAGCCAGGGCCCGATGATAAAACTGATGAGAAGAGCGGTGAGAATAGAGCAAATGGTCCTGAAGGTGATATACCGGAAGACATTGAAGAAAGAAAATAACCCGTGAAGGGGATAAAGGAGATGATATAGCATTCTTTAGACCCTCCCCTCTGCCAAACCCTCTACGATCTTTTCCATGGCCATCCGCCTCGAACCCTTGACCAATATCCAATCCCCGCTTTGGATCATCTGCCTTAGCAGAGAGATGGCTTCTGAATGACTCTCCACAATCCTTGCCCTCTCCATTGGAAGCCCGCGGCGAATCGCTGACTCGACGACAATGGGCGCTTCATCTCCCATGACGAGGAGGAAGTCAATCGAGAGGTCACACACCTTTCTCCCTATTTGTTCGTGAGCTTCGTTCGTAAAACTTCCAAGCTCTAACATATCCCCCAACACAGCGATAGCCCTTCCCATTCCCTTCACCTCTTCAAGGGTCTCGAGGGCGACTCCCGTCGAGTGAGGATTGGCATTGTACGCATCGTTGATCAGAGTCCGTCCGCCCTTGAGGGGAATAACCTCCATCCTCATGGGGAAAGGACGAAAGTTCTCCAGGGCCTCCCTGGCCCGATCCACCTCCACTCCGAAAAGGCACGCCACCGCCATGGCAGAGATGGCATTCGGGATGAAGTGTCTTCCCAACAGCCGGAGATGAATATCCAGCGCTTCTCCCTCCAGAATCAAAGTGAAAGAGGTCCCTTGCGCGCTACGAAGTCGAATCTCTTTCGCCATGACGTCCGCAGGCTGTTCGGTCCCGAACGTAATCTTTTGGCCGGGGTAATCCCTTGCCAGATCCACCACTCGGGGATCATCCTGATTCACCAGAATCGTTCCGTCCCTTCTCATCCTTCGGAAGAGTTCCCCCTTCTCCTCTTTCAATCTCTCCAAACTCCCCATGCCCTCGAGATGAACCGTCTGGATGTTCGTGATCAGCCCCACATCGGGTTCCGCAATCTGGGCCAGCCTTCCGATCTCACCCGGCACATTCATCCCCATCTCAAGGACCACGATCCTCTCTTTCTCGGTGAGCGTCAGGAGTGTCAGAGGGACCCCAATCAAGTTGTTCAAATTCCCCTTCGTTTTGAGAATGGGGAAAGTCGTCTCAAGGCATACAGCAATCATTTCTTTCGTCGTTGTCTTACCGTTGCTTCCGGTCAAAGCCACCAGCGGGATATCGTATTTGCGTCTCCAACCCTGAGCGATATTTCCTAACGCGGAGAGGGTGTCTTCCACAGCGATCACCGCTCTGGACCGATAACCATTCCATCGAATGTCTCCGACCTTCCCCTCCTCGATCAACACGCCTCCCGCCTTTTTTCGAAGGGCCTCTAAGGCAAAACGATGGCCGTCAAAGCGGGGGCCTTTCAGGGCGACAAAAAGTTCTCCCTCAGCCACCGTTCTTGAATCCGTGGAAATCCCTTGAAAGGAGGAGTCTCCCTTCCCCTGCAAGAGTTTCCCTCCTGTGACCTTCAAAACCTCATCAATGGTAAGGATCACTCTTCCTCCAGGGCCTTTTTGGCTTCGATGCGATCGTCAAAGGGAAATTTCTTCTTTCCGATGATCTGATAATCCTCGTGTCCTTTTCCGGCGATGAGTACCGTATCCGAGGGGAGAGCCAATCGGATCGCTGTGCGAATCGCTTCTCTTCGATCCGGCACTTTCAAATACCCCTTTCCTGATCTCCATGACTTGATTTCATCCTCGTCCCACTCTTTTAGATGAAGAGATTTTAAACCCTTTTCCACCTCATCCAAGATGGTCAACGGGTCTTCTGTCCTTGGATTGTCCGAAGTGAGAATCGCGAGATCGCTGTACCTCCCCGCCACCTCTCCCATCAAGGGTCGCTTTGTCCGATCCCGGTCCCCACCGCATCCGAAGACAGTGATCATCTTTCCGTTGTTCTGGGTTCCGTCCTTTAAGATATTCTTCAATCCCAACAGAACCCGTTCCAAGGCATCGTGGGTGTGTGCATAGTCGATAATAACGTGAATGTCTCTCTTATTCTCGACCTTCTCAAATCTTCCTGAAATGCCTTCCAATTCCTCCACTCCTTCTTTTAGGGTTTCTAACGGGACCTCCATGGCCGTCCCAACAGCCACAGCCGCCAGGATATTATAGAGATTGAAGTCTCCCGTGAGTTTCGAGTGGATCGAAAGATCGCCCTTCGGAGTTTTGATCCGGCAGGATAGACCTTCAAAGGAGGAGGTCACCTGATTCGCCGTAACATCGCAGGAAGGGCTCAACCCATAACGGACGACGGGCATTTCCAGCCCTTTGACCATCTCCTCCCCTCTGGGGTCGTCATGGTTCGTCACAGCAAATCGTTTCTCCTTACGACTCTTCATTAAATGATCCGAGAATAGCCTCCTCTTGCTCTCGAAATACTGCTCTAAGGTCTTATGATAATCGAGATGTTCGGAGGTCAAATTTGTAAACACCACACCATCAAATTGGCATCCAAAGACACGATCGAGGTCAAGCCCATGGGACGAAACTTCCATAATCACATGAGAGGTCCCTTCATTGACCATCTCCCAAAGGATTCTTTGTAGGTCCAACGACTCCGGCGTGGTATTGGGAGCAGGTGTTGTCTTTCGGCCGAACCGGTAATTGATCGTTCCGATCACGCCTACGGTCCAACCGGCGTCTTTGAAAATGGACTCTAACAAATAGGTGGTGGTGGTCTTTCCGTTTGTCCCGGTGATACCAATGAGGCTGACCCGGGACGATGGATCACCATAAAAGTTTGAGGAGATCTTTGCCAGGGCCCGGCGGCTATCGGGAACGACAACCATGGTTCGATCGGAGACTTCTTGCCCTTCTTCCAGGACAACAGCCTCTGCTCCTCTTTCGATCGCCTCTCTAACAAATTGGTGCCCGTCTACTGCCATCCCTCGCATGGCGGCAAAAAGAAAATCTTTCTCTACCTGTTTCGAGTGGTAAGCGATCCCCTTGATCTCCTTTCGGGTCTCTCCGGCGATTTTCTTGATCTCCACGCCTTCTAATAATTTCTTCAGTTCCATATGGGTTATTGTGGCCCTAATCCCTCCCATCTCCCCTTTAGCAAAGGGGGGGAAGGGGGGTTACGATGAAGATCGAAACTTCAAGAAACAGATATCCCCTTTCTCGATCACTGTCCCCGGCCGGGGAGTCTGCTCCACGACCTTTCCATTCCCTGAGACCTTGATGATCAGTCCCCGCCCTTCTATGCGGCTCAAGGCATTCCGCATGGACAGCCCCTTAAGGTCTGGCATCACAACCGTTTCTGCTCCCTTACCCACCTTGATCTCGTCGATCAAGGGTTGGGCTTCCGACATCTCTTTTCGGGGCGCGGCGTTGAGTTCGTTCTTCACAATCATCGTCCCCCTTGGGACCACATGGAGGTACGGAAGAACCTTTTCCATGATCGCTTTAAATATCGGAGCAGCAACCACTCCTCCGTAGTTACCTCCCTGCGGCTCATCAATGACGACTAAGAGTGCGAGCTTAGGTTCCCCGGAAGGGGCGAATCCCATAAAACTACTGGTGTAGCGGGTTTCGGAGTACCCGCCCAATAAAGAATCGACCTTCTGCGCCGTTCCCGTTTTTCCGGCCACGTCGTATCCTGCGGGCACTGCTCCTTCCCCTGTCCCTCCCTTCTCCGTCGTCGTCTTAAGTAGTGCCATCACCTTTTCAGCCGTCGCCCCTGAAATGACCTTCCTGATGGTCTCCGGCTGAAACGATTGGACCACCTCCCCTTTCTCATTCAGAGTCTTCTCTACAACATAGGGCCTCATCAGGAACCCGCCGTTGGCAATGGTTGACAGAGCGGTCACCAATTGAATCCCCGTCACTGAAATTCCCTGGCCGAAGGAGATGGTATCCAGGGCAACCGGCGGCCAATACCTTGGGTGGTGAACGATTCCTTTCCCTTCTCCCGGGAGATTAATTTGAGTCTTCTCACCGAATCCGAAGGCGGCGATATATCGGTAGAAACGCTCCCTGCCCATCTTCTCGCCCACCTTCGATGCCCCGATATTACTGGAGAACTTGAGAATCTGTTGAAAGGTAAGCCACCCATGTTTGGAGGTATCATGGATCGTCCGGTCATATACCGTGTACGAGCCATTCTCACAAAAGAAGGAATCGGAGGGCCGAACCACCTGCTCCTCCAAGGCGGCCGCGGCGAGAAAAACTTTAAAGAGAGAACCGGGCTCAAAGACATCAGAGATAGCCTCGTTCCTCCAGCTTTTGGAGCGGTACTGGATGAACTGGTTTGGATTAAAAGTCGGGTAGGAGGCCATGGCCAGGATCTTTCCGGTCGAGGGATCCATGGCAATAACCATGCCTCCCTTCGCTCCCCACCTTTCGACACCTCGATCCAGCTCTGTCTCGGCGATATGCTGAACGGCCTTGTCGACGGTCAAGACGATATTCCGGTAATGATCCTCCTTTTCAAAGGGAACGTTGCCCATGGCAATTTGCCGGCCGAGGGCATCTCTGGCGGCCGTCCATACACGGTTCTCTCCGTTGAGCAAGGCGTCGTATTGGAACTCTATTCCCTCCAGACCTTTCGAATCGAGGCCTACGAAACCAATAAGATGAGCGGCCAGTTGGGAATTCGGATAGAAACGCCGGTTCTCATTTAAGAAAGAAACGCCGGGCAGCTGAAGGGCCTTGATCCGTTCGGCTTCCTTTGAGGAGATTTTTCTTTGAACCCATTCAAAAGGTCGATGGGTCTTCAATCTCTGTTTCAATTCCTCCCGATCGATCTGAAGAATCGAGGCAAGCTCTCTGGCTGTTTTCTCTACGTCAACGACTTTCCGAGCATCGGCATAAACCGATTCGACCTCAATGCTGACTGCCAATTCATCTCCATTGCTATCGTAAACCGTCCCTCGCTTGGGAACGAGGGGGATCTGAACATGCTGCTGTTGTGCGGCCAGCTTATAGAGCTGCTCTTTTTTCAGCACCTGAAGCTGAAACATTCTCCCCATAACGAATACAAAACAGACGAAGAGGAGACACGAGAGAAAGACGATCCGGACCTTGAACCAATTCATCGATTTCTGTTTCATCGGATCACAATCACCTGGTCAGGTTTAGGCTTAGACATGCTCAACTCCTCTGCGGCAAATTTTTCAATCCGCGCATAGGACTTGAGCGTAGCGATCTCCAGCCGCAACTTCTTATTGGCTTCGGTAAAGGCCCTCTCCTCCTTTAGGGCATTCGAAATTTCGTATCCGAGTTGGATCACCTGAATTCTCGACCAGACATAGAACAAGGATCCCCCGATGAAAAAAAGGGTGAGGAGACTGAAAAGGATGAGGGAATTTAGTTTTATTCCTTTCGGCCCGGACCTTGAATCTTCTTCTGTCCAGAGGGTTCGATCTCCATTTTTGTCGATTGCCTTTGCCATGTTAAATTCTCTCCGCACACCTCAGTTTGGCACTCCGGGATCGAGGATTTCTCTTCTGTTCTTCTTCAGACGGCGTCACGGGTTTTTTCGTCAGGATAACCATCTTTTCCTGTTTCTCCAGGGCTCGGAACGTCTCCTTGACCATTCGATCCTCGAGGGAGTGAAAAGAGATGACGCACATCCGTCCGCCCTTTTTTAAGATCTTCCATCCTGTTTCCAGTATTTTTTGCAAATTCTCCAATTCCTCATTCACCCTGATACGCAGGGCTTGAAACGTTCTTGTGGCGGGGTCAATTCTCCGGGAATGAAATCGTCTTGGGATGGCATGGTGGACAATCTTTCTTAAAGCCTGGGTCGTCCGGATGGGTTCTCGTTCTCTTTCCTCCACGAGGGCTCTGACAATTCGCTTGGCCCATCTTTCCTCTCCATATTGAAAGAGGATGGATTCCAGTTCTTCTGACGAAAGGTTATTGACCAGGTCAGCCGCTGTCTCGTCAATCCGTTGGTCCATCCTCATATCCAGAGGGCCCTCTCCTTTGAAACTAAACCCCCTTTCCTCCCTTTCCAGTTGAATGGAAGAAAGCCCTAAATCGAGCAGGATCCCATCGGCGGATTCGGCCTTCATCAGGTCGGGAAGATGGACGAAATTTTCTCGGATTAGTTTGACCCGATCACCAAAGGATAGAAGTGTTTTTTTTGCCTCAGACAGGGCCTCTTCATCCCACTCCATTCCGATAAGCATCCCATCCGGTGCGGACCTCTTCAAAATTTCAAAAGCGTGCCCGCCCCCTCCCAGAGTCGCATCCACATAAGTATGACCGGGTTCACATCTTAAAAATGCCATCACCTCTTCAACCATGACGGAAATGTGTCGTGATCCCATAGTGACGTGATTCGTGGCTCGTAGTTCGTGATCCGATAAGTTCACGATTCACCAATCACGATTCACGAGTGGCGGTTATATTCCCAGATTGGCCAAAGTATCCCTGATTTGATCAAAACCCTCTTCTGCCTGTTGAGCGACTTCCTGCCAACGCTCCTTGGCGAAGAT
>Ga0187771_10002938_pt1 | contig 11842 bp, 8 predicted proteins | sample 0116_SJ02_MP15_1_FD_133139 | JGI IMG/M metagenome (GOLD analysis project Ga0187771, IMG submission 133139) | Tropical peat soil microbial communities from peatlands in Department of Meta, Colombia - 0116_SJ02_MP15_10_MG | ecosystem: Environmental > Terrestrial > Soil > Wetlands > Peat | place... | reverse complement strand
GCCGCCGCGTCCTCCGGACTGCATGGAATGAATCGCCATCGCGGCGTAAAGCCCGGTATTGATCAGAAGTATGACGACGGTCGTAAAGCGCGCGTGCGGGATCAGCCCTCCCAGAACGTCGACTGGCGCGCGGCGGTCGATCGCTCGCGGGCCAACTTTGAAATCGCAGTATGGGCAGATCTTGTCACTGGTCGTGATAAAAGCCCGGCAGTTCGGGCACATCCGGCGGGTATCCACGACACTCATTGTAGCGGGCGGGAGGAGGCCTTCTCACCTGCTAGAATCAGGAGACATGTCTAGCGCAGAGCAGGAGGGCCGGGAAGAGATCGTTCGCGTCGGGCGAATGATGTACGAACGCGGCTGGATCGCGGCTACGGAGGGCAATCTCAGCGTGCGTCTGGACGATGACCGCATTCTCGCTACGCCCACTGGCATCTGCAAGGGTCAGATGAGCCCGGACGACGCTATCGTTTGTGACAGGAACGGCAACCGGCTCAGCGGCACGCGCGAGTGTACCACCGAAATGCCCATGCACGTCGCCATTTACCAGGTGCGTGCCGACGTCCGCGCCGTCGTCCACGCGCATCCCCCCACGGCCACCGGATTCGCCGTCGCGGGAAAGGCGCTGAACCTAGGAATCATGCCCGAGCTGATCGTGACCTTCGGCTCGGTGCCGCTCGCCGATTACGGCCTGCCGGGCACGCCTGCTCTGGTTGAGGGGATGCTGCCGTTCATTTCGAAATTCAACGCGATTCTCTTGGCCAATCACGGCGCGGTGGCCTACGACGAATGCTTGTCGCAAGCCTTCGCGCGTATGGAAACGGTGGAGCATTTTGCTCGTGTTTCGCTGGTGGCGGAAATGGTCGGTGGCCCGAAGCTTCTTCCGCGAGCGGAAATCGCCAAGCTTTTCACAGCCCGCGCGCGGTACGGCGTGTGCCTCCCGAACCAGTTCGAGCCCGGAAATCCGTTGGCCGCCGAGGATGTCGCCGACGACGGTTCCGAAAACGAGGAAAAGTTCGAAATCACGCGAAGGCAATTGATGAGTCTGATCGATGAAGCTCTGCGCGTCAGAGGCGTGGCATAATCAGGCTGGCGCTTGCACGAAGAAGCGCCGCGAAGCAAACGATATTCTTAGCGCCGGTACCGCGCAGTGCATCGTAAACCTTGGGAAGCACGGAAAGCGGAGGCACATATATGGAATCGCATCTGATTACCCGCCGGAACGCTTTGGCCGCAGCCGGATCGCTCGCGCTCGCGGCGGGACCAGGTTTGAAATTTCTCAAGGCGGCCGAGGCAGGGAAACTGATCGACGTACATCATCACTATTTCGCTCCCGCCTGGATGGCCAAATTCAAGAAGGAAATCGAGGAATCCAACGGCGCGCGCTTCGCCAGTTGGACCGTGCAAACTGCACTGGAAGAAATGGACAAAACCGGCTGCGCGGTCGCGGTCGTGACGTGCGGCGGTCCCGGCACCTGGAACGGCGACGTGCAGTTGAGCCGCACGGTTTCGCGCGAGGTCAACGAATTCGGCGCCAGGATGGTGAGCGATCATCCCACCCGCTTCGGCTTCTTCGCCTCGGTGCCTTTGCCCGACACGGAAGGCAGCCTCAAGGAAATCGACTACGCCATGGGCACGCTGAAGGCGGACGGCATCCTGCTGTGGTCCAACTACGGCACGCGCTACCTGGGCGATCCCGGTTTCGCGCCCGTGCTCGAAGAACTCCATCGCCGCAAGCTGGTCGTTTACGTGCATCCCAAGTTGACCAGCGATCTCAACGACGCCAGTGATCCGCTGCGCGCTCTCGGCGTCAATTGGGAAAATACCACCCGCACGATTTCCAGCATGCTCAGCTCCGGTATCCTGATGCGCCTGCCGGACGTCAAGTTCATCTTTTCACACGGCGCCGGATTGCTCCCTACGGTGGCCGCGCGCCTGGCCGGAAATGCACCGGAAAAGCTCGCCGCTTTGAAGCGCCTTTATATGGATACGGCGCAAACCACGACGAACCCGGGAGCATGGGGCGCACTTACCGCCTTCGCCGATCCATCGCACATCCTGTTTGGCTCGGATTTCCCGTATGTCGGCGACGGCCTGAAACTCGGGCTCTCCCGCGTGAACTTAAGCGCTGGCGAAGCGGCGTCGATCGCGCGCGGCTACGCCCAAAAGCTGATCCCGCGTTTGACCGTTTAGAGGGAGCGGCGTCAGCGGAACGCAAATCGGTCCCACGCAGCCACCTTGAAGCTTAGATTCCACGCATGGCGGCGTCTCTCGACGCGACGGATTCGCCGTGGCGGACGCGCCTTCGGGACTTATAGGAAGCGATGTATACTGCCAGCACCGACCCACTAAGCACCAGCAGCGCTTCCGAAACGATATACGCTTCAGTCAGGTCCCACACGCGCTTTTCGGCGACCACGTTTCCGCGGCCGGGAGGGAAGTCCGTTTCCCGGCCACGATACGCGAGTTCGGAAGAAACGGCGAAATACTGAAACAGCACCAGAATCAGCATGACGCCAGCCAGAACAACGGGAGGGACGCGGCGGTCCATGGCGAAGTAAACAAGCGGAACCAGAATCACGCCCAGCAGGATTTCCAGGGTTTCCCAGCGGTCAAGAAACAAGCGGTTTCCCTCCGCCGCGAAGTGATGCAACAACTGTTCGGCGGCGTCGGTGCCGAGAGTCGAGATCATTTTTTCGGCCGGAGGTGGCGCCGTAGCCATGACGGCTTCCGGAAGCCGGACATTGATATATGAGATCGTGTCCACGCACAAGGTGCAGAGAATCCAGCCCCCAAGCAGGAACATGACGATCCGCGTCGCATGCATTTTTTCAGTTTGGCACAGGGCCCGATTTCCGACTACTACAGTCCAGACAGGAGAAGGGGAGCATTGCTGCTCCCCTTCGCCGCGTCGTTCCAAATCGACTCTGGAATCGTGACTTCCTGGTCCCCTTCGAATCGGGACTTTCAGTTTATCAGCTTCTCGGCCTGCGTGGCGGACGCGTCGGCCGGTTCGATGACCTTGGACTGCGTGGCTGGGACGGGCGACAATTCAGCGGGTTCGGCTGCGGGATGCAGGATTTGAGACGACGACATAAAGACCACGCGGTTACGCCCCTGGCGTTTGGCTCCGTACAGAGCGTTGTCGGCGAGCCCGATCAGCGCTTCCGCCGGCACGTCCGCCCCCGGAATGGAAGCCGTCGCGCCGAAACTGCAAGTGATGGTGCGCGACTCTTCATTGAACGCCATGGCTTCCTCGGCAAGCGCGGCGCGCATGCGTTCGGCCTGCTTGCGCGTGGCTGTTTCATCGCAGCCCGGCAAGACAATCAGGAATTCTTCGCCCCCGTAACGGCCCATGGAATCGTAGGGCCGCATGGAGCTGGCCATCCGGCGCACGAATTCGCGCAACACCGCGTCGCCGCCGAAATGGCCGTAGCTGTCGTTGACGGACTTGAAGTGATCCAAATCGGCCAGGATCACTCCAAGAGGCTGGGCTTCGCGGCGCCCGCGTTCGAGCTCCCGATCAAGGATGTCGAGAATGGACGAGCGGTTCCATATCCGCGTCAGAAAATCCTTCGTGGCTTGCTCGCGCAGCGCCTCCCGTGCCGAGATCAGCTCCTGCTGCAATTCCACAATCCGCGTGCCGGAACGCAACCGCACTTTCAATTCGTGCTGGTCGAAAGGCTTGGTCAGGTAATCGTCGGCGCCGGATTCCATGCCCTCGATCAGGTCTTCGCGCATGCTCTTGGAGGTCAGCAGCAGGATGTACGTGTAAGTGTCCTTCTCTTTGGCCTTGGCGCGCACGCGGCGGCACACCTCAGGCCCGGTAATTCCGGGCATCACCCAGTCCAGGATCGCGATTCGGGGCGCATCGCGGGATTGGAGAATCTGCCACGCCTCGTTGCCGTCGCAGGCGATCACGACTTCATAGCCCCACCGGCGCAGGGTCGCATCCAGCAGGTGGCGGGAAACGATGCTGTCGTCGGCGATCAAAATCCGCATGCTATTCCAGGCACTCGCCTTTCATTCCGATTATAAGACGCATCCCTGTTGCTTCTCTGTAGCATCGGCAGAAATGTAGTGCTCATTTACTTTTGCTCGTACTTTTGCTAAGTGCTACTTTCGCTAAGTCCTACTTTTGCTCTCGTTAGTCCGCCTCTTGGTAACCTAAGGGAAATGGCCATCCTGGTTTTGCGCCACGAACCGTTTGAGCACCTAGGGCACTTTGCGGACCGCCTGAATGAAGCGACGATTCCCTTTGTCTATAAAGATCTAGGCACTCCGCTTTCATTGGATGGCTGCACTGGCCTCATTATCATGGGCGGCCCGCAATCGGCCAACGATCCAGACCCTGGCCTCGCCGGCGAGATGCGGCTGATCGGCGAGGCGGTGGAAAAGGGCGTCCCGACGCTCGGAGTTTGCCTGGGGGCGCAGTTGATCGCCAAGACGCTCGGCGCGCGTGTATACCGGAACGCGGCGAAGGAAATCGGCTGGGCTCCAGTATATTTCACCGAGGACGCCAAACTCGATCCCTTGTTCGGCGGATTCGCCTCGCCGACGACGTTTTTCCATTGGCACGGAGAGACCTTCGATCTGCCCGAGGGAGCGCGCTGGCTGGCCTATTCCGATCTTTGCCGCCATCAGGCATTTCGCTATGGCACAAATATTTACGGCGTGCAATTTCATCCGGAAATTCAACCGGAGATGATTGTGGATTGGTCCGCCCAGCCGGCCAATTGCGGTGACGTGGAATCGCTCGGGGCACCCATCGATCCTCACGCGGTCGACTCCGCGCCGCTGGCTCGGACGGTGCTTGACGCATGGCTGTCGCTGGCCGGACTTGGTATCAAAAAATAAAATCCACATCCCCGGTGAAGCGTCGGCCGCGATGCCCGAAGAAGTAGCCGTAGGCCGGGTCTCCGATGTTATAGTGCACTGCCTCCGGATTCAAGTGATTGGTGAGACTAAATCCGCTAATTGACGGACGAATCGTATACTTCCTCGTTATCTGAAAATCCCGCGCGATTCGTGCGTCGAGTGAGAGAAACGATGGAAAGCGGTTGCTATTCGGGACGCCGTAGTATTGCTGCAAAGCCGTCAGATTGCTGTAGGGAAGCCCCGTCCGGTATTCAAACGTGGGCGAAAGCTGGAATTTCCTCGGCAGCTTGAGCACGCCCCACAGCAAAACACGATTGGGGACGTCCGTACTGAGCGTCCCGTATTGATTCGGGCGGATGACCGGGGCCGTGAGCGTGCCCAGGAATTGGCCGAAATCGTTGAGATCGCCGCTGGCGAAGCTGTGCGTATAGGAGAAAAAGAGCTGGCGGTCCGCGCGCAACTTTATTTGCGCGGTCAAGTCGAACTGGCGATAGCGCGACGCGCCGGAGCCTTCCAATAGATATGAGCCCGTGGTGGTGGCCGCCGTTGGAGGGACGACGTCCATCACCACCAGGCCGTTGGAATCGTTGTGCAGATAGGTAGCGCGCAGCTTTAAATACTTGGTAACGGCCTGATCGATCTGGATGTTCCAGATAGTGCTTTGCGGCGAGAAATTCCCGTCGATGGGCTCCTGCGAGACAAACGGCCGCTTGACCACGTTCTGCCCGAGCGTGTTGAGGTATAGCGTAGGGCTGGCAAGAATGCTGCCATCCGGCGCGTAATCGGTGATAAGGCGATCCGGATAGCGGTTGAATGCATAGATGTTGAGCGGCACACGGTCGTAGAACAAGCCGTAGCCGCCCCGGATGACCGTTTGCGTCGAGCCGGGCAGCATCCACGAAAAGCCCACGCGCGGCGCGACGCGAAACGCGCCGGAGATTTGCTGAGCTTCGGTGCGCAGCCCGGCATCGAGGGCCAGGCGCGGCGTAAGAATCCAGTGATCCTGCACGAAGAAGGATTTTTCGATGTCCGAGACGTCGAAGCTGTGGACGTGTGGGAACGTGATGGTCTCCAGAAGCGTGTTTGAAGTGTCCACGATGTCGATGGGCCGCTCGATGACATTGCCGCTGTGTTCGCTCGCGGCGACATAGCCGCCCGCTTTGATCTGGTGCGAGCCGAGCTTTTCGATGGGCGAGAACGCGTAGGTCGCCGCTCCGCTGATGCGCGAGGCGCTGCGGGTCTGATCGGCGAAGTAATCGCCGCTGTTGCCGGTAGGGCTCATCACGAAGTCGGCCGGGCCGCGCCCCCAGGCTGCGCCGTCGAACTCGGTGACAGAGAAGCGGCTTTCGAGCACGCCGCGCCAAACGTTCAAATGATCGATCAACGTACCGGTGTAGTTGTGCGTGCCGGTATCAGGTGTGGTGGCGAGCGGGTTGAAGTAATCCAGATTGGGCGCCGAGAGCTGCTGCGAGGCCAGGTGCACGGTGGCAGTCACGAGATTGCGCTCGGACTGCACCCAGTCGAGTTGCGAGAACGAGTTCCAGCCCTGCTGGATCTTCTGATTGAATGGAAACGGCAGCGTGTAGACCAGCGACTTACGCAGCTCGTATTCGAGGCCTTCGGCGAAAAAGAGCTTGTCTTTTAATAACGGCCCCTGGAAACTCAGGCGGGGCGTTTCGTCTTTGATGCCGCGCATGTGATAGCTGCGGATACGGAACCCCGGCAACGGATCGTTGAAATCCCATCTCCATTTGTCGCCGCCCCGGCGCGTCTCCACCGATACCAGTCCCGCCGTGAATCGCCCGTATTCGGCGAGATACGCGGTTTGGAAAACGTTCAAGACCTCGACACTATCGATGGGAATGGTAGTGCCGAACTGGCCGGTGGCGGGATCGGTGACGTCGGCCGAGTTGACGATCAGCGCGCTGCGGTTTTCCGGGCTGGAGGAGAGAATCAATCCGCCGCCGGGTTCGCGAAAGACGCCGGGAGTGAGGGGCAGGGCGTCGGAGACAGTGGCCGGGTTCGAGGGCAGCTCGCGAGCGTTCTGCGGCGGAAGCGTGTTGGGAACCGCGGCGTTAGTTTCGACTTCGGCGACCGTACCGTGAACTTCAATCGTGTCCCTTTGCGTCAGCATCGGAACGAGCATCAACCGCAGGCTGGTGAAGGGGCCGCTCGTGTTGACGTCCCGGTTTTCAACCGTGAAGCCGTTCATCCGGGCGCTCACCGTGTGGGTTCCCGCGCTGAGCCCGGAAAACAGGACGTGGCCGAACTCATCGGTTTCGCCCATGGCGATGGTCCGCTCGCCGTCGGAGATCTCCACGACTGCGCCAATCACGGGATTTCCACCGGCGTCGACCGTGGAGACGTCGAGCCGAACGGCGGGCGCTTGCGCGAACGTGTTCCCGCACCACAGTACAAGACCGCCGCAGAGCACGTAAAACAGCCGATACAGTTTCGCCGTAATAGCGTTCAGGATAGCGCGCACGGCCAGGGACACGGGTTTCCGACCGAGGCCACTCGATCGCAACGCCGAGGATCCGCCGCTCCGAGCCTCCGCTATCTTACCTGCGCAGTTTGCGCCGTTTTCCCGGCCATGATCAAAAGCTCGGCCTTGGTGACGGTGCGGCCGTCGGCGGGAGCGTGAATTGGAATGATCTGCTGCGGATCGATCTTCAGGCTGTCGAGCAGCTCCAGGAAGTGCGGATGATAGGGATGCACCGGATTCGGCGTGGCCGTGGGCCGCTGCGGCGGCACGTTGAATTCATCGGCCTCTACCAGAATCTTCTCTTGCGGAAGCCAGGCCATGATCATGCCTTCGTTATGCATGCTGCCGGTGACGTGGTGCAGCTCGATGGTGTGCCCTCCGCCGGTCATCACCTTGGTTTCGGTGAAGGTGTCGAACTTCGGTTTCTTGCCGGACATGGCCATGCGGTCGGGATTAAGCGTGTGTGGGTCCTTCCAGACGCGCTCGAAGTACGGCTTGTTGATGGCGTGGGTGACGACGATCGCGCCTTCGGCGACAAAGGGCCGCAGGCCGCTGGAATGATCGATGTGGTTGTGCGTGTTGATGACGTACTTAATGGGCTTGCCGGGGATCGCGGCTTTGGCCTGCTCGATGACGGCGAGGCCCCGCGCTTCGCTCTGCGGCCCTTCGATCACGACGATGTAATCTTTGAAATCCACTGCCAGGCACTGATAAGCGCCGGTGATCAGGAACACGCCCTCGGCGAGCTTTTTGGCCTGCGCCAGCGGAACGGCCGGAGGCGCGGCGGGCGCCTGGATATCGACCGGCCCGTTGACTTTCACGTCGGCGACGTTCAGGTCGAGGATCGGATAGCCTCCTTCGTTTTGCACGATGTGCATTGGGAATTGGACGCCGTTGACGCTTTTGTAATCGGCAAAGTCGGCTTCCCAGGGCAGATCGCCGAGGAGTGGATTGTCGATCCGGGTGCTGACTTTTTCCACCAGGTTCTGCGCGTTGATATAGCCCATCACCGGAGCCTTGTTGGGCGCGATGAAGGTCACGACCTGATATTTTTTCCCGCCCACGGATTGCGATTTCACCGTCGCGTTGCTTTTCGCCGCGGCATTCAGGAAGCCTTGCGGCATCAGGACGATTTCCAACTGCTGCGCCCAGGGCGTTTTCGGGCCGACGACGATGACCTGATCTTCCGGACGCTCGCCAAAGATGGGTTGTAGGCCGCCGCCGCGCGGAGGGTCGTTGTACTGGGTGCGCACGCGATGCATTTTCGAAGCAGGCTGATCGAAGTTGATGGAGCGCGTATAACTTTTATCGTTGAACCGCGGCCAGGGCGAGCTGGGATTGAAGGCCTGACCGAGCACGAAATCGGACCCGGAGCCGGAATACTCGACCGTCTTCAGTGTGCCCATTGCTTTTTGGGCGTTCTCGATCACGGTTTTGGCATCCTGCGCCGCGGCCGTTTGGATCGCCAGCAGGCCGGCGGCCGCCGCCAGTATCGTTGCGTTCTGCAAATTCATATCGACCTCGCTTTCACCGATCCAGTGTACCCCTGCGGCAATCGAAACGCATGGACGACTTACCATAGGTAACAGTGCCTCGCCTGTTTCTGATCGATACATTCGGATTCATTTTTCGCGCCTACCATGCCCGTGCGCGGTCGGGTGCCCCACCCATGCGCACGTCGACCGGCATTCCAACCGAAGCCGTCTACATTTTTCACAACATGCTCAAGCGGCTGCGTGACGCTTACAAGCCGGAATATCTCGCGGCGGTGTTCGAGAGCCTGGGCCCGACGTTCCGCGACGAGGCATTCGCTGGCTACAAAGCGAATCGCGCCGAAACACCTCCCGATTTGCTGGATCAACTTCCTTGGATTCGTAAAACGCTGGAAGCCATGCGCGTGCCCGTGCTGGAGTACACGGGTTTCGAGGCCGACGACGTGATCGGCACTCTCGCGCGGCGCGCCCGCGACGAGGGCATCGACGTGGTCATCGTTTCAAGCGACAAAGACATGCTGCAACTGGTGAACGATCGCGTGACCATGTTGAACCCCATGAAGGAAGACTTGGTTTACGACGCGGCCGAAACCGAGAAATTTATGGGCGTGCGGCCGGGCCAGGTGGCCGATTTGCTGGCGCTGAAAGGCGATTCGATCGATAACATTCCTGGAGCGCCAGGCATCGGAGAAAAGGGCGCGCGCGACCTGATCGTGCGCTTCGGTTCGGTGGAGGGCGCGCTTGCGCACGCCGCCGAGGTCGAGCGCAAGATGTATCGCGAGAGCTTGCAGAACAATCGCGACCTGATTCTGCTGAGCAAGAAACTCGCGACGATTCACACAGATGTGCCCGTGCCGTTCGATGCCGAGGCGCTGGCGGCGAAGGGTCCCGATCCGGTTGCTCTGCGCGAGCTGTATCGCACGCTGGAGTTTCATCGGCTGCTGCGCGAAATGGCTCCGGAGCCAGTGCCTGCGGCTGAGCGGGACTATCAAACGCTCGCGTCGGAAGAGGAGTTGGCTGCGTGGCTTCCCGCGGCAGGGCCGGTCGCGGTGGCTGCGGGAGACGTGTTGTCAGAAAGCATGATCGCCTTTGCGGCGAAGCCTGGCGAGGCGCGGACGATCGTGTCGGCGGCGTGGCCCGCGGCGGCATTCAAAAGCGGAATGGAAGTGGTGGCGCACGATGGCAAAGCGCTGCTGCATCGTTTTGGCGATGCCGTGCATTTGCGCCACGACGTGATGCTGTACGGATTTCTGTTAAACGCCGATCCGGGCGGCTGCGGCTTGGCCCAGCTCGCGGAGAAATATCTCGGAGGCGCAGGCCAGGCCGGGCAAGACGCCGGGCTGGCGGCGCGCGCCGATACGATTTTGCAGCTTCACCTGAAGTTGCGGCCCCAGGTGGAAGCGGCGAAGCTCGTCGAGCTGTATGAATCGATCGATCTGCCGCTGGTGAGCGTTCTGGCGCGGATGGAAAAACTCGGCGTGCGCGTGGACCCGGCCCAATTGCGGACGTTGAGCGCGCGCATGGACGCTGAGATCGCGCGGCTGTCGGCAGAAATTTATGAGATCAGCGGACGGACGTTCAATATCAATTCGCCGCAGCAACTCGCGAAGGTTTTGTTTGAGGACATGCAACTGCCGGCGCCACGTGGGCCGAGAGGCAAGGGAGTTTCGACCGCCGCGGACGTGCTGGAAGAGCTCGCGGTGGAGTATCCGATTGCGCAGAAAGTGCTGGAGTATCGCCAAATGGCGAAGCTCAAGGGCACCTATGCGGACGCGCTACCCGCGCTGATCGGACCCTCCACCGGCCGCGTGCATACGACCTTCAATCAAGCCGGCGCGGCGACGGGACGGCTATCGTCCTCGAATCCGAATCTGCAGAATATTCCAATCCGCACGGAGTTGGGACGCGAGATCCGCGCGGCGTTCGTCCCACGCGAGGGATGGAGGCTGATCGTCGCGGACTATTCGCAGATCGAACTGCGATTGCTAGCCCACATGTCGCGTGACCCGGTGCTGGTGGAGGCGTTCCGCAACGGTGAAGACATCCACACGCGCACGGCGGCTGAAGTGTTCGGCGTGCCGCCGCTCATGGTTACGCCCGAGCAACGCCGCAGCGCCAAGGCCGTGAATTTCGGCATCGTCTACGGACAGACGCCGTTCGGGCTGGCCCAGCAGATCGGCGTGGATCGTAAGGAGGCGGAACAATACATTCGCGCCTATTTTTCGCGCTATGCGGGCGTGCGGCGTTTTCTCGACGACACCATCGCGGAAGTGCGGCGCGCGGGCGTCGCCAAAACCATGCACGGGCGGCAGAGGCCGATTCCCGATATGGACAGCCGCAACCCGAACGCGCGCGGATTTGCGGAGCGCACCGCGGTCAATACGCCGCTTCAGGGAACGGCGGCCGATTTGATCAAGCTTGCCATGATCCGGATCGACCGGAAACTTGCGAGCGTCGAAGCGAAGATGCTGCTGCAAGTGCACGACGAGCTGGTATTCGAAGCGCCGCCTCAGGAGGTCGAGGACGTGCGTGCCATGATCAAAGCCGAGATGGAAGGCGTCGCACGACTGGAAGTCCCGCTGGTGGTGGACGTGGGCGTCGGCGAAAACTGGCGCGATGCGAAATGATGCATGGCTTTGTCTCCATCGCGCTTGCACATGCATTCCGAAGTGTTTTCGCTTTGTTGCGCGAAGTGACTCACGACATGGACGAAAATATTTTTGCACTTGCGTGACGCGCAACGTGCCAAAAGCGCTGCACGCGTGGCTCTATCCTCCGGCGATTCAGCAGGTTGCCAATAGAGGCGTTTTAAGGCCTCTCAAAACGTTTTTTAGGGGTGCGGGTGCGGGAAATCGCGAAGACACCGCCACGGGCTTCTAATGCGCGGGAAATGCCATTTCGCAAATTTTTCGCTTCCACCGATTGGCGCCGTGTGCCGGCTTACGCCTGCTACAGTGGTGACAAATGCGATTCGCGATGCTGTGTG
>Ga0187771_10002937_pt1 | contig 11843 bp, 10 predicted proteins | sample 0116_SJ02_MP15_1_FD_133139 | JGI IMG/M metagenome (GOLD analysis project Ga0187771, IMG submission 133139) | Tropical peat soil microbial communities from peatlands in Department of Meta, Colombia - 0116_SJ02_MP15_10_MG | ecosystem: Environmental > Terrestrial > Soil > Wetlands > Peat | place... | reverse complement strand
TAGAATCCCGGGGCCACTATCAAGTTCGATCCGGGACTCGATGCGTTGATCGCGGCCTGAACGCTACCGTAGTTCTGACTGTAGTAGACGGAGCCGCTTGAGACCACTGTCAGAGTGGTGCTGCCGCTGCTCGGCTGGTAGTTTGAATCTCCGCTGTAGTATGCGGCGATGGTCTCCGAGCCCGGGCGGCTGTCATTATACACCGTGTAGCAGCTTCCTGAGGACAGGGTGCAGACGGGCGTGCCAAAGCTGCCCGTGCTGCTGCTTGTGCTCCACGTGACCGTTCCAGTCGCGCGTGTGCCCGCATTAGCCCCAGACACGGTGGCCGTGCAGGTGACAGCTGAGCCTACGGTCATTAGGCTTATTGAAAGGTTTATGTGCGTTGACGTTTGCGCTGGGCCGGTCCAGGGTTGCATAAGCGGATAATGGTCCGTGTTGAAGCCGCCTATGATATAGGGCGTGTCTCCTATTCCGTCGCTGCCCGTCACATTCTGGTAGGGACCGCTGTGTGAATCTGTCCCAGTGTAGTCGCTCCAGTAGTTCCCGCCAGAAGGATAACCTTCATCCCAAGAATTCGATCCTGTGCTGTTGTTCACTTGGGCTTCCTTAGTGTTGTTCGCGAAATTGTTATGGCACATGATGTTGTTTCCAGAAAAGTAAATCGCGATTCCACATTGACTGTTTGCTGTTGCGTTGTTCTCGCTGATTACATTGTTGTTTGAAAATTGAGTGAGATAGATGCCATTGCCGTCGTTCGTTACTGCGTTTCCATGGATACTATTATAGTTCGAAGAAGATTGGAGTTCGATGCCGCAGTTTGTGTTTGCTGTTATGTTGTTTCCGACTATGTTGTTGCCCGAAGAAGAACTGAGCCAGATGCCATATTGTTGGTTTGCTATATTGTTTCCGACCACGCTGCCACCTGAAGAATACAGGAACAAGATGCCATCGACCTTGTTTGTTGCTATGTTATTTCCGCTTATGGTGTTGTTGTCGGAAAAGGAATTGAAATAGATCCCATCTTCGTTGTTTGCCGTTATGCAGTTTGCGCTCACTGTGTTGTTTGAAGAAGAGTAGAAATAGATGCCATCATAACCGCTTTCTGTTGCATTGTCTCCAGTAATAGTGTTGTATGAAGAGCCATCGAGAACGATGCCATTAGAGAAGTTGCTGAGGTTGATCCTTTTGATTATCACATTGCTTATGCCCGTTAAGTTTAGGCCGCATCCACTCTGGTTTCCCTGAACCGTGTACCCATTTCCGTCTACGGTGATGTTGCTTCTCTGCACGACGATTCCATAGTAGTTTGGGTAGCTGACGTTTCCCGTGAAGACGTACGTTATGTCGTCAGAAGTATGGATGGGCGCTGAAGATGGACTGATGGAGCCATCAGCGTTGATGTAAACTGTCGGTATATCTGCTTCGGCTAACTGCACGTAGATTGCTGAAAAAGTCACGCTGATGAAAAGGAGCACGATCATCATTACGGAAAAAGTCTTGTTAGGCAAACCGTCCTTTCTCCATGAAGTTGCAGCTAGCATATTTTATGGCATGCCTGAAAGATAAAATTTGTGGGCGAATCTTCTATGTCACTGTTCCCATTTTGTTTTTCTTCCCTACTTTGCCCCCTGTTTGTGTTCGCGCTTGTTTGTCTGTTTTTGTTTGTGTGTGCTCATTTGTCTTTGTTCGTGTCAAGGTGTAGAAAGTAGGAGAATAAGAGTAAGAGAATAGAAGAAAAAGGGGTAAACTTTATCCCCAAAAACCCCGGTCAACTCTTGCACTCTTCACTCACCATCACTTAGCGAGCACGCTCACATAGCACGATTTATTTGGTGCAAGGAATAAAGGTTCTTTTGGTGTTTCTTAGTTGTAGCTGGTGAATAATTGAGCTTAGGACCAGATAGCGTGTCAATCGTCGCGGCACTAACGTTGCTCGGTTCGTTCGGGTTAGGCATTCTCTTTCTGTTTTGGATCGCGCTTGGCGCTGTAGGCGGGCAGGGGGTTCGGTGCGGGAGCGTCTTGGTGGTCTGAGAATCCGTTCATCGTAGTCACTCTGTTCTTGGCTTTCTTCGCGTTTTTCCTTTCCATCATCGTGTTCATTCGAGTCAGGTCAAGACTCCTATGGTGCGCATCGGTACTGTTTTGGATTACTATCGCTGTTTTCTTCATTCTGTGGTATTCCCTGCTCTTGTCCGGGGTTGCCCTAACGATTAACGGAAACTCCAATCTGAACCTAACAATAGCCTTGCAATACGCGGGATTACTTGGAAGAGGGTTGTTCATAAGTCCGTTCATTTGTTCCCTAGGTCGTCTAGCCTATTTCCAAACTCTGAGAGTCAAGGAATATTTCCACATTCTGAGAGTGCGACGAAAAACGATCAGAGGAAAAAAGGGGTAAACTCTACCCACACACACCAGTTCTTGACGATCCGCAATGGACTGACCCATAGAGTTGATGAACATTGAAACAAGCATATAAAGATCCGATATCAGAAACATGGTCAAAAAGAATATGAAATGGTGATTCGAAGAATATGGAAAGTATGAATAAAGCAGAAATAGGAATAATTGGCGGAAGCGGATTTTATGGCTTGTTAGATAAACCAGAGAATTATTTTTTTGAGACACAATATGGTTACCCATCGGGTGAAATGGAAGTGGGAGAGTTCGCCGGTAGAAGAGTTGTGTTTTTACCAAGACATGGTAAGCTTCATCAGTTAAGTCCATCTGATGTCAATTACAGAGCAAACGTATCAGCATTGAAAAAACTAGGTGTTATAAGAATTCTTTCGTTGTCAACTGTCGGATCGCTAAAAGAACACATTAAGCCTTCAGACATTGTTTTTGTAGATCAATTTGTGGATAGGACTACGCAAAGGAAACAGACTTTCTATTCAAAAGATTCGTATACTGATAAAGTTTGTCACATCTCAATGGCAGAGCCTACATGTGAAGAATTGAGAGATTTACTTATAAAATCTAGTAGTAACTGTACGAATGTCCACAATAAGGGAATATATGTTTGTATTGAAGGCCCAAGATTTTCAACAAAAGCAGAGTCAAATTTATTCAGGTTTTGGGGAATGGATGTTGTGGGTATGACTCTCGTCCCAGAGTGTATTCTTGCACGAGAGTTAGAAATCTGTTACGCTCCTATATGCACTGTAACTGATTATGATTGTTGGAAGGATAAACCAGTGAATGCTGATGAGGTTAAAACAGTTATGAAAAAGAATGTGGAGACAGTTAAGAAATTACTTTTAAAGATTATTCCAATGATTCCAGAGAAAAGAACTTGTAAGTGTAAAGATGCCTTAGAGGGTGCACTGATATGAGCGTGTCTGAAGTTTTAAAACCACATATAAGACGAATACCAGATTTCAAAGGAGTAGTTTTTTGGGATATAACTACTCTGTTAAGTAGAGGAAATCTGTTTAGTTATTGTGTTGGTAGCATATCAGAGCATTTCAGGTTGAAGGAAGTCGATGTTGTTGTATCTCCAGAAGCTAGAGGATTCATATTAGGTGGAGCAATTGCCTATAATTTGGGTGTTGGTTTTGTTCCTATTAGAAAGGTAGGGAAATTGCCGTCAAAAACAGTTTCCTTAACTTATAATAAAGAATATGAAAAAGATGTGATTGAGATGCATCAAGATTCAATTACAGAAGGTGACAGGGTATTATTTATTGATGATCTACTTGCCACTGGTGGTTCAGCTTTGGCTAGTATAAAGTTAGTTCAATCAGTTGGAGGAAAGATTGTTGGTTTAGGTTTTCTCATAGAGCTAGAATATTTAAGTAGCAAATTCAAGGAAGAGATTCAGAATAAGTATGATGTGTATTCGCTCATCAAGTATAGTAGTGTGAATGACGTATGAGTGCAAAAGAAGAATTGAAAAGAAACTTTCCAAATATTACTAGAGAACAATTGCAAGATGCATCAGCGCGTGCAAGAGGGCAGTATTGGAGGAAGAGTTGCTCGCTTCTGAAGATGGGTTTGGGCAGGATTATCGCGACTATATGAAGAAAACAGGAAGATTTCTGCCAAGATTATAACGTGTGCCAACTAAAATCTCCAAACCAGCTTCATTTGATTTTTCATCAATATTCTTGCTTTTCCCAAAGTATCGCAAGAAAGGCTTTCTTTTTCTGCAAGCCAAGGTATTCCACAAAAGGTTCTTCGTCACCTGCAATCCATGAAACTGTGCAGTTAGGAACCACTTTCACGAATATCGCGAGTTCTGGACAGCTCCTGCAAGCTCCTTAGCTTCGTTCTGCAATTCCTGTTTTTCTTCATTCTTGGGAGGCTAATTATCTTGATTCATAGTTCCAACTTCGCTTCTCCATTATTTCAAGTTGATTTTGGCGACCTTAATTCTAAGATTATCCACATCGCGCGTTGGTTCTGTGTGTAATGTCTACCTCCGTCTCTCTGTGTGTCTCTGAGAGAGAAAGAAAGAAGCGTGTAGATGTACAGCAGTCTGTGCATGCAATTTCATGTTATGATAGCTAACTAAAACGCGCCTATTCACGGCACTGAGGAGCCATTTTTCTATCTTGAAGCCCTGAGATAGAAATGAGCCGTTGATGCAATGAGAAGATCAATCAGGGCGAAAATGAGCCAAATCTGTGCACTTTGAGTGTCTCCGATACTAGAGTGGACATATAGTGGAAAAAAAGCAGAGATGGAAAGGCATAGAAAGATGATCCGTGCTCGTTGGGCATATGTCCTTCCGTCCATAACCAGCGCCTGTCCATTTTCGCTTTTCCACCTGGGAAGAATTCAGAGGGTCAGATAAATCGGTTTGGGATAGAACTTTACCCCCCAAATCCGAAAAAATCATGGCGAAAAGGTTAACCGCTCAAGAATTAAAATCACGATAATAAACGAAGGGAAAATCCATGGAGCTTGATACCTGCATCAGAGGCAGAAGAAGTGTCAGATCTTATACAAGCGAGCCTGTCTCGAAAGAGCAAATTGAAGCGATTCTAGAAGCTGGAACTTGGGCCCCCAACGGAATTGGAAATGAGCCTTGGAGATTCGTCGTCATCCAAGATAAAGGCTTGATCAAGTATATCTCGGATGAAACAAAGAGTTTATTGATACAGACAAAACATCCTTTTGCAGAGCAATACGCGAGAACGGCCGCAGATACAGTTTGTTATAATGCGCCCGTGCTCATACTGATATGCGTCGAGAAAAGCTTAGAGTTCTTTGATCAACTTACAGAAATGTATTTCACCGACTGTGTCCTCGCCGCACAAAACATGTTCCTAAAAGCATACGAACTCAGCCTCGGAACGTGCTTCATGGGACTAGTTCCGCTCTTGAAAGAAAGACCAGAGGTACTCAAAAAGATCGGAATACCAGAAAATTATGAAATGATGGTGCCTTTGATACTAGGACATCCAAAAACACAAAAAGGTGCCGCAAGAAGAAAGAAACCCAATATTCTGAAATGGATTCGCTAGGTTTTTGGGGCTAGCGCGCGCCCCAAACTACCTGAGACAAGATATTTGGTTTTGCGGAAGTTATAGCCAGACCCAGAGCAACTCTAACTTCTATTTCTATACTCACTCAATCTATTGATGAGATATTCAAAGTTTGAGAAGAAGAACGGCTCGTTGAGTCCCTTCCTCATGGCGTAGATTAATGGTTGCATCCTTTCCCATAATGAATGGATAGTTGGACCGAATAGTTTGTCAGCCATTTTGATGTCTATTAGTTTCTGTTCGAGAAGGACGCCTATCCCTTCAAAAAGCACAGCGACTTCAACGGCTTCGGTAAACCCATATCTATCCCTATAATCTTCTATGCTTTCGAATTTTGAAGCACCGACCTTGTTTACGGCTTCAACCATCTCCTTGCTACCGAATTTGTCGTAGATTTTCATGATGATTTCCGTTTTTCTTGTATCAGTTAGGTGACGAAGTTCAAGAAGGGCAAAGACGACACCGATTACGACACTCACAGCAGTAACAATCGTGGCAATTGTGGATATATCAACCATCTCAAACGCCTTTATTGACAAAGGATATTTCTGTCAAAAACTGTGTTGACCTGCATAATCTGCCTTTTGGTTTTGCGGAACACGCATTCTAACTTAAATAACTGAAATTCCAAATTGCCTAGACGGGCATAAATCATGGGACCCACACAGCATAGACAAGCAAGAGTGATTTTCTTAGCTGCTGGAATCATTTTGGTCTTTATGGCAATCTTGTCGAGTGCATATTCTTATTCTTACTTTGAGAACCACCTTCAGTTAGGTCAAGAGGGACCTCTTATAATCTTCGAAGTAACAATGATTTGCACAGTTCTCGGTCTTCTGGGCGGCTTGGCTATCGATATGTATGTTGCAGCATGGCGAACCAACAAAAGGCAACCACCACACCCGTCCTAGTTCTAGTTTCTGTTTTTTGTCTGTGCGTTGGCGTTTTTTTCTATTCTGTGCTCTTGACATATTTGGTGATTCAGTCTTTGAGGTTTTGCGGAAAAGTTATAGCCGAACCGAACTAAACCACCTTGTTTGGCAATTGATAGGTGTCTTGGGAATGCGAAAGTCTTATGAAAAAATAAGTCCCACCGCTAAACTAGTAGCTTACCTACGAACTTTTACAGATATTCCATACGCCAAAGAAATAGCGTCGGAGAGTGGAGCAAAGAAAGCCTTCCAAGAATTAGCTGGGGAAAGCAAAGAATCAATGGTTCGATTCGCTCCTTTTTGGGAAGCACGATACAAGGTTACTGACCGAATTCTAGCAGAATACGACATGACTCAAGTTCTGGAAATTGCCGCTGGGCTGTCTCCTCGTGGGTTGTCAATGACGAGAAATCCAGATGTCGTTTATGTAGTTACTGATTTACCAGAGATGCTTGAGGTGGAAGAGACGATTGCGGAGACAATAATCGCCAAGTCAAATGGTCACCGTTCAAATCTTCATTTCCAAGCCGCAAATGCTCTCGATATGGAAAGTTTATCAAAAGCGGCTACGGCTTTCAAATCTGATAGACCCTTAGCGATTATTGCTGAGGGACTACTCCCATATTTCAACCGCAGAGAACAAGGAGTCTTGGCTGGCAACATACATGAGGTTCTCGGAAAATATGATGGACTATGGATTGTGACAGAAGCCCACACTAAGCAATATTGGCAAGAAATCTCTCAATTAGACGACAAGCTAATGCAGAAACGATTATCAGCTATTTCTAGTAGCACAGGGAGCAATGTTCAGAACAACGTTTTTGCTGACAAGAACGATATGGAACGATTTTTTGGCAAAGCTGGATTCAAGATGGAAGAATACTCACATACAAGGGTTCTTGAAGATTTGTCTTCAGTAAAACTGTTGAATCTCAATCAGAAAGAGAGAAAGAAGATAAGACAGGGGCTTGAAATATTCAAAACTTTAATTCTAACTCCTCGTAATATTTAGACCCGTTTTTCTGTTCTACGCTCTCGACATATTGTTTATTGGTCTCAAAAACGATATTATCTATGGTATATCAACGCTTATGACGGTTTGCTCCCGCAACCAGAACAAGATGGTCCGAAATCCTTCGTTCCCTGACAATCTAAACCTCAAGCTGAGTCAAAAAGAATATGTCGAAAGCGTTTCCACGTAAATTGAGTTTGTCTTGTCTAATCTCTCTTCTCAAACGCTATGGAGAGGGGGCATATTTCTCTTTGAATGGTATTAGTTTCTCTACGGGAAACGGTTTGCCATGACTTGGATAGATTGTCTTGGCCCCATTATCAATAATCTTTTGCCAGCTTTCAAATACCTGTTTTAGATTACTCACTTCGATCGGTCGATAATGAAGAAAACCTAAGTTGCTCATACATGCATCGCTTACAAAAGCATCGCCATTAGTCAAGATGACTGATATACAATCATCAGTGTGACCTGCCGTACAGATTATTTTTCCATCAACACCTATTTCTCTCAACACTTCATCGTTATCCTCTGTAATGACAATGTCCTTTTCTGTCAAGATAACTGGAGTATATTCAAAGGTTCTCCGTTTCGCCCAGTTGTATAGTGACATCATAAAATGAGCTTGCCTGTTAAGAAACTGCCCAACGTTGATTATCGTGCCTTGCTTTAACGATTCAACTGCATTCTTGTGAGCAATAATCCTACACCCAGTTTTTTCTCTGATTTCCGCCGCAAACCCTGCGTGGTCATCGTGTGAATGAGATATCAAAAGATAACCAATCTCAGATAGGTTCACGTTGACTCCTTCCAGACTTTTCTGAAAAGCCTCAAAATACTCTGGAAGAGAGGTATCAATTAATAGATATCCACTTTCAGCCTTCAGAAAGTAGCAGTTTGTTGGACCTAGCTTTAGAGTTTTTGCCATGTTTCTGGTCACCTCACCTGACAGAAAATCCATTCTTCTCGGTTCAGTTATAGCTTTTTCGCAGAACCAAAATATGAAGATCTTGAGATGACGAGAAGCTGGAAGATGAGGTTGAAGCCTTGTCTGTTCTTCCCGTCACCTCATGACTTGGCAGAGACATAAGAAATACGTCAGAGGCGTAGTGGACATGGATTAAGAAGGGAGATCATTCTATTCCTTTTTCGTAAGTAAGGTCCTTCTTAACGACGTTGAAGCCAACCTTCTCATATAGCTTCATGGTTTTCGTCACGTTCAAGTCATCCACTCCCAACATCGCAAAGGTCATGCCCTTAGCTTTCAACAGGTTCATGCCATGCAACATCAGCCTAGTTCCAATTCCAGTTCTTCTGTAAGGCTCAAGCACACCGATGTCCAAGACCCAGCCAATCTTAGCGTTTTTTTCTTCGTTATATGATTCGTCTATGCCCGTTCCGATGAAGCCAACCTGCTTCCCGTTCAAGACAGCGAAGAACCAATCTTGTATTCTGAATGTTGGGTCTTCTCGCACACGGTAGACTGTCGCCTTAAGAGGCTCATGTCTCCAGTTGAAACCCTCCTTGAAGCATTCGTTTTCGAGCCGATTAAGCGCCTCCAAATCTTCATCTGCATCTTTTCGGAGGAGTTTCAAAACGACTTCCATGTTTTCCCCTATGTCAGATTGAAGCCCAACAAGGTCTCTAGTCATCAAGCTGAACCTACGGACAAGCTTGAATCCCAAGCCTTCCCACAGACGAACTAGGTCCTCTTGGTCACTATCAACCAAACTTTGAACAACCTTCATCCCACGATTCTTCAGTTCCTCCAAGGCTGTTTCAGCAAGTTTTTCTTCTATCCCCTCACCTCGAAACTCGGGAACAACTGCAAGACCCCTAACGAAACCCTTCTTCTCCTCCAAGAGTCTGTCGATGTGAGCATGAACAATCCCAACAGGCTGGCTATCCAGCTCAGCGATGAATCTTCCCTCAGAATCAAAATCAGGCGACTTCTCAATAATCCTCATTTCTTCAATCGACAACGATGCGGTGTCCACACGCACAGCGAAAACCGCATTCCGCACCTTGAGCCAGTCTGCCTCGTCCATCCCGAGAACGAAGCGTCTAACCTTCAGCAACCTGTCACCTCTGAAGCCAAAACACACATCTGTTCTCTGTTTGCCTATAGCCTTTCCACAAAACCAAATATCTGTTTCTCAGGCAGTCTCCTTCAGGATTTTTGGCTCTTTCCATTCTTCTCTGAGGATGCTGAGAATATAGAAATCTGCCCAGACTCCCATCACAAAGACAGACTTTCGAAGTATCCCTTCTTTCTTAAAACCAGTCTTATCTAGGACCTTCTGTGACGCAAAGTTCTCTACGTGGGTTACTGCCTGAATCCTAACAATGTCCTTATACAGAAACAGGTAATCCACCATCAGTTGAACAGCTTCGGTACAGTATCCTTTGCCTCTTTCAGTGGGAATCAGAACATAGCCTATTTCCAACATGTTTCCCCAGAGAAGGTGTTCTATGAAACCCACTTTGGTTCCATCCTTCTTCTCTATGAAGAACCATTTTCCGCCCTCAGCAAGCCTTTTCTCATACCATTTCTCAATGCTTCCTTTTGATAGCTGTCCCAAACCTTTGTATTCTCCCCAGAATTCTGGTTTGCTAAACCATTCAACTAATATTAGAAAATCTTCCTTCTCCATAACTCTCAGATTCACATTTTTGCCTTCAAGCAACTCAACTCACCGATCCACAGTTGTTTTCGGTTCGGCTATAGCCTTTCCGCAAAACTAGTTTTTCTATTTTGTCTGTTTCTGTTTGTTTTCCTCTGTCTGTCTTCCGGAGTGAGAGTATAAATGAGAGAGAGTGGCAGGGAAGTTGTTTCTCGGTTTGGGTTTTGTGCGCGCCTCTCAATATGTATAGATGAAGTATAGTGTTCCTGAGAATTCCCTTGTCGGATCGGAGTTGCTGAGTGTAATCGTGGCATTTGGGCAAGGTAGGATTGCACAATCAATGAGCCCATTTGTCGTGTTATCATAGTTCACGACGCCATTCTTGTAAGACCAAACCAATCTGAGGTGTATGTTGTAGGTTGAGCCTTGGTTCGCGCCTGCTTGTAGAAACACATATCCAGCATAACTTGCCGAGTAATTCCAAGATATGCTCGTCATTGGAGCAAGACTTATGTTTTCATTCCATTTCCAAAGGTCTGGGGTCCTGGACAAATTGACAATGCCGTTGAGTTCACCTATCTGTCGCTCGAGTAAGATGTTTTCACTTTTTAACTCTGATATCTGGTTGTTTCCATTTTCAATCATTTCAACTGAGTAGATCATAATCCCAAATAACATGATGCATAATATCCCTAGGGTAATGCCAACATTTCTACTGACCATCTTCCTTGGTTTAGTTCCGCTCGGTATTGATTCACTCATGTTTTAACCCTGAATTTGTCTTGGCTATAAGTTGACTTAAGAGTTCTGTCTGTCTCTGTCTGTCGTCCACCTGTGCACGTGTGCGCTCGCAGTATGGGCACCCTCACCTGACCGCGGGCGCTGTATTCTAGTGGTAGTATGTTATCGTCACTGTAAGGGTTGCCTCGCCGACGGAGCCAAAAAAGATTTGTGTAAAAGAGGCAGGTGAGACTTGAAAAACTACAGTTCCACCCAAACCGACATTAAATCGGTCAAAAGTCGGGAAATCAAAGTGGGTGCCGTTGATGTTGGTCAAAACAGGAGTCCCAAGCCCAACGAATGTTGAGTTATTATTCGATAAGACCCGAACCGAGACATATCCCGCAGAAGGTATGAATATAGCTTGTATAATCCCCTCGACCGTTAGGTTCTTGCCGAGCTGTGCGGCGTACACATTTTGGTTTACGTTCAGGATTTCGTTGTTGACCCATGTCGTAGAGTTTTCTGCGTTCCAGATATGGAAGTTGTTCATTTGATTTCGGAGATTTGTGACATTAGAGTTCAACAAGTCAACTTGATCTTGTAAGCCCAAATTACTAGCTTGCGTCTCCCTAAGCAACGTCTCGTTTCCATCCAGCCATGCTTGCAGTTGCTTGTCTTGATCTTGAAGGTTCGTAACGCTGGTGTTCAACTGACTAATCTTGTTGTTTGCAGAACCCAGTTCACTTTCCTTGTCGTATAATACCATAGCGTAGTATGCCAAAGTTCCACCTAGACCAGCAATCAATAAGATGAACACCATTCCTAATGCTACTGCGACACTTCTTGTAACGACTTTTCTCGGCTGCGTTCTTGAGAGTTGCTGAGATACGATTGTTTGGGTATCTTCTACTCTTGTCATTGTCGCCATTGCAGCTTCCCCAAAGCTGGAGAGCTTGTACTTGCCGTCGTCTGTCTTGCTGATCAGTTCACCTAGATTCTCAAGATGGTAAGTTAGAAATGAATTGGACACCCCCAGAACCTCAACCATCTCCATGAAACT
>Ga0187771_10002936_pt1 | contig 11846 bp, 11 predicted proteins | sample 0116_SJ02_MP15_1_FD_133139 | JGI IMG/M metagenome (GOLD analysis project Ga0187771, IMG submission 133139) | Tropical peat soil microbial communities from peatlands in Department of Meta, Colombia - 0116_SJ02_MP15_10_MG | ecosystem: Environmental > Terrestrial > Soil > Wetlands > Peat | place... | reverse complement strand
TGCAGCGCGAGGCCTTCCTGGCCCCACGGCTTGGTTGACGGCCGCGGCAGACCGTTTCCGTTCGCCTTCTTTGCCGGCTTCTTCGCGGCGAGCTTGACGACCTTGCGCGCCGGCTTCTTGGCCGCGGCGCGGCTCTTCGGTTTTTGACGTTTCGTCTTGGCCATTTGGTTTCCTCCACTAGCTCAAATCGGATGGGAAAACGGGCGGCGGCAGAGGCCGCCCGCACAGATGTCATTTCTTCTTCAGCGCACTCTGCGGATTGAGATTGCCGATGCGGCCCGACTCGCTGCCGGCGGCCGGATCGATCACCGCGTTGATGAGCGTCGGCTTGCCGGAATCCATCGCTTCGTTGACGGCGCGTCGGAGCTCGTCGGGCGTGGTCGCGTTAACGCCGACGCCGCCGAAGGCCTCCATCATCTTGTCGTAACGCGCGCCCTTGACGAAGACGGTCGTCGCCGGATCGGAGCCGCCGCCTTTGTTGACGTCGGTGCCGCGGTAGATGCCGTCGTTGTTGAAGATGACGACGCAAACCGGCAGCTTGTAGCGGCAGATCGTCTCCACCTCCATGCCGGAGAAGCCGAAGGCGCTATCGCCCTCGACCGCCAGCACCGGCTTGCCGGTTTCGACGGCGGCGCCGATGGCGTAGCCCATGCCGATGCCCATGACGCCCCAGGTACCGACGTCAATGCGCTTGCGCGGCTTGTACAGATCGACGGCGCCGCGCGTGAGATCGAGCGCGTTGGCGCCTTCGTTGACCAGAATGGCGTCGGGCCGCTCCTTGATGACGGTGCGCAGCACGCCGAGCGCGCCGTAATAATCCATCGGCACGGCATTGCTCATGAAGCGCGGCGCCATCTTGGCGACGTTCTCGTCGCGCTTCTTGGTGACGGCGCCGGTCCAATCGGACGGCGCGGCCGGCCAGTTGCTGCCCATCGCGGCGAGCAGCGCGGAAACGCAGGAGCCGATGTCGCCGACCACCGGCGCGGCGATCTCGATGTTCGAATCCATTTCGCGCGGCTCGATGTCGATCTGGATGAACTTCTTCCGTGCCTCGCCCCAGTTCTTGCCCTTGCCGTGCGACAGGAGCCAATTGAGACGGGCGCCGATCATCATGACGACGTCGCTGTCCTTCAGCACGGTCGAACGCGCCGCGCCGGCGCATTGCGGATGCGTATCGGGCAACAGGCCCTTGGCCATGCTCATCGGCAGGAACGGCGCGCCGCTCTTCTCGACGAAGGCCTTGATCGCATGGTCGGCCTGCGCGTAGGCCGCGCCCTTTCCGAGAATGATCAGCGGGCGCTTGGCACTCTTCAAGACGTCGAGCGCGCGCTTGATCGTCTCCGGCGCTGGAATCTGCGCCGGCGCAGCGTCGATCACCTTGACCAGCGACTTCTTGCCCACCTCGGCATCAATCACCTGGCCGAACAGCTTGGCCGGCAGGTCGAGATAGACGCCACCGGGGCGACCGGACACCGCGGCGCGGATCGCGCGGGCAAGGCCGATGCCGATGTCCTGGGCGTGCAGAATGCGGAACGCCGCCTTGCATAGCGGCTTGGCGATGGCGAGCTGGTCCATCTCCTCGTAGTCGCCCTGCTGCAGGTCGACGATCTCGCGCTCCGAGGAGCCGGAGACCAGGATCATCGGGAAGCAGTTGGTCGTGGCGTGGGCGAGCGCGGTGAGGCCATTGAGGAAGCCGGGCGCCGACACGGTGAGGCAGATGCCGGGCTGCTTGGTCAGGTAGCCGGCGATCGAAGCGGCGTAGCCGGCATTCTGCTCGTGCCGGAACGACAGCACGCGGATGCCGGCGGCCTGCGCCATGCGGCCGAAATCGGTGATCGGAATGCCGGGCACGCCGTAGATGGTCTTGATGCCGTTGAGCTTGAACGCATCGATCAGCAGATGAAAGCCGTCGGTGAGCTCGCGCTCCGTTTCGGGGGCGGCCTGTTTTTCTTTTACTGCTGCGTCAGCCATGGGACTCCTCCCTTCGGTCTTTCGTTCGGGCCTTGTCAGTCCAAATAGTCGGCATAGCGCGCCACATGATTGGCCAGGCCGAGCGCGTGGTCGCGCACCAGTTCCTCGGCGCGCGTGGTGTCGCGCCGTTCGAGCGCTTCGATGATGCTCATGTGATCGCGGATCGAACGGTCGGCGCGATCCTTTTCGCCGATCGTCTTGCGGCGGATCATGCGCATATGGGTGAACAGGTTTTCCGCGAGCCCCACCAGCACGGCGTTGCGGGACAGCCGAATGATGGTCTGGTGGAATTCGATGTTGACGTCGGAATACTCGTCGAGATGGGCGCGTAGCTTGCCGTTCTCGAAGGTAGCGAACATGCGGCGCAGGTCGGCGATCTCGTCTTGCGTGGCGACCTCGGTCATCAGCCGCGCCGCCATGCTTTCGAGCGCCGCCCACACGGTGATCATCTCGATCACCTCGCGCTTGGTCTTGCGCACGACATAGATGCCGCGGCGCGGCACCATGCGCACGAAGCCTTCGCTCTCGAGCTGCGCCATGGCCTCGCGCACGGGCGTGCGGCTGATGCCGAAATCCTGCGCCAGCTTGCGCTCGTCGAGACGGATGTCGTCGCGGCTGCGGTAGATGTCCAACGCGACGATGGCGTTCTTCAAGGCGGTGTAGGCCTTGCTCTTGAAGCTCGGATTATCGGCGAGCGCCATCAGGACCGGTTGCGCGGCGACGGTGGGCTTGGCCGGCGACGGCCGGTTGCGAGCGCGCGCACTGACGCGACGAACTGAATGATCCTGCGTACTCATGACTGGTATACAATATGCCAGATGGCGGCCCAGGCGCAACGGCCTTGTCACACGCGCATCCGGCTACTCCACTGCCAATGGTGCGGCCGGCGACCGGCGGGTCCGCGCGACGAAAAAAAGGCCTCGGCGAACCGAGGCCTTGTTCAGACGCTAGCTCTGCCACGGGGCAGAGGAACGCATCAGCGCGTCACGTGGCGTGGGCGAGCTTGGCTTCGCTCGACACGATCTTCGAGCGCATCGGCTTGAGCACAAACAGCGCCATCGCCACCACGATCAGATTCATGATCGCGGTCACCACGAACACCATGTGCCAGCTGCCGGTCTCGCCCTTGAGCACGTTGGCCAGCGGCACGAGGAACGCGGACGCGCCCTTCGCCGTATAGAGCAGGCTCAGGTTCACGGTCGCGAACTTCGGGCCGAAGCTGTCGGTACAGGTCGACGGAAACAGGCTGAAGATCTCGCCCCAGGTCAGGAAGATCAGGGCGGCGAAGACGATGAAGGCCCACGGCGTTGAGCCGGCGGTGCCGAGCAACCAATAGGCCGCCGCGCCGAGGCCGAACGCGATCGCCATGGTGTATTCGCGGCCGATATTGTCGGACACCCAGCCGAACAGCGGCCGAGCCGCGCCGTTGCAGACATTGTCGACGATGAGCGCGACCGAAAGCGCGGTTGCGCCGCCAAGCACCGCCACGTTGGCGATGTTGTAGTCCTTGGCGATCACGGCGATCTGCGCCGTCGCCATCAGGCCGCTCGCCGAGACGAGAACGAACATGATGTAGAGCACCCAGAACACCGGGGACATCAGCACCTCGCCCGGAGTGTAGCTGCGGGCCGATTGCGCGACCTTTGGGGGAGCCATGCCGGCAAGCTCGCCGGCCTCAGGCGCGCGCAGCAGCCAGGCGAGCAGAAACACGATGGCGCCTTGCACCAGGCCGAACCAGAAGAACGCTGCCTCGTAGCCAAAATTGGCGATCACTTCGCGGATCGGCACGACTGTGAGCGCGGCACCCGCGCCGTAGCCGGCGGCGGTGAGACCGACCGCGAGCCCGCGGCGATCGGGGAACCATTTCACAGCCTGGCCGACGCAGGTGGCGTAGACGGCGCCACCGCCGATGCCCCCGACGACCGCGCCGAAATAGAGCATAGTCAGTGTCGTCGCGTAGGAGCTGATGATCCAGCCGAGCGCGATGAATATGCCGCCAAAGGCCACCATCAGCTTCGGACCGCCTTGCGGACCGATGCGGTCGACGATCCAGCCCTCGATCGGCGTCAGCCAGGTTTCCAGCGCGATGAAGATGCTGAAGGCGACCTGAATGGCGGCGACCGTCCAGCCATGCGCCTTATTGATCGGATTGACGAACAGGGTCCAACCATATTGTAGGTTGGCGATCATAATCATGCAGATGACGCCGGCGACGAGCTGGGTCCATCGTTCGCGGCTAATCGAGCTTGCGCCGTTTGCCATTGTATCCTCCTTGGCTCCCTTATTGCGTAGTTCGCTTGGCTGCTTTGCCGAGTGCGCAGTTTCGGGTGGTTTGATCGGCGATGATCTGAACGTTTCCTCTTTGCTTGTCCTTGATTTTTCTTGTGACGAGTTCACCTTTATGTTCGCCCGGCGACTATCCTCCCATGCGGTTTTCACCTCGTAATTTAGTAGAATAGTCCGTCACCTTTAGCCATAGTCATGCCCACTCCGATTCCGGATTTCAAAAAATTACAAATAATATCAATGGTTAGTGGTCAAGCCGTAGACCGTGGGCGAACGTGAGCGCGATGGCTGACGCAAGCGAGCGCCTCGCGCGTGGGCAAGCGGATGGAACCAGCCGGTCGTTACGCCCGGCCGCCTTCCTCGACCGCGACGGCGTGCTCAATGTCGATCATGGCTATACGCATAAGCCGGAAGACCTCGAATTGATCCCGACGGCCGCTGCGGCGGTGCGCGCGCTCAACGAGGCCGGCTTCTACGTGATCGTGGTGACCAACCAAGCCGGTGTCGCGCGCGGCTACTACCCGGAAGCGGCGGTGAGCGTGTTCAACGTGCACATGCAGAAGGTCCTGCAGGCCGACGGCGCGCGTATCGACGCCTTCTATTATTGCCCACATCACCCAGAAGGTACGATCAAGGAACTGGCGATCCGCTGCCGCTGTCGCAAACCGCAGCCGGGCATGCTGGAACAGGCGGCGCGCGACTGGCCGATCGACCGCAGCCGCAGCTTCCTGATCGGCGACAAGGACATCGACATGGAGGCCGCCCGCGCCTTCGGCATCCGCGGCGTCAAGTTCGACATCGCCGCCGGCACGCTCATCGAGTTGGTGCGCAACGCACTTGCCGCGAACGCCGGCTGACCAAAGCGGCGGCGTGGTGCCCCTGGCCGGACTCGAACCAGCACGATGTTTCCACCACCTGATTTTGAGTCAGGCGCGTCTACCAATTCCGCCACAGGGGCAACTGTTCGTCCGCGCATGACCTTATCCGAAAACCGGTAGCCACTTTTCGGGATCATGCGCCATTCGGCGCAAGCGGCGCGGATCATAGCGACGCAAAAGCGCGGGTCAACGGTGTCTGGCGAGCCCGCTTTCGGGGCCGCCGCGGAGTGCCTATGATCGGCAGCCAGGCAACTGTTCCCGGGAGACGGCGATGAACGAAGAGACGCTTAATCTTTCGCTGCGCAAGTTCCTCAAAGTGGTCGGGGTGACCTCGCAGCAGGAAATCGAAAAGGCGATCCGCGCGGCGCTCGCCGCCGGCCGCCTGAAGGGCGACGAAAAGCTATCAGCGCAGATGGTGCTGACCATCGGCCGGGTCGGCCTGACGCATAAGGTCGACGGCACGATCGAGCTGCAATGACTGGTCAGCGGATGGCGAGGGCGAGCAGCGCGAGTATGAGCGCGGCCGAGAGGCCGATTGCCACGATCTTGACGTGTGTCACGCGGTCGGCGGTGAGCAGGGTCGCATTCATGGCCCCCTCCTAGATCGCCAGCGCGAGATAGGCGCCGAAGAGAATACCGGCGGTGATCATCCACAGAGTGAAGTGATCGTCGTCCTTGCAAACCGCAGCCTTGGCTGACTTGCCCATGACGTCGCTCCTTCAGCTGAAACGCACCAAGCATCGCCAGTTTCAAATGCGGGCTTTTGATGCCGATCAAGCCGGCGCTACGGGCTAGCCCTAAGGATTTCTACGGAGAGGCCGTCAGCCGAGAGTTTCTGCGCGAACATTCTGCCGGCCGAAGGCCGCTTCCATCTCGCGCCGCACTTTCACCGCGCTGTCGTTCGCATCGTAGGCGACGTCCGCCCAGGTAAGCGCGCTGCCCTCTGCGATGTCGCGCGCGAGCTTGACGTTGTGCGCGAGGCCGAGCGGCAGCAGCTGCTGGCGCAGCGAAACCTCAGCCGGCGTCTGCTTACCCCAGACGCAGAAGCCGCCCTCCCCGTCCAGCGTCTCGCCGGCCTTGAGATCGCGCTTGGCGGTCGCCACCACATCGGAGCGGAAGCCGGTGGGCGCGCCGGTCGGCTCCCCGCGCAACGCGCACGATGCGACGGAAATGCCAAGCTCGAGCCCGATCATATGGATAGGCCGGTAGAGCGCGGCATATTTGCCGCTGCTGTCCGGCAGCATGGCGTATTCCTTGAAGCAGCGGCGCGCGTAGTCAGTCTCGCCCTCGAATACCACGTAAGTGCCGAGCGCGAGATGATGCGGCACATCGCGGCCGTCGCGATAGACGGACGACGTGACCTCGGTGACGCCCTCCCTCTCCAGCGTGCCGCCGGCGGCCTTCGGCTTGCAGACGTCGGCGAGCTCGAAGCGCGACGCGGGGGGAAATTGCAGGCCGCCCGACTGCGGCACGAGGCCGGTAGCGTTGCACACGGCAGTCATCTCGATGGCCGATTTGCTGCCGTCGACGAAGGAATTGAACATCTTCGCATTGATCGACGCGCGGTCGGCGATGTTCAGATATTTGTCGAGGATGTCCCAGACATTGTCCGGATTGGACTTGTGATAATGTGGCTCATAGCGCGTGCCCTTTCCGGCGCAGACGACCCTGAAGCCGGCGGCGCGGGCCCAGTCGACATGCTCGCAGATGAGCGCCGGCTGGTCGCCCCAGGCCAGGGTGTAAACCACGCCTGCCGCTCTGGCCTTGCGCGCCAGCAGCGGACCGGCGACCGCGTCGGCCTCGACATTGACCATGACGACGTGCTTGCCGTGGGCGATGGCCTGCAACGCATGGTGTATGCCAGCACCGGGAACGCCGGTCGCCTCCACGATCACCTCGATGCGCGGGTCGGCGATCAGCGCTTCCGCGTTGTCGGTCACCAGCGTCGCGCGTCTCTTGTGTGCGTCGCCGAGCGAAGCGGCGGCGTATTGGCCATCGGGCCAGCCGGCGGTTTTGAGCTGGCGCCGCGCGCGGTGAACGTCGAGATCGGCGACGCCGGTGATATGCATACCCGCCGTCAGCCGCGCCTGCGAAAGGAACATGGTGCCGAACTTGCCGGCACCGATCAGGCCGACGCTGACCGGCCGGCCGTCGGCCTCGCGCTGCAACAATTTCGCGAAAAGGTTCACGCCGCGTGCTCCCTGACGTGCGAACGGAAACACAGGCGGCGCGAGCGCACAAGCGCTACTGGCAGAGCGCGCGCGAGACGAAGGTTTCGGTGTGACACTCGGGGCCGTTATTGCGACCGGCGAAATAGACCTCGGCCGGGCAGATCTCGGCAGTGGTCATGTCGACGCTCGTGCCGGAGCCAAAGCCCTTGCCGCGACAGAGGGCGTTCGCCGCGGCCACACAGTCGGGTGCGCCATTCGGCGCGATGTAGCATTGCTCGTGGCCGTTCACCACGCGCGTGGACGGAAAGCGCGTGACGGCGCCGGCGGCATCCTTCGCGCCTTCAACCGTCGACTTTGCAGCGAGCCCAGCCTCGTGGCTGATGTTCTCTACCCCCGAGCGGGCGCCACGCAGGCCGGAGCCGAGCCAGGAGGCGTGCTCGTCGAGCCAGCGCCCGACAGCGCCAATAAAACCGGACTCCTCGGGTGGCGGCTGCGCCCGCTTGCCGCCTTCCTGCGCTAGCGCGAGCGCGGCGGACAATAGAATAATGACGCCCGCGCCAATCGACGCTGCGAGCAAGCCCGCCGTCTTGCCGCCGATCGATGTGGAGTCGCGCTTGCCGCCCATGGCCGTCAGGTCAACGTGCGAAGGGGCCTTGCGGCCAGCCCTCCCGTATTTGCGCCGGCGAGCTCATTACGGACCGCAGGTGGCGAAAATGAGGAACGCCGATTCGCTCAGATCAAGTATAGAGCGATAACGATGCCGATGACGAGGACGGCGGCAAACAGCGAGGTCCACAGGGCCAGCCGCTTCTCGATGATGTGCCGCGCCATCTCGCCGTAGCGGTTGAGCAGGACGGCGAGGATGAAAAACCGCATACCGCGCGTCACCAGCGACAAGATGACAAACAAGACAAAATTGTAACCGGCAAAGCCGGAGGTGATGGTGACGATCTTGTAGGGGATCGGCGTCAGGCCCTTGAGCAGGATGATCCAGGCGCCCCATTGCGCATAGGCGGCGCGGAATGCCTCGACCTTGTCGCCATAGCCGTAGAGGTGGATCAGCCACAGCCCCACCGAGTCATAGAGCAACGCGCCGATGCCGTAGCCAACGATACCGCCGGCGACCGAAGCCACCGTGCAGCAGGCGGCGAGCAGGAAGGCGCGGTCCGGCCGCGCCAGCGACATCGGCACCAGCATCACGTCGGGCGGGATCGGGAAGAACGAGCTTTCTGCGAAGGCCACCGCGGTCAAGACGCCCAGCGCATGCGGCCGCCCAGCTGCGGCGACGCACCAGTCATACAGTCGGCGAAGCAAAGAACGCGGCTCGGCGGCCTGAACGGTCATCGGCAACTCTCGGGGGGAGAAAGGATCAGCGACGCTTGCGCAGGCGCCTCGACTCCAGCGCCACGACTTTCCGCCGCGCCGGGGTGTGTACTAAATCCTTTGGCACTTTTTCCGCAATGCCGAACATCAACTCGCGCCGACGCATTTCCGCCCACACATCGTCGGGGCGGACGCCGGAGTGCACCCAGAGCACCACCAAATTATAAAGCAAATCAGCGCTTTCACGGACGACCGCCTCGGGCTGGCCGTGCATGGCGTCGATCACCACCTCGATCGCTTCTTCCGCCAGCTTTTTCGCCATTTTGGCGCGACCGGCACGCAAAAGCCGCGCCGTGCGCGATTTGGTGGGGTCACCGCCCCGTGCGGCGATCACGGCCTCGTAAAGCCTGCTGACCGAATCAGTCATGCACCCGACCTTACCCGATCCGCACCCCCCAAGAGGTTAACGATCGCGAAAAATTGTGGCGGGACCGGGAGTTGCCCGGTTCCGCGGACGGCGGGGCGGCTAGCCTTCGTCGTTCGCCAGGAGGGAGGCATTGCCGCCGGCGGCGGCGGTGTTGACCGTGACCACCTGCTCGAGCGCAAAGCGGTTGAGGTAATGAGGTCCTCCCGCCTTTGGCCCGGTGCCGGAAAGTCCACTGCCGCCAAAAGGTTGGCTGCCGACCACGGCGCCGATCATGTTGCGGTTGACGTAGACATTGCCGTTGGCGAGGCGGGTGGCGATGCGCGCGACAAAAGAGTCGATGCGCGAGTGGACGCCCAGCGTTAGCGCGGTGCCGTTGCTGGCAAGCTCATCGAGCAAGCGGTCGAGCTCGCCTGCGCGCCAGCGCACCACGTGCAGCACCGGGCCGAACACTTCTTCCTTCACTTCGTCGGCGCGGTCGACCTCGATCAGCGCCGGCGCGACATAGGTGCCGCGCGCGGGCAGCGGACCCTCCCAACGGTAGCGCAGCGCGCCGTGCATGTCGGCGATCCAGCGCTCGAGCTTGCCACGCGCCTCGGCGTCGATCACAGGGCCGACCTGAGTGGCCGGATCTCGCGGATCGCCCACGGTCAATTCGCGTGCGGCGCCGGTCACCATGTCGAGCACGCGCTCGGCCACATCGTCCTGTAGGCATAGCAGACGCAGCGCCGAGCACCGTTGGCCGGCGGAGCGAAAGGCGGACGTGATCACGTCGTCGGTCACCTGCTCCGGCAATGCGGTGGCGTCGACGACCATGGCGTTGATGCCGCCGGTTTCGGCGATCAGCACCGGGATCGGCCCGTCCTTGGCGGCCAGCACGCGATTGATGATGCGGGCGACCTCGGTTGAGCCGGTGAAGGCGACGCCGGCGACGCCGACGTGGCCGGTCATAAGGTGGCCCACCGCGCTGTCCCCCGGCACCAGATGCAGCGCGCTCGCCGGCACGCCGGCTCCGTGCAAGAGCTTCACGGCCTCGTAAGCGATGAGCGGCGTCTGCTCGGCGGGCTTGGCCACGACGCTGTTGCCGGCGGCAAGCGCCGCGGTCACTTGGCCGGTGAAGATCGCCAGCGGGAAATTCCACGGACTGATGCAGACGAATACGCCGCGGCCGCGATATCGCAGCTCATTGCTCTCGCCGGTCGGGCCGGGCAGCAGCTGCGGCGCGAAGACGCGGCGCGCCTGGCTCGCGTAGTAGCGGCAATAATCGGCGGCCTCGCGCACTTCGGCCACGCAATCGTCGAGTGTCTTGCCGGCCTCGCTCTGCAACAGCGCGATCAGGCGGCCGCGATTCTGCTCGATGAGATCGCCAGCGCGTTCGAGCGCGGCCGCGCGCTCGGCAATCGGCGTCGCGTTCCAGGCCGAAAACCCCGCCTGCGCGGCGGAGAGAGCCGCCGCGACGATAGTCTCGTCGCCCTCCTGCACCGAGCCGATGCTCTCGCCGTCAATCGGCGAGCGGACCTCGCGTTCGCGGCCGGCGAGCGCGACGCCATCGACGAGCGGCGCGGCACTCAGGCTTTTCGGCGCCACCCGAATTTCACCGAACAGCGCCGCGAGCGCGGCGCCATGGCCGAACTCGACGCCCGTCGAATTGCGTCGCTCCGGCGCGAACAAGTCGCGCGGCAAAGGAATATGCGGATGACGCGCTCTGTCGGCACCGCCGATCCAGCTCTGCGGCAGCTTGAGCACCGTCGCGATCGGCACCGAAGCATCGGCGGCGACCGAGACGAAGGAGGAATTGGCGCTGTTCTCCAACAGGCGCCGCACCAGATAAGCGAGCAGGTCGGCATAGCCGCCGACCGGCGCATAGACGCGGCAGGTGAGATCCGGCAATTCCGACAGCAGCGCGTGATAAAGCGCCTCGCCCATGCCATGCAGCCGCTGGAATTCGTAACCCTGCGTGCCGCCGGCGTCTTCGATCACGTTCGCCACGGTGAGCGCGTTGTGGGTGGCGAATTGCGGATAGAGGCGCGGTCGCGCCGCCAGCAATTTGCGCACGCAATCGAGGTAGCTGAGATCGGTCATCGCCTTGCGACTGAACACCGGATAGTCGGCAAGCCCGCGCTCCTGCGCGCGCTTGATCTCGCTATCCCAATAGGCGCCCTTGACCAGCCGCACCATCAGTCGGCGGTCGAGCGCCTCTGCCGCTTGCGCGATCCAGTCGATCACGGCGGGCGCGCGCTTCTGATAGGCCTGCACGGCGAGGCCGAAGCCATCCCAACCGCTAAGCGAAGTGTCGCGCAGCACCGCGGCGATCACGTCGAGCGACAGTTCGAGCCGGTCGGCCTCCTCGGCATCGACGGTGAGATCGAGCGCGTGATTCTTGGCGCGCCGCGCCAATTCCAGCAGCCGCGGAACGAGTTGCTTGAGCACGCGCACGCGCGCGAGCGGCTCGTAACGCGGATGCAGCGCCGAGAGCTTCACCGAAATGCCCGGCCGCCGCGGCAGCGCAGCGTTACCGCCAGCGCTCTCGCCGATGGCGTCAATCGCGCCGGCGTAAGCCTCGAAACAGCGCTCGGCGTCGTCTGCGGTGCGCGCGCCCTCGCCCAGCATGTCGAAGGAATAGAGGAACTCGCGGTGCTCGCTGGCGCGCTCGAGTGCCGCGCCGATGGTCTCGCCGAGCACGAAATGCGAGCCGAGCAGCCGCATCGCATGGCGCGTCGCCGCGCGCACCGCCGGCAGGCCGAGCCGCTTGACCAGCGCATTGACGATACCCTCCGGCGTCTCGCCCGGATG
>Ga0187771_10002935_pt1 | contig 11846 bp, 9 predicted proteins | sample 0116_SJ02_MP15_1_FD_133139 | JGI IMG/M metagenome (GOLD analysis project Ga0187771, IMG submission 133139) | Tropical peat soil microbial communities from peatlands in Department of Meta, Colombia - 0116_SJ02_MP15_10_MG | ecosystem: Environmental > Terrestrial > Soil > Wetlands > Peat | place... | reverse complement strand
GGAAAAAGCAGGAACTCCTGGAGAAAACGATCAAGTCCTGCGGAATGACCTAGGAACGGCCATGGCTGAGAGCGGATTCAAAGGCAAGAGCATGAAGTCGGTAGCCTTCGATGTGGCCGAAGGCTACGTTGCGGTGAACCCGCTGTTCCTCAAGAAATTCGACAAGGATATGATCAAGGAACTGTACGAGAACCTGAACAGGGCGCTCACCGCAACTCGGATTGAAAAGGTTGTGCTGAGCGACCAGGCGGCATTGCGGACGAGGAACATGAAACTCCAGCGATTGCACAACGCCATGATCATCCTCCGAAATACCGCCCGGGAGAAAAGAATCCCACTTTAAATAATAAAGGGACAGCCGATGTGCCAGCTGTCCCTCGTCCCTTCTGGTACGCTCTCGTTTCAGTAAACCCTATACTGCTATACTATATCTCTTCTTAAAGTCCTCAGGAGAAAGTTTCGTCACTAAAGCGAGCCTTGCGAGCGCCTCGCCCTCCAGGTCCTCCTGTTCGAGCCTGATCATATAGCGCCGTGCCATGTGGTAATCATCGGAATTTATGTCCACGGTGCGGATTTTCGTTTTCCCCGTTTTGGGGTCGAGGAGGTCGGCAAATTTGATCGGATGGCAGACGCCGTCCTTCAGCATGATCATGGCGCCAGAGCCATCACCGATTAGGAACCTCACCGCGCTGAAGCCGAGATACCGCGTGTATTCACGGTCGGAAGAAAGAGGCGGCTGGCAACGCAGCTCGTAGCCGATGTCCTTGGCGATGATTGTGGTTTTGACACCAACAGTCTCGAGGCTCGCAGACACGTGCTTTTTGAGCATATCGCCGATGGGAATCTCGGCCAGGCGGATGTTGCCGTGGTCGTCCCGAGGCACGTCTTTGAGGAAGGTCAACTCTTCTGTATCAAACCGGGTTGCAACGCCTTCTGCGATGACGGCAACCCCATGGTTCCGGCCGTAGGCGAGGCGCTTGATAATGGCGCCTTCGAGGATCGAAACCACCTTGTTTAGCGATATCTTGTTGCCGAGCTCTTCCGGGATGAGGGTCAATGTTGCGCCGGCACCCATGCCCATGCCGAGCGCCAGGTGGCCCGCGGAGCGGCCCATGGCTATAATGAAGTACCACCGTCCTGCCGTACGCGCGTCCTCCATGATGTTTTCGACGAGTTGTGCACCGAGCGAACGCGCGGTCTCAAAGCCGAAGGTCGGAACTCCGTATGGGAGCGGCAGATCATTGTCGATGGTTTTCGGGACATGGCAAACTGAAATTGCTCCATGCGCCTCCTGTTCGACGCGCGTCGCTGTGAATGCCGTGTCGTCTCCGCCGATGGTCACGAGATACTTGATGCCGAGGGCGGTTAGGGTTTTGATGACGTTTGCCATTTTTTCAGGGCTCTTGGTCGGGTTCTCGCGGGACGTGCCGATGATCGAACCACCGCGCAGATGGATACGCGAAATCTCCGCGTTTCCCAGTTGGAGCACATGGTTCGTATCCCCCTTGGACAGCCACTTGAAGCCATCATGGACTCCGATCACCTCCAGGCCCTGCTTGACCGCCTCGTAGGTCACGGCACTGATCACACCGTTAATCCCCGGAGCCGGACCTCCACCGACAACTATTGCAAGCTTACCCGCCATAACCGCCTCCTGATAGTTTCAATATCAATTGACTATAACTCTGCATCCGTTCGCGCACCGCGCAACTGTAACAAAATGAGGACCGCTTGTCAACATGAAACAGGTCATAGGACACAGGCCATAGCGATCATGGGTTTGAGCTGAATGCGGCATCCGAAAGTCAGGTTGTCGTTTTCGGCGCGGCACGGCAAGATTGATACTTGAAAAAAAAATCCAAAAGTGTATACTCGGCACAATTCGATAAATGCCAGAAGGAGGTGAGGCCATGCTCGCAATGGAGTAATTTATTTTCAGATCCAGGAAGTCAGGGAAGAGGAGTGAGAATCTCCCGCTGCCCCGCAGCCGTGAAGGGAACGAAAGCCCGGATACAAGCCACTGTCATGAGTAACATCATGATGGGAAGGCGGGTGAGTAGGATTGAGCCCCAAGCCGGAAGACCTGAAACAAAAAATTCCCGCGGGAGGAGTTACAGCATGAACTACCGGTATTTCATCCATCACGACTGCAGCTTTTATCCATGCCACGATCTTAAGGAGTGGAAGTCATGTCTTTTTTGCTGGTGTCCGCTCTACTTGCTCGACTGTGGAGGTGATTACAGCTTCAAAAAAGGCATCAAGGACTGCTCCAACTGCATTATCCCCCATATTGAGGAAGGATACGATTACATCCTCGAAGGAGTGACCAGCAAGATATATCGAAAATGATACCATGAGTTCGCCTCCCTCTCCTGATTCGACACCGTTAATGCTGTTTCACAAGCCCTTTGCCTTCTTCTGGTGCGCCCGGGTCTCGACCATGCTCGCCTTCCAAATGCAGGCGGTCGCCGTAGGCTGGCAGATCTATGCTCTCACAAACAGCGCGCTATATCTTGGCTTCGTCGGTCTCGCGCAGTTTCTGCCCATGTTCTTCTTAACGCTCGCTGTGGGACATGTCGCAGACCGATATGATAGGCGCAAAGTCGCTCGTCTTTGCCAGATCGTGGAGGGGATCGCCGCGATCATGCTGGCATGGGGAAGCCACGGCGGCTGGCAGAGCAAAGAAAGTATCCTGCTCATCATGGTCGTTGTCGGAGCTGCGCACGCCTTCGAGGGGCCTACGATGCAGGCACTGCTACCAGGATTGGTGCCGGTCCCGTTCATACCGCGCGCAGCCGCCTGGTCAGCGTCAGCGATGCAGACCGCAAGTATTCTCGGACCGGCCCTCGGCGGGCTTTTATATGCTGCCGGCGCAACCGTAGTCTACGCAGTAGCCAGTATCCTGTTCCTGGCTGCAAGCCTTTTCCTTTTCCTGGTTCGTGTCGAACGTTTCGATAAGAAACACGAGCCTATCGGCCTCGAGTCGATGTTCGCCGGCATTGCCTTCATCCGCAGCCGCCCGGACATTCTGGGTGCCATATCCATTGACCTTTTTGCGGTATTGCTTGGTGGGGCGACAGCTCTGCTGCCAATCTATGCCCGGGACATTCTGATGACCGGGCCGTGGGGTTTGGGTCTGTTGCGCTCGGCGCCGGCTATCGGCGCGCTGGTGATGTCCCTTGCTCTCGCAGGCCGCCCGCTCAGGCGCCGCGTAGGAAGAACCATGTTTGGCGCCGTGACCGTCTTTGGAATCGCCACTATCGTCTTCGGCCTCTCGTCCTCATTTCCCCTGTCTCTTGTATCGCTCGCGGTACTGGGTGCTGCCGACGTCATCAGCGTTGTCATCCGGCATTCGCTTGTTCAAATCGAGACCCCTGACGACATGCGGGGCAGGGTGAGCGCCGTGAACTCCCTGTTCATAGGGACATCGAACCAGCTTGGAGAGTTTGAGTCAGGCGTGACTGCAGCCTGGTTCGGCGTCGTGCCTGCCGTACTGATCGGCGGCATCGGCACGATCATCGTCGTTATAATGGCGATGCGTCTTTTCCCGCAACTTGCGATGACCGATACTCTGGTCAGGCCAGACGGTTGATGACTTTTTTAAAATATTTGGAGGATAACATCGGCCTCTTGAGCCGTATAAACGAAGGAGTTCTGCGAAGAGAAATGGGGGGAAAGGAAGTGAAGATTCTTCGTAGATCTTACCGCTGCCGCTGCTGATTCCCTCTTTGGCATGACGTGTTATTGCCAGCGATAACGAACACAATTTTAATGAGAATCAACTCTCCCGGCAAGCATACAATCTCGCAAATAGGTCATCCACTTCTCAATGAACTTTACCGACGAACACAACGCTCAACGTGATACTAATGTACGCAACACCGGCAAAAAACACAAGAATGCTCCACTTATTTGTCTGAGAAACCCTACCAGCTCTGTACAAAGCATATCCGATTGCCAGATTGAATAATGCCCATAGAACATTTACTGTAGGTGACGATAAGCCTTTCCCTGGCGGATTTGCAAAAGGGGTTGGAAAACTGTTGCCAGAAATACCATTCACGAAGTGGGGAACGGCATTGGCTAGCAAGAGACCTGCAAAAAAACAAGCGATATAACGGTACCATTTCATAGCATTTCCCCCTGGGAAGATAGATTGTCTAGATAGCCTACTACGTTCTTTGCAATCTGCTGTTACTCTTCAACTTTGGCAAGCTGCAACCGCGTTAAGCCTGGTAGGACGGTGTTTCTCAACCGAGCCCCCCACAGCACTGAACTTGCCATAAGAGTGGAATCCTGAGGGGGACCATTCAACTTTCATTCATTATACCAGAAATGTTAATGCTTGCTCGTCTATGATCAAAGCAGTATTTAATTTATTGCTTCGAAACCCGCGCCTTATGTCTCTGCCTTGCGCCAGTTATCTGCAATTCGAAATCTGATAATTTGGATAACATAAATTGAAATAGAGACGAGGCAAAATAAGCAAAAATGGCTATTGAAGTACAGCCTGCAGCGGGACGGGGTTTTACAGCGTTGATAGTCAAGACTTCGGAAGACAATATGCTTGTTTAATCCTCCCGCTAATTTTACGCAATCCTTACTTTACTTCTTTAAATCAATCGCGTTGAGTAGTTCTCGGGTTGTCACCACAGTAGCCTGCCAGGGGAAAACCTTATCCATCAAGACCCTGTTCACTTCTGCATCTCGGTCCGCGCAGGCATCTGATATGGCGATGAGCGAGTAGTCCAGATCAGCGGCCCCGCATATCGTGGAAAGGACCGCGCCGATCGTCGAAATGCCCGGCAATACAAGAGTGTTGATTTTTTTTCGCGTAGAATCGTTTCCAATTCTGTAGTGGAAAAAGCTCCTACACGGCGCTTTGTGACCACGATATCGCCCTGCTGCGGTGCAACCCTGTCATGGATTTTGGATCCGAATGTTCCTTCTTGCAGGCATCCTAAGTCTTTTAAACTGCTAAAGAGCTTGTTGTACAGATTGCTCTTAGGATAACCGTCACGAAAGCGTACGACCACATGGATAATGGGCAGGTGGGCTTCCCGCGCCTGCTTAAGGATAGTACTTGCCCTCTCTAGCAGGGGTACTTGCACATTCTCAGGTAGCGTGCTTACGATTTCATTCTGATAGTCATGATCAATACTGCCGTTCTCGATCTGTCTATAGTTAGTACCGGAGCGATCATTACCGTTGTTGTGGCACCATGAACATTAGATTCCACTACGACGGAGCCTATCAGGGTGTCCTGTTTGTCTGCTGCGGAGAGCGACGTTCCCGATAGAAACAGAGATACAACCAACAGCGAGATGAAAACAATGGTGCGCATGTATGATGCCATTATTTGCGAAACAAGAACTAGAATAATGTTTATACTGAGGTCAAAGTGCCATGTGAATATCGCGTCTCACAGTTATTAACGGCTATAGACAATTTGGTCAGTGATCGTATTTGTGAGTGTATAATCGAAATCTATATTTTGACCATTGACGTCAGATGTTCAACTTCCTTAAAGAGGACGTCACCGTTGTCGTACGGTGACGTCACTAGCAAATTAATTCAGGTTATATTTTTTGAGGTACGTATTGAAGCGCATATGTATCGCAATTTCTAAACCTACAGAATATCTGATGGTATCGTGTATGAGAGTGCCTAGCATATTCTGATAAGTACAAATGGAAAGTAAAAAAAGATGCTGTCCACACCTTGATTTGCCGGGGTCAACTCGTTGTTCACGGGACTGAGGATGTGTTCCTATCTTCTGGTATTTATCCCACTAAAGGACCTGCACCACACATAATCGATGGTATCGACTTTTCCGCCATGCAGGAGGATGTCCATTTGTCCCGCATCGCTTACCTGTCTACACTTCATTTCCCGGCCTATGTCTGGTCGCTCAAAATGGTTCGTGATGAAGAGGATATCCTCGCCAAAGGGAGATCCCGAATACCAAGTCGTAAACCGTTCATCATCATTGCCGAGCAGGAATACGGCACTCTTGTAAGGAATATTGTAGTACATCGTTCGACTGACATAGGTCCAGTTCGTGACAGCAAGCGCCTTCCTGGGAGATGCATCCAGGGCCAGGATTTTATTTGCCCGCATTACTATGTCCGGCATCCCGTAAACATCCCGGAACGGGGACGTATAATCGGGAAAACGAAATGCCTTGAATGCAAGTTCTGACTGCAGAAGCAGGGCAATGAGGATGCTGAATCCGAGCGAAAAGACAAGGATGCCCTGTTTCATCCTTATGGAACTCTGGTCCAGGAAGGCGATTCCCAGAGGGATAAAGAGTGCATAAAAAACAGCCGACCAGTGTGGTAAGGCGAATTTGAACAACGAAGAATAGAGAAAAAACAGGAGGATAGACGCGCCGATGAGCGCAGCCAGAATCAAGGCATCCTGGCGGCTTCTGAACGCCTTGTAGAGCCCGTAAAAAGCGAGACAGAAGAGCGGAGGGCTGTACGCACCAAATTGAGCTCCGAGACCCTGGAAAAATTTGATGAAGTTCGGTATGTGCCCCCCGACTACATGGCCGCTCTGGTAACGGAAGCTTATAAAGTCAGTGTGGATATTCCAGTAAATTACCGGCGAAATGACGACCAGGGCGACAAAGGTAGATATGAGGATTCGGGGATTCAAAAGAATGTCATACCGTTTCCTGATCAATGCGTAGATCAGGATGGCCGGCACGAAGAGTATGCTCGTGTACTTGGCAAGCCCGGCAAGGCCGAGCACCAGCCCCAGGAGAATGAAGTTCTTCATCCCGGGGGAATGTCCGAGCCGCAAGACGGTGAAGATGAGTGCGAACGTGATTGGTAAAAGCAGAGACTCCGGCAGCAGCATCAGTCCGAGGCCGCTGAGCAGAAAGGAGGAGTTCAAGGCGACAAGAGCGAGCAGCGCTGGTCTTTTCGCGCTGACCGATAGCACGAACCGATAACACAAAAGCGATGTTAGTATGATGAGGAGGATCGCGGGCAATCGCGCAAGGAATTCATTCGTCCCCAGCGTGTAGTAGAACAAGGCATGGGTCCAACCGACAAGGGGCGGATGGTCGAAGTAACTCCAGTCTAGAAACCTGGCATAGAGAACATAGTGCGCTTCATCAGTTCCGAGCCCGAAGGTCGGCGCGACAGCCAGGCGAAGGAGGGTGAATGCTGCGATGATCCAGAGCGCCTCCCGGTTCTGATCATACAGGCGTGGGAAGGGGTTCATTTAAGCTCTTCGAGTTTTGGCTTGAGGACGTTGAAAACCTGTTCAGGCGTGACGACCTGAAGACAGACATTGTCCAAGCACACGGTCTTGCGGTGATTTGCCGCTGATACGCAGGGCGAGCAGGCCAGCCCGGCATAAATCGGCGTCGCATTGCCGAGCGGTCCGTAAAGTTTTGGCGTCTCGGGGCCAAAAAAAACGAACGTGGGCATATCTGTCACCGACGCAAAGTGCGGTGGTCCGGAATCATTGCTGAGCATGAAAGCGCCCACGGAGTACAGGGCAGGCAGTTCGGACAGGCTCGTGTGTCCTGCAAAATTAACGCAGCGATTGCTTTGAACGGCACCCGTGATGGCTTCAAGCCCGGCTCGCTCGCTCTTGCCGCCCGTGAGAAGGATGACCACTCTCGGGTAGCGCTCCAGGATCATCCGGACAAGCGAGATGTAATTTCCCTGCGGCCAGCGCCGAATCGGCAGCAGCTCGGAAGCATTAGCATTAACAAGTACGATCCTGTGCGTGCCTTCGTTATAGTCAGGACAGGCGCCTTTGATTTTCCGGCGAATCGCCTCTTTTGCCCCTTCGAGAACGGTGACCTTTAGTAGCGTCGTCTCGTCATCGGAGACGGCTGTTTTTGAGTAAGGCAGCTCGGCCTTGTCGCTGATGAGTGCGTTTGCCAGGGCGATAAAGTTTTTCGAGATATGCATGTGGGGATTGTAGGCGACTTTATGGGTCAGTAAATCTCCGCGATACAGCCCCTCGTTAAAGAACGCATGGAAACCCACGGTTTTTGTTGCGCCGGACAGCCCCGTCAAAAGAGCAGTAAACCGGGAGAACAGTTCCATGTCAATGACCGCGTCGATCCGGTTTCTGCGCGCCCAGAAGAGGAACTTGAAGGCATCCGATGCAAGTGGCAGGAAGCCACTGTCGTCAAGAGTAAAGATGTTATCTTTCGGGATCGTGCCCAGGAGGTCCAGGCTGGGGCTGTTTTTCTTGAAGATCGCGAAGTAGAGGTTGGCATTCAGGACGCGTTTCAGTTTCCGCATAGCCGGGTCCGCCAGGATGGTGCTCCCCATTTCCGACATTTCGATCAGCAAAATGTTTTTCGATCTGGGGCCGGTTCCCCTGGAGGAAAACAGGGAGATGATTTTCTTAACGATTGTTAACGCAAAGCAAAGCGGTACGCCGATATAATAGTCCACGTTCCGCATTGTGTCGACTTTCATGAATGACTCCCCACCCCCTCAAACGCGAATTAAAAGTCGTATTTCGCAAAAGACGCGTCCCGCTGTCGATGAAATGCGGGGACTTGCATAGGGTCCCCATCTTAGAAACCCGATTGAAATCTCTTCCTTGGCGAGTAATACAGACTTATTTTGGGAAAAAATATTCAAACAAGCTTATACTGTTTTACTGATAACCAGCAGAAAGCAAAACAGGCATTAGGGCTTCCACTTTTCAAAAAAGCGGTCCATGGCCGTATTGTCACCAAACGGGATGTGGCCGTACCAGAGGGAGAGCTGCTTTGCCGCCATTTCCTTTGGTGCCTTGTCCACGACCACTTTCCACATAGCGGCAACCAGTCCGGACCTGTCTGCACCGGATTGACAATGGATCAGAATGGGACGCGGGGCCTCATGGAAGATGTCCATAAGCTGGCGGACCTCACTGTCCGTCAGTTCATGGTCAGCGCTGAGGCCGACGTCATAATGGGGTAGATTCAATTTAGCGCACATCGCCACTTCATCTTCGTACCAACTCTCGCCCGCGTGCCTGCCGCGCAGGTTCAGGATGCTTCTGATATGGTATTGATTTACATACGCGGCAAGCTTATCGTTGTCGAGCTGGCCTGAGCGGTATGCTTCCGCAGGCGTAATGGGATGGAAATTTCCCTGAACCTTTACGGAGAGGATGCCGCCGATGACCAAAAATACCATGACGGCCAGGGCTGCGATGATATGTTTACGTTGTTTAACCATGTTCGTGCCGACCGGGCAAGAGGATAATTCCCCAAGAAACGATATATTACCCGGTCTGGAAACGAGAGTCAAGCGCTTAGAAAATAGACGGTTAAGTGATACTCTTTGCCCAGAAACAACTTACCACGACTTGACAAGTTACCCCGCCATTCTTCTCTTCTCATTCTCGCTACACTTTTGGTACAATAGAGACAGCACCGCAACAATTTAGGAGTATATCGTGACGCCGTGTGCGATACGCATGCTTTTCTAATCGTGCAGAGAGGAGTCTTTGTGCAGCAGGAAAATTATGAAGTGATCATCGTCGGAGGGGGGCCTGCAGGCCTGGCCGCCGGGTTGTATTGTAAAAGGGCCGCGCTCAATACGGTCCTCATAGAGAAAGGGCTGCTGGGCGGGCAGATTGCCATATCAAAGGATGTAGAGAACTACCCGGGTTTGGAGGGCATAACCGGCTTTGATCTGGCCGAGAAGCTGGTCCATCACGTCCAGACCTTCGGCTTGAACATTATCCGGCAGGAGGTTGCGGCGGTAAACGCAGGTTCAGATCGCCACTCGGTCCGGCTGGCGAACGGCGAGCTGCTTCAGGCCACTGCGCTAATTCTCGCGTTGGGAGGTACTGCGCGAAAGCTCGGCATACCCGGCGAAAAGGAATATTTGGGCAGCGGTGTTTCCTACTGCGGCACCTGCGACGGGTTCTTTTTTAGAGGCAAAACTGTCCTCGTCGTGGGGGGCGGCGACACGGCGGTTGAGGAGGCGCTCTATCTTTCGCGATTGGCAAAAAAAGTGCTCCTGGTGCACAGGAGCAATACGCTCAGGGCGAACAAGTTGCTCCAGTCCCGCCTCATGGCTGAGCCGGCAATCAGAGTTATTTGGAATACGATCATAACAGAAATCAGGGGGAACGGGAAGGTGGTTGAATCTGTCCTAATCGAGAATATCGAAACCGGAGAACAGGGAGAACTGCCGACGGACGGAGTGTTTATTTTTATCGGCTATTCTCCAAACAATCAATTGATCCCCCCGACGGTCAGGATAAACGAGCTTGGCTTTGTTCTTACAGGCGATCGGTGCGAGACGAGCGTTCCGGGCATTTTTGCCGTCGGTGATATGCGGCAGAAGTTTGCCAACCAGATCGTGGTTGCGGCTGCCGACGGATGCGTAGGTGCGCTGGCTGCTGCTCATTATGTGGAACTGAGAAAGACCGCTGCCGGGCGATCCTGATCGTTCCCAAGGATGCATTTTCCCAAGGGGTGATAGGGTTGCCGCCAGGTTCTGCTGAGTTTGGCTGTGAGGTGCCTTGGAGATGTTCCTCGTAGAGTCCCTGCACCGGAGGTTTGGTCGAGGAAGGCGGTCATGTCTTTCCATGAAAAACTCAGCGATCATAAATCTGCAATTCCTGGTTTTTTTCTTGGTCATGGCAGCCTTTACCAACATTTACATTACCCAGCCGGTCCTGCCTGTTCTCCAGAAAGAATTTGGAGCTGAAGAGACCAGAGCATCGCTCACCGTCTCGTCGGTCATCCTCGGTATCGCTCTTGCCAATCTGCCCTTTGGGATGCTGGCTGACCAGTATGCGATCAAGCCCATCATTCTGATCGGTGGAGTTATGGTTAGCGTGTGCAGCTTGTATTGTGCTGCTGTCACGAGCCTGTGGCTTTTTATCCTCGTCCGTTTTGTCCAAGGCCTCTTTATACCAGCGCTGACCACCTGCCTCGCCGCCTACCTTGCGCGAAGCCTTCCCCAAGAGCGTCTAAACACAGTCATGGGTTCCTACGTCTCGGCAACTGTTGCGGGAGGCTTGGGCGGCCGACTTCTCGGAGGATGGATATATCCTCCCTTGCATTGGCGATATGCATTCGTGAGCGCCTCGCTCTTACTTCTTGCGGCGACCTTGTTTGCGTTCCGCGCGCTTCCTTCGGGGCCGCCGGGTCCAGGAGAAGAAGCCCGCTCTGCCAGTTTTCTGAAATTGGTGGCCAGAAAAGAGCTGCTGCACATTTACCTGGTCGCCTTCAGCGCTTTTTTCGCATTCTCCTCGATCTTTAACTATCTGCCGTTTTATCTCGCTGGCCCGGAATTTAACGCTCATATTGAGGTAATCACCATGATGTACCTCGGGTACCTCATTGGGATCGCTATCGGTCCCCTGGCGGGGAAAATCAGCAATCGAGTGGGAAATGGAACGACCTTAGCACTCGGTGCCGCGATTTTCTGGCTGTTCCTTGCTTTAACGCTCATCAGGTCCCTTCCGGTCATTGCGGTCAGTCTCGCAGGGATTTGTGCCGGCTTTTTTACGATTCACGCCGGTGCCGTTGGTTCGCTCAACCGCACATTGACATCCAACCACGGCCGCGCGAACTCCCTGTACGTCCTGTTCTATTATCTGGGCGGGGCAATCGGCATCACGCTGAGCGGCTTCGCCTACCTTCGAGGCGGCTGGAGCGGCGTGGCTGCGCTCAGCGGCCTTGTCCTGCTTGTTCCCTTCATTGTAGGTGAAATCGAACGGGTAAAGGAGAAAAACCCGAATGCATGGGGGTAACAGAATCCTGCAGTAATCGTCGTTTCCGTTCAGGGTGCTTCAACGAGCTTTTAAACTACCCTGAAAAATGCTGTATGAGGACTACGATTTGTGGTATAGTTACT
>Ga0187771_10002933_pt1 | contig 11850 bp, 10 predicted proteins | sample 0116_SJ02_MP15_1_FD_133139 | JGI IMG/M metagenome (GOLD analysis project Ga0187771, IMG submission 133139) | Tropical peat soil microbial communities from peatlands in Department of Meta, Colombia - 0116_SJ02_MP15_10_MG | ecosystem: Environmental > Terrestrial > Soil > Wetlands > Peat | place... | reverse complement strand
ATCGTGAACAGGTTTGGTGAATTATCGAGAGTCTTCACGCCGGACCCGAGTGTCACGTTCTGCTCGACGATGACGCCCGAGATCGGAGCAAAGATGTCCACGATCCCGCTTGGAGGGTGATCGGGATCCATAACGCCCAAAACGCGGAGCTTCTCGAGGCCGGCCTCGAGAGTGATTCTCGCTTTGCTTTCGGCGTCCACGGCGACTTCCAGGTCTTTCTGGGCGATCGCCCCCTTGTCGTACAGGATCTTGGCGCGCTCGAGCTGAGCCTCCGCCAGTGTTTCATCCGCGACGGCCTGCCGATAATCGGAGAAGGCCCCGACGATATCCGTGCTCTGCACCCGGAGAAGGAGCTGACCCTTCTTCACGGTGTCGCCCAGCCGTGCCTTCACCTCGATGGCACGGCCGGAGGCGAGAGAGGGCACAGGAACGGAGCGCGAGACGTCGTAATTCACGACGCCAGTCACGGTCAATTCCGGCGCGGCCTTATACTCGCCGGCCGTGACCAGTGGAAACTGCTCCGGGTTGTCGACCCTGAAATCTCCAGAGTTCTGTTCGTGTTCGACCTGTGCAGGCGGCGGGGCCTCGGCGGCCGGGTCCGTCGCCCTTTCCCGGCCGCAACCCGTCGCCAGGAGACCCAAGGCCGCGCAGAGCATGCCGGCCAGCATCCGTTGTTTCATTGGAGGACCTCCCGGCCCACCGCGAAATTCAGCTGAGCCGCCGCGGATAAGTAGGCGCCGACGAGCATCAAATACGTTCGCTGAACATTCCGGTAGTCACTCTGCGCTTGTAGAAAATCGAGCAGAGACGCTCCGCCGCGCTCGTAGGAGAAGGTCACCGTATCGCGGACTGTCACCGCTTGTCGCAGGTATTGCGCCCTGTAGGGCCTCAGCAGGCTCAAGGCGCTCATCAGAATCGCATGGGCTGAATCGACATCGCTCGAGAGCGCCGCTTCTGCGGCGTCCCGCACCTTTTCGTTGCGCTCAATGTCGAGCTTGGCGCGCAGCTTCTCTCCTTGGTTCCTATCGAAGATGCGCAGAGGAATGCTGACGCTCAAACCGATGTAGGCTTTATAGCCCAGCTGAAACGCGGTATTGCGCCCGAGATCGAGGCCGACCGTCGGGTCGGTTGAAGCATCGGCTTCGGCGAGCCGGAAGTTGGTCGCGGCCTGATCGATCGATTGAACAGCAGCCCTCAAGTCCGGCCGTGTTTCGAGCGCGACCCTGCGAAGTTCCTCAAGAGGCGGAATCTCGCCGGAGAAATCGAAAGGCCCCGCCACGTCAAACCCTTCAACGGGCGTCCGGTTGTTCATCAACATCAGGAGCTGGATCTTCGCCGTTCGCAGGTTCACTTCCGCCGTTTGTAAGTCCGACTCGAGCGTTACGCGCTGCAACTGCAGCCGGTCCAGGTCGATTCGCGCGATGTCTCCGGTTTTCCATCGTTCGTTGCTCAGCTGAAGCACCTGATCGTAATAGGAAAGATTTTCTCGGGCCAAGCTCAGGATGGCCTTTTCCTGGAGAACCTGGAGGAATGCGCTCCGTAACGTGAAAAGGAGGCCCCTCTCTTCGTCTTCCAGTTGGGAGATGGCGATGGCTGTCGCTTTCTGCGCGCTCTCCAGCCGCAGCTGGCGTTTGTGGCGCAGCTCGAACAAATAATTCACTGAGACTATCGGCAGCGCGTCCGCGAAGGCATCGGATGACTTCCACGGGTGGAGCTGATCCAGCGACGCTGTGAATATCGGGTTTGGACGCAGATAAGCCGTGATCTCTTGGGCCCGGGACTCTTCGACGCCAATGCGCCCGGCTTTCAGAGTCGGATTATTCGCTTCAAATTCCTCTCGGACCTGCCTCCACGTCAGAGCCTGTTGAGCGGAGGAAACTCTTGTCAGGCAAGCCACAACTGTAACGAGTAATAGAAGACGCCATCCTGGACGCTTCATGCCAACTCCCCAGACATGCTGTTTTTGCCTTTTCAATGGAGCTTATCAAACAACCGGAATCGATAAATCTGATCGCGCCGTCTTAAACAAATACGCTATTAAAATAAGCCCTCCCCTTAATCGGGTAAACCTATCTTTCGGCCATCGGGGCATTATCTTTCAGACATTCGGGCCGTTTTCAGCCCCCGTCAGCCGGCCGAACGACGAAGCGGCGAAGTTCGGCGGCGGCCATGGGAACGCTGACAAAGCCGGTGCTTGGTCCATCATCTCGAAGCAGAAAGGGGGAGCTCCTGGCGGAGGAGAGTTCATGGATTTCCTCTTCTCTAAATAAGGTGCTAGCATAGGATCATCCTTTTGAGCGCCCTGTCTGAAAGATAGGTTTACAAGATCGCTTTGGTTGATTATGCTCTAGCAAGACTGAGCTGCGAGATATGGATGACAGGCAGATCCGGAAGCCAGGTCCAGAAGCCCCTAACCATCATCGTCGCGGGCGGCATGCTGATCGGGACGGCGCTCATGCCGTTCGTCATGCCGCCGGTTTTCCGGTTCATCCGGCTGGAAGGATAGCTCCGAATGGCCATCTCAGGAATGGAACGATCAACTCAGAAAGGTCAGGCGTGGATTGCCGCGACTCTGGCGATCCTCTGGCTTGCGGCCCTGCGGGCTCCGGGCGTCGCCGATGATGCCGCTCCTGTTCCGGCCGGGCCGATAAAGAGGATCTCTTTCTGCCTCGCCCCGACTCCCGGGCCAGGGTTCGGGTTGTCCTGGGGCGCCCGGACGGCGCTCCTTCCTGTGTCCGGGAATGCGCAGGCGGACGGCCCCCTGCGTCCCCAGGCCGCGGCGGTCCGGCCCAAGAAGCACGTCGGCCGGGCCTGGCTCGAGCTCGGGCTGTTCATGTCTGTATCGGGCGGAAGCTATTTGTACAGGTACACTCAGGGCGGCGACATCGAGGACTGGGATTTTCAGATCGACTGGCACGACCAGCTGCGCCGGTTTTTCACCCTCGCGGCCTGGCGCTTCGATTCGAACGGATTCCGGGACAACTGGACCCACAGTCTGGCCGGAGGGATCTATTACCAGTTCAGCCGGACGAACAACCTCTCCTGGGTCCAATCCTGGCTGATGTCCGTGGCCGGTTCATTCTTCTGGGAATACTGCGTGGAGCTCCACGAGGTCGTCTCGATCAACGACCAGATCATGACGGGGCTCGGCGGCTATTCCCTCGGCGAGTCCTGGTATCAGCTCGCCCGCTACCTGAGCCATCAGCCCAGCATCATCCTCCGGGCCCTGGGCTTCATCAATCCGGCCAACGAGTTCAACCAGTGGCTGGACCGCAAGGACCCCGGCTCGGGGGATTATTCGCAGCCGGGCTGGCACGACTTCAGCTTGTCGAGCGGCGTCAGGACGCTGAGCACGGCGGGGCAGGCGACCCAAACGGGCGCCTATTTCGCCTTGGACACGCCGATCATGGAGCTGCCCGAGTACGGCCAGGCGGGCGAGATCAGCGAAACCGTCAAGGATACCTACTTCAGCCGGATTTACATGGATTATACCCGGCGTGAGGCGCACGCGGACGAGGTGAACATCACGGCCGATGCCCGGAGCTGGGCCTACGTCCGCCAGGATATCGACGCCGATCTCGAGGGCTACAGTCTAAGCATCGGGTTCGGCTCGGGCTTCCAATATTTCAAGAAAAGGCCGCTCAACTTCTACGACATCAACCAGATCTCGGTCGACCAGTCCGTCGAGGCCCTCGATCTCGAAACGCCGCGGGGCTTCACGGACAAGCTGGCCGTCATCCATATTGCCGGTCCAGTCCTGGACTGGACGGTCTTCCGCCGGGGCTGGAAATTCCGGTCCGTGACCTCGGCCTATTTCGATTTCGGCCTGATCAACGCCTTCGCGCTCAACGAGTATTCGGCGCTCTACGACATCGCCGGCATGAAGACGACCGTGGTTTATTACGGTTATTACTACGGATTCGGCGGGACCTTCACGGAGGACGCCGACCTCGAGTGGGGAAGCTTCCGGGCGCGCGGGCTGCTCAGCCTTGCCGCCTGGGGGTCGGCTGACTTTCTGGACCGGTGGCAGGCCCGGGTCACGAACAACGCCCACCTGGACGACCACCGGACCCGCTGGCTTCTCGGGGCCGGCTGGAAGATGCCTGCGGTTCCTTTGGAGCTTTTCCTCAATGTCGAGGACATCTACAGGGGCGGGAAGATCCAGGAGGTGATCGTCAACGGGCTGGAGAAGAGGCTGTTCGCCGGATTGAGTTTTCATTTTTGAGCGGAGTCTGAGTTGTCTATGAGACCGATCGCAGGAGGCCCGATGCGCTTTTCCAAATTCGTTCCCTTGTGCCTGGCCTGTCTTCTCGCTGGATCGTGCGCCTCTATCGTCAAGGGCAGCTACAGCAGCGTCGCCCTGAACTCCCAGCCGCAGGGCGCCCAGGTTTATGTGAACGGCCATCTGATGGGCGAGACGCCCGTCAGGCTCAAGCTGAAGTCCAGGCACACGTATGCCATCGAGTTCCGCAAGGAGGGCTACCCGACGAAGACCGTCACCGTGAAGAACCATCTGGCGGCCGGCTGGATCGTCCTCGACGCGCTCTTCGGACTCGTCCCGCTCGTCCTCGACGCCGTGATCGTCGACGTCACGACCGGGTCGTGGTACCAGCTGAACCAGAAGAACATTGACATCGTCCTCGAAAAAGAGCAGCCCCGTCCCGGGACTGACAAACGCCCAAGGGAGTCCGGAGAATGAAAAAGAAATCCGAAAGTCGGCGGGTGCCGGCATCCGGGAGCTTGGAAATGGAAGGGATCGAGCCCGGTGCGAATGGCCGCATGAGGAGACCGTGGAGGCGACGGCTGCTGGCGGTTTCATTTTCGGCTTTGCTCTCCGCCTGCGCGGCCAACAACGGCGCTCCTTCGGCTTCGTTCGGCACCTGGGCCTGGGTGTCCGGCGGCGATACGATCAATCGGACGGGGATCTACGGCACGCTCGGCGCAGCCGCGCCCTCGAATGTCCCCGGGGGCCGGCATGCGGCCGTTTCCTGGCGGGACGCGGCCGGCAGATTCTGGCTCTTCGGGGGAGAGGGCTATGATTCGGCCGGGCATTACGGCTACCTGAACGATCTCTGGCGGTATGATCCGGCCACTCTCGAGTGGACCTGGGTGTCCGGCGGCAATATGATCAATCAGGCGGGCGTCTTCGGCGCCGAGGGGACGCCCAATCCGTCGAACATCCCCGGGGCGAGGCATTCCGCCGTTTCTTGGCAGGATGCGGCCGGCCGGCTCTGGCTTTTCGGTGGAGACGGCTGTGATTCGGCCGGCACCGTGGGTCATCTTAACGACCTGTGGCGTTATGACCCGGCCATCTCGGAATGGACCTGGGTGTCCGGCGGCAATATGGTCAATCCACCGGGCGTCTACGGCGCGCAAGGTACGGCCGCTCCGTCGAATGTCCCGGGGGGAAGGGACTCTGCCGTGGCCTGGATAGATGCGACCGGCAAACTCTGGCTCTTCGGAGGCGGCGGATACGATTCCATCGGCAGCTACGGCTATCTCAACGACCTATGGCGTTATGACCCGGCCGCCTCGGAATGGACCTGGGTCTCCGGCGGCGATGTCTGCGGTCAAAAGGGCATTTACGGAACGCAAGGCACGGCCGCCGCTTCGAATGTCCCTGGATCCCGGTACGGTGCGACAGGCTGGCTCGATTCGGGCGGAAGCCTCTGGCTCTTCGGAGGATTCGGCTTCGATTATCTCGACGGCGCCCAGGGCTATCTCAATGACACCTGGAAATTCGACCCGGTCACGCTCGAATGGACCTGGATCGGCGGCAGCACCGACAGGGGCCAGAACGGCGTCTACGGCGTCCCGGGCGCGGCCGCCCCGTCGAACGTCCCCGGAGGCCGGTATGGGACCACCTCCGGGCTCGACGCGAGCGGGAATTTCTGGCTCTTCGGCGGATTCGGCATGGGTGCGTCCGGCTACGACAGCTATCTCAACGATCTGTGGAAATTTGACATGACGACGCTCGAATGGACGTGGGAGTCCGGCAGCAACACCATCAATCAGCCGGGCGTCTACGGCACCCTGGGCACGGCCGCTTCGTCAAATATCCCCGGCACGAGGGATGGGGCGGTGTGCTGGATCGACGCGGACGGAAACTTCTGGTTTTTCGGAGGCGTAGGCCTGGATTCGGCCGACCATGCCGGCTTTCTCAACGACCTGTGGCGGTACACCCGGTGAGCAGGGCGTGAAATCGGGCCCGGTTCTCCAACCGGCGGAAGAGCCGCACGCGCGCGACCGACGGGCCGGGGGAAGAACCTCACGCGCGGCGCAGCGCCGGACGTTTGTTGAGCGAGGGTTGACAGCAAACCCCGGGGGATAGATACTGACCATCTCCGGTTGAGCCGCCGAGCTCCGGAAGGCGGATCGAAATGCGTTTTTTATGTACAGCGGAGAAATGACCTCGTGGGTCCGGTGCAAACAAAATCCATAAAGACGGCGGTCGCTTCTTTGGGCCTTCCGCCCGGCCTCGCGGTCCTGGCTTGGCTCGCACTCTCCGGTTCGGCCCTCGCCGATTCGCAGGACGTCTGGAGCATTCATTTCCAGCAGACGGTGGTGACGCAATGGCACCCCCCGTTCGCCGCTCCGTATTCAGGAACCAACAGTCTCGTGAGCCGCTCCGAAGTGAAGACATCCCTCACGTCGACGCTGTTCCTGGGAGTACGGCTCGGGCGGGGGAGCGAGCTCTATGTCGACCCGGAGATGAGCGGCGGGCAGGGTTTCAGCAACACGACGGGAATCGCGGGCTTTCCCAACGGCGAGATCTACCGCGTCGCCAACCCGACCCCGAAGGTTTATCTGGCGAGGCTGTATCTCAAACAGACTTTCGGCCTGGGCGGGCCGGACGAGGCCTGCGGCGGCGGGCCGAACCAAGTCGCCGGGACAATCCCAGCCCGCCGGCTGACGTTCGTCGTCGGAAGATTTTCACTTACGGACTTCCTCAATGATAACGCCTATAGCCACGATCCCCGCACCCAGTTCCTGAACTGGGCCCTTGTCAGCGCCGGGGCCTGGGACTATGCCGCGGATACCCGGGGGTATACCTGGGGAATCCTGACCGAATACGCGGGGCCGCTGGGGGCCGCCCGCCTTGCCGCTGTTCTCGAGCCGACGAAGGCGAACGGGATGGAGTTGGACACCCATATCACGAAAGCCTACAGCCTGAACCTCGAGGTGGAACGCCGGTATGCGCTCGGAACGCACCAGGGCGCGGTCCGCCTGCTGGTCTTCCGGAATGTCGCCCGCATGGGAAGCTACATCGAAGCCATCGAGGACCCGGTCTATCAGACAAACGTCGCCCTGACGGACAGGTACAGCCGGACGAAATACGGCTTCGTCATCGACGGGGAGCAGGCTCTTTCCGACGCCGGCGGCCTGTTCGCCCGGCTCAGCTGGAACGACGGCCACACCGAGACATGGGCTTATACTGAGATCGACCGCTCGCTGTCGTTCGGGGGCCAGTTCGACGGCCGGGGCTGGGGCCGGCGACAGGACCGTTGCGGCGCGGCGCTCGTCGTGAACGGCTTGTCCAAGGTTCACGCCGATTATCTGGCCGACGGCGGCTACGGCTTTATCATCGGGGACGGCCGGCTCCATTATGGCCCCGAGACCATCTTCGAATCGTTTTACGGCCTGCCGGTCATCCGCGGGATCTGGATTGCGGCGGACTATCAGTTCGTCGTCAACCCGGCCTATAACCGGGACCGGGGCCCGGTCAACGTTTTCGGGGTCCGGGTCCACGCGGAGATCTGATTCGGAAGCGGTCCGTGCCGGGAGGAATATTCATGAGACGGCCTCCCGGGCCGTCGGTGTGAGCCCGGCCTCATCGGACATAGACGTAGATCGTGTGTTCCGTTCCGGTCTCGTCATTGAGAACGACGGCCTGGGTCTGCTTCGTTCGCCAGCCGGCCATCGTGTAGTTGTGAGACACAACCCGTGTCCCGGGCTTGAGCTGTTTTTCGAGCATCGGCCGGAGGAGCGCATTGGATTCGGGAAGGAGGTACAGCGTCACGACCGTGGCCGCCGAGACATCGGCCTTGGTCGCGTCCATGCACAGAAATTGGACGAGCCGCTCGACGCCCGCCGCCTGCGCGTTGCGGGCCGACGCCTCAATCATGTGCGGATCGATATCGATGCCCACCCCCCGGGCACCGAACATCCGGGCCGCGGTGATGATGATCCGGCCGTCGCCGCAGCCGATGTCGTAGACCACATCGCGGCCGGTGACGTGGGCGAGTTCGAGCATCCTGTCCACGACCACCTGAGGCGTCGGAACGAAGGGGGCGAGGTCGGCGGCGTCGGCCCGTCCGTGCGATCCGACGAAGAGATCGATGGCCCGATCCTGGTCGTAGCGGAACGAATAGGGCTTTCCCGCCTCCAGGGAGTAGATGACGTCCTTTTCGCCCGTGTTGAACTCGATCTCGAGAGTGGCGTCCGTCCGGTAGCGGTCAATGGCGTCCGGGGCGATCTCTCTGGTTTGCATCTCCTCGGAGTGGGCGAAAGGGAAGATTTTATAGGTGATCGTCCGGTTGGTGACGTTCCTGATGGTCGTTTCCTGCCCGGGGAGGATCTTTTCGCGGGCTTTCTGAGGCGCCGAACCGGCCCCCTGGGCCGCCAAAGGAGCGGAGAGGGGGGAAAATCCGGCGACGATCGCTGCGAGAATGGCAATTGGGACAGTCCTGAGCATCTTCGACATAAAAATCCTCCACCCGTCCGATTCTAGCTGAAAAAAGCATCCGCGGCAATTTCCGGCGGGGGCCCGGCTTCTCATCGGGCGGTTTCCGGATATAATAATCCGGAGAGGCGGCCCGAGCGCCGCGGGAGGCGTGCCACGCGAGAGTTCCTCGTCATTTTTGCCTGTCTGGTGGCGTTCCTCGTCTTTCTTGCCCTGGAAAGCGCGACGCTCGAAGGGGCACGGCGGAAGATCCCTCTGCGCATCGCCGTCGCGGGAACTCGCGGCAAATCGGGCGTCGCGAGGCTCATCGCCGCCGGGCTCAGGGAGTCGGGGGCCGTGGTCGTGGCGAAGACGACCGGATCCCGGCCGGTCCTCATCTTTCCCGACGGGTCGGAGGAGGAAATTCCCAGGGCGGGAATGCCTTCGATCCGCGAGCAGGTCCGGACGGTCCGGAGGGCGGCCGCCGCGGGAGCGGGAGCAGTCGTCGCGGAGATGATGAGCATCGGCGCAGAATGCCTCCGCGCGGAATCGGAGCGCATCCTCCGGCCCGGCATCCTCGCCCTGACCAACGTCCGTTTGGATCACCTGGATGCGATGGGCCGGACCCGGGAGGACATCGCCGCGACGCTTGCCGGGGCCATCCCCGAAGACGGGGTGGTTTTTTTCCCGGCGGAGGAGTTCTATCCCGCGTTCGGAGAAGCGGCCAGAAGGCTCCGTTCCCGGCTCTCCGCCGCCGAAGGAACGTCCGGCGGCGATGTCCGGCTGCCCTTCGGGGAGTTCGAGCCGAACGTCCGGCTGGCCCTGGCCGTGCTCGAGTCCCTGGGCGTCGGCCGGGAAACCGCGGTCCGGGGGATGGGTCGCGCGGTTCCGGACTTCGGAAGCCTGAGGATGTGGACGGTCCCGCTTGGGCCGCCCTCGCGCGCGGCCGTCTGCGTGAGCGCCTTTGCCGCCAACGATCCGGAATCGTCGGCCGCAGTGCTGGCGCGGATGCGGGAGATCGTCCCTGCGGCGTCGGGGCCGCTCGTCGGCTTCCTGAGCCTCCGGGAGGACAGGGGAGACCGGACTCTTCAATGGGTCCGTGCGGCGGTCGACGGATTCTTCGGGAATTTCGAGAGCGTGGCGGTGTTCGGACGCCCGGCCCCCGCCGCGGCCCGAAAGATGAAAAAGATGCTTGGCCGGGACATCGGCAAATTCTCGTTTTTCACGGACCCCGAGCCGGCGATACTGATGGACTTCGCCGCGACGTCGACGGTGCGGGACGCCGTCATCATCGGATTCGGCAACATCGTCGGCCCCGGAGAGCAGATCATTCGGTACTGGGAAGAGCGGGGGAGGCCCTTTGGTCGTTGAGACGCTCCTCATCGGTCTTGTCCTCGCCCTGCTGTGGGCCGAGGCGACTGACTTCTCGCCTGGCGGGATTATCGTCCCCGGATACCTCGCGCTGTACATTGAACAGCCCCTCCGCGTGCTCGCGACCCTGGCCGCCGCGCTGCTCGCGATCGGCGTCTACAGCATCCTTTCGCGGCGCCTGATCCTCTTCGGCCGGCGCAGGTTCGTCCTCATGGTCCTCACAGGCGCCCTTCTCACCCAGGCCTGGTTCCTCCTCCTGCCGCGTCTGTTCGCGTCGCCGGTCGAGCTCCGGGTCATCGGTTGGGTCGTTCCCGGGATCCTGGCCTCGAACCTCGCGCGTCAGAAGTTCTGGCCGACGCTGGCCTCGGCGATCACGGTTTCCACCGTGACCTTCGCCGCGGTCCGGCTGCTCTCGCTGCTATGAAGAACAGGCTCCTGAAATCGCCGTTTGCGCCGGTCTATGGGGCCGGCCTCCTGAGTCTGCTTTTTCTCCTGGCGGCGGCCGCGCTGTCCTGGCGCGAGACGGGTCCCCGGCGGGAGATGATCGAGGCGTCGCGCCTGATGGTCCAGGCGGAGAACGCCGTCCGCAATTGCCGGGCGCTGAAGGGGATCGCGGTGGACCCCGGGACCGACCTCAACGCGACGGGGCTCATCGGCCTCGGAACGTCCTCGATCACGACGTCTCTCGGCAGCCTCGGGGCCAAGCGGACGACGGCCAATCCGAATTTCGCCGGCCTCCTCGTTGACCTTTTCCGCGAAGCGGGCTTGAGACATGGGGATACAATCGCCGTCGGCGCCTCGAGCTCCTTCCCGGCGCTCATCATCGCCACCCTTTCGGCCGCCCGGATCTCAGAGCTCCGGGTGCTCATGATCTCCTCGCTCGGTGCCTCGGAGTGGGGGGCCAACAACCCCGAGTTCAGCTGGCTGGACATGGAAGCATGCCTGCAGGCCACCGGCGTCCTTGACGTGGGGTCGGTCGCGGCGGCCGTCGGAGGGGAGGAGGACGTGGGCCGGGACATGAGCCCCGAGGGCCGCGACGCCTTGAGGGCACGCATCCTCGAGAGCGGCGTCCCTCTGCTGGAGAAACCCGACCTCGCGGCCGATGTCGCGACCCGGCTCCTGATCTACGAACGGGCGGCCGCGGGCCGTCCGGTCCGGGCGTTTGTCAACATCGGCGGCAGTTGGGCCAACATCGGGACGAACGCCGAGGTCCTGAAGCTCGAGCCGGGGCTCCTGCGCGATGTCTTCGTTCCGCCTGCGGGCGAACGAGGCGTCCTTCAAGCCCTGGCGGCCCGCGGCGTCCCTGTCATCCACCTCCTGAATGTCCGGGGCCTCTGCGAACGGTACGGGCTTCCCTGGGACCCGAGGCCGCTTCCCAAGCCGGGAGAAGGGGAGCTTTACCGCCGCGTAGCGGCCCGCGGGGGGGCCTTCGTGCTGGCCGCGGCGATCTATCTACTTTCCGTTTTCCTGATCGCCGCGATCGTCGTCCGGCGCCGCCGTCCGCCCGAACCGCCGAGACCCGCTAGATTTTCATAGCGGATGGAGTACAATATCCGCTCGGGGAAACAAGGCCCCGGCCGGTCGTCATAATCGCTCAGAGGGAGGGATGGCCATGAAATTCTCAAAATTTACGAAACTCACGTCTTTTTTCATCCTCGGCGCCGTCGCCGCTAAGTCGTTGCTTTCAGGCCAGAAGGGCGGCGCCGCGAAAATCGATGCCGCCCGCCGCGCCGTCGAGGCCGCTAACATGCGGTTCCGCGAGGCCGTACGGCTGGGAAAAGCCGGGGACATCGCCGCCCTGTACGCCGAGGACGCCT
>Ga0187771_10002932_pt1 | contig 11851 bp, 10 predicted proteins | sample 0116_SJ02_MP15_1_FD_133139 | JGI IMG/M metagenome (GOLD analysis project Ga0187771, IMG submission 133139) | Tropical peat soil microbial communities from peatlands in Department of Meta, Colombia - 0116_SJ02_MP15_10_MG | ecosystem: Environmental > Terrestrial > Soil > Wetlands > Peat | place... | reverse complement strand
GTGTTACTCACCCGGTCGCCACTTTACTCAGGGATTGCTCCCCTTTCTCGTTCGACTTGCATGTGTTAGGCACGCCGCCAGCGTTGATTCTGAGCCAGGATCAAACTCTCGTTTGAAACCTGATTGTCTCCCGACGGGTAGAAGGGAGACCGGCTTCGAGCGGTGAGCTGTGAGCAATGAGCTTTGAGCAAAACCCAAAACCACTGACTGCGCAACCACTGCTGAAGCCCGCCACCATCGCGCTCGAAAGGCGTGGTGGCTCAAATTGTGAGATCGCTTCGGACTTGCGCCCGAATCCGTTCTCTCACGACTGGCACGTTCAACCTAGTTGTCAAAGACCGAATCAGCACTCCGCCTGAGCGGCGCGAATTCAGTCCGGCCAAACTTGTTTATGTGGGACCTGGTCTTTGACCCGGTCGGGTCGAGCCTGCTCTGAAAGAACAAAGCTCGACGGTGCACACAGACAGTATTCAGCCGTCCTCGAAACCCTACAAACATACCGTGCCGCGAAAAAGACTGTCAATCACTTCGCCCTACTGGATTTCCACCAGTTTTCCACAATGGGAAAGGTCCGCGTCGGACTGGGCTCGGCTCACGCGAGCCCGTGGAAGAGCGCTTCTTCAGGGCCTGCCCCAAGCGAGCGTAATGAGTCGAAGGGCCGCGTCAGGCCCCCTCTAAATTGTCATTCCGAGCGACTTCAGTCGCGAGGAATCTGCTTTCGAGGGTGCTGCTCTGCTCAAAACCGCACGCAACGGTATGGTCTCCCGCCTCCCCAGGCCTTTTTAGGCCGCGCGAGGGCGGAAGACAGAAAATTGAGTAAAGAACTTGCTTTGGAGGTCCTTGCTTTGAAGGTACCCTTCAGAGGCCTGAGGCTTCCGAATCGCATCCCGTGGCCGGGATAATTAAGGGCGAAAGCCCTCTAAACACATAAGATGCCGGACGAGCGACGAGAGTTGCGACAAAAAGCGCCCGGCTAGCCACACACTGCTCTCGGTTCATTGTTTATACCAGATGAATACGCAAGAGCGCAAGCAGGAAATTCCGGGGAGGTACCGAAGTTTACTGAGTTGGTCCGCGCCCACGCCCCAGAGCAGCTAGGAGCCTCCGTAAACACAGTTTCGGTCGGAGTCGAAGATCGCATTCCCAGATCCGCAAGACCTTTATCCCTAGTGACCGCAAGGTCCTGTCGACCAAGACGTCTCGGCGTCTGTTACGGGCTAATTTTTTCGACCAGTAGCGTCGGTTCGCCTTCGGCATGTGACCGCACCTAGGGCATCCGTGCCAGAAACAACCATCTACGAAGACGGCAAGATGCCGATCGGGGAAGAAAAAGTCAGGGCACCCAGATACCGTCCTATTGCAGACGCTCCACCCTGCAATCCCGCCCTTCATCAGATAAGCCCGAAGGCGCAACTCAGTGCTGGCGTTAAGCCTCGCCCTGATTGCTCGCATATTGCGGCTCCGCTGCTCAGTCGTCTTGAAACGCACAGGGTCCCTCATAGCTGGGCGACGGCAACCGGTCGGCTCAATCTGGCCAAGTCGGTCAGCCCCAAAGGGGCATAGGACAGACCCGTGGCCATATCGCGTACCGTGGAGTCCAAGTAGTCATTGAACACAACGTAACACATATAGACCCCATGCGACCTCATGCACGAGTGTCGCGCAATCGAGCGAGTCGCAACGACGGTCGACTGGTGGGCCTCCCTGATAGCCGCCTCCCTGAATCGTGCGTTCTTGCACTGGAACGAAACCAACGGCCTTACAGGAATAGTACCCAAGGGCGGAAGCCACAGGATGTCTAGTCCCCCGTCCTTGTCTCTACCCCGAAGGACGCCCCGGTCGAATCCGAGGCCCTCCAAATACGGGACGATCTCTGCTAATCTCTTCCTGGTTCTTCGGGGCCATCCGATGTTATGGAAGTCTCCGCTCTGCAGTTTCCGCGAAAGACGGTCACACACTGCAGTCTCGAAGGCCTTCGACTGTTTTCCTGCCGTCCGGATTTGGTGCATGTCGCGGATAAACTGCATAAAATCCGGATCCACGCTCTCGACGATTCCCGTGTCGTGTTCGTAGTGAAACGGTAACTGGGAGCTCTTGCTGTCGAAGTGCCTAGAAAGCCACTGGATGCTCGCTTGCAGTGCATCCTCGAACACAGGTTGTTGGAAAACTCTTTTCAATTGCGCAGTGAGTGTGAGCGGCAGCGCTCGTTCCGTTAACACGAATTGCTGCGTATCGCGAAGTTGCAGACAGATGGTCTCAAACAGCTCGAATGCGACTCTAGGCATGTTTAATTCAGAGAGCTCAACTTCTCGGTATAGGTCTCCAGAATGTCCAAAATCCTCTGCAGTTCGGGCTGCTTGGGCTTCAGCTTCTGAATGCGCTTCAGCAAGTTCTCCAGTTTGTCTGCCAGATCGGCAGATGTTTTCTGTTTCGGTTGAACGTACAGCCGAGCTTCTTCCAGACTGCTGCCCCTCTCCAGCATCTCGCCGGCCTTCTTGGAGCCCAAGGCCTCGGCCAGTAACTTTATCTGCCTGGTTTCTTTAATGCGCCTCTCAATTCCATCAACTCCGTAAAGGAACCCCAACAAGAATCTCAGTTTCTTAGGTTCGTAATGCTTGATTTGCAGGGTCTTGTCGTCCGTTTCTAATTGGACGTATTCCTTAATGTCCACTCGATTCATAGCTTCTGCGAGCGTCCAGAAGTCTTTAAGAGGAACGGCACCCATCGTCTTATGCGCGTCCTTGCGCAATCGGTATGGAATTAGATAACGCTCGAATTCCGCAACAGGTATTCCGATTTCCCTGGAGAGCTTCTGGAGGTCCTTCGTTGTCTTAATGTTCTGATCAAGAAATTTGGCCTTGCTCTCGGGCGGCCATTCACGGAACCCGAACAAATGATGCACTCCGAGGTACATCCGAATTGCGTCATCCTGAGCTCCATCGGTTGCCGTGCTCGGGAAAACTAGAGCAGGGATACGGCGAAATCTCTTGCGCACCTCATCGTTGGTACGCGGGTCGTTAAGGATGTAGCGAACGGCTGCTAGTCGTCGATTGCCTTCTATCACTACATAACGGTCTTTGCTTTCCTTGACTACTATTGGTTCATACGCGATAAATCCGTTCTCGACCAGGGATGGAACCAGTTCGCGAGCGTAGTGCGGAGCTTTTTCTAGCGATTGCTGGAGCTCGTCCTGCGTGAGCGTATCCGTGCCGCCGCCGAACCGCGGGTTTGTGGCATCGAAGTCTAGAAGGCTGGTTCGTACCGGCTTGTACTTGGGCTTAGACGCGTTCATCTCTTCGCTCTCTGCGACGTTTGGATGGCCCAGGCAACCGCCTCGAAGAGCGGCGGGGGCACGGCATTTCCAATCATTTGAAAGCGATCACGAGTCGTTCCTCGGCGCCACAGCCATTTTCGTGGAAAGCCTTGCAACGCCGCGCACTCGCGATAGGAAAGGCGCCGTGCCCTGCCGGTGCGCGTGAATTCCCAATGATCGGTGTCGATCCTGCGAAGCGGCGGGCTCGATGGGTGCAGCGGAACATGCCGCCAGTGGCCGACGATGCAAGGGCTAGGCTGGCCCCAGGGAAGTCTGCGTCTGCGGGAAAGGTAGTACCAGTGGAAAGGCTCAACGTTGAATTCGCCCGATGGCCATTTCGGGAGCGATGCCATCACGTCGCGTTGGCCGACATATCTTTTCCGCGTTCCGGGGCCGTGTGTGGGTTTGGGAAACTCATACTCGAAATCCTGATCAGAACGAATCCCCACAAGGAACACTCGACGACGCTGCTGGGCAACGCCATAGTCCCGTGCGTTCAGTACAGCCCATTTCACACGGTAGCCGGCGGCGCGGTAGCGAACTAGCTGGTTATCAAGCAAGTCGCGGTTCTCTCCGAACACCATACCGTTTACGTTCTCAACGATGAAGGCTTTGGGCAGGACTTTTCTCAGAACACGATCAAATTCCCGATAGAGGTAGTTCCTTTTGTCGCTTTTCCATTTGCGTCGACCACCCTGGGTATATCCCTGACACGGATAGCAGCCTACCTGGAGGTCCGCCTCAGGAAACCTTTCAAAATCGCGGATATCTCCGCACTCGACTGCAGGATTCCTAAGATTGTCCTTGTACGTGTCGCAGGCCGTCTGCCAGATATCATTTGCCCAGATCACGTCGTATCCGAGCCTTTGCAAGGCAAGGTCGGAGCCGCCACAACCGCAGAAGAGCGAAATTGCCGTTGGAGAAGCCATTCGGTTCTAGAACGGCCGATTGTAACCCCGTTATGGCCCTGCGTGAAGATAAACTTCTGATCCGTTCCGAAAACAGGAAAAGGGGTTATTCTTCCCGCGTCACCCTTATCCACTCTTCCATTTGATTCAGATATTCGGCCAGGGCGCGGCGGCCGGCGGCGGTCAGGCGGTATTCGGTGCGTGGGACGCGTCCTTCGAAAAACTTCACGCAGGAAATGTACTGCGCCTCCTCAAGCTTGCGGGCATGGACGCTGAGGTTGCCGTCGGTGGTCTTGAGCACGCGCTTGAGATCGTTGAAGCTGAGCGAGTCATTGGTGGCAAGTGCGCTGACAATGCCAAGCCGGATGCGCTCGTGGATCAGGCGGTCAAGTTCGGGGAGTTCGTGCGTGCGTGCAGGCGCGTGCTCGCGCTCCCGTCCGTGAACCTGCGGAGGCTTGTCCTGCTTGCGCGCTGGAACGGCTCGAGCCACTTTGCGTCTAACCTCCGTGCCTTCTGGCAATCAGAAATCCGAAAACGATGTGCAAGCATCCGAAGCCTCCGGCCAGAAACCAGTTGCCCCAGGCCGCCGGTGCGAGGACGGCAAGGCCGCCGAGCAGCATGAAGCAGAGGCCCATCACGGGGACGATGGCCACAGAGAATGCGCCTCCGGTCATGATGCCGGCGCCGTAGAGCAGCAGCCAGGTTGCGGGCAGGGCCGACTGCAGGCCGGCGCGGACGAGCACAAAAGTAAGGAAGGCTCCCGCGACCAGCGGCGGAGCGAGGCCGAGGGCCACTTTGCGGGCCGGCCCGGAGAACAAAGGCAAACCGCGGCGGTTCGCTTTCCAAGTACAAGCGAGCAATCCGATGACGACTGCAAGCAGGCCTTCAGCCAGCCAAACCCGCATCCAGGCGAAGGAGGAAATCTGGCGGTTGGCAAGCCACGCGGCGCCGATGGCTGTGAAGCCGAGAACGATGTATCCCCAGCCAGAGACAGCCGTAAAGGCGACAGACCGCTCCATGGTGTCGCGAATGAAGCGGAGGTCATCGGCGGGAGTGGGGGCCGTATTGGGGGCCGGGTTGGGAGCGGCCCGGTCGCTCGAAACTTGGGTCGGTCGATCGCAGGCGGGCATGGTTGAACGATGAATGCGCCGAATGCGATGCGGCCGGTCGAACATGAAATCAAAATAACCCGAGCTTGCGGCAATGTCAAGTACTTTGCATTGTAAAGAACTAACTCTTGGCGCAGGGAATGCCAGAACCAAGGGAAATAAAAGCAGATTCCTCCCTTCGGTCGGAATGACAGGGTTATGATCGGTCGCAAGACAGGGTCATGACCGGTCGCAAGACAGGATCATGATCGATCGCAGGACAGGGTTATGACCGGCCGCAAGACAGGGTTATGGCCGGTCGGAATGACATGGTTTGTAGGGCCAACGTCAGCAGAGGGCGGGCGGAGTGTATCCCTGCGTCATTTGAGCAACCCGAACACTCCGACGCTGTTAGTTGTGCCGACGTACACCTTGCCGTTAGCGATGGTCGGCGTAATGAACTTGTTGCCGTTGCCGAAATGGTCACGACCGTTGGCGGCTTGGTTAGAGTTGTAGATCTCCTTCAGGGTGAGCCCATTGTAGGCGTGGAGCACGGCGGGGCTCGAGTTTTCCGCCGCCCACACGATGCCGTTCTGGCTTCCGTTAGACGAGAGGCTCGGGGAGGCTCCCGGATAGCCAAAAGAGTTTGCCGTTTGTGCCACCGGGTTGGGTAGCAGTTTCGCGTTGTGAAACTGAAACGCGAAGATCGGCGAGCCGACCGGGCCGTAATAGAGGAGCCCCAGAGCCGTAGAGAAAGCGGGCGTGGACCAGATGCCGCCGGGCAAGACACCATCCAGTTCCTGATAAATCGCGTTGCTGCCAGGGTTGAACTTGCCCATGTTGGTGCGATCAACAACATAGAGATTGCCGTCTTTACCAGCTCCGATGCCGAGCTGCCAAAGGTTGCCTTTGAGGTCTCTCACGTTGACAAGCAGAGGCCCCCCGGAACCGAGATCTAAGTCATTGCCATTCTCCGCAGCCTGGTTATCCATCTCCCAGTAGTCGGCAACCTCAAGACCATGGCTATTAACGACCCGCAGGAAGCCGTTCCCGTAATCGCCGTCGGCGGGAAAGCCGGAGGAGTTCAGAGTGGTGTCGAAGTCGCCGTTGCCAGCAAGCACGAAAATGTTGTAGGAAGGGTCGGAGGCCGTGGCGCAGCCGGAACCCCAGAGGCCTGCTCCGCTGCCGTTAGGGGTTACGTTGAGCACAGTGGTTTGCGCCAAGCTCTGGCTGTAGCCCATGATCCACCCGGTGTAAGGGGGAGAATCACAATGCGAAGACCATGCCAGGTATATCGTGCCATTCGTCAGGAGGAGAGCGGCGCGCTCCTTGTATTGGCTGGGATCGAAAATGACGTAGCCGTTCTGGCTGTTATCGCCGGTGCCGGGGTATTTGGCCTGGATCTCAACGGGGCCGTTGTGAAGTTCGCCGCCGGTGGTCGCGTCGAGCGCATGCAGGCGCTGATGGTAGTTGCCTGAACTGTCCTTCGACATGGCCACGACGTAAATGACGGGATTGGAGCCTTTAGGACGAGTGATCACGGGCGTGGCAGTGACGCCAATCTCCGGCACAACCTGGTCACAGTTACGCGGGTCCGAGGTCGTTTCGCCCGACTTGAGGGTTCTGACCTGCCAGATTTTCAATCCAGTGTCGGCGTCGAAGGCGTAAACACTATCGTGTTCGGTGGCGACGATCAGCAAGTTGTGAATCACTCCGGAGACGGTCACGGCGGACAGGTAGAGAGGTTGGGCGTCTACTTTGCCGTCCACTGGAAGGGTAAAGAGCCGTCCGAATGTGGCGGAGTTGACATTCGCCGGAGTCAGGATGGTTTCATGGTTGTTCTGTCCGGTGCGGGAAGTGGTGTTGTGGTAGGTAAGCACGTCCTGGGGAAGAGCAAGGGCTGACAGAACGAAGATCAGGGCGAACAATGAGCACATCGTCCGTTTCTTGAAGCGAGAGCGGACTTCGGTTCGCTGGCAGCAATACATGGTTGTACCCTCGGTGGTCTCGTGTATAGATCGCGATCGACAATTGGCGGCTGACGAAGTAACGGGCTTGCTCAGGAGCTTTGGGGCCCAGTTTGTCAGAATTTCGTCGCCGGCTCAAAATCGGTAGTGCAAACGGGAGAGATGCAATGCCCGTTCCAGGCCTCGTCTTTCGCCCGAAACGTCGCACGGTCGCGCGTTAGTATAGCAACATGGGGGATGTTGGTAAATTACTGATTTTCCTCGGTGCGCTCATGCTGTTGGCGGGCATCGCTCTGGTGCTGCTAGGGCGAACGAATCTGCCCCTAGGGCGGCTGCCGGGAGACATCGTGTACCGGGGGAAGCACACGACCGTTTACTTTCCGCTGGCGACTTCGCTGCTGCTGAGCGTGGTGCTGACGATCGTGCTGTACATCGTGGGAAGGTGGAAGAAGTGAAACTCGGACCTACCGATGCGGTTGGACTCAGCGCGGAGCGTGTCGCAGATTTTCGGGACGCAGAGGTGGTCGTCCTGGAGCATTTGACTTCCACAGACGCTTGCCTTTAGATTCGTTCGCACGGTCGTAACTGCTCTTTCTAATTTCTCGGAGTGCGCGTCCTTGCCGCTCGGCAAGGACTGGGAAGCGGGTGCGAGTCCCGCGCTGCCGCGCAACTGTAAGCGAGGAAATTGCTTTCGGCCACTGGGGAATTCCGGGAAGACCGGAGGCGTCACTGGACGTGCAGTTCGTCCTCACTCGCGAAGCCAGGAGACCGGCGCGTTCCGTCACCGTCAACCTCTTTCGCGTGCAAAAGGAGGATGGTATGCGCTCGGCTTCTTGGAGTTTTCCTTCTCTGATATTTTCGCTGTTTCTCTCTATTGTTTCCTCTTCGCCCGCGTCGGCGGCAGATCTCAAAGTCAAAGTAGTTGATCCGCAGTTGGCGGCTGTCGCGGGGGCCGAGGTTTTTCTGGTTTCGGCAGGCCAGAGAGTTCTCGCAACGCAAACAACTTCGGCTGAGGGCATTGCGAGTTTCCAGGTTCCAAATACGGGACTGTACCAGATCAGAGTTCTGGCGCCGGGATTCGCGGCGGAGACGGTTGACGTTCCGGCACAAGCTGAGAGCCTAACCGTGACCCTGCAGCTGGCGATTGAATCGGAAACCATCGTGGTGAGCGCGACGCGCACTCCGGTGCCCGGGGAAGCGGCCGGCGCCGACGTGGACAGTCTCAGCGGTCCGCAATTAGCGACCATGCAGCCGGTCGCGGCCAATGACGCGGTGCGGTTCCTGCCCGGCGCAGTGGTGAACACGGCAGGACAGCGCGGCGGATTGTCGTCGCTGTTCGTGCGCGGCGGAGAGTCGAATTACAACAAGGTGATCGTGGACGGCGTGACCGTCAACGAACCCGGTGGCACATTCGACTTTGGCACGCTCTCGCTGGCGCAGGGCGACCGGATGGAATTTGTGCGCGGCGCTCAAAGCACGTTGTACGGCTCGGATGCGATGACCAGCGTGGCGCAGGTCTGGACCAGAACTGGCAGCACACCGGTTCCAGAGTTGCGCTTCGGGGCCGACGCCGGGAATTTTGGGACGGAGAGCGGCCACGCCTCGCTAGCTGGAGCTCGGGGACGTTTCGATTACAACGTGTTCGGCGATCAATTCAACACAACTGGATTGGGAGTGAACGACGCATTCTCGGATTCGATTGAGGGCGCGAACGTGGGAGCGGCTATCAACCAGCCGGTTTCTCTGCGAGCTCGATTCCGGCACTCCAACAGCCACACTGGCTTGCCCGGCGAATGGAACTTCAACGGGACCGATCCGATCGTGGTGCCTGCGACTGGTTCGCCATATCTCTTGCCGCCAAATCCGTATGACTGGTCGCAGCTTAACAATGTGCTGGGCAGCGTGGAGCTGGCTGTGGCCGCGCCCTCGGGATGGCAGCACCGCTTGTCGGGATTTGATTACCTCTACCGCTACAACGAACAAGAACCGGGCGACCCTCTTCGCGCTAGTTCTTTGTATGGGCAGTTTGACTTCGTTTCTCACGAAGTCGATCACATCAATCGTGGTGGGTTCGAGTATCAGGGCGACTACTCCGAACGCACGTGGGCCCACAGCACGTTCGGCTATCGCTTGGAGAACGAAAACGGCTTTGTCGGAAATCTCGCCTACGGATCGCAGAATCATGGCCAGAGGCTCAATCAGGACGCTTACGTGCAGCAGGAACTGACGTTAGGCCGACTGGGCGTTATCGCCGGAGGGCGGTTTGTTCACGACAGCGCGTTTGGCAACGCGGCAGTTCCTCGGATTGCGCTGACACTTCAAGCCCTGCGTGGGCATGAGGTGTTCTCTGGGACCCGCCTGCGCTTCTCCTATTCGACAGGTTTCAAAGAGCCGAGGCTGGAGGAAACCTTTAACGGTCTGCCCGGACCGAATCCGCACAACATCCCGAATCCCAGTCTCAAACCGGAGCGAGTGCGAGCCTTTGAGGCCGGCTTTCAGCAAAACCTTTTCCGCGGCAGGTTGAATGTGAATGCAACCTATTTCAACAACCTTTTCCACGATCAGATCAACTATGTAACCGTGACTCCCAACCCTTTCGACGGTAAATATGTAAACGTGAATGAAGCTTTCGCTCACGGGGCCGAAGTAGAGTTGCAGGCGAAGCTAAAGCCACGTCTCCTGTTGAATGCCGCTTACACATACACTTCATCGCAGTATCTGACCAATCCTGCGCCGTTCGATCCGGTTTTCGACCCCGGCCAGCCATTGCTGCGGCGGCCGAAACACTCGGCGACCCAGATGCTGTCTTATCTGGAAAACCGCTGGGGCGCCGCCTTGAGCAGTAGTTTTGTAGGTCGTCGGTCAGACGACGATTTCGATGGCTTCGGGATATACCACGCTGCGGGATATGTCCGGGCCGATGTCGGTGGATGGTACGCGGTGAATTCGCGCATCACGGCTTACTTGAATGTCGAGAATGCATTGGATCGGCGCTATAACGAAGTCGTCGGATATCCTTCGCTACCGATCAATTTCCGCGCAGGAATGCGGTTTCGGATCGGTGGGGAATAAGGGTAAGGGTGGAGGGTTCAGCCGCGAGCTACGCCGTCCACACGGAGTCCGTATCGTGGTGCTTTCTTGTTGAGCGGCTCTAGCTGACTTTCTGCGGGGCCTGGGGCAAAGGCAGGGCAGCGGCAATTTTCTGCCCGAAATACTTGGAGCGGGCGAGCAGCAACTTCTCGACCTCGACATCTTTGAGCGGCTGCTGGCGGCCGAGCAGATGTGTGACCAGAGCAATCTGGGCAAAGTGCTCGACCGTTTCCATCTTCATGTAAGCGTGTTCGAGAGTATCGCCATAGGTCACGACGCCGTGGTTGGACATGAGGATCGCGTCGTAATCCGTGACATACGGTTCGAGAGACTGCGCCAGTTCCGAGGTTCCTGGCGTGCCATAGCGCGCTAGGGGAATGCATCCCAGGCCCATGACGACCTCGCAAACCAGCGGCTCAGTCAGGGCCATACCTGCGGCGGCGAATCCGGTCGCGGTCGGAGGATGGGCGTGCACGATGGCGTTCACATCGGGGCGCAACCGGTAGATCAGCAAGTGCATCCCGATCTCGCTGGTCACATTGCGCCGGCCAGATACACGCTGGCCCTCCAGGTTGACGATGACCATGTCTGTAGCCTGCATGTTGCCTTTGCTAAGACAAGTCGGAGTCACCAGGATCCGGTCTTTCTTCAAACGCACCGAAAGATTCCCGTCCATGGCTGCTACGAAGCAGCGGTCGTGCAGCATGCGGCCGTAGCGGACAATTTCTTGCCGGTGTTGGCGTTCCGTCGGCACGGTTACCTTTCGGGGGAGAGGACAGTAGCAGGCTGCGCTGCAGCTTTCCGATAGTACCAGCACTCACTGCGCAGAAACAACCGGATTCTGGATTAGTCCAGCAGGGTTTTCCAGCGCTGGCCAGCCGGATCGGCGACGCGTCCCTATAATCGAGAGCGGTGCTGGTTTCTGACTTCCACTACGACCTTCCCGAGGAATTGATCGCCCAGGAGCCGCTGGCCGACCGGGCCGGCTCGCGTTTGCTGCACTTGCAAGCGGGGAGCGGACGCCTCGACGCAAGCTTCGCAGACCGCCAGTTTCGGGAGTTTCCTGACCTGCTGCGGCCCAGCGATCTGCTGGTTCTCAACAACAGCCGGGTGTTTCCCGCGCGGCTTTATGGAAGACGGATAGGAGTGCGGGCGCAGGCAATTAGCCCGCGCAACCCTGCGGCGCGGGATTTTCTTCACGGCCGGGTGGAAGTTCTGCTCACCCGGCAACTCCGGCAGGATCCCAATGAATGGGAGTGCCTGGTGCGGCCGGGACGAAAGATCGGAGTCGGAGAACGCCTGTTCTTTGGGGATCAGGATGAGCTGCAGGCCGAGGTGATCGGGCGCGGCGGTTTTGGCGAACGGAAGATCCGGTTCGACCCCGTAGAAGACTTCTTCGCGCGCGTGGAGAAAATCGGGCATGTGCCGCTGCCGCCGTACATCGCGCGGCCGGATTGTGCAAGTGATCGCGAGCGCTACCAAACG
>Ga0187771_10002930_pt1 | contig 11860 bp, 13 predicted proteins | sample 0116_SJ02_MP15_1_FD_133139 | JGI IMG/M metagenome (GOLD analysis project Ga0187771, IMG submission 133139) | Tropical peat soil microbial communities from peatlands in Department of Meta, Colombia - 0116_SJ02_MP15_10_MG | ecosystem: Environmental > Terrestrial > Soil > Wetlands > Peat | place... | reverse complement strand
TTGCTCTTCACTAAGAGGGAATTAAAAAAGAACAAGATCGACGTAGCGGCACTGTTCGCTGGGGACCAGCCAGAAGCTAGGGGCAGTTAACACCGTGGCGTCCTGGTCAGGATGACACATCAGGTGACGCGCTTCCTGCTAGTTTGGCCGCAAACTGCTTTACTTTCTCAATGTACGCCCCGCTTTCCATGTCATTTTGCGAAACGTCAAGCATGCTTGCCGACTCTTTTCCGACGAGCCGTTCCATGCTCTGCAGCATCTTCACGCTGCCCTCGCTATCCAGATTGCCGTGCGTGCAAAAGAGGGCGACTCTTGCGAACTTGTGCTTGTTTTGCGCGAGATACGTCCGTATCGGGCTTGACATGCGGCCGCCCCACACAGGACTGCCGACGAGGACAAGGTCGTAGGACGCGGGATCTTTCGTCGTTTGTGCGATCTTCGCCTTAAGGCTGAGGAATGCCTGCATCGCCAGTGTGCCCACGTTTTTCTCTGTGGAGACCGAGATCGCTTCAAGGTCAGCGGAAAGTTGCTCGGCAAGCAATTCGGCAACCTTTTTCGTGTGTCCCGTGCGCGAATAGTAGGAGACAAGCGATTTCATCGCTGTGCGGTATGCCAAACGCGCTTATAGCCTTATCACTATTTGATCGCGGGGTGCAGGCCGCACACGGGAGTAGTGCGTGATGAATGCTAGACAAAAGAGGACATGCCTAAAACTTATCGAGGGCCAGCACGTTTAGCTGTCTTGGTTGGTGACAACATGTATGTCGCGGCGGTCGTTCTTGCAGCTGGCAAGTCCGAGCGCATGGGGCAAAACAAGCTCCTCTTGCGTCTGAACGACCACACGTTAGTCGAAAGCGTCTTGGATGCAGCAGCCGTGGCCGGGGTCCACACGACGGTCGTAGTTCTGGGGCACGCCGCGCAGGAACTGATCGGAGTGCTGGCCACGAGGCGAGAAGTACAGATCGTGATAAATCCGGAGTACTGGCGCGGGATGGTCTCCTCGTTTCAGCAGGGGCTCCGGCGGGCGCGTGACGCTGATGCCGCGTTTCTCATGCTCGGAGATCAACCCATCCTTGATAAGAATCTCTCAAGCGCGATGATCGATGAACTCGCCGACAATCCTGAAACGCTCATCGTGAGCCCGAGTTACGCGGGAAAGAAGGGACACCCTGTGCTCTTTCGCGCAGAGCTGTTCACTGAGATCTTCGCTTTAGACGCGCCCGATACCATTCGTGAGATCGTGCATCGGCACAAAGACAGGCTGCTGACCATCGACGCCCCGGAATGGACCGTTATGGATGTCGACACGCCGGACGACTACGCCAGGATTTTGGCTCTCGTGCGCAAAGATCTTTGAAGGCTGTGCGTTTACCGCGGTCGTTCGTCTCGCCTGTGCTGGATGATCTCAGCGAGTATACTTATCCCTATCTCCTCAGGCGTTTGCGCTCCTATCGCGACTCCGACCGGCGCGTGTAGCGTTGTGAGCTCCTCCTTGCTGACGCCGTCCGTCTGAAGGCGCTGCACGAGCTGTGCAACCTTCTTTCTGCTGCCCAGCAGGCCGACGTAGGCGGGTTTCTTTTTCATCATCGTCGTTAGCGCGACGTAATCGCGTTCGGGTTCCCCGTGGGCTATCACGACGTAGTCATCAGGCCGTGTAGCGAACTCTTCAAGAACGTGCGCGAAATCGCCGGTGATGATTCGCTCGGCCATCGGAAAGCGTTCACCGCTCGCGTGCTCGGGGTCATCGTCGATGACGGTCACGGCGAATCTGGTGATGCTTGCCAGTCGTGCGAGCGACAAGGCTACGTGGCCCGCTCCGACGATGATTAATCGCGGGTTAGGTTCGAGAACATCGATGAACATCACGATCTGGCCTCCGCATATGAGGCCCGTTTCGATCGCCCCTCCCTCAGCGTTGCCCGTCAGGTCGAAGGTGGCCGTGCGCGCCTTGCGCTCTCCCAGCGTCTTCAGGCATTCGCCAACTAGCGCGTCTTCAAGCGTTCCTCCGCCTATCGTCCCGAACCGGGCCCCGTTTTCACGCACGATCATCTTTGCCCCCACGTCCCTCGGTCCAGACCCTTTCTTCTCGATGACGGTGCACAGGGCGAGCCGAGTTCCGTCGTCCAAGAGGCGTTTTGCTTCAGCCAGAACGTCCGCGTCTGAGGTCACGTTCCCTCGTATGTGGTTAAACCGATGGCTCTGCGTGCTCGATGAGCTCTTCAGGGGTGACAGGGGTGTGTCGGATCTTCACGCCCGAGACGTTTTCGATCGCCCGTACGACGGCGGGAGGTACGCCTATTGTCGGTGCTTCACCAAGTCCCTTCGCCTTGTGCGGAAACGGCGATGGATGCTCCACGATCGTGATCGAGAACTCGGGGGCGTTCTCGGCGATCGGAAGGCCGGCGTCGAAGAGGTCTTTTGTGAGCAGGTTCCCGTCTGCGTCGTGCACGACGGCCTCGTACAGGACTTGGCCGATCCCCTGGACGGAGCCACCGACGATCTGCCCGCGCACCACGCCGGGAGTGAGTGCCCGGCCGACGTCGTAGTATGCGGCGCATTCCCGCACCGCCACCTGGCCGAACCTGTCGATGTGGACCGCTGCAAGATTTGCGCCAAACGAGTTCAACTGCCCAGAGCGCGCGTCAAACACCTCCGCGTCATAGCTTCCGCCCAACAACGCGTCTGGGGTATACGTTCCATGCTCGCGTGCCACCTGCGCTTTCACTTTTCGAGCCGCCGCAACCACGGCGGCGCCGCCGACAATCGCGCTTCGGCTTCCCCAGGTGCCGACGCCGGAGGTGAGGGCGTCACTGTCGCCGGCATTCAGGGTCACGCGGTCGGCCGCAACGCCGAGCTCCTCGCTCAGCAGCCGCTTCACAAAGGCGCCGTGTGCCTGCCCGTGCTGGTTGCCGCCAAGCCACACGGCGATCGCGCCGTCGCGCACCCGAATCCTCGCGGATTCGCCGGGCGTCACGCCAGGCACAAGCACGAAGAAGCAGAGTCCCGCGCTATCGCGCCCCGCCTTCTCTTTGTATCTGAGCGCGGTAACCGCCTTGGTGAAGAATGGACGGGACGCGTCAATCTCAAGGCCCAGTGGAGAGGTGAACCGGGTAGTCGTGGTGTTGGTGAGACGCACCTCATCAGCCCCCTTTCCGACCGCGTCGGCAAGCGCGTCCATCATCCGTTCCATAAAGAACGCCGCTTCTGGCCTCCCCGCGCCCCGGTATGGGCCTTGAGGCGGTTTGTTGGTCATCACCGACGTCGCCCGTACGCGCGCCCTTGTGATGCCGTAGGGGCCCGTAAGCTGCATGGCAATAAAGAAGGGAGACGAAGAGCCTGTGGTCCCTCCAAACGCGCCCGCGTCCGTGACCACGTCTGCGCGCAACGCGTCTATCCGGCCGTCAGTCCCCGCGAAGAGCTGCATCTTTGCGCGCACTCCTCTTCCGGGCTGACTCGCGGCTAGGTGCTCACTCCGGCTCTCTATCCACTTCACCGGTCTGCGGTACGTCATCGCCGCGTGCGCCGCCATCACGTACTCCGGGTACAGCGCGCTCTTCACGCCGAACGCGCCGCCGGTGTCGGCTTGAACCACGCGCACGTCTGCGGGTGGCAGCTTGAGGGTGTTGCACAAGCCGCGCTTCATGCTAAACACCGCTTGGGTGGAGATATAGGCGGTCAACCTGTTGCCGTTGTAATCGGCGACGATGCCGCGTGGTTCGAGCGGGTTGTTGGCGATCCTATTCACGATGAACTCATCTTCGAGCACGACCGGAGACGCCGGGTCCACAAAGTCATCACCGATCCACGCCTGTTTGATGACGTTTGAGGAGGTGCCGGCGTGGAGGGGCGGGCCGGAAAGGGCCTCGTCTATCGTCATTATTGGCCGCAGTTTTTCGTACGCGACGTCAACCTCGTCGAGCTTGTCTTCCGCCGCGTAGCCGTCTGCTGCAAACACGGCCGCGACCGGCTGGCCGACGTAATTGACGGTATCAGCCGCAAACACCGGATGTAGCGTGGCTCGGTTCACGTCACTTCGCGCGCCCTCTCCGAATCCTCCGACGAGCACACGCAGGTCATGAGCGTGCATGCCGCCCGTCACCGACAGCACTTTCGCCCGTGCGTGCGGACTTCGCACCACCGCCATATGGCACATGTGGGGCAGCGTGATGTCATCCACGTAGTGGCCTCCGCCCTTCACAAGCAATTCGGGTCCGCTCATTGCCCCTCCCTGTGCCCGCCGTTCAAAAGCTCCTGAGCGCGCATAACCGACTCGATGATGTTCTTGTACCCCGTACACCTACAGAGGTTTCCTGTAAGGTGCCTTCTGAGCTCAGGATCAGTCCAATCCGTGCGCTTGCTCAGCAGCCAGCACGCGGTGACGACCATTCCCGGCGTACAAAAGCCGCATTGGAGGCCGTGCTTCTCGACAAATGCTTGTTGCACAGGGTGCAGGGCATCATCTCCGGCCAACCCTTCGACCGTGGTGATCTCAGCGCCGTCTGCCTGAACTGCCAGCATCGTGCACGACTTGACCGCGTCACCATTTACCAAGATCGTGCACGCGCCGCAGTTCGTCGTGTCACATCCAACGTGCGTGCCAGTCAGTCCGAGCTCGTCTCTCAGGACGCTCACAAGCAGCCGTCTCGGCTCCACATCCACCTCAACGTCTTTGCCGTTTACTCTAAATCTCGTTCGCATGCGTTCCGTTTCGTGCTAATGCGACCTCGTACGACGCCGTTATCGAGTCCTTCACGAGCGTGTGCAACACGGTGCGGCGATAAGCCTTCGAGGCGTTCAGATCGTCCGATGGTTGTGAAGCATTCACAGCTCGCTCCGCGGCGCGGTCAACGATCGTAGGCGTGGGCACGTTGCCGATGAGAGTGCGTTCAGCATCTCGCGCCCGCAGTGCCGTGGGACCCACGGCGCTAAGGCCAATTCTGCAACGATCGACAGTGCTGCCGTCGGCTACAGAAAGACACGTAGCGGCGCCGGCGATGGAGAACCCGCCTGAGCCCTTCTTGACTTTTCGGTAAGCGCTCCCTGTGCGTTGCCCGGGCACGGGTACCTCTATCTCGGTGAGGATCTCGTCACGAGCCAAAGACGCGCGACCCGAGCCAACAAAGAACGAATCTGCACTCATTCGCCTAATCCCGCGCAGACTTGTCGCGAGCACCGTCGCGTTGAGCGCCAGCATAACCGCTGGCAGGTCGTTGGTCGGATCCGCTTGGCACAGATTGCCGCCGATCGTGCCACGATTCCTCACAAGTGGATCAGCAATTTGTTCGGCCGCCTCCCGCAATATCGGCACCAATGACATGACTTTCTGGTCGGTTGCAACGGTCGCGACGGTAGTCAATGCCCCCAGCCTCAACACCCCCCCTTCTTGGCGAATGTAGCGTAGCTCTTTGAGGGGCGTAATATCGACGAGGGCTCTTACGGAACGCGTCCTGAGCTTCAGGGCCGGAATAAGGCTCTGTCCGCCTGCAAGGATCCTCGCCTCTGCCGACTGGTTGAGATACTCCAAAGCTTCACCGAGGTTCTGAGGAGAAAAATACTCGAAGCTTCGGGGATACATGCTGAAAATAACGCGCGCGTCGAGATATAAACAGTTCTCTCGCTTCCTTCGTGTGAACCTTCGTTAGGATGCTTTTGCAGCATGTCCCGTCCGCAGCTGCGAAGCGTGCGAACGCGATCGCCGAACCGCAGCCAATCGAGAGCGCAGGCCGGGAGCGCGAAAATAATTTATAGCGAGTGTGGGAAAAACAAGCAGTTCACGGTTTATCCGGCTATTTAGCGCTCATGCTGCGCGCGCAGCCAAAGCCATGCGCAGCCTTAAAGATCGGATGAGGGCAGAGCCGTGTTAGGAGACGTGATTTGAAATGGGCATCGGTGAGGCGATTAAGGCCGATCATGATGAGTTTAGGCGAGTTCTGCTGAGACTAGAAAACACGAGCGAAAAAGAGATCAATCTGAGGAAGCAGCTGCTCCCACATTTCAAAAGGATACTCGCTGCCCACCACGTTGCTGAAGAAGAGATTCTCTTTCCGGAGATGGGGAAAAGAAAAGAGCGGAAGGACATGGCGCTCGATCCGCCAAAGCTTGAAGCCCCAACCTGAGAGTTCCAAGCCGTCAAGAAGGATGATCATAGCCCTGTGTTCCGCAATCAGCAATCAACAAAATAGACCACTTAATATTCCAGCTTAAGGACGTATACAGCGGCGATTTACTCGAGCGCATCATCACCGAGCGTAACGAGATGGGCGACTTGCTGGAGGAACTTAAGAAGACTCCCGGGCGTAAATATGAACGTTATTGGTTACGTGTGAGTCCACAGACGAGTAGGCACACCGGGCATTCGCTTTGACGTCATGCTCTACCCTTAGAGCCATCTGACGTTAGTTTCAAAGTCTGGATAGTGCACCTGTCGTGGCTGATAATTCTCAGCCGGGTATCCAAGGGCGCAGCCGTCGAGGGCGTATTCTCTCTTCGGAATGTCTAATAGCTGGCAAAATTCGTCATCGTTTCCCAAACGTAAGTGCGCAACAACTGTGACAGGTCTGAACCCAATTTTGAGCGACGTTGCTTTTAGCCACATGGTTTGCATACAATAGCTTAGCGACTCAGCGGCTATGGGCGGAGTTCCTATACGCTCTCCTGCGATTACGAAATAAGGCGCGCCGTTTAGTAATGAAACAGCGCTGGAACGGAACTGCTTAATTCTCTGCACGAACGGTACGGTGCCGACCTCGCTCTCTATTTTGGCCGCAAACTTTGGCATTCTATCATCTATAATCTCTTCCACGCGCTCTCTAATAGGCGATCCGGAGGGCAGTACGAAGACCTTCCGAAAGTCCGTTTTTCCTGCTGCCGGAAATGACGCGTACGGAGCGATTAAACCTGCCCGAATTATCCGCTCAACGTCCTCTTTACGAGGCGGGAGAGCGCTAAATTTCCTGACCGTGTGACGCGCTTTTAGAATGTCATCAAGTGCCTGAGGGTGTGCAACTCCTATGCTTTCAAACATACTTTCAATCCTTTTTCATCCTATGAACGGTTTTCTTTTTCATCTTATGAATCGTCTACGACCGTTCCGGGAGATTATCGTGATCCCTTGGAGCAATGAGGAGACTGCACTGATTCCGCACATGCCGTCGTACTTCTCTTCTGCCGAGATCGACGCACTGAGTGCGAGTTTTGACACGGTGCGCGAACGTGAGCTAAAAGCCAAATAGCAAAGTCGCTTGTGACACGTCAAGCGATCTGTCTCATTCGCAACCGTGCAACAGTCGATCTGCTTAACTGGTCGTGGACAAGGAGTGTGAACGCTTGAGATTCCTCGTTCAGGCAATGACTTGCATAAATCAATCTGCGCAAGTTTCTGGCTGTATTCTTCTGGTCCAGCGAGCGCCGGCGTCGAAAACACCTACCAGACGGATTTGCCCGATGCCAACAATTTGGCACAAAATCTAGTTTATGCACAACGCGTGCACGAGCCTGTCCGAAGCATCACTTTGCGAGGTCGAGGCACACGATCGCCGGTTGCAACGCAGGCTGCTGAACGGATTGCTGCGCTAACTGTGCCGCCGCCGCCGGTTCCGTCGATTGGGTAGACGCCGTCGAATTGTTCGTCGCAGAGCTGTTTGCGCCCGCATTCGATGTTTGTGAGGTGCAGCCGGCAACGGATACGAGGGCAATTAAGACAAGCCCTACAAGTATCGCTCTCTTCATTCTAAGTCCAGAATTTCGCACGCAGCAGATTCCGCAGCAGATTCCCGCCCCGTTCTTTTTGAGTCTTCAGTATCGAGCGTAGCCTCTTAAATGGCGCTCACGAGAACCGTTTGACTGCCTCGCGAATCATGTCTTTTGGGGGGATCTCAAACACGCGTCCCTTATACCGGAATATCCTGCAGTGCCCCTGAAATGGTGACGTGTGGTCAGTTCCGCTCTGTACGTCGTGCCCCTCAACCAATATGGTGGGCGAGCCAAGGAAGCCAACGACCACCGCTTCCCCCCCTTCAGCGACTTTTATCATGTTCACTTTGGCTTCAACGTGCTCTTCCTCAAGAACCTCTTTGAGGATGCTTGCTGCCTCTTGGTAGTGGGGGCAGTCCTCGTAAAATAACACGTCAATGGTCAACATATCGATTAAAAGAAACAGAGTGCAGATAAAAGCTTAACCGCTATTTAACGTCGCTAAAGAGGCTCATTTCCTGCTCCGAAGCGCCCTCTGTGACTCTGAGTCGTCCGAATGTCGTGCAGCTCGCCAGGACTGGTTGTGAGCGTGAAAGCCGCGAGAGAAGCGCCTCGCGAACCAGACGCGGCGTCAACGTTTGGAGGGCGTGAGAGCGTCACAGAATGTGTTTCACCCAAACCAGCGAAAAATAGGAAGAAACACCCACTCCCACGCCGGAGCGATGTACCTGCGCCGTGGCCATCGAGCTTCCACGGCCCTCACGACTTGTCGTGCGATGCTCCACGTGCTCGGCAACCCAAGCTTCATGACCCAGTCAGCGCGTCGCACGTACGCCATGTGATCTTTGTAGAGGCTCTGCGCGTCCATCCACTCGTATTTTCTTGACATGAAGCTCTCGTTGAAGCCGGTCCTGTACACCCCCGGATTGATGATGATGACTTTGATGCCAAACGGTTTCAACTCAGTTCGGAGCGACGATGCGACGCTTTCGAGTGCGAATTTGGTCATTCCGTAGGGCGCATAGAATGGTGTTGGCACCGTGCCCGCCATTGATCCCATAAATATGATCCGCCCCCTGCCGTTTTCAATCAGCTTCGGGATCACTTTTTGCGTCAAGCGGAGCGCGGAAAAAACGTTGGTGTCAAACGTGGCAGCGATTCGCCGAAGATCTATTTCTGCTAACGGTCCCGAATCGCCGATCGCCGCGTTGTTGACCAACACGTCAACATCCCAGTTGTCCACTTTGTCTATGTCGCTGGGTTTCGTGATGTCGAGTGAGTCGACTACAAAGTCCTCGCCATAGGACCGCAAGGCAGCTCGCACGTCATTTACTGAGACCGCACGGTGAACCGTTGCGTACACCGTGTGTCCTCTCTTGAGAAGTCGGCAAGCCACGTCCAAGGCTATGCCGTTCCGGCATCCGGTTATAAGAACTTTCGACACAACCGTCGCTACTCACCGTCGATGTCCGCGCAGTTATATGTGACCATTCAGCGCTAGTCACGCCAGCGGAATCACGGTGGGTTTTTGAAATTGTCTCTCATTGCGGCACGCACCAAAAGCTGCCCCGGAAGTATCCGCAGCCTGCTGACTCAATCCCACTCGTAAAAGACGTTGGTACCAGGCTGCGTAAGGTCTGCGCCGCTCTCACCTTCCACCACACAGATGGTTTCATTGAGCCACGAAAGCTTCTGAGACATTGTCATAAAAGTCGCAGTGCACACGTACTTCACTCCCGCAGCCGAACTTCTCGCAGCGAACCTCAACTTCCAGGTTACGGTCTCACCGTTAAGCGTCATGACCCCCAAGCCCGTCCCTGTTCCAATGCCGCTTGGCTGTGCGAGGGTGCGCAGCGTCCCCATGTTGGTGCCCGTAATGCCTTCAGCCTTTCCGAACCCAGTAATCTCGCTGGTTATGCTAAACTCGGTTTCGACGCCTTCCGATCCGATGGATTTTATGGCTCCGCCGGCCGGCCTAAACTGCTCTTCAAACAGCTTTTGCCCGAGAACCACTCGTATCACCTCACGAGAGCTGACGTGTCAACCCTATTTGAGTGACGCCCCCGTCGCGAGCGAAAAAAGCGGCTTGAAACGACGTGCCGATCAAACTGAGCCGTACGGATGCGCTCACTTACAACCACTCAGATCTCAGGTATCACATCGGCCCTCAGTCTTTGATGAAGGCAAGCAGATCGGCGTTAAACTGATCTTGGCAGACTGTAGGCAAGCCGTGAGGCGCGCCGGGGTAGATCTTTAGGGTCGCCTGCGGCGCAATTTCGACGGCGCGCAGTGCAGTGGGCTGGATCGGGACTATTTGGTCGTCGTCGCCGTGCAGAACAAGGGTGGGTACACCCATCTTCTTCAGGTCATTTGTGAAATCTGTCTCAGAGAATTGCTTGATGCACTCGTACGCGCCGACAATGCTCGCCATCATCCCTTGCCGCCAGAACGAGAGGCGCACCCCCTCAGATATGACGCCACCGGGACGGTTGTAGCCGTAGAAGGGGAGCGTCAAGTCCATAAAATACTGTGCGCGGTTGTCCCACACGCCCTTCCGAATGTCGTCAAACGTGGCCAGTGGGACGCCGTTCGGATTATCTGTCGTTTGGACCATAAGCGGCGTGACTGCGCCCACAAGCACTACCTTGGCGACGCGAGCGGTGCCATGACGTCCGATGTAGCGAGCGACTTCGCCGCCGCCTGTTGAGTGGCCAACCATTACCATGTCGCGCAGGTTGAGCGCATTGACGAGATCCGCTAGGTCGTCCGCGTATTGATCCATCGTGTTCCCGCCCCACGTCTGTTCAGAGCGGCCGTGGCCCCTGCGATCGTGAGCAATCACGCGGTAGCCCTGTTGCCCCAGAAACAACATCTGGGAGTCCCATGCATCGGCACTGAGAGGCCAACCGTGGCTGAACACGAGAGGGCGTCCTGAGCCCCAATCTTTGTAATAGAGCTGCGTGCCATCTTCGGTTTTGATTATACTCATTTTTCAATCTCCGCCAATTAAACGGTCGGCTGTACAACGAAATCTGAAGCCGCTGTCGGACCAATTCTTCATAACGATGAAATTCAAGCCGGGTGTTATTCGTTATCTGCGGAACGCCGCGTTATTTGTGCCTTTTCCGTTGAAAGCGCACAAATACCTTGATACGCACATAGAATCTAATGACCTAGCTGATGGTACTGGATGAGCGGCGACACACTTTTGTTCATCGTAGCGCCATTCAGCAACGCACACTACGAAAGGGGTACACATTATGAACGAAGATAGTAAGAGCCCGGTCACTGGCAGTGCTCGCACACACACGGCCGGCAGAGGCACGTCGAACCGAGACTGGTGGCCGAACCAGTTGAATCTCAGGATCCTCCACCAGAACTCCTCCTTGTCCAATCCCATGGAAGAGGCGTTTAGTTACGCGCAGGAATTCAAGACGCTCGACCTCGAGGCCCTGAAGAAGGACCTCTACGCACTGATGACGGATTCACAGGACTGGTGGCCTGCCGACTACGGTCACTACGGCGGGCTCTTCATCCGGATGGCGTGGCACAGCGCGGGCACCTACCGCATCGGCGACGGCCGCGGGGGCGGAGGGTCTGGCAGCCAACGCTTTGCGCCCCTCAACAGCTGGCCGGACAATGCGAACCTCGACAAGGCGCGCCGTTTGCTTTGGCCGATCAAGCAGAAGTACGGCAAGAAAATCTCGTGGGCCGACCTGATGATCCTCGCCGGCAACTGCGCTCTGGAGTCAATGGGCTTTAAGACCTTCGGCTTCGGCGGCGGGCGCGAAGACGTCTGGGAGCCTAAAGAAGACATCTACTGGGGGACCGAGAGCGAGTGGCTCGGCGACAAACGGTACTCGGGTGACCGAGAACTCGAGAATCCCCTCGCCGCCGTGCAGATGGGCCTGATTTACGTGAACCCGGAAGGGCCGAACGGCACGCCGGATCCGGTCGCGCAGGGCCGCGATATCCGTGAGACTTTTGCACGTATGGCTATGAACGACGAAGAGACGGTCGCACTTGTGGCGGGCGGGCACACTTTCGGCAAATGCCACGGCGCCGGCGATGCCGCCCTCGTCGGTCCCGAGCCGGAAGGCGCCAGCATCGAAGAGCAGGGCCTTGGCTGGATCAGCAGCTTCGGCAGCGGCAAGGGCGACGACACCAT
>Ga0187771_10002929_pt1 | contig 11860 bp, 9 predicted proteins | sample 0116_SJ02_MP15_1_FD_133139 | JGI IMG/M metagenome (GOLD analysis project Ga0187771, IMG submission 133139) | Tropical peat soil microbial communities from peatlands in Department of Meta, Colombia - 0116_SJ02_MP15_10_MG | ecosystem: Environmental > Terrestrial > Soil > Wetlands > Peat | place... | reverse complement strand
GTCGATCCGCCAGCACGTCTACACCGAGAAGCACGCGCGGGGTGAAGTGCCGCGCGAGCTCTCCGCCAAGGAACTCGAAGAAATCGCGGCTTACGGCCGCGAATGATCCCAGACGGGGGGCCTTGCCCCCCGTGTGGGCGCCAAGAAATTACCAGGGCGGCCACCAAGCCGACCCTGATTGAAAGGAGCAAGACCCATGGCTGAAACCGCAGTCCCGGTCCAGCCCGCAGCACCGGCAATCGCCGATCCCGCTCCGCTCGGCCTGGCAGGCTTCGCCCTCACAACTTTTGTCCTGTCGGTCCACAACGCCAACTGGGCACCAGATCTCGTGTGGGTGGGCCTGGCGCTGTTCTACGGCGGACTGGCCCAGTTTCTCGCCGGCCAGCACGAATTCCGCAACCGCAACACATTCGGCGCCACAGCGTTCAGCTCCTACGGCGCTTTCTGGCTCGCCCTGGCGAGTTTCATTATCATGGATCTGGCCCACGCCCTCCCAGCAACGATGAACATAAACAACGCGCTGGGTTGGTTCATCGCCAGCTTCGCCATCTTCAACACCTACATGATGTTCTGGAGCACCAGGGTCAACAAGGCCATCTTCGCGGTGTTCCTGACGTTGGAAGCGACCGAGATCATCTACTTCATCGGCCAGTTCCTGCTCGGCAACGGCCACCCGGTCGGCACCGATATCGTGCACGTAAGTGGTTATGTAGGCGTCCTGACCGCAGCCTGCGCGTGGTACGCCTCGGCGGCCGGCGTGGTAAACGGGATGGCCGGCCATCCGGTCGTCAAGGTCGGCGCTCCTCTGTGGGGCGGCCCGCCGAAGGAACGCCTTGCGCCCCCCATTGCGTCAACCGGCGGGTACGGCGCCCCGGCTGCCCAGCACTGACATACCGATCCCTCCGCGCCGAGGCTGGACCAGCGGCGGTACGCACGAGGGGCTGCGGCGCCTGGCGCAGCCCCTCGTTTCGCGCCCGGAGGTCAGTCACGATCTCCGCTGCTATGCTACGAACACATGTTCCCAGCACGTGCGCCCTGTGAAGGGCGTCCACGCCGGGCCACAGCGTCGGCAGCGACCGAGCGGTCCTGGCGGGAAGCGGCCAGGACCCCCGCGGCTGGGCCATGGGATGAGGGTTTGGATGACGCTCAGCTAGCGGCGGCAACTCACGGTGATGGCCCGCTCGTCATCCTTGCAGGAGCCGGCACGGGCAAGACACGGACCCTCACGGCGAGGGTGGCCTGCTTGCTCCACCGGGGCGTCCCGGCCGAGCGAATCTTGCTGCTCACCTTCACGCGGCGGGCAGCCGATGACATGCTCGCCCGCGCCACTGCCCTGGCGGGCACGGACCAGTACCTGCCGGACCAGGACGCCCTCCCGCTCGGTCGCGGCACGGTGCGGGGCGGTACCTTCCACGCGGTCGCTCACTGGTTCCTGCGCTCCCGGCCCCATGCCTTCGGTCTCATGGACGGGTTCTCGGTCATCGATCCCGCCGACACCGCCGACGCCATGGACATACTGCGAGGCGATTGCGGGTTGTCGGCCGTATCGGGCAGGGAACGTCTGCCATCGCCCTCTACTCTCGCTGAGATCTACTCCCGCTGCGTCAACACCCAGAGCCGGCTGTCAGAAGTCCTTCTGGCCAATTACCCCTGGTGCGAACCGCACCTAGACGCGATCGGCCTCCTGTTCAAGGCCTATACCGCCATCAAACGCCGGCACAACCAGCTCGACTTCGACGACCTGCTCCTGTACTGGCGCGCAGCCCTGACTGACGACCTCTCCGGCGCTCGGCTCAGCGAACTCTTCGATCACGTTCTCGTGGATGAGTTCCAGGACGTCAACTCGCTCCAAGCCGACATCGTGCGTGGGCTCCGGCCGGACGGCCTGGGCCTGACCGTGGTGGGGGACCATGCCCAGGCGATCTACGGGTTCCGTGGCGCCGACGCCTCACACCTCCTCGGGTGGCCGACCGAGCTACCCGGAGTGCGCGTCGTTCGCTTGGAGAGCAACTTCCGTTCGATGCAACCGATCCTTGACGTGGCCAACGCCACCCGCACCGTGCTGGAGAGCCCTGCTGGCAGGCTCAGGCTGACACTCAAAGCGATCCGCCGAGGTGGTTGCTGCCCCACGCTCGTGAGCTGTTACGACGCCTCTGTGGAGGCGCGTGCCGTCGTGGACCGGGTGCTCGAGCGCCGCGAGGAAGGACGCCGGCTCCAGGACCAGGCCGTCCTGGTACGTGCGGCGCACCACAGCGACCTCATCGAAGTCGAGCTGGCGACACGGCACGTCCCCTACCGCAAGTACGGCGGCCTGCGCTTCCTAGAAGCAGCACACGTGAAGGACTTCCTCGCTGCCGCCCGCCTTGTGAGCAACCCCGCCGACGGCCTTGGCTGGTTCCGCCTGCTCAAGCTCCACCAGGGCATCGGTCCGTCAGCGGCACGGGCACTCGTTGCCAGGCTCCCCCCCGTCACCGCGCATGCCCCTCTCGACGCCCGCGCTGCTCTCGCCACCACGTTGGAAAAGCTGGCCGAAGCACGCGGAGCGCCAGGCGCGGGCCGCCAGGCAGAACTGGTGTTCGATCGTATCCGTCCACTTGTCGCCGCCCGCTACCGGACCCCTACCGCCCGTATCGGAGATCTTGAGCGCCTAATGGCAGCCGCATGGGCTGCCGAGGCTGCCGGCCGGTCTCTCGCCTCTTGGGTCACCGAGCTCTCCCTCGACCCTCCGGTCGCCGCGGGGGATCTGGCGGGACCCCCTTCCCTCGATGAGGACTTCCTAGTCATTTCCACCGTTCATTCCGCCAAGGGGCTCGAGTGGGCCGTGGTTCACCTGCCGCACCTCGTTGACGGGGCCTTCCCCTCGGACATGGCACTCAACTCGGCGGATGGTCTTGACGAGGAACGCAGGCTTTTCTACGTGGCTGTCACGCGCGCCTGCGACGAGCTGCTACTCTACACGCCGCTCCGCATGCCGCAACACCGCTTCGCCCATGACGATCGCCACTGCCTGGCGCCCCGGAGCCGCTTCTTGGACCACACAGTCCTCGGGCTTGTCCGGCGCGAGGAGGTTGCGCCGTACTCCCCCGTCCCGGCTGGATTGGCCACAGGGCCCGCTAGCGCCGCGTCCGTCAGCCTTGACCACCTCTGGAGCTGAGTGGTTGGGAATCGTCCCGCTGAGGTCATGCCTGGTCGGGTAGAGATCCCCAGAGTGCGAATGAAAAAAGGAGGACGGCAGTGGCCGACTCAACAGAACGAATCGAGTACTACCACACGACTCTGGCTGACTCACCCGGTGAGGGCGCCCGGATCCTGTCGGTGCTCAAGGACCGCGGGGTCAACCTGCTTGCATTCCTGGCGTTTCCTCTCGGAGGGGGCCAATCCCAGCTCGACCTCGTACCCGAGGACCCCGCCGCGCTCACAAAGGCGGCGGCCCAAGCGGACATCGACCTGAGCGATTCGAAGTGGGCTTTTCTCGTCCGCGGAGAGGATCGCGTTGGGGCAGTGACCGGCGTCATGGACAAGCTCGCGATGGCGGGCGTCAATGTCACCGCCGCCACGGCCATCTCCTGCGACCCAGGCGCGCGCTACGGCATGTTGCTGTGGGTGGCGCCCAACGATTACGAGCGGGCTGCCAAGGCGCTGGGGGCCTGAACCGACCAGCGGCCGGGGCAAACCCATCGGGTACCCGCGGGTGCGGCGTTAGCTAGTCGCTGCCGCCTCCTGCTCGCGCGAGCTAACTGGCGGCTGGCGCTTGCGGTTCGGGCGCAGCCGGCGACAGCAGGCCGCCACCGTTGCCTCGCCGCACCACCTCCAGGATTGACGACGCCTGCGCAGCCAACCCGGCAATCAGCTCGCCCAGGCCTCCTGCGCCGTTGAGCACGGTCACGTTGGCTTGGCGAAGCTCGCCTGCGGCGGCCGCCAGGATCTCGGGCATCCTTTCGACCAGCATCCGTTCCAGCACGACACCACCGGAGGTCGCAGTCGCCTCAGCTTGCAGGCGAGTGGCATCCGCCTGAGCTTCGGCGAGGGTGCGAACCTTTTCTGCCTCGGCTTCCGCTGGCCGCACCACCTCTGCGACAAGCTGCTGACGCCTCAGCTCGGCCGCCGCTGTGGCCACCTTGGCCTGCTCTGCGAGAACGTCCTGCTGCGCCTTCGCCTGCGCAAGGGGACCAGCCTGGTTTGCCGTCTGCTGGGCCCGGTCGATCTGCGCCTGGTATTGAGCTTTGGCCACGTCGGTCTCCTGCTCGTACTGCGCCTGATTGCGCGCCGATTCCTGGCGCGCTTTCGCCGCCGCTTGATCAGCCTGCGCCTGGGCGATCTGTGCTGCCTGGTTGACCGACGCGATATGTGGCTGCGAAAGGGCCTTTATGTAGCCCGCCTGGCCGTCGTCGATCGACTCGATCTGGAAGGAATCGACCACTAGCCCCAATTTCGCCATTTCCGGCTTCGAGGCGTCGAGGACCTCCGAGGCGAGCTTCTGGCGTTCCCTGATTATGTCCTCGACCGTCATCGAGCCCACGATGGAGCGCAAATGGCCTGCGAAAATGCGGCCGACGAGTGCCGGCATGGAGTCCTGGTCGTCGAGGAACCTGCGGGCCGCGTTGGCGATCGACTCAGGATCGTCGCCCACTTTGAAAGCGATGACGGCCTTCACGAACAACGTGATCCCCTGCTGTGTCACGCAGGGTTCGGCGACCTCCGACTCCTGCATCGCCAGCGTCAGGAACGAGACCCGGTTTCGTACGGGCAACGCAAAGGCGCCATGCCCTACCACGACGCGGAACGGGGCCTCCCCGCGCCCCTTGCCGCCAGAGATCAATAAGGCCTCATTGGGTGACGGTACACGCCAACCGAACATGTCAATCGCCTCCTGGCTATTCAGCTTGGAAAGAGTCGCCTTTCATAGAGGAGCCACATCAACCGAACGGGCGCCACGGTCGGCCAGCACGACCACCTCGATACCGCGATCCACCGCTTCGAGCGAATAAGCGATATAAGACTCGCTCCCACCGCGGACCCGTACCAGTACCTCCCCCGGCGTGTTGCCACCCGGGATGGCGATCGTGACGCGGGCGATCTTGCCCACGACCGTGTCATGGTCTTCGTAGGTCATCCGGGCTCCCGGCCTCGGGTGGCGCCACGTGGCAAACCGTGGCGCACATCACGCCGCTACCATAGCCTCCTGCGACAAGACCCGTTGACCCAGGCCCAGGTTGCCCAGGCAGCGGCTGGCGCGGCAGGGATACTCGCGCCCGTGGCCGGCGAGGTGGTGGCCCGCACGGCCCCAACCCGCCAACCTGCTGATCGCGTCGCCGAGTGGGCCCCGCTGGCATGCGTTGCGGGGATTTCCGCCTGGAATATGTGGAGCCTCAGGGCCACCGTCGACGCGGTCGCCTACGCGTGGGACGGCTCTGTCCACGAGCAGATGGTGCGCTACGCCACTCAGTCGATCGAAGCGGGCAGGCTGCCGCTCACCGGGTGGTTTCCGTACACGGACCTGGGGTCTGCCCAGTTCCTTCACTACCAGAGCCTCGCCGCCATCCTGACCGGACTCGCCGGCACGATCGTGGGCCCCGACGCCGCATACCGATGGTCCCTCTATCTCCTGTTCAGCCTCTGGCCCCTTGCTATCTACGCCTCTGCGAGGATCTTCGGGATACAGCGACCCGCCGCGGCCGTGGCCGCCCTGCTCTCGCCCTTCATGACGAGTTTCACGGGAATCGGCTACGAGCGGGGCGCTTACCTGTGGACGGGAGGAGCCGAGGTCTGGACGCAGCTGTGGGCATCGTGGACGTTGCCCTTCGCGTGGGCGGTCACGTGGAGAGCCATGACACGGTGCAGGCTCCTGTGGCTTGCCGCCGCCCTCGTGGCACTGACGACCGCACTGCACTTCGAGTCTGGCTACCTCGCTTTCCTCGGAGTGATCGTCATCGCCCTGGTGGGACAAGGGCGCCTTTTCGACCGCGTGAGACGCGCCCTGGTGATCTTCGTCGCGGCGCTGGCCGCTGCGGCCTGGGTGATCATGCCGTTGGCACTGGCAAGTCGCTGGTCAGCGATCAACCAGGTCATCGCGAGTACCACTTACGTGAGGGGGTACGGAGCGGGCCAGGATCTCAAATGGCTCTTCACTGGACAGATCTTCGACGCGCGGCGGCACCTCCCAGTGGTCAGCCTCGCGGTGCTCTTCGGTGTCGTCGTCGCCATCGGCCATTGGAGGCGCCGACCGCTCCAGCGCTTGTTGCTGGCACTCATGGTGGCAAGCCTGCTCCTGGCCTTCGGCCCGACCACCTGGGGGCCTCTTGCGAACGCCGTCCCCGCACATGCCGACATGTTCTTCCGCCGCTTCATGATGGGCGTGCAGCTTGCCGGCCTCTACCTGGCTGGCACAGGGGTGGTGGGATGCGGCAAGGCGGTGGGACGCGCCTGGATGGCCTTGCGGCACAGGCACGCCCCTTGCTCGGCTCGGGCGCCCTCCCGGGCTCCGGCGGTTCTGCGCCCAACGGCTATCCTCGCCGCACTTGCCGCCGGCGTCGGTTTCTTCTGGCCGGCCGAGTCGGCAGCAGGACGGTACGACCGGCTGGACACGGCGTTCGTCAGTGCCCAGCGAGAAGCGGGCTCGCGCCAGGGAGCCATGATCGCCCCGCTTGTGGCATACATACGGAGCCACGGCGGGGGCCGTGTCTACGCCGGTCTGAGCGACAACTGGGGCTACCACTTCCGCGTTGGCTTTGTCTCGGTGTACAGGTACCTAGAAAGCCAGGACGTCGACGAGGCGAGCTACCTCGTGCCCACGTCCTCGTTGATGCTCGGCCCGCAGTTTTACTTCGACGAGCACAACCCGGGCGACTTCACCGCGTTCGGCATCCGTTATCTCATCCTGCCGACCGGGAGGACCAGCCCCGTGCCCGCGCGACTCGTGATGGTCGGGGGCCCGTACTCCCTCTGGGAGATACCCTCCAACGGCTACGCCGACCTCATCGAGGTGAGGGGTACGCTTTCAGCCGACCGTGCGGACATAGGGACCCGGTCGCTGCCGTTACTGCGGGGCCAGCTGCTGTCGCACCACGAGGATCGCGCCGTGAGCTGGCCGGGCCAGCCTGCACGAACCCTCACGCCGGCCCAGGCACGGGCTGCCAACGCGCCGGCGGGAACTGCCCCCGGCACCATCAAGAACGTGGACGCCGACCTTGTCCGCGGCCACCTGGCAGCCCAGGTCTCCATGTGGACCACCGGGTTCCTTCTTCTCTCCGTTGCCTACGATCCGGGCTGGCACGCCAGAGTCGACGGGCGCCCCGCCCGAACCGTGATGCTGGCTCCTGCGTTGGTCGGCGTGCCCCTGAAGACCGGGCGCCACCTGGTGGTGATCACCTATTCAGGCTTTGGCTGGTATCCGGGGTTGTGGGTATTCGGGTTGGCGGGCCTCGTGGGCGCCTTCCTCATCGGCCGCCGCCCGGGGCGCTTGGCCAGCCGGGCGTGAGGGTCGTGCCCGGGCTCGTCCCGGCTCAGGGCCGTTTCGCGGTCGGGTTTGCCACGCCAACGGCCTTGCGCAGATCAGCCGTGAGCTGGTTGCAAGTCAGTGAGCCGGTCCGCTTTGATGCGTCCTTGGGATAGTCGGACGCGACCAGGGACGGCACCTGCCAGCCGCTGGCGGCGTAACTTATCGCCTCGTCGGCCAGTGAAAGCAGTTGGTTCTCGCCCGCTGGCCGGTCTGCCAGGATCTGCGAAACGATCCTTTCTCCAGAGGAATTCTCGAGCAGCCCCCCGTGGAATGCTGGCAGCACGACCGTGGGAAACGGGAGCTTCCCGGCGGCCGGAGTGACGGTGGCGTCCGCGAGCGGGAGCAGAGCGAACTGGCGCACCCCGTTGATCGGACAGGACATCGCGCTGCCGAGGACAGGCGCCTCGTCGTCCAATGAGGCGAAAAGCTCGTTGTCCGGGGAAAGGTTGATCGGCGCAACCCCCTGGAACGCGTCACTGATCAGGCGCATCGCCTCGTCGCTCGCGACACCCCAGCCGTCGCCCCCGCCCCCTGCGGGATACCAGACGCGGCCGGGGTCTTCCAGTGGGCTCGCCAATACCAGCGTCCGGACAGATCCGCTTGGGTCCGCGAGCAACGCCGTTTTGGCCACAAGAGCACCCTCGCTCTCAGCCACGACGTCTACCGGCAAGCCAGTCCGCACGTGGAGCTGCCTGACCTGAGCGATCAACAGCCTGTCCAACATCAAGATCGGCTTGACGGTATCGGCACTGCTGTAAGCGACCGGCCTCCCCGTCGAGTCGAGGCCTTTGTACGAGAAGCGCTCTTCGATGAATGGCCCGGGGACGAGTTGTTCGGCTCCCCCGCGCCAGCTCGAGCCATAGCCCGACACCACGAGGACCGCGACACTGCCACTGCTCAACACGGCAGAGAGTTGCCCCGGGCGCCCGAACGCACCTGAGTTCACCAGGGTGCTCGCCTGTGCCTTCCTGGCCAGATCAAAGCCGATCACCGGGCCGCCGATGATGGCGCCGAGCAGCCCCAGCAGCGCGATTCCGGCCATAGGTACGATGTGACGCGCCGGTGGCCGGTCAGCCACGGCACGCACGAGGCCCGTCCATGCCCACGCGTTGGAAAGGCCGCTCAGCACGCTGACGAGCGGCCAGAGCGCGAGAGGAACGGCGGTCATTAGGGCGCTGGCGGCGCTCAGCGTCACGAATGTCCACAAGACCCATGCGACGGCGCGTACCGACAATGGTCGGCGCCACCAATCCGCGTTCACCGCTACCGGGTGGATTATGAAGGCGACCATGAGCGCGGCTGGCACTGCGGCCAAAAAGAGCCAGGAAACCGGCATTACCGCCAGCCCGTAGAGGAGCGTCACGCTGGGTGCGAGCAGCACAGACGCCAGAGCCGTGGCGAATATCGCCCGCCACATCAGTCGCGCAAGCGGAGGACGAGGCAGATGCGCAGGCCAGGCGAGCGCCACGGGCACCGCTGTCAGCAGTCCGCGTACCGCCAACATCGCCACAACCTCGGCGGCGAGCGAGATCCATGAATTGTGATAAACGCTCACCCAACGGAGATCCCCGAAGACACCGAAAGGCGCTATGGCGCTCGCCTGGGGCGCCAGTGCCGGAATGGTTCCGTGGTCGAAGCCGGCGACAAGGCCCATCTCGGTAAGGTTCAAGCCCGCACAAAGAGCCACGAGTTTCCACCACCGCGGCAGGCGGCCAAGGCGCTCGATCAGCCCTGAAAAGCGACCCGAAGCTGTGTTGGTCCACTCCAAAGACCGCCCGCGCAATCCGGGCACGCGAGGCCAGCAACCGGCTACCCCCGAAGTGGCCATGGATCGAGATTACCGATCACGTGCTGCCGCGTCTACCAACGCGGCCAGCTCCTTCTCGTCGCCTGGCAGAACCGGTCCTATCGAGCTCAGACCACCTGGGATGTCGTCGTAGCCGGGACCGTTGTGGCCCCCGTGGACGTTGTCGTCGTAGCTCCGGTCGTTGTCGTAGGCCCGGTCGTCGTAGTTGCTGGCTGGGTAGTCGTCGTCGGTGGCGCAGTGGTAGTCGTGATTGGCCGGGTCGTAGTCGTGACTGGCCGGGTCGTAGTGGTCGGGGCGGTGGTGGTCGTGGTGGTTGGGGAGGTGGTGGTCGTGGCCGCCGTGTCGTTGACGAAGCTCGTTACGAGGACGAGAAGGTCTTGGTATTCTTTCGCCCCACGCTGGCCCCCGGGCGCGCCGAGCAAGAGACCCAGCTGGAGGAGGAGCTGCTGACCAGCTCTCCCAGAGATGCTCCCGTTGGCAATCCCGGCTTTGACCTCAGACCGGAAACGACGCGCGGCGGCAGCCAGGTTGGCTCCACTGGCGCTCAAGACAGGACTACGGCCGGTGATCGAGCGGCTCACAGGTGTTTCAGGAGTATACGGATTGCTCACGGGCGGCCCAGCCTTGTGAATGTCCGAAACCGCAAATCCAATGAGTCCGCCAACCACGGCTAGCGCACCTACGTACACCGCTATCCGACTGAGGCCACCACCGAGCGGGTTCACGCCGTTGCACCCCCGGCTTTCACGTATCCCCTCGGTGGCGTCCCGCACACCACGGGGCCCTTCAGCCTCTAAATGGTTTACCTAACGTCTTAAGTGGGGTTACTCCAATAAGCAAGTGATCGACAAAGTCCGCCATAACATCTAGTCGACAGAGTTAGGTCTACCTAATAAGGACAGAGCCAAATGAGGAGGGTACATGCCCTCGTGATCGTTGCATCGGCAAGCCTCACGCTGACGGCTTGCGGGGCGGCGTCCGGCCTGAGAGGGGCCACAACGATCACCCTCTACAACGGGCAGCATCCCCAAACCACGGCCGCACTGGTTGCCAGCTTCGAGCGGGCGACGGGCATCATGGTTGTGGTCCGCGATGGCGACGAAGACGTCCTCGCCCAGCAGATCGCCCAGGAGGGCTCCGGCTCCCCTGCTGATGTCTACTACTCCGAAAATTCCCCCGACCTGCAATTCCTCTCGGAGAAGGGCCTGCTCTCCGCCATCCAAGCCTCCACACTCGCCAAGGTGCCGCGCCGCTACAGCTCCCCTTCGGGCGACTGGCTCGGGGTGACCGCCCGGGTGAGCGGGATCGTCTACAACACCAGGCTCGTCTCGCCGACAGCCGTGCCCACTTCGGTGATGGCCCTAGCCGGCCAACACTGGGCCGACAAGGTCGGGCTGGCACCTTCCGAGACGGATTTCCTGCCTGTGATCACCTCGGTCGAGCATTATTACGGCAGGGCCACGGCCCTCTCGTGGCTTCTGGCCCTCAAGCGCAACGCAGGCAGCCACGTCTACCCCGATAACGAGACGCTCGTCGCCGAGGTCAACTCCGGCCAGGTGGCAGTCGGAATCATCGACCACTACTACTGGTACAGGCTCCGCTACGAGCTGGGATCGTCGAGTTTGCACTCGCGCTTCACCACCTTCGCTCCCCGCGACCCCGGCTACGTCCTGGACGTCTCTGGGGCGGCAGTGCTGCGTTCCAGCCGCCACGAATCGGCAGCGCAGCGCTTCGTTGCCTTTTTGGTGTCGGCGGCTGGGCAGCGGATAATCGCCGACTCCCAGTCCTACGAGTACCCCCTTGGTTCGGGAGTGGCAGCGGCTCCGATCCTGCCACGATTCGCAAGCCTCCAGCCCGCGCAGCTTTCCATCAACCAACTCGGTGACGGATCGGGCGCCGTCACCCTCCTCCACGAGGCCCAACTTCTGTGACGGCGCAACCATCCTTCGTCCTTGCGACGGGGGCAAGGAGACTGGGCCGGCGCCCGCGCCCGCCGATCGGCCTTGCGCTGGCAGGTACCGCCGTCGCGGGCGTCGTGCTGCTGCCGCTCGCCTTCCTATGCCTGCAGGCCGCCCAGAGTGGCTGGACCGATCTGTCACGGCTCCTCTTCCGGCACCTCACTGCCGAGCTGCTGTGGAACACGCTGAAGCTGGCGGCAATCGTCACCGCCGCTTGCGCTACCATCGGCACGGCTGCCGCCTGGGTGACCGAAAGGACCACGCTACCCGGCAGGCGAGCCTGGGCGGTCCTGCTCGTGCTACCCGTCGCCGTCCCAGATTTCGTCATCGCTTGGGCCTGGGCATCCCTTGATCCCTCGCTGTCCGGCCTGGCAGGAGCCTCCATCGTGCTAACCCTGGGTCTCTATCCGCTCGTCTACCTGCCGGTCGCGGCAAGCTTCAGGCGTGCCGACACGGCTCAAGAAGAGGTCGCCAGGGCCGGCGGCTATGGCCCGTTGCGAACGTTCTGGTCCGTGACCCTGCGCCAGGCGCGCCTCGCCATGGCGGGGGGGTCATTGCTCGTGACGCTCTACCTGCTCGCCGAGTATGGGGCGTTCT
>Ga0187771_10002928_pt1 | contig 11862 bp, 13 predicted proteins | sample 0116_SJ02_MP15_1_FD_133139 | JGI IMG/M metagenome (GOLD analysis project Ga0187771, IMG submission 133139) | Tropical peat soil microbial communities from peatlands in Department of Meta, Colombia - 0116_SJ02_MP15_10_MG | ecosystem: Environmental > Terrestrial > Soil > Wetlands > Peat | place... | reverse complement strand
TTGGAAAAATCTCTTTACTAAATTGGGTCGTCCTCGGGTTGGGAGTAAAAACGAGAACTGAAACATCGTTTCATCCTGTCACGTTATGAAGCGCTGATTCGGATCTGCCCCCGGTATCTGGAACAAATCGCAGGATTGATGATTGACCGATGCAAGCAAAGGGAATCATCCCCTTTCCCTTTCCCGTCGGGGAATGACGGTGGGGATTAGAGGAAAGTCTTTCATGATCGAGGGCGATTGATGAATTCCCTGATCGTCCTGATGAGGTTCGCTTTTCCAATGTTTTCCGCGGAGATATTTCTTCTCCCCTCCCTCATGATTTTTAATACTGCCTCCTCCAATTGACCTTCGTGATAAACGATATGGACATTCGGATCCCTTCTTCCTTCCAATGCCTTAGCGATTTCCATTTGATGATCATTCATGTGCTCCCCGCATTTCTTCCTTCTCGGAAGGATGAGGATGGGGATTCCATACTCCTTGCAAAGGATGATCGTTCCAACGCCGGCATGGGATACGACCAATTCAGATTTCTGAATATATTCTATGGCGTTTTTCATAGAGACGAAGTGGAAATATTTTGAGTTTTTTGGAAGATAGTTCGAATAGCCCCTCTGCATCAAGGTCTCACTTGGAATCAGAGGAGCAATCTCGTCCATCTTTTTTAGGAGGCGATCGAACCCTCTGAAATCGTTCCCCACGGTGACAAAGATCATATCAACCCCCCCACATATTTTGCCTTAGGACCGAAGTGCTTGAGCAGGGGGTCCCACTGTACAAGAAACAGATCACTAATCGGATAAACCCACCTCCCTGTCAGAGAGGGTTTAAAGACCTGAGCACTACATTCCAGATAGACAAGTTTCGTACGAAAGAGAAACTTCCCGATATAAAATGAGGGGATGGCTATTTCGGCCCCCGTGGAAAAGAGGATCTTGGGCCTTTCCTTCAAGAAGATGAACAGGATCTGTAAAATTCCAATGATGAAATAGAAGGGGGTCCTGGCAAAATTCCTCAAGTAGTAGGTATTCTCTCGGTTTAGCGTCGCCTCCTCTCTATAAGTCAGAAAAAAGATGGAATATCCCTCCATGGCCTCCAACAATTGGAGGACTTCCACGAAATGTCCACCCGGAGAACAAATCAACCCAATCTTCTCACTCTTTACCATTGACACTCTTGATGAGACTCAACCTTGGTTTGGGCTTCCGCAGAAAATCCAGGGTATCACTTTCATCAAAAAGGGCCCTCGTCCGGCTCGCCGGATCATCCCCTTGGATCCTCCCGTCATAGGGGGATCCAGGAGAATCTCATCTGGCCCGCCGAGGCATAAGAGGCTTCTATCACAGCCCAACACTATTGTAAAGTACAAAAATCGAACCGATTAGTTGGGACCCATTCTTACATTCCTTTTAAAAAAAGGATAGAGACAAATTAATTATTCAGAAAAAGCTGAATGCGAATTGAGGAATTCAGGGATTGAGAATTAGGCCAATTCCTAAATCCCATCATTCCTTAATTACTGAATTTCACCCAACATTCCAATATTCCACCATTCCATTATTCCCTTTCTAATAACTTTACTTTGCAAATTGGAGAGAGTACACATAGAATAGAGGACGATGGAACCCATCATTGTCATTGGGGCCGGACTCGCGGGATGCGAGGCGGCTTGGCAGATTGCCAAAAGAGGAGGAAAAGTTTTCCTCTATGAGATGAAGCCAGAGGTCTATTCTCCTGCCCACCGTTCCCCTCTCCTCGCGGAAATTGTTTGCAGCAATTCCTTCAAATCGGAATCGAGGGAGAATGCACATGGAGTTCTTAAAGAAGAGATGGGACATTTGGAATCCCTTATCCTGAAAGTGGCGAAGGAGACAAGGGTTCCGGCTGGAGATTCTCTGGCCGTGGATCGGGAAGCCTTTTCAAAAAGGATTACCGCGATTTTAGAAGGACTGGAGAATGTGGAGATCGTCCGAAAGGAGGTCTCAACCATTCCTGAAGATAGAATTGTCATCATTGCCACAGGTCCCCTGACCTCTGACGCGCTGAGCAAGGAAATCCAGATGATCACAGGAGATCGCCATCTCTTTTTTTATGATGCCATATCGCCTATTGTCGCTGCGGATTCGATCAATTTTGATAGGGCCTTCAAAGCCTCTCGGTATGGAAAAGGCGGGAATGATTATATCAATTGCCCGATGGAGAGAGAAGCCTATTACCGATTTGTGGAGGCACTGGATCAAGCAGAGAAGCTTTCCGTCCGTGACTTTGAAAGAAAATATCTCTTCGAAGGATGCCTCCCCGTTGAGGAGTTGGCAGCGCGGGGAAGGGACACACTGGCCTTTGGACCTCTCAAACCGGTTGGTCTCATCGATCCGAAGACAGAAAAGCAACCTTTTGCTGTTGTCCAGTTGAGGCAGGAGGATCGGTTTGAAACGCTTTTCAATCTGGTGGGGTTTCAGACTCGACTGAAGCAAGAGGAACAGAAGAGGGTCTTCCGGATGATCCCAGGCCTGGAGAAGGCGGAGTTCGTTCGATTCGGCTCCGTCCATCGCAATACCTTCATCGACTCCCCTCGATTGCTCAAGGAGTCCCTCCAGTTGGGGCGCCGTCCCCATCTCTTCTTTGCCGGCCAGATCACCGGCGTGGAGGGATATATGGAATCGACAGCGATGGGGCTGATGGCGGGGATCAATGCCTTTCGTCTGGGGACGGGAATGGGACCCGTGGTGCCTCCTCCCACCACGGCAATCGGCGCATTGATCCACTACATTGCCCACTGCAAGACCGTTCCTTTTCAGCCGATGAACATCAATTTTGGCCTGCTCCCTCCTATCCAAGGAAAGACAAAGGGTCGGGAGAGAAGACGACTCTTGGCAAATCGGGCATTAGGAGAAATTGTGAGGTGGAAGAGAGAGATGGATGATTAGGTTCAGGTGGGCGATGAAAATGGGGAGATGATGGAAAAACGAAATTGCTTGAGGTGCGGGAAAGAGCTTCCGCCGGGGACCCTGACTTATGTGGTCCACATCCGGGTCTTTGCAGGTTTCGATGGTTTACTTCTGGAGCCTGAGGAAGGGATTGATCAACAGTTGGATCAGCTCCTTGAGCAACTCGAGAAATCGGATCCGAAGGAGTTGGAAAAAGAGGTTTACGAGGAATTCACGCTGATTCTCTGTAAGAGTTGCAGGGACCGGTTTGTCGATGAAACCCAGCATCCCTGGGAGGGTCCTTTTCGGGTTTTAGAAGGTCCGGACCGAATCATCCACTGATCCTTTCTTCACCGGACAGTTGAAAAACGAACATGGGCAAACCGCTCTCCAAGGCTTCGGAAGGCGGTTGTTTTGAAAGTTTAAGGGTATCCCAGGACGTCACGCCAAGTAAATTCCAGCATGGGAAGGGGACGAGAGCTCCCGTTTGCTTAAAGGTTCGCCTCGAAACCTTTCCGGACGGCTTTCCCATGTCCGCATTGTCAAAGGGTCATGCAACGTTGGGGTTTCCTCGACGCCCGGATTAGGAGCCTAAGGGTTCTTATCGGTCCTGGAAATCGGTGATAATTGAACTCGAATGGTACGAGGATAGAAATTGGTGACCGAAATTCCCGAAGGGACATTCATATTTGCGTCGGAGAGGGAGAGGTGATTCATCCCGGAGCGGGCATCGGAAAGATCGACTCGTACCCTCAGATGATCGGGATTGATTCCGGAAAGAAGCTTTTGGGATCCCCGGAGGCGCACATTCATCTCCTTGGGCGGTTCACCGACCATTTCGAGGTTCTGAGGGATGGAATAATACTCGATGGGCGTCTTAAAACTGATTTCTCCTTGCCGCATGCCGATGACAAAAATCCAGAGGACGCAAACGAGGAACAGGAAGAGAGCTTTTTGAGGTAGGTGATGAAAGAGTTTCTTCGGCCATCCCATCTGCCTCTCTTTTTCCTCTGAAAAGGCGGGAAGGTCAGAGAGGTTCTTTTTTAAATCCTCTCTTCCTTCTTTTTTCTCAACCTTCCCCCGGCAAGCGAATAAAACCTCTCTTCTTTCTTCCGAGATGATAATGCATTCGGCGTCGGAGATCTCCGTAATTCCCACTCCGGCGCGATGCCTTGTTCCCCACTCTTTTGGAAGGGACGGGGATTTGGAAACCGGGAGAAGGACGGTCGCATATTGAATTCGATCTCCCCAGAGGATGACCGCACCGTCGTGGAGTGGAGATTGAGGATTGAAAATGCTGATCAACATGTCCTCATTGATTTCCGCGTTTAAAAGAGTCTTTCCGTGAATGAACTCTTCGAGATCATCGCCTCCCCGTAGGATGATTAACCCCCCCATTCCTTTTTCCGCCATTGTGAAGGCGGCTCCCACAATTTTATCGGCCCTCTTTGGAGACAGCCTCTCCGATTTTCCAAAAAGAAATGACGGGAGGGTGATGCTTCCCAAAACCTCCCGTATCTCCTGCTGGAAGATCACCACCAAGACGAGCAGGACCACGGCCCAGAGGTTCTGGAGCCCCCATACGGAGAGAGGTAGATCGATCCACTGGGCAATGAGATAGTAGAAGGGTAAAGCCAAAATCGCCAGGATCATTCGGAGCGCCTTTTTCTTTCTCAGTCTGAGGTAAAGGCGGTAGAACACAAAGGTCAAGATCAAAATGTCCAGGCCATCCTGCCAGCGGAAAAGATGGAATAGGTCTTTCATGTCAGCTCGCCACCGTTCGGCCATCCACCCCTGTTAAAACAAGGGCGAAAGTTTCTCCTCGGTCCACCCCTTGTTCACATTCACCTTCCAACACTGATCATCTTTAAATATAAATTGCATTTTATCAAGGGGGAAGGTAAAGGATAAGAGAAAATGAAAGAGCTTTGGACAACTCATACAAACACACTATATCATGGGACACACTGCAGCCCCTGTCCTCGCCCGGCAAGGGGAGGCTAAGGGCGGCGGGCTTGAGGGGCATAAATGGCAGGGCATAGAGCCCTACACTACGTTCAAAAAAACAAATAGGTCGTCGTGAAGGCCCTTGTGGCCGTATTTACCAAGGAGAAGAGGTCGGCATCCAAGACTGGATTTTTTCAGAAACCTCAATAATTTTTCTTGACAAAAGACGAAATCTCTGATTTATAATAACTTCAACTGAATCAATTGAAGGATTGGAAATGGGCAAAAAGATCCTCTCTTTAAAAAGGCTGACGGATGGTTTAATGAAGAACGGGGCGAAGGAGATGACCGGACGGTCCCGAGGCGGCCGGATCCGGGAGGCTATCGAAAAGATCTTGCGAGAGGAAGACGGGGGGCTTCACGTCGTGTTGGATTTTTCAGGCATCGGCCCCATCGATTTTTCCTGGGCAGATGAAGTGGTGGCCAAGATGATATCGCGGCTGTGGGGCGGTGAATATGGGGAGAAGTTTATTGTGCTCAAGGGCCTGCGCCTATCCCAGGCCGAGAACATCCATGTGGCCTTAGAAAGAAAAAGGTTAGCGGTCTTGACAACGGGGTCCGAGGGATGGCGGGTGATCGGCTCCCTGAACAATTATTTGGTCCACACCTTGAACCAGGTGATGAAGAAGAAACACCTGACCTTGAAGGAATTATCAGAAGAGGAACGGATCGGGATGAACACCAGCGGAACAAGGCTGCTCAATCTCTATAAGAAACGGCTTGTGGCGAGGGTGGAAGGACCGGTGGTACGGAAGAGCGATCCCCATCGAGGGAGGCAGTTCGTCTATCGGTCTCTTCTCACGTAGGAAATTCCCATGGCAGAACTGCGAAGAGAACCGATTACAAGAATGTGGGTCGTGGTCACCAACGATCATCCAAAGGGGCCATCGGATTACCTTCCTTTTAAGCCTCCTTATCGGCCTCAGGACGTGGAGGGGCCGTGTCCTTTCTGCCCGGGCAACGAAGGGATGACCCCCCAGGAGACCTTTTCTTATGGCCGTGAAGGCGGCGGATGGTCGGTTCGCGTCATCCCGAACAAATTTCCCTTCTTTCACATCGAGGGCGGTTTCGACCGGAGGGCGGAAGGGATGTACGATGTGATGGAGGCCATCGGTGCCCACGAGATCGTCGTGGAGGCGCCCGATCACAAACTGAACTTCGCTATGATGGCGTCTCAACAAATTGAGAAAATCCTCTTCGCTTACCGGGAAAGGCTGATCGATCTGGAGAAGGATCGACGATTTCAGCAGTTCCTTATTTTGAAGAATTATCCGGGGGTATTCAATCGCCATCCCCACTCCCATATCATGGCCATGCCGGCGATCCCCAGAAGGATCGATGAAGAGATCTGGGGGACCTTGGATTACTTTCAGCGCAAGGAGCGGTGCATTTTTTGCGACATCATCAAGGAAGAGATTTCGATGAAGAAGAGGGTCATTTTGGAGACCGTCCACTTTTTGGTGTTCTCTCCCTTTGCCTCGCGCTACCCCTTCGAGGCCTGGATTGTTCCGAAGATCCATTCTTCTGATTTTCACCGCATCCGTGAAGAGGAGATCGAAGATCTTTCAGTGGCCGTCCGGTCGCTCTTCATCCGGTTCCATAAATTGCTTTCCGATCCTCCCTACAGTCTTGTTTTTCACACCTCACCGATACGGGATCAATTCCGTCGGCCAGAATACCATTGGCACATTGAAGCCCGGTTGCGCATTGGATTGAGGGAGGGGTTTGAATGGGGAACGGGCTTCTTCGTCAACCCGACACCTCCAGAAGATGCCGCGGCTTACTTAAGAGGGGTGGAATAGGAAGTTGAGAGTTCGGAGCTATCAAACGCATTACGGGCACATGGCATAGACCAGTAAGGGTTGAGAGTTTGGAATGATGAATTTTGAACCAAAAGGAAACTGGCTTAAGAGTCGATCCTCAGGGGCCCAAAGCAAGGGAAGGAAGTGGGTTTATCTTTCGGGCCTTCTTTTCATCGGCCTTCTGCTCCTGGTTTGCTTTCTCGCCCTCCGATCAAAAGCCATTCCCCCTGCCACGAGCCCCGTTGAACCCATTGCGGCGCCTCCCAAGGGACCGGACCTTCAGACGATTGAAGGAGAGGTGGAAGGGAAAAGCACTCTTTTTAAGTCGTTTGTGACAAAGAACATTCCCCTTCGATGGATCGATCTGATTATTTCGAAATTGAAACCCTATTTGAATTTTAAGAAGATCAGGGGAGGGACTTACCGCTTCATGATGGACGGGAAGGGAGAATTGGTGAAGTTTATTTATGAAGCAGGACCCACCGAGATTTACGAGATTGATAAGAGCCCTCAGGGATACGTTGCTCAAAAGAAGGACGTCCCAGTGGAAACGTATTTTGTGAAAGTGGTCGGAGAGATCGGGTCGTCTCTTTTTGAGGCCATGGATGCCGCAAAAGAGCAGGATCAGTTAGCCATTGCCTTTGCGGAGGCTCTGGCGTGGGAGATCGACTTTTATAAAGATGTGAGGCAGGGGGATCGGTTCAAGGTGGTGGTGGAGAAGATATACAAAGGGGACCAGTTCATTCGATACGGGCCTATCCATGCCCTGGAGTATCAACGCGGCAGGAGGGCGATCAGGGGAGTCGAATATCAGGGTGATCTTTATAATGAGAAAGGAATCTCTTTAAGAAAGGCATTCCTCAAGGCACCCTTGCGGTTTAACCGTATTAGTTCAAGATTCAGCAGGGCGAGGAAGCACCCGATCCTGGGAGGAGTTTTGCCCCATTTCGGCGTGGATTATGCGGCTCCTCCGGGTACGCCCATATGGGCGGTGGCGGATGGGACCGTTGTTGCGTGTGGTTGGGGCGGGGGATTTGGGAACCAAGTGATCCTTCGTCATCCGAATGGATACACCACGTATTATGGACACCTCTCCTCCTTCGGCAAGGGGATAAAGAGGGGGACGCGCGTAAGGCAGAAGCAAATCATTGGATATGTCGGTTCGACGGGCCTCTCAACAGGACCTCATTTGGACTATCGGGTGGTAAAGGATGGCCGATTCAGAAATCCGTTGAAAGAGACTTTTCCAACGGGTCTCCCAATCCGAAGAGGAGAGATGGAATCGTTTCAGAAGAGAAGAGAGGAGATGGTTGCGTGGCTTGAAGGGGATACGTCTTACGGGAAGAAAAAGGAAGTATGGGGAACAATTCCATACTGAATTCTGATTGAGCGCAGAACGGAGGCAGATAAAGGAATGCCAAATGTCAAAGTTCAACTTGGCAGTGCTGAGGAGAAGAGCTGAACCAGCGGGCAGAAGGGGATATGGGTCGGAAGAAGATTCTCATTGTCGATGATGAACGGGATATTGTAAAGGCATTGACCATTCGGCTCCGACACAGCGGATACGATGTCGTTACCGCCTTTGACGGCGCCCAAGGAATTTTTATGGCCCACAAAGAGAAACCGGATCTGATCCTTCTCGATATCCGGATGCCAGCCGGTGACGGGTTCAGTGTGGCGGAGAAATTGAAGCAATCCGGCCAGACCGATCGGATCCCCATCATCTTCCTGACGGGGAGTCCGGAACGGAACGCAGAGGGAAGAGCCATGGAACTGGGAGCTCGTTTCTATATTAAGAAGCCCTATGACCCAGAGGAGTTATTGGATGCCGTAAGGAGGGCGATGGAGCCAACGCCTCCTGAGCCCTGAGGCTGAGACGGTGCGTGGATCCTTCCGCCTTTGGTGAGCGATGTTAAAAGACGATTTCGTCATCCAATCTGAGGTTCGACGCGTCTTGGTGCGCAGCCACATCGAATATGCGAAGCTCACGTTCGGTACGGTGAAGGGAGTAGTGTATATACAGGGCATTTTTGAAGTGTCTCGCTATTATACGGATGGAAGCTCAGAGAGCATGATAGATTTTTCGATGAAGACCTTGGTTTCGTTGGAAAAGAAAATAAGAGGCATTCCCGGAGTGATTGATGTCAGTTTTAAGTTTCTTAATTGGAAAAAGGAAAAGGGACAATGGGTACCGAGGAAAGAGATAGAGGGTTGAAAGCCCAGAGAATGTCTGTCTACCGGCGGATTCTTCTGGAGATCGAGAAGGAGGTTCAAATCCATCCCAACTATGCAGATCTTCAAAATCAACTCGGCCTTCTTCTGGCGGTGAGAGGGGACCCGGAAGGAGCGGAGAGCCATTTTTTGGAAGCCCTCCATCTTAATCCGAGGTATCGGGAGAGCATCCTCAACCTGGGCTATCTCTATATCGAAATGAATCGATGGAAGGAAGCAGAGGACATCTTCGTTTCCCAAGTCAGAAAGCATCCGAAAGACGGTTTTCTCCGCCATGTCTTAGGTGTTTTTTATTTCCAGGCAGGAAATCGGAACAAAGCCGCCTCTCACCTTCGAAAGGCCATCCAGTTTCACGGTTACTGTCGAGATTACTACCAGAAGATAGGGGTTTGGAAAAGAGGCAGGGTTCACTTCGATCAAAAGGCGGAAAAGGCCTTGAAAAAAATCCGACTCAATTACCACACCGCGCAGTTTCATAACTTCATCGGCCTCTACCTTGCGAGAGAAGGGAAACCGGCACAGGCCCTTCGAGAGCTCAAGAAGGCCGCGAGATTGAAACCCGATGAATTCGTTTTTCATGCCAACCTCGGTACCCTCTACTACCACCAGGGATCCTATCGCAAGGCCATCGAAGGGTACCAAAGGGCCCTGAAGATGGATCCTCTCTATGGGATGGGGTATGCCAACCTCAGCTATATCTATGGTTTGATGCGCCGCACCCGTGAGGCCCTTCGATGTATGGAAAGAGCCGTTCATTTAAGCCCACGTTACGCAGACCTACACTATAATTTGGCCCTCCTTTACAGCGATCGGAAACGTTATGGCCGGGCCGTCTCCGAATTGAAGAAGGCACTTCGGATCAACCCCAACTACCTTTTTGCAAGGATCAATTTGGGCGTTCTTTATGAGGATCAGAAGAGATGGAAGGAGGCAAGAAGGGAATACCGGAAAGTCCTCCAGATCACACCGGAGGATGAACACGTTCGGCGGCGCCTGGAAAGGATCTCCCGACGAAGAGGATGAGAAACGATGTGCCCGTCTGGCCTGGAAAAGACACGTGAGGTTCGATCCCTGCTGGTGATACACCAGGGTGCCCTGGGTGATTTCATTTTGGCCTTACCTTCCCTGGAGGCCCTTCGGAAAGCCCACCCCCAGGCCAAATCTGTCATCATGGGGTACCCGAGAATTCTTGAGTTGGTGGAAGAACGGTTCTACGCCGAAGAGATCCTTTCGATCGACCAGAGGGGAATGGCCACTTTTTTTGTGAGAGGAGGATCGCTGGATTGGCACCTTTCTGAGTTCTTCAGCAGGTTCGATCTCATTGTCGTCTTCGGAAAAGACGGGGAGGGGCCCATCATCGGAAACCTGAGAAGGGTCTGCCAAGGCCGAATTCTTCACATCGATCCTTTTCCTCCGTGGGATGAAGGCATCCATATCACAGACTATCTTCTCAAACAATTCGCCCAATATGGGTTCTCCGCCTCGGAGCCGAATCCCAGACTCCATTTGAAGAAGTCCGATCGGAACTGGGGGATGGGTTTTTGGAGAAGGAAAGGTCTGACGACGGAGGAGAGATCACGGGTGATCATCCTCCATCCGGGAAGTGGGAGCAGGAAGAAGGTTTGGCCGTTAGATCGGTTTTTGGATCTTGTCCAGTATCTTCAAAGGCGTCTCCATTTAAAGACGGCCATTGTACTGGGTCCAGCCGAAGGATCAGAGATTCACAAGACATTCGAAGAGATGGAGTGGGAGATGGGGGTCAGCGCACCTATTCTGGTAACAGGGCTATCTCTCCTACAACTGGCCTCCGTGATAGAGGGGGCTCGTTTGTTCATTGGAAATGACTCTGGTATTTCCCATATGGCGGCTGCATTGGGAATTCCAACAATGGCTATTTTTGGACCGACCGATCCAAGGGTTTGGTCGCCGAGGGGGAAGAAGGTCTGGGTGGTCCACAGAGGAGTCCCTTGCTCACCGTGTTCTCAAGAGAGGTTTGTTCAATGCAAATCTTTGGAATGTCTGAGGCGAATTGAGAGAGGCGAGGTGCTGGAAGGTTTGGACAGAATAGGGATCGGGCTCAAGAGTTGAGAAAGGAGGAAGGAGATGGAAGAAAAAAAGGTCGGTGAGATCATCAAATTTTTCGGAAAGATCAGCGTCGCGGCCATAAGGTTATCAGAGGGGTCGCTAAAGGTAGGGGATAAGATTCACATTGTCGGTCATACCACTGATATTACTCAAACCGTGGATTCGATGCAGATTGAGAATCAAAATGTTCAGGAGGCAGGGCCTGGCGCAGATATTGGGATTAAGGTGAAGGACCGGGCGAGGGAACACGACACCGTGTACAAGGTCGTGGAGTGAACCTCGTTCGAAAAGGGAGCTTTAGCTTTTCCCTCTCAATAAAGACCCAAGATATCTTTTAGACCGTCACCGACCAATACTGGAGATTCTCTAACGGGGTGAAAAAGGCGGAGGCAAAGGGGAGTAAAGAGTGCCGGACCTGTGGGAGAGTGGTAGGGACCCTGTCACAAACGCTTCCGGTCTGTCTGGATTGCCTTCGTTCGGGAAAGAAGGCGACCCAACCTTTCATTGAAGAGGCTCATCATCGTTCCCGCAAACCCTTTCGCCTGGTGGATGGACCACCCCGGGATGTCGCTGGAATTCCCTGTAGGATCTGTATTAACCGGTGCCGAATTCGAGAAGGGAACTGGGGATATTGTGGTCTGAGGACTCAAAAAGAAGGGACCATTCAAGGGGTTTCAGTAAGAGAAGGAAATGTGAGCTGGTATTATGATGCTTTGCCCACCAACTGTGTAGCGGATTGGGTCTGCCCGGGCGGGACGGGTGCGGGACACCCGCAGTTTGCCTCTTGTGAAGGTCCGGAATACGGGTTC
>Ga0187771_10002927_pt1 | contig 11863 bp, 14 predicted proteins | sample 0116_SJ02_MP15_1_FD_133139 | JGI IMG/M metagenome (GOLD analysis project Ga0187771, IMG submission 133139) | Tropical peat soil microbial communities from peatlands in Department of Meta, Colombia - 0116_SJ02_MP15_10_MG | ecosystem: Environmental > Terrestrial > Soil > Wetlands > Peat | place... | reverse complement strand
GCGCCGCGACTGTCGACGCGGATGCAGACATAGCCGTCCGGCACCCATTTTTCCGGATCGACCACCTCCCAGCACTGATACTTATTGGTCGAGTCGGTGGGCACGTCGGGCTGATCGGCGCACATCCGTTCCCATTGATCCTTGTAGAGATCGGCGAAGTGCAGCCATTTGCCGTATGGTCCCATCGTCATAATGACGGGATATTTGCCTTCGGCGATCGGCCGGTAGATGTCGCAGCGCAACACGATGCCGTCGTCCATCCTGATCGGCATGTCCCAGTCGATCCGCATTCGATCGCGGATTTCACTGATTTCACGGTACTCCATGAACTTCCCCAACCTATATTTCTGCCGTCACAATTGACGATCAGCTTCTTTTCGCGTCGGCCTAACGGCCATTATCTTCAGACAAAACTGCTAGCGGATCAAAGCTTGCAGTCAACGCAGAAAATTGATCCAAATCAATTGAGTTCTACCGAAATGCAAAGCCGACAGCGTCGAAGCAATGTTGCCGACCAATCCTCTCGCCAACAACAAATCCAAAATTTTCACGTAAGAAAACATTTCGTCTTGAGCCGCCAGTTCAGACGCCGTTTCACCGTCCGGGCGTGAGCTTGGACGCTCCCCGATTCGAAGACAATACCGGACGTAGAAGATCGGTTTCTCTGCTCGCGCGAGGACATAAGACGGTTGAGCGCAGCCGAGATCGACCGCCACAGCGTATGGAGGTCGACCGACCAGTTGATGATGGGACCGACCAATCAGGTCGTTTTGTTTTCGCTTCTCTTTTGAAAATCATGAAAGCCTCAGTCGGACGGCCGTCGTACCGGTGATGTACTCAATCGAGGCCACATAGTTGGTCGCGCGCCCGTAGCGCCGCCGCACGCCGCTTGTCGATGTAGGCGGCCAGATCCGCAATGTCCACACCTCGCATGGCTTTCTGGCTGGTTTCGGCGCGATAGACTCGTAGCAGCCAATTCCAGTTGGCGTATTTATCACCGGTTCTGGTCGAAAAAATTGCGAACGCCGTGAACTCTTGCATCCGAAAGTATCGTCGAAAATGGCTCCATCAGGCGATCTAGTTCTTACAGTCGTGGGCCGGGATTGCGTTGATTTGATTTCTTGATCAGGCCAAGTTTTTTTAGAACCGTTACGGCGTGATCGAATTGCTTCCTGTCGAGTGGTACTTCCGAGCCGGGCGTGCTATCTCAACAATCTGCGAGAGGTGCGAAAATTAATTGCCAACAGTCTGTGGCTGGCGGTCGGCGGATAAGCTTCTGCTGAAGCTCACAAGCTTGTCGCTTGTGACTTCACTGCATTTCAATTCGCCGATTTCGCTCTCGCTGAGCTTTTTAAGCACGCTGCCCTTGGTCGAGCCGAGCGAGACATTGGCTTCATTGTCGTACTGTGTGATGACGCGCTCCAATTGGGCATCATCACAAAAGTCCATGCCGCCAGGCGCGGTCAATTGGTCTTCGCGGCGTATCAACCAGGATCGAGCCGCCTGTTTGCCATCGAAGGTCTTGGCTTCGCTGTGGACGATTTTGCCGTCGCGCTTAAGTAAGATCTGCGCGGTAAAGCTCTTGGACCCGTCTTTGCGAGTTCTCTGTATGTGCGCCTATCGGTACAACTCAACCAAAAATCGATACGACTTTGCCCCCTTCAAAGTACGACACAGACGTGCTTTGGAGTGAAAATGGGCAAACAGCCAAAGTCGCCGAAATCGGAAAACTCAGATTCTCAGTTAAGTGATTGAAGAAACACAAAAAAGCTGGCAAATGCTGGATAGGCAGTTTTCAGTCGCTCCGATGATGGATAGCAAGATCTGGCGACGAAAAGCGTTTTGAATCTGATGGTCACGGTGGGTGGCAAACTTACGTTTCGTACTGGCCATCGTGCTGTCACGAGGCTGCGCAATTTCGCAGAATGACTTTACGGAAAGGAGCCATCATTTCGTGAATGGGTGCCCGAAACCTCAGCGACTAGCTGGTGGAACAGGATTCCAGGGCGCTCTTCGCGCCCCATAACTAACCGCATTACCGCTCCAATTGCGGTCACCAAATGCCAGTCCTTACTGGATAAAGTTGTTGCTCAAGTGGCGCCGAAGAGCAGGCGGGTTGGCGGCGTTGCTGCTCGCGCTGTTAAAGCCCGAGCAGCTGCTCCGCATTGCCATGCGCGATACGCTCTTTGTCTGCCTCAGTCACGGGCAGATGCTGCAGGAAGCTCTTGGCCTCCTCCATGGAGCCGTAAGGGTAGTCAACTGAGAACATTATCCGCTCGACGCCGATTTCGAGCAGCAGATTGAGGAACGTAGGCGTAAAATTGAAGCCGCCGAAGGTGTAATGCACGTTCTGCCGCAGATAGTCGGCGACTGGCCGCGCAAGCTTGGTCACCTGTTGGGACAGAGTCCTATTCATTCTGGGCAGCATGAAGGGAATCGCTTCGCCCATGTGGCCGATCACGACCTGCAATTTGGGATGCCGGTCGAAGACGCCGCCAAGGATCATGCGCAAGAGGTGTATCGCCGTTTCGATATGCCAGCCCCAGCCGGTACTGGCGAGGACGCCGTTCACTGACGGCGAAAAGCCGCCATAAAGGGCATCAGCCACCGGCTTGGGCGGCGCCGTGGGGTGTAGGTAAATGGGCACTCCGAGCGCCTCCGCACATGCGAGGATCGGTGAAAAGAAGGTGTCGTCGAGATAGCGGCCGCGTGTGTGGCCGTTGATGTTCGCGCCCTTGAAGGCCAGCCGTCGAACGCAGCGCTTGAATTCTTCGGCTGCCTGCTCCGGGGCCTGGATTGGCAGCGCGGCAAAGCCTGCGAAGCGGGTTGGATGCTGCTTGATTGCATCGGCCAGGAAATCGTTCGCCTCGCGGGCGCAGGCAATGGCCTCGTCTGGCTCTGCTTGCTCCACGCCCGGAGAGTTTAGCGAGAGCACCTGTATATCGATGCCCGCCGCATCCATCTCGGTGATGCGCTTCTTGCCCACGTCGGAAAGCCGCTCGGCGATGATGGCGCCGCGCGGGCCCGAATTCCGAAAGCGATCCAAAAAACCACGACCCGGCCCTGCCACGAAGGCGGGCGTAACGAAATGTTCTTCAACGCTAATGGTTCGCATAGTCGCTCCATAGTTCAAATTGCAGTTCCGGTCGCTCCCCGCCCAGCGCGTTAGCCGGGTCAGGCAACTTAGCCGTGGCTCATGGCCACCCTCACAGGAGACCTCGGAAGGGCCCGCTTTCGGATAGCACGCGGAGCCTTCGGGTACAGCCCCGGCCGGGACAGTCGGACTGCTGCGGCACAGCCGGTCTAGGTCGAAGACTCACAAGCGCCGCACGGTGCGAATCGCACCACCCTCACTACCAGGTACGATTTTCGGAAAAGACAGGGCAAATCAGCCGAAATCAGCGTAAAGTTTCCAGCCAAAAAATCCTGTTTCTGGCGGCAATTTCACTATTTGAGGTACGGCAACGCGCTCCCGGCATGTGATGAGTGCGCACGCCAAAACATTAGTATGCTTTAAGGGGCCCCGGGCTTAATCATTGTGATGCGGCATCTGCATGTTGATTTGGATCAACCCTGCCTTCGGTACAGCTCTATAATGTTTTCAATGTTGAATAGAGGGAAAAATGCGCTTGCTCGACGCCATCCGCACGATTTCAGCAAGGCTAGCAACGCGCCGCCGAATGTCTCATTTTAAATGTGGGGATTGCGAAGAGGCGGAACGATGTGGTCGCTTGCCCAGCGACGATTGCATAGCAAGAGCGGCACAGATCGAACGCGATGGCGATAAATCATGCGCGCGCTCTTCGCCCGGCTATCAGGCTTCCTACTGAGTTGGATGTAGCTTTTCTCCCAGCAATTTCAAATATCTACTCCTGGCTTGTCGCACGCCAGCAGCAGTTCCTGTTGCTACGAGAAAAAGTCGATGTCGCTCTTATTTAGAGTAGATCATTCTAATTTGATGCCAGCTTTATTGATAACGCTACGCCACATCTTCGTTTCGTCCCCAATACGTTTCTGCAGTTCGCTAGAACCATTGGCTTCGACTGCAATTCCCGCGCCGCGCAGCTGATCGCGAGTAGCCGGTGCGGTCAAAACCGCCACAGCGGCTCGTTCAATTTCAGCGCGCACTGCTTCTGGCGTTGCTTTTGGTGCAAGCAAAGCAAACCATGCGCTGGTATCAAAGCCGGCGAGACCGGATTCAGCGATCGTCGGTGTATCGGGGAGCTGAGGGTCACGTTCCGACGTTGTGACCGCAAGCGCGCGAAGTTGTCCCGACCGGATCAGTGGTAGAACGGACGGCAGATTGTCGAACATCAATTGCACTTGACCACCAAGGAGATCCCGGACGGCCGGCGCGCTTCCCTTGTAGGGAACATGCAGAATGTCGATGCCGGCGCGCTGTTTGAAAAGCTCTCCAGTAACCTGCCCGTTCGAACCGTTGCCTTGTGAGGCGTAGCTGAGCGGCCGAGATTTTGACTTGGCGAGTGCGATAAGCTCCTGAACATTTTTGGCTGGAACGGTTGGATTGACAACCAGCACATTGGTGACTCTGCCTGTGCGGGTAATCGGCGCAAGATCGCTATGCACATTATAAGGCAACTTTGGATAGAACAGCGGGTTGATTGTCAGAGCGCTGGACGCTACCGCAAGCAGCGTGGTTCCGTCCGGGGTCGAACGCGCAACGGCTGCCACGCCAATTCCGCCATTCGCTCCCGGCCGATTTTCAACAATGACGCTTTTACCCCAGCGTTCGGAAAGCTTTTGTGCCAGGAGTCTGGCGATAATGTCGCTGGTGCCGCCGCCCTGATAGGGCGACACAATTGTGACGGTGCGGCGCGGGAATTCATCCGCGTTTGCACTCAAACAGGCCGTCAGACAAAGAAGAACAATTATAAAGCGTATCAAAATGATTTTACCTCTTGTCCAGGGTCGGCATGCCGCAATTACCGGGCGTCGCGGTCATCGGTGTACCACGACGGCTTATGCGGATAGTGGGGTCCGTCGTAAATCTCCACGACGATCGTCTCTTCGTGCGCAACAGCAGGGCCGTGCACATTACCCTTCGGATTGCAGTAGAAACAGCCAGGCGTCAGAACGACCCCGGTTTTGGTGTATTCGTACTTTCCTTTTAGACAGAACATAAACTGGTTGGAAGAATGATAATGCGGTTGCGGAATTCCTGCGCCTTTGTCGAATTTGATTAGGGCAATCGACGCGCCGGTTTCCTCGTTACGCCAAAGCATCTTTTCATGGATGCCCTTGAGCGACTTTTCGCGCCACGCGACGTTTTCCGATCGAATCAGGATTTCATCGAGACTTGGGGCGCCTTCAGGAAGCTTCGTCATGTGACCTCACAAGATGTTTTCAGTTCAAGTGCCGCATGGTGCGTGCGTGAATAATCGAAAGCCGAATACACGTTTGACGCTCGTCTTACGACGAACTTCCGTCAAGGCCTCGGTGGGATGATGTGAGTATGCATAATCATCCTCCCAAATTGACTGGCGTCACACGAATGCGCCAACACTTATTAGACCAAGCGCTGAGGAATTTCACAGGCTCAAGTCGGGCTCCACGTCACTGATTTAATTTCGACCAGTCGCGACAGATAGGTTACGTTCGACTTGTTCGTCAGCTGGTGAACTTCACGCATCTCATTGATGAATACGTAGGAGCCTGCTGGCTCATTTGTCGATATTTTCTTGCCGAAGATTGTCTCGATTTCGTTGGCGCCGCCACTCAGCGATATGACGACATAGGGGTGGTAATGAATGTGAAAGCCAAGTGTCCTACCCGGTTCAAGCCGCACCTCCCACATCCGGATGAGATCATTTTCAAGAAGAATCTTGTCACCGATTTCTCTTAGTTGAACTCCGCGGTCAGCAGCAGCCTTTAATCCGAATTTGTCTTCCATCGGAGTTGTCCTATTTTGTTGGAATAACGGCGATGGCGTTAATTTCGATCAGGTAGTCGGGCGAGGTCATCTTGGTGATTTCCACCATCGTTGACGCCGGTAAGGGCTCTTTAAAGTACTGCGCCCGAACTTTATGGATGGCTTCGAAATGCTCCATGTTGCGGACGTACACGTCTACGCGGCAAATATCGTCTAGGGTGCCGCCAGCGGCCTCCACTGCAGCTTTAAGGTTCTCGCAAACCTGTTGGGTTTGTTCGGTGATGTTCCCTATCCCGGCAATGCTACCGTCGGGTCGACGTGCGGTCATGCCGGAGATGAACACAAAGCGCCCGGTCGCTTCTATGGCGGTTGCGTGCGAGAAGACGCCGTTTGGCTGCCGAAGTTTTGGGCTCGCGATTTGGACTTTAGGCATGACGCTGTTCCTTCACAGGTATCTGAAACGGGGTAGACTTTACGCCGAGCTCGCTTGCAAGCCGCACGAGCATTGTCACTACGGCGGGTTCTAACCGCACATTGTCGCCGGAACGCTCGCGGCAGCGCCATTCCGGCTCTCCGGGCGTGAAAAGTTGTTCAATGCCTGGTGCGCGTCTACATCTGCGTATGCGCTCCGCGGCAGCGGCGGTCTGTTTGCGAAACAAATCGATATCGCAGAAATGGGCCACATCGATTGCAATGAAAAGATGCGAGCAATCGTATGGGATACTGAAGTCACCATAAAGCGGCTGCACTTGCGATCCTGTTGCGCCTTGCGAAAGCAAGCCGCACATCAAGTCGATCAAGAACGATAAGCCGAAGCCTTTCGGCCCGCCGGATGGGAGAAGCATGCCTCCGATGGCTTCGGAAGGGCTCGTTGTTGGCTCGCCCAGTGCCGTTACCGCCCAAGTTGAGGGAATAGTGTCTTTGGCCTTCTCGGCCAGACGGATCTTTCCCATCGCAGCTTCGCTCGTTGCCATGTCGAGCACGATTGGAATAGTGCCGCCGGTCGGTAAAGCGATTGCGATCGGATTATTGCCAACAACGCGTTCGGCGCCGCCAGGCGCTGGCATTAACGGGCGTGTGTTGCACATTGTGATACCGATGCAACCGGCCTCCGCGGCCTGAATCGAATATTGTCCTGCTTTGCCGAAATGAAAACCGTGTCGAACCGATACAACACCAGCAGTGAACTGGCGTGCCTTGTCTACCGCGAGGGCCATCGCCTGCGTGCCCGTTAATTGGCCAAGAGCGTGGCCCGCATCGAGGACGATTGCACCTTGCCGTTCCGATATGACGGAAGCCGCTTCGCTGCGCGACACTGAGCCTTTTCGCAGGCGACCGATATACATATCGACGAGCATAACACCATGCGACGATAGCCCTTCAAGATCGGCTTCAACGAGGCCGCGGGCAACAGCTGTCGCAGCTGCGCTAGACAGCCCAGCGGCCGAAAACAATCGCGCGACAAATTCGCTGAGACTAGTTGCAGAAATACTTTGTATCTCACTCTGGACGTGCTCGCTCATTTGAGCGTCTTTCTGCCAACTATGCGTAAATCAATCGACGACTTGTCCGCCGCCAACGATGCCGCGACCTTGTCCAACGTGCGTGTGATGTGGACGCGATTGAGTTCAATCGCCTTATCTATTTCTCGGTTTAATGCAGCCCGCATCAATTGCTTATGTTCGGTCACGTCGTCGCGAAGTGGCCCTGTCGACATAATCGACAAGGCCACATATCGCTCTGCCTGCTCAAATAAGCGCGATCGGATCGACATCATGGTCGATGAGCCGCACGCGCAGACAAGTGCTGCGTGGAAGTCTGCGTGCTCTTTGCTCCATGCCGCGCTTATGGCCTTTGGGTTGCGCGGATCAATCTTCGTTTGACGGGATAGCCGATGGAATGCGCCGAGAATATTGGCCTCCCATTCCACGCCGCCTTTTTCGAGCGACCAGCGCAGGGCAATTGTCTCGATTTCGATGCGGCTTCGCATCAGATCGAGCAGATTTTCCTGGGAGACCTCCGAGACCTTGAAGCCCTTATTTTGTTCAAGCTCGACGAGGCCTTCGGCCTCCAGTCGCATCAGAGCTTCCCGGATGGGGCTGTTCCCTATGCCATAGCGCTCGCGCAACGCTTCCACGCGCAGCCGTTCGTTCGGCATTAAGCGGCAAGCGATGATGTCGGAACGGAGCTGCGTGAAAGCCGACGCATTCAAAGTCTGCGCGGTGTCAGACTTGGCGAGTGACGATGGCATTGATCCTCCAGAACGAAGGCGACCCGCCGGAGGGCCGTCACACTTGCGCTACGGAAATACGCTAGGTCTTGTCGACAATCAAATAGATTTTCGAAAATCCATTGACGAGCCGAATTTATTGGTGGCACGATGAACAGGTTTCGCGGATCGTCCCGCAATGAGGGAGGGTTGTATGCGCACGTGCTTTCGACTGGCCGCAGGGGCGGCGTGTTCCGCCTTAGTTGTCGCATTCGCGACTAGTGTGGCTTCGGCGCAAGGTTCAGCGCCGGCTTTGACGAAAGTAGTTTTCTCACTCGACTTTATCCCCTTGGGCCGACACGCAGCTTGGTATGCCGCGTTGGCAGAAGGCTTCTATAAGGACGAGGGGCTCGATGTTTCCATCATTCCCGCGCAAGGCACAGCGCAGGCGGTTCAAGCGGTCGAATCCGGCACGGCGAACATTGGTTTCATCGATGTTCCTAGCGTTGTTATCGCTCGTGGTAATGGATCAAAGCTTAAGGTCGTTGCGGTGAATTACGGCAAGGCGCCCTATGCGATTTTCAGCCTGAGCAACGGGGCCAATGTAACGCAGCCAAAACAACTGGAAGGCCTGAATCTCGGCAGCGGGGCCGGAAGTTTCACACCAAAGGTGATCCAAGGATTCATGGCACAAAAGGGCCTCGATCCGAACAAGTTGACGATTAGTAACGTTGCTCCGCCGGCGCGCGCGAGTACGCTAATGGCCGGTCAGATTCCCGCGATCGAGTTCTTCGTAATGGCTAAACCAGGGCTTGAAGCAGCGGCTAAATCGGCAAATACCGAATTGCGGACACTATTGCTTGCCGATCAGGGTCTGCAACTCTATGGCAATGGCATTGCGGCGGCAGAGGACTATCTCGCGAAGAATCCAGATGTCGTTAAGCGTTTCGTGCGCGCTTCTCTCAAAGGGTGGAAATTCACAATCGCCAATCCCGATAAGGCGGCCGTAGATCAGATCAAGTATGTTCCGACTCTCAAGCCAGAAGTCGTCGCCGCCGAAATCAAAGTCGTTGCCGATCTCGCGGTCACGGATGAAACAAAAAAGCATGGCCTTGGCTGGTTTGATCCGGCGAAGATGAAGGCCAATGTCGACTTCGTTGAGAAGTATATCGGGATCAGCGGAAAACCACCCGCTGCGACGGACGTTTATGCGGCTGGGTTTCTCCCGACACCAGCGATCATGCCTTGATAGGAAGCCGAATACTCAAGTGCGAACACAAATCGATACACGGGGGCCGGATCAGTCCTCCCCTGTACCGTTCGGCCACTTCAAGGATGTGCATCAATCCTTCAAGCGAGCTGGACAGCGGCCGCTCGTTGCAATTGAAAACATCACATTCGATTTAAAGGCTGGGCATCTTGTCACTCTTCTCGGGCCCAGCGGCTGCGGCAAAACGACATTCCTCAAAATTGTCGGAGGCTTGATCCCAGCCTCGGGCGGGACGATTCAGATCAATGGGTGCGACGTTGTGGAACCGCACCCGGATTTTGGGATCGTCTTCCAGCAAGCAAATCTGATGCCGTGGCGGACTATTTTGGACAATGTTTTGTTTCCAATGGAGATCCTGCACCGCTCGAACGCGGCTGCCGTTCACCGCGCAAAAGAATTGCTCGCGCTCGTTGGACTCGAGGGATTTGAGCAATATTACCCCGCGCAGCTTTCAGGCGGTATGCAACAGCGCGTTGCGCTCTGCCGCGCGCTGATCCACGAGCCGAAGTTGTTGTTGATGGACGAACCGTTCGGCGCTCTTGACGAGCTAACACGGATGGAAATGCAGGATTTGCTGCTTGATATCCGAGCCAAGACCAAGGCGACAGTGATGTTCGTGACTCACAGCATCAGCGAAGCCGTGTATATCTCCGATATTGTCGCGGTTTTCAGCAAGCGGCCCTCTGTCATCGCAAAGCTCCTCCCAGTGGAACTGCCTTATCCACGTTCGGCAGAAATTCGTTATTTGCCTCAATTTACCGAACTCGAGCACAGGGCGGGCCGGGCGCTCGGGATTACCAGATGACATTTCGTGACGTTCGCAACGCCTTTTACCCGCTTGTTGGCGTCGCTATCATTCTACTGATATGGCAACTCTATACCTATCTTTGCGGCATTAATCGGATCGTTTTACCGAGCCCCACAGACATCCTGTGGGCGTCCGTCACCAGCTGGCATGTGCTGTTGCGCGAATGCTGGCCGACTTTTCTAGAAAGCGTTCTGGGGTTTGCTTTGGCTGTCGTGATCGGCATTCCCTTTGCCGTTTGCGTTGCAAGTTCGCGCGTTCTCAATTTGACGCTATACCCGATCCTGATCGCGACCCAGTCGATCCCAAAGGTCGCGGTCGCTCCAATTATCTTGGTCTGGTTCGGATTGGGGATGCAATCGAAGCTCGTGATTGCATTTCTGGTCGCATTCTTCCCGATAGTGGTCGACACCGCGGCAGGAATGCGAGCAACCTCGGCAGGGCTACTTGAACTCGCACGCTCGCTGCGGGCTTCACCACTTCAGGTGTTTCTGAAAGTTCAGTTTCCATCAGCGCTGCCTTTCATCTTTGCGGGCTCAAAAGTCGCTGTGACTTTGGCCGTAATTGGCGCGGTTATAGGTGAATTCGTGGGATCTGTTGGGGGGTTGGGTAACTTGCTCCTTACCGCGAATTCACAGCTCGACAGCCCCTTGGCTTGGGCAGCGCTCGTGTGGCTGAGTGCACTTGGCATTCTATTATTTGCTGCTGTCGTGTTGGCGGAACGTATTGTGATGCCGTGGTCTGAAGTCGGACACCACTGAATGAATTCGTGTCCTTTCCGAAAATTTCATCCGATCAGGGATTGGCCTGGGGAGGGTAGAATTGTCATATCATTGCTGGGGACTGCCGTTAGTTCAAAGGGCTTAGTTCGACGCCGATTTACACTCACGTTCGGTAAACGCCACCGCGACCTCGCGCCGCGACAGCTCTGGCTCATTGAGCGCGAGTTCGATGATGCTCTGGCTGTAAATCAGCACGGGGGTCAGGTTGCTGTAGCTATCGGCAGTAACGCTCGGAATTGAGAACACCAACACTTAGCCTATGCTATCCCTTACCATCGAATTTGCTGACTTGCCTCCCTTGAGGCCGGGAATGTTGGAAGAATGGATGCATGCGGATATCCGCGGGCTGCAAGTAGCGCGCGGCACTTGCCAGTCCGAATTCAATCACAAGAAGTGTGAGGAAATAAAGCGAGTCGTCCTCGCTCAGGACAATCACAGGAAAGTGCGTTCTCATTGGCTCCAATAATTGATGGGGTGGATGGCCCCCTCAGCGGCATCGAGTCGTGCCAAAAATGGCGGTTTATCAAGAAGCGCCACAATGGAAGGCCATCCATGATCAAGATTAGCACGATCGGCATCGACATCGCCAAGAACGTTTTTCAGGTCCACGCCATCGGCCCGGACGGTGGAACCGTCCTGTGCCGCCGACTGCGGCGCGATAAGGTGGCGGAGTTCTTCGCCTCGATCCCACCGTGCGTGGTCGGCATCGAGGCCTGCGGAACGTCGCACCATTGGGCGCGCGAGATCGCGGCCTTCGGGCACGACGTGAGGCTCATGCCGCCGTGCTACGTGCGGCCCTACATCAAGCGCAACAAGAACGACGCGGCCGACGCGGAGGCGATCTGCGAGGCGGTCCGTCGACCCAACATGCGCTTCGTTCCGATCAAGACCATGAAGCAGCAGGCCG
>Ga0187771_10002926_pt1 | contig 11867 bp, 8 predicted proteins | sample 0116_SJ02_MP15_1_FD_133139 | JGI IMG/M metagenome (GOLD analysis project Ga0187771, IMG submission 133139) | Tropical peat soil microbial communities from peatlands in Department of Meta, Colombia - 0116_SJ02_MP15_10_MG | ecosystem: Environmental > Terrestrial > Soil > Wetlands > Peat | place... | reverse complement strand
GTTCGCCGTTCATCGATCAGCTTGCCGCCGGTCGTGAACGTGGCCGCACCGTCGACCACGCAGATCAGTTCGGCCTCCGTCTCATGCACGGTCGCGGGCGTGTCGATTCCTTCCACGCGGTACTCGAGATTCACGGTGTAAGGAGCGAGCCGCAAAAGCGGCTGAATGAAGTTCGGCTGGTCGGCCTTCCTTTCGCTCTTCGCTTTCGCGATCATGGCTTCCACGTCGGCGGCGCTGGTGAATGTTCTGTCGGGCTGCTGTTGCCGCTGAGCCGGCTGCTGGGCCGCCAGCATGGCGGCGACGCTCGCGATGGCGGCGATGGAAATGATTCGCATTCTGACTCCTGATTCCTCGCTCCCCGCTCCTGATTCCCTCAGCCTGAGAGCCTGACGGAATTTTAACTGTTCATGCGGTAGCGGCCAGGAGTCGTCCCGACGATCTTCAGAAACTGCTCCGAAAACTGGCCGACATCCATGTACCCCACCCGGTGCGCCACTTCCTCGAGCGACAGATGCTCGGCCGAAAGCAGTTTCCGCGCCCGCTCCACCCGCACCCGCACCACGTACTGGTGCGGCGGCATCCCGACCACCTGCCGGAACGACTTGGCGAAGTGATATTTGCTCATGTTGGCGGCGCGCGCAATCTCTTCGAGAGGCAGATCGCTCGCGAGATGGTCGTTGATGTACTCGATGCTCCGCCGGATCTGCGACCGGCTCGATCCGAGACTCCGCATGTCGTCGACCAGCGGCTTCGCATATTTGGCAAAGACCTGCGCCGCGAGCGCCATCGCCAGCGATTCGGCGTAGATGCGCGGACTCGGACGCTCCGCCTCCAGTTCGGCATCGAGCATCATCCCGATCGATCGCACCAGCGGATCGACAATCCCGAACTGCGGAATGATCTCGGGGAAATCGAGACCGGTCTGCGCCCGCGCAATGGCCGCCAGGCTCACCTGGTCGAGAACAATCAGCGTCAGCTCGTACGGCGCGGAAGAATCGCGCCGGAAAGCGCGGGGCACGCCCGCGGGAATGATCGAGACGCACTGATTGTGGAATCGGGCCGCGAGCGTGCGGCCGCCCACCGTCAGCTCCGCGTTGAACGGCTTCTCCACATGCGGCAGGTACACGCAGAGGTGCGGCATCGAGTGCTCGGCAGCCGCGGTCTTCGTGATGCGGTAGCGGTGCACCTCGACGCCTGGCCAGTTCAGACGGCAACTGGTGCGGTAAGGCAGCGTCGAGGCAACATCACGGATCAAGTCCTCTGGCAGCGCACGAACCGCCGCGCCGGTCTGTTCTACGGATTCCATAAGCCCCCTGTTGGCTTTCTCCCAGTGGCTCTGATGTTATGCCAGAAGCCGACAATCGTCAAATCCTTCCGCCCCTAAAGTATTTTTCCGGGCCCGTCGATTACCGGACCAGCGACAGAAATCAAAGGCCGTGTTCGGCGTCTGTCGCCCGCAAAAGGCAACGACAACGAAAGCAAAAGGATGGCTCATCCCATGAGAAGTTCAGTGTTAAGACGACACGGCTCCGGTTTCCTCGCAGCGCTCGTCGCGCTGACAGCGGGCGCGGGCGCGCTGCGTGCCAGCAACGTGCTGACGGCGACGCCCTCGACCCTCAACCTCACGTGCAACACCGCGACAGGCCCCACTTCGACCACGGTTGTGGTCAAGCCGGTGACGGCCCTGACCGGCACCAACCAGATCATCGTTTCCGTCGGGACTCTCACCGGCGGCGTGGTCGTCACGCCCCCCTCCGGCACGACGCTGAATTCGGGCAACTCGACGACCGGCCTCACGTACACGGTCACGCTGACCGGCAACTGCACCGGCGTTTCGACCGGCGCCCCCACGTTCAATTTCAAATCGCTCTCCGGCACCGTGGCTTCGCCGGGCAACCCGAGCAACGCCCAGACCGATGTCCTGGTCACCGTCAATACGACGTTGACCGCGACCACCTCCGGGCTCACGGTCAGCCCCACCGGAACCATCGCGCTCACCTGCGGCAAAAACGGATCGACTTATGTTCCCGGTCCTTCGCAGGTCATTTCGGTCACGTCCGCCCTCACGGGCGGTTTGCCGTTTACGGTGGATACGACGACGAACCCCGCTGCCTCATGGCTGAGCATCGTGCCCACGACCGGCGGCACCGCGACCGGCACAGCGGTCACCTTCACCATCGTGGCGGCGGCCGGCTGCGGCAGTTTCGCCACCAACACAACCAACACCACCACGATTCACCTGCTGAACGCACCGGGTCCGGACAAGCTCATCCAGGTCAGCCTCACGGTTTCCGCGATCACGTCGCAGCTGGTTCCCAGCGCGACCGCCGTGAATCTCATCTGCTCGAAGAGCGGCAGCACGTACACACCGGGTGAAGCAAGCACGATTTCGGTCACCTCGGCGGCCAACGGCGGCACGGCCTTCACGATCGACACCACCACGAACCCCTTCGCTTCGTGGCTCTCCGTCACCCCGACCACCGGCGGCACGGCCAGCACCACGCCGGTGAAGTTCACCGTTGTGCCCGCGGCCGGCTGCGGAAGCTTCGCGCTGAACTCCGTAAACACCACGACCATTCATCTTTTGAACGCCCCCGCGCCCGACAAGCTCATCACGGTGACGATGACGATCGTCAGCGTTTCGCCGCTCACCGCGAGCCCGTCCTCCGCGACCATTTCCTACGTGAAGGGCTCCGGCACGCCGGGGTACGCCAACATCGCCGTCAGTTCCACCGCGGTTCCCGCGCCGTTCTTCTCGATCGATACGACGACGCTGCCGAGCTGGCTGACGGTCGATTCCACCACCGGCACGGCGCCCAAAACGCTGCGCTTCAGCTCCACCTCGGTCAGCGATTCGCTGCCGCTCGGCTCTTACTCGGCCAACGTGCGGCTGCAGGTCTCCGGCTTCGGCGATCTGATCGTCAGCATCGGGCTGCTGATCAACAACCCGGCGCCCAAACTCAGCGTGGTCGAAGGCACCACGCGCAATCTGACCTGGACCATCGGCAACCCGCTGCCCACGCCCGTCATCACCGCGGAATCGACCGACACCCCGATCGCCTTCACGGTGACCACGGGCGGCACGCTCCAGCCCGTGGTCAGCGAGCCAAGCGGCCTTGCTTACAACTTCGGCACTCAGATCGGCGTCACGTTCAATCCGCTCGTCTTCGCCGCGGCCACGCCCAACAGCGTTCTCACCGGAACCGTGACGCTCACGTGGGGATCGCCGGCATCCACCATCGTCGTCACGTTCAACATCACGGTGCTTTCGCCCGGCGCCACCATCACCGGCCTGAACCCGGCCACTCTGCCCACTGCGCTGCCCGGCGGCGTTCCCTTCCAGGTTTCGCTCACCGGCACCGGCTTCGTTCCGGGCACGGACGTGACGCAGCGGACGAAAGTCGGGCTCGTCGTCAATGGCGCCATCGTCACCGATCCGAACATCTCGGTGAATATCATCAATCCGTCGAACATGACCCTCACCGTCACGGTGAACGCGTCCGACAACGCCAACCTTCCGTTCTCGCCCACCGGCGCGGGCGGCACGGTCACGATCGGCGTCTGCAATCCGGCCGGCGGCACGTGCAGCGTCGCAACCGGCACCGCGCAGCTCACCATCGGCAACAACCCGATCATCTCGGCCATCACCAGCGCTTCTTCATTCGTGCAGGTCACTCCGCCGGCTCTGCCGACGGTTGCGCCTTACGACATGATCAGCATCTGGGGCGCGAACTTCTGCACTTCGGGCGGTACCGGCTGCAGCACCAACACGGTCCTGTTCGGCCAGATCAGCTCGACCACCGAGTCCTATCCGACGCAGCTCACGCCCGATACGAGCGGCACCATCCGTCAGCTCTCGGTTTCGTTCCTGACGCATGGCACCACCACCGTGCTCGGCGTGGCGCCGCTGCTCTTCGCCACCAATTCTCAGATCAATGCTCTGGTCCCGACGGAAATCTGCCCGTCAGGCACCTGCCCGGCGACAGTCGACGTCGTGGTGACGTTCGGCAATGCATCGAGCAGCGCGTTCCAGACCAACGTTGCGGCCACGGATCCGGGTCTCTTCACCATCGGCGCGGATGGCCAGGGCAACGGCGCGATCCTCGATGCCAGATGGGACCTGATCGGCGCTGCGAATAACGCCGGCATGCGCAACGGCGCTTCGGGCTCCGCCGATTCCGACACCGTCCAGATCTACATGACGGGCCTCGGCATTCCGGACAGCGACGGCTCGACCGGCACGTGGTCCGCCACCTGCACCACCGTGGCGGGCTATCTCTCGGCGTTCAACACCGCATACAATACCGCGCTCACCTCGCCTGACGGCACGCTCATTCTGCCGTCTGTGCTCTCGAGCGGACTCGTCCCCTGTCTGCAAAGCGGCGGAACGGATGTTCCGAGCGTCACCGTCGGTGGCGTGGCGGCAACCGTGACCTACGCCGGCTGGGCGCCCAATCTGGTCGCCGGGCTTTATCAGGTCAACGCGCAGCTCCCGGCTTCGACCGCCGGTCCCTTCACCACCATGAACGGCACTCTCACTCCCGCCACGCTCACCGGTCCGGTGCAGTTGCCGATCGTCGTCACGTCGAATGGCGTTTCGAGCCAGGCGGGCGTCGCGATCTGGGTTGCGCCCAGGCTGCTGGTCGCAGGCCCGGATAACGTCTCGGGACGCACCGGCACGGTCGGCGCCGCCTGGCCGGGCACCCACAACGTGGTCACGGCGCAGGATGGCGTCGCGCCTTACACCTTCGCGGTCACTTCGGGTCTGCTGCCCTCGGGTGTCAGCCTCGATCCGAACCTCGGCGCCATCAGCGGCATTCCGGCCGCCAACACGGCCGGCACCTACACCGTGACGGTCACCGCGACCGACTCGGTCGCCAACACGGGCTCCGTGACCTTCACGCTGAAGGTCAATGGCGGCCTCTACCTGACCAGCTCCGGTACGGCTCCGTATCACACGACCAACGGCACCGCCAACGCCAGCGTGACCACCGTCACGGCGGCGAGCGGCGTTGCTCCCTACACCTACGCGCTGAGCTCGGCTCCGGCAGGCTTCAGCATCGGCTCGAGCTCCGGCGTTCTGGCCGTGACCTCGGCCGCCAAAGCCGGCCGCTATCACATCACGGCCACGGCTTCCGATTCCACCGCGGGTACGCCGCTCACCGGCAGCGATACCTTCGATGTCTACGAAGCTCTGGCGATGTCGCAGACGGCTCCCGCCTCGGTCACGGGCGGAACGGCGAACGCCAGCGTCACGACCGTGACGGCCGCGGCCGCCGGACTCTCGGGCAGCGCGCAGTACTCCATCTCGACGAGTCCGTCGACGGCCTGCCTGACGGTCGGCGCGTCCACCGGCGTCGTCGCAGCCGACACGACCTGCACTTCGGGAACCGTCAGTGTCACGGTGACGGCAACCGACAGCGCCATCGCAACCGGCGCCTATGCGGCGGGAACCGGATCGATCACGTTCAGCCTGACGATCCAGTAAATACACCCCGTACCAAACCGAAGCGGCGGGAGAGGAAACTCTCCCGCCGCTTTCCATTTGTGGCTATAATTGTGGGTACACCGATTGGAATTCACCTGGGACGAAACGAAACGCGAGTGGGTACTGAAGGAACGTGGGATCGACTTCCTCCGCATCGCGGTCGAGCTCTTCGATGGTCGCGCGGTACTGAGCGTTCCGACGAGGCGCGGCGACGAAGAGCGGTTCCTGACGATCGGTCCAATCGAAGGAAGGCTGTTTGCTGTGGTGTGGACATGGCGCGACGCCACCATACGAATCATCACGGCGAGGAGAGCGAGTGACGAAGAAGAAAAGCGCTATCGTGCGGTATTCGGCTGAAGACATCCGAACCAGGATCGCGCGCGGCGAAGATCGTACAAACTGGCGCAAGGCAAATGCTCTGACCGGGAAGAAACTTGCCGCCTCCATACGGAAGGATCCGGATGACATCCACGAGGAGCCGGACTGGACCCAGGCCGTGATGAGCATTCCGAAGCCAAAGGATCACATCAACATCCGCGTGGATCACGATGTGCTCGAGTGGTTCAAGTCGCACGGGAAAGGCTACCAGACGCTGATGAATAACGTACTGCGTGCATTTGTGCAGTCGAGGCGTTAATAACGGGTGAGCATGGTACGCTACAGAGCCATGTGGCGTCTCGCGATCGCTCTTTTGTCATGCCATGCGCTTGTCGCCGCATGCGATTGCGTGACGCAGCCGCAGAGTCGCGCGCGAGCCCAGGCCTACGCCATTTTCGAAGGCGTCGTCACCGGCGTCCAGCACGTCGATCCTCCGAAAAGCGCTTCCGACCGGACGCTGGTCAGCTTTTCCGTCTCCCGCAAGTGGAAGGGGCCGGTTGGCAAAGAAGTCAAAGTCCACGCCGCCGAACGCGCACTGCTGTGCGACAGCTACACGTTCGAGACCGGCCAGCGATACATCGTCTACGCCATCCGGATCGACAAGGAAAGCGGCTGGAACGACAAGTATCCGGCCGGAACGAAGATCATCAGCGTGGGCGACTGCATTCTGCGAATCCGCAAAGATATCGCGGAGGAAGCGAAGAGACTGGGCAAAAGCCGGAGCGCGGATTAGTTGCCGCGGAACAGCTCGAGCAGTTCCGTCGTTTCGGCTTTGATGGCGGCCTTGAGCGTCGGCTCGCGGTCCGGAGCCCATTCGGGCGAATGCGGCGCGGGCACCGGAATGCCGGTCGCTTTCGCCTTCTCGAGGTTCGCGGGGCTCACCGCCCCGATATGCAGCAGGGCCGAAGGCACGCCCGCGTGCCCGTACTCGCTGAAATCCTCCGACGTCATCTTGGGCGGCATCTCGATCACGCTGGCATCGCCCATTGCCGCTTTCAGGGCTTTCGCGAGGCGCAGCGTCAGCGGCGGATCGTTGATCACCAGACCCGCGCTCCCGGCTCCGCCGCCCTCGACCAGCGGCTCTTTCGGCGCGCCGGCCGCCATCGCTTCCGCCTTCGCCACGCGCCGGATCGCTTCGAGCGTCCGCTTGCGCACTTCCGCCGTGTAGGTACGGACCGAGAGCTGCAGCTTCACTTCATCGGGAATGATGTTGCCCTGCGTCCCGCCGTGAATCGAGCCGACCGTAATCACCACCGGGTCCACCGGATTGTTCTCGCGCGAAACGATCGTCTGCAGGGCGAGCACCGTCCGGGCCGCGATCACCACGGGATCGATCGTATTCTGCGGCATGGCCGCATGCCCGCCGCGCCCGTAGATCGTGATGGTCACGCCATCCGACAGCGCGCGGAACGGCCCGGGATGATAGCCGATCGTCCCGGCCGGCATCGTATCGTCGTCGTGCAGGGAGAGCGCGTAATCCGGCCGCGGAAAACGGGTGAACAGGCCGTCCCGGAGCATGGCCGCGGCGCCGCCGCCGCTCTCTTCGGCCGGCTGCCCGATCATCATCAGGGTTCCGTGCCACTGCGTCCTGTGCGTCGCCATCAGTTCCGCCGTGCCCGACCACGCCGACATGTGAATATCGTGCCCGCAGGCATGCATCACGCCTTTCACCTGGCTGGCAAACGGCAGGTTGGTTTTTTCATCCACCGGCAGCGCGTCCATCTCGGTGCGCAGCATCACGGTGGAGCCGGGACCGTTCTTCATGATGGCGACCACGCCGGTCCTTCCCACGCCGGTTGTGACGTCGAAACCCAGCGCCTTCATGCGCGCCGCGAGTTTCGCCGCGGTCTCCGTTTCATGAAAGGCCAGTTCCGGATTCCGGTGGAGATCGATGTAGAGCTTTTCGATGTCGGGATAGATGGCGTCGATTTCAGCCGTTGCCGGTGTTGCCCACTGTCCCCACGCAATTCCCGCAAGCGCGAGGCCGGTCGTCAACACCTTCATGGCTTTCTAAATCCCCTCGCCCTGCATCAGCAGTTCATCCGGCCCGCCCATGACGCCGCGCCGTTCGAGCAGGGCCAGCGCCTCGGAAGTCGCCAGACGCCGCGCGTCGACCACGGTCAGGGACGAATCCGGCACTTCTTCCGTCACAATCGCAATCATACCCGCGGCGCGGGCGGCTCCGAAACCCCAGGGGCCTACCACCCCAACCAGAGCCCCGCGGTCGAACAACTCGCGTTCGAGCAGCAGGGCCGCTTCCGCGTCATCCACGATCACCACCGCGGCGCGATGTCCGTAGCGTGCGATCCGTTCCGCATCGGTCACCTGGCCGCGCGTCTCTTCCCTGCCCTCGACGTCGATGATCATGCCCGCGCCCAGCGTTTCGTTCGACAGCGGATCGATCACGATGAACGCGCCGGTGGTGCGGTTGTCCCGGTACGCGTCGAAGAAGAGAGGCCGGTGCGTCTCGACCGAAATCTCGCCGATCTCGTTCAGCTCGAGCCTCGCGGCATCCACATGCGCCAGCGTGTTCACGTCCACGCGATGGTAAATCAGACGGATCACGCCGCGCACCTGATGCGACGTGTGCTTGATGAAGTAGCTGCGGCCGGGCTCGAGAGGCTTCGCGTTCATCCACACGAGACTGGCGCGAAAATGCCGCGCCACATGCGGCGCGCCCAGCGCCGGAACGATCATGTCGCCGCGGCTGATGTCGATTTCGTCGGCGAGACAGAGCGTCACCGATTGCGGCGCCGCCGCCGAAGCCAGATCGCCGTCGAAGGTCACGATGCGCTCGATGCGCGAATGCCGCCGCGCGGGCAGCGCCAGCACCAGATCGCCCTGCCGGAACACGCCCGACGCAATCTGCCCGGCATAGCCGCGAAAATCCAGATTCGGGCGCAGCACGTACTGGACGGCAAAGCGCGCCGCGAGATCCTCGCGCCCGCCCTCGACCGGCACGTCTTCGAGATGTTCGAGCAGCGCGGGCCCGCGGTACCAGGGCGTTCTTTGAGAAGGCGTGACCACGTTATCGCCGTCACGCGCGCTGATCGGAATGAACAACGCCTCGGGCGCCCCGATCTTCGCGAGGAATCCGGAAAACTCGTGGCGGATCTGATCGTAAACCGTCCGATCGAAATCGACCAGATCCATCTTGTTGATCGCCACCACGAAATGCCGGATGCCGAGCAGATTCGCGATGAACGCATGCCGCCGCGATTGCTGCAGCACGCCGTTGCGGGCGTCGATCAGGATGATCGCCAGATCCGCCGTCGACGCGCCCGTCGCCATGTTGCGCGTGTACTGCTCGTGGCCGGGCGTATCGGCGATGATGAACTTCCGCTTCGGCGTCGAAAAGTACCGGTAGGCGACGTCGATCGTGATGCCCTGCTCGCGTTCGGCGCGCAGGCCATCGGTCAGCAGCGCGAGATCGAGCGTGCCGCCGCTGCCGTTCGCCGAAGCCTTGGCCACGCTGGCGAGCTGGTCTTCATAAATGCCTTTGGAATCGTAGAGCAGACGCCCGATGAGCGTGCTCTTGCCGTCGTCCACACTTCCGGCTGTCGAAAAACGAAGGAGCGACGTGGTTTCAGCCATGTGCCTAGAAATACCCCTCGCGCTTCTTGATCTCCATCGACCCTTCCTGGTCGTGGTCGATCACGCGGTTCTCGCGCTCGGAGCGCCGCACCAGCTTCATCTCTTCAATGATCTTCTCGATCGTATCGGCTTCCGAATAGATCGCGCCGGTGCACGGGCTGCAGCCGAGCGAACGCATGCGGCACATCACCATCTGCGGCTTCTCGCCCGGCAGCAGCATGAAATCCTGTTCGGGCGAAACCAGCGTATTGCCGCGCACCACCATGGGCCGCAGCTTGGCGTAGTACATCGGGACGATCGGAATGTTCTCGCGCTGGATGTACTGCCAGACGTCGAGCTCGGTCCAGTTGGAAAGCGGAAACACGCGAATGTGCTGGCCCTTGTCGACCCGCGAGTTGTACAGGTTCCACAGTTCCGGCCGCTGGTTCTTCGGATCCCATTGGCCGAATTCATCGCGGAACGAATAGACCCGTTCCTTCGCGCGGGACTTTTCCTCATCGCGCCGCGCTCCGCCGAAGGCCGCGTCGTATCCGCCCTGGGCAAGGCCATCGAGCAGCGCGCGCGTCTTCAGGAGGCTGCAGCACTTCTGGGTGCCGAGCTTCAGGGGATTGGCCCCTTCGGCAATCGCCTGCCTGTTCGTATAAACGATCAGCCTGGCCCCGATCGACTTCGTGAACTGGTCACGGAACTCGATCATTTCGCGGAACTTATACGTCGTATCGATATGCAGCAGCGGGAACGGAATCTTCCCCGGATAAAAAGCCTTCTGGGCGAGCCGAACCATACAGGAAGAATCCTTCCCGATGGAATACAGCATCACCGGGTTTGAAAACTCGGCTGCGACTTCGCGAATGATATGAATGCTCTCGGCTTCGAGCAGGTCGAGATGGTCCACTTGGTCCCTTGCTAACTACTAAGATACAAGACCAACCCTATCGGGATTCAGGAGAACCTGTAACCGTAGTACAACATGCGGCCGGCGGCGGCGAAAACCGGCGGGAAGATGTGGTCGAAAAGCTGCCAGGCCAGCACCAGCCCGATGATCGCGAAGGTCCGCATCTGAAACCGGAGCTGCTGCAGCTTTATCGCGCCCTCGGGCGAGACAAACAACCCAAGAACGCCATAGCCGTCGAGCGGTGGAATCGGCAGGAGATTGAAAACGCCGAGCAGGATATTCAGCGAGAACAGAATGCTGACCGCGGCTGCGACTCCATCCATCACGCCGCCCGGCTGCGCCGCGCCCACCATGTGGGTGAAGAAGGCCGGGGAAGGCTCGAAGATGCCGATGGCAAGCCCGAGGCGCATGATCACCGCCGCGACCAGGGCCAGCGTGAAGTTCGCCACCGGTCCGGCCGCCGACATCAGAGCCGCGCGCTTCGGATGCTCGGCCGCCCATTTCGGATTGTAGGGAGCACTGGCCCAGCCGATGAGTCCCGACCCGGTCAGGATGCCGATCAACGGCATGATCACCATGCCGAAGGGCTCGCGCCGGATATGGGGCAGCGGGCTCAGCGAGACCTGCCCGGCCTCGAGCGCCGTCACGTCGCCGCCGCGTACTGCTACCAGAGCATGCGCGGCCTCATGACACGTCGTCGAGAAGAGAAACACTACGTATTCGAGGAAGCCAATGGCCAGCAGGTCCGGGTTCATACCGCCCGCTCAGTATAGCGGACGGTTTTCCGGGCAAGCTGGCAAGGTGAATCGTATGCGGAAACACATCGTCGCCATCGCTCTGGCCGCCATCCTGGGCCTTGCCGGCGGCGGCAAATCCGCGGCGCCGGCGGGGAATCCGCAGGCTGCCGTTCAACTCCACGACGGGTCGAGTTTCAGCGGCGCGGTCACCGCCAGTTCGCCGTCGTCCATCACCTTGCAGGCGCCCAATGGCGAGTCGCGTACGTATCCGATGTCACAAGTCGCATCGGTCCAGTATGCGGATCAGAGCGCCGCTCCCGCACCCTCGGCTGCCGCGCCCGCCGCGCCCGCTCCGCCTCCGCCTCCGCCTCAGGAGATCGTCCGGACCATCCCGGCCGGCACCAACATTCAGGTGCGCAATAACGAGCCCATCTCTTCGCAGACCGCGCAGGATGGCCAGACGTTTTCGGCGGTCGTCGAAGCCGACATTCCCGATTCGAATGGCCAGGTCGCGGTGCCGAGGGGCTCGACGGCCACGCTGGTGGTCCGCAATGTCGTCGCGCAGGGGAAGGTTGAGGGCCGCTCGGAGCTTTCGGTGGATGTCGGCTCGGTTACGGTCAACGGCAAGGTGTGCCGGCTGGAGACCAGCGACGTTGAGCGCCAGGGGAGAGAGGGTGTCGGGATGAATAAACGAACCGGAACATTTGCCGGCGGCGGGGCGGCGCTCGGCGGCATCATCGGCGCGCTGGCGGGCGGAGGCAAAGGCGCGGCGATC
>Ga0187771_10002925_pt1 | contig 11868 bp, 13 predicted proteins | sample 0116_SJ02_MP15_1_FD_133139 | JGI IMG/M metagenome (GOLD analysis project Ga0187771, IMG submission 133139) | Tropical peat soil microbial communities from peatlands in Department of Meta, Colombia - 0116_SJ02_MP15_10_MG | ecosystem: Environmental > Terrestrial > Soil > Wetlands > Peat | place... | reverse complement strand
TCGGAATGCCGGTCGACGGTCCGCCGCGCATGACGTCGATGACGACCACCGGGATTTCCGCCGCGGTGGCGAGCCCGAGCGCTTCGATCATCAGCGACAGGCCGGGACCGGCGGTAGCGGTCAATGCCGGCGTGCCGCCATAGGAGGCACCGATGATCATGTTGATGGCGGCGAGCTCGTCCTCGGCCTGCAGCAGCGTGCCGCCGACCTTGGTCAGGTTGGGCGCCAGCCATTCGAGGATTTCGGTCGCCGGCGTGATCGGGTAGGCGGCGGCAAAACGCACGCCGCCGCGGATGGCGCCGAGCGCGGTCGCCTCGTTGCCCGACAAGAGCCAGCGGCGGGCGCCGCTCGGCTTGGGCGTCGCAAGCTGCATCCCGAGGTCGATGCCGGCGGCGGCACCGAAGCCGACCTTGATGCCGGCAAGGCTCGCCGCGATTGCGGCCTCGCCCTTGCCGGCCAGCCGCTTGGCGATCGGCGCCAGCGCCTGTTCGACGGTGAAGCCGAGCAGCCGGGCGGCGATGCCGAGCGCGATCATGTTGGGCCGCCCTTCGGGGATGGCTTTGGCCATATCCTTCATGGGGATTTCCACGACGCGGGCGCCGGATTCAGTGATCATCGCCGGCAAGTCGCCGCCGCGCGGATCGCTGATCACCAGGGTCTGCGCCGCGGCCTTGATCTCGGCGCCGAAGCGGTGGGCGTTGAGCCAGTCGATGCCGATCAAAAGGTCATAATGGTCGGGCAGGGATTCGACCGGCTGGGCGGCAAGTCGCAATAGCGCCGCCGCCTCGCCGCCGCGGATCTGCGGGCCCATGGTGCGGGTGGACAACCCGTGCCAGCCGGCGGCGCAAGCCGTCTCCAAGAGGCTGTCGCCGGTGGTCAGCGCGCCGGCGCCGCCGCTGCCGATGATCGCAATGGAGAGTGTGGGCAAGGCTGCCATGGCCGTTTTTCCCTGATCCGAGCCGGTTTTCCGGGCGAACGGGCTCCAATATGTATTTAAGTACTAGAATGCGTTTTTTTGCCTTTCCTTGATCTTGATCAAGGCAGTTCGCGGGGCGGCCAACGAACAATGCTCGCGCATCAAATGCGCGCAGGTCCGGCAAGGGACTCGCCGGACGCCGGGAGGGCAGAGCGATGAGCGCCAAGCCAATTCGCTGGATGATGACGGGCGCCGGCAAGCCGTTTGTGCCGATGGAATTCGAGATCGGATCGCTCGCGCCCGACGAGGTGCTGATCGAAATCGCCGGCTGCGGCGTCTGCCACACCGATCTCGGCTATTACTACGACGGCGTGCGCACCAATCACGAGCTGCCGCTCGCGCTCGGCCACGAGATCAGCGGCCACGTCGTCGACGCGGGCAGCGACGCGCTGTGGTTCACCGACCGCGCAGTGATCGTCCCGGCGGTCATCCCCTGCGGGCAATGCGACGCCTGCAAGCGCGGCAAGGCGACCATTTGTCCCAACCAGAAGATGCCGGGCAACGATATCCAGGGCGGCTTCGCCACCCATATCGTCGTGCCGTCTCGCGGACTGTGCGTGGTCGACGAGCAGCGCCTGGCCAACGTCGGCATCGATCTCGCCGATCTGTCCGTTATCGCCGATGCGGTGACCACGCCCTATCAGGCCGTGGTGCAGGCCGCCGTCGGCAAGGGCGACCTTGTCGTTGTCAACGGCGTCGGCGGCGTCGGCGGCTATTGCGCGCAGATCGCCGCCGCCATGGGCGGCATCGTCATCGCCATCGACGTCAACGACGACAAGCTCGCCGCCATCCGCGGGCAAGGCGCTTCGCTCACGCTGAATGCCAAGACCATGACGCCGCGTGATCTCAAGGCGGCGATCCAGGCCTTCGCCAAGGAACATGGCCTGCGCCAGACCGAATGGATCATCTTCGAATGTTCCGGCACCAAGGCCGGGCAGGAGACGGCGTTCAGCCTGCTCAATCGCGGCGCGACGCTCGCGGTAGTCGGCTTCACCATGGACAAGGTCGAGGTGCGACTGTCGAACCTAATGGCCTTCCACGCGCGCGCGATCGGCAACTGGGGCTGCCCGCCCGAGCTTTATCCGGCGGCGCTCGAACTCGTGATGAACGGCCGCGTCAAGGTTACACCCTTCGTTGAGAAGCATCTGCTCAGCGACATCAATCAGGTGTTCGAGGCCGTCCATGCCGGCGCCATCAAGCGCCGCGCCGTTCTCGTTCCCGCCCGTTAGGAGCAACTCAATGAGCGCCGAAGCTGCCCGTGTTGCCGCGTACAGTGCCGAAGCCAAGGACCACAATCTGGTCGCCGACTCCGCGCGAGAGGCTGTCTCCAAGAATGTGCATTACGAGAAGCGTCCGGTGAAAGGCACCGATGGCAATCCAGTGGCCGGAGTATTCAATGCATGGATCACGCTCGACAATCCGAGCCAGTTCAACTCCTACACGACCGACATGGTGAAGGCGACCATTCTCGCCTTCCGCGCGGCGAGCGCGGCGCGCGACGTGGTTGCCGTGGTGTTTACCGGCGTCGGCGACAAGGCCTTCTGCACCGGCGGCAACACCAGGGAATACGCCGAATATTACGCCGGCAATCCACAGGAATACCGCGGCTACATGCGACTGTTCAACGATATGGTCTCGGCCATTCTCGGCTGCGACAAGCCGGTGATCTGCCGCGTCAACGGCATGCGCATCGGCGGCGGTCAGGAAATCGGCATGGCGTGCGACTTCTCGATCGCGCAGGACCTCGCCCGCTTCGGCCAGGCCGGCCCCAAGCACGGCTCGGCGCCGATCGGCGGCGCGACCGACTTCCTCCCCTACATGATCGGCTGCGAGCAGGCGATGGTGTCCGGACTGTTGTGCGAGCCGTTCTCGGCGCACAAGGCCTATCGGCTCGGCATCATCAGCGAGATCGTGCCGGCGCTGAAGGTTGACGGCAAGTTCGTCGTTAATCCGACCGTGATCAGCGACCGTTTCCTCGACGAATACGGCCGCATCGTGCACGGCGAGTTCAAAACCGGCGCGGCGGCGGCCGAAGGGCAGGCGGTGCTCAAGCGCGGCACCGTCGACTTGAGCCTGCTCGACGAAAGGGTCGAGGCGTTGTGCACTAAGTTGCTCTACACCTTCCCCGAATGCACGACCAAGACAGTCGAGGAGCTGCGCAAGCCGAAGCTCAACGCGTGGAACGCCAACAAGGAAAATTCGCGCGATTGGCTGGCGCTCAACATGATGACGGAAGCACGCGCGGGCTTCCGCGCCTTCAATGAGGGAACTAAGGAAACCGGCCGCGAAGTCGATTTCGTGGCGCTGCGCCGCGCGCTCGCCGCCAATACGCCGTGGTCGGACGAGCTCACCAACAGCATCCAGCCGAAGGCGCGCTGAGCATGACCTCGCCGCTCAAAGTCTGGTTTGAAGCGGAAGGCCGGCTGCTGCGCCTTCGCTTGAGCCGACCGAAGGCGAATATCATCGACGCCGCCATGATCGCCGCGCTCAGCGCCGCGCTTAACGAGCACCTCCGCAATCCAAGTTTCAGCGCGGTTTTGCTCGATGCCGAGGGGCCGCATTTTTCCTTCGGCGCCAGCGTCGAGGAGCACGCGCCGGACAAATGCGCCGACATGCTGCGCGACATCCATGCGCTGGTGCTGCGCCTCGTCGAATCGCCGGTGCCGGTGCTGGTCGCGGTACGCGGCCAATGCCTTGGCGGCGGGCTGGAAGTCGCCGCTGCCGGCCACATGATGTTCGTCGCGCCCGATGCGGTGCTGGGGCAGCCGGAGATGAAGCTCGGCGTGTTCGCGCCGGCAGCCTCCTGCCTGCTGCCCGAACTGATCGGCCTGCAGCGGGCGATCGATTTGCTGCTGTCCGGCCGCAGCATCAGCGGCACTGAGGCCGCGACAATCGGCCTTGCCGCGGCCGCTGCAACCGATCCCGAAGCCGCGGCTCTTGCCTATTTCGACGAGCACCTGAAGCCGAAAAGCGCGAGCTCGCTGCGTTTCGCCGTGAAGGCGGCACGCGTCGATTTCGCCGCGCGGGTGAAAGCCAAGATCGCCGCCGTCGAGGCGCTCTATCTCGACGGCCTGATGAAAACGCATGACGCGGTGGAAGGGCTTGACGCCTTTCTCAAGAAGCGCGCAGCGAAGTGGGAGCATCGATGATGCCAACCTCCGCCGAAATCATTGCCCGTGCGACGCAGCTATTCGAGGATTTGAATTTCTCGAGCGCGCGCGAATGGAAGGCGGCCAAGCCCGGCCGCAAGGTGGTCGGCTATATGCCGATCTACGTGCCGCGCGAGATCATGCACGCCGCCGACATGCTGCCGCTCGGCATCGTCGGCGGGGGCGATCAGCTCGAGGTGATCCACGGCGACGCCTATTATCAGAGCTACATCTGCCGCATCCCGCGCTCGACGGTGGAGCTCGGCGTGTCCGGCCGGCTCGACTTCGTCGACGGCATGCTGTTCCCCTCGATCTGCGACGTCATCCGCAACCTGTCCGGCATGTGGAAGATGATGTTCCCTCACGTCTATTCGCGCTATTTCGACGTGCCGCAGAATTACCGCGACGAGATCGGCGGCAACTATTACATCAGCGAACTGGCCGAGCTGCGCGAGGATCTCGGCAAGCTGCGCGGCAAGCCGATCACCGATGCCGAGCTGGCGGACTCGATCGCCGTCTACAATAAGAACCGCCGGCTGGTACGCGAGCTCTACAGGTTCCGCGCCGAAAAGCCGTGGCAGGTGCCGGCCGCCGAAGTTTATCTGCTGATGCGCGCTGGGCTGGTGCTGCCGGTCGAGCAACATTCGGATATGCTGCGCGATTATCTCGCTGCCGTGAACGTCGAGCAGCGGCCGAAGCGCGACAACTGCCGCATCGTGCTCACCGGCGTGTTCTGTGAACAGCCGCCGCTCAATCTTATCAAGTCGCTGGAGCTCGCCGGCTGCTACGTGGTCGACGACGACCTGTTGCTGGTCACTCGCTGGCTCAAGGAAGACGTGCCGACCGCGGGCGATCCGCTCAAGAGCCTGGCGCTCGCCTTCTTGCACCAATCGGAATCGACCGCGGCGAAATACGAGCCGAACCAGAAGGAGAAGGGCCAGCACCTGGTGCGCGCGGTCAAGCGCACCGGCGCCGAGGGTGTGATCTTCGCCTGCCCGAGCTTCTGCGATCCAGCGCTGCTCGACCGGCCCATCCTGCAGCACGTCTTGAAGGATGCCGGCATCCCCTACATCGCCTTCAAATACGCGGAGAACTCCGGGCAGATGCAGCCGATCCGCGAGCAGGCTGGCACCTTCGCCGACTCGATCAAACTCTGGAGCGGGAAATGAGCACCACGATCGTCACGCCTAAGGCCGCGCCTGCCAAGGAGGTCGAGAAAGATGCCTCCATGCAGAAGCAGAAGGACATGATGGCGGCGCATTACGACCGCTTGACCGGCGCGCGCGAGACCGGCGCCAAGGTGTGCAACACCTTCGTGCCCGGCAATCTCAACGAGCTGATCATGTGCTTCGATCTGCTCAACAACCTGCCGGAGATCAACGCCATCCAGAGCGGTTTGCGCCGCCAGTCCGGCAACTACGTGCTGGAGGCCGAGAAGATCGGCCATTCCGAGGACGTCTGCACCTATGTGAAGTCGGACATCGGCATGATGGCCAAGGGCAATATCGGCCCCAACGGCAAGAAGATGCCGGATCCCGACGTGCTGCTGTTGTCCTATACCGGCTGCTTCACCTTCATGAAGTGGTTCGAGCTTTTACGCGAGCAGTACAAGTGCGAAACGATCATGTTGCACACGCCCTATATGGGCGACGGCAGGATCACTCCGAACATGGTCGAGTACATGGTCAAGCAGCTCAAGGAGGAGGTGATCCCCAAGCTTGAGCGCATCTCCGGCGTCAAGTTCGACATCGACCGCCTGCGCGAATATCTGAAGAAGTCGACCAAGGCCGAGGACAATCTCGTCCACGTTCTGAAGGCGGCAAGGAAGCGGCCGTCGCCGATCGACGCCTATTTCGGCGGCATCTATTACATTGGCCCGATCTTCGGCGCTTTCCGCGGCACGCAGGATGCGATCGATTACTACGACTTCCTGCGCGCCGAGATCGACGAACGGGTGGCGCAGGGCAAGGGCCCGGTCACGCCCGACGGCGACATGGGCAAGGAACGCTATCGTCTGGTGACCGAAGGGCCGCCCAACTACACCAACTTCCGCCAGTTCTGGAAGATGTTCTACGACGAAGGCGCAGTGGTGGTCGCCTCGAGCTACACCAAGGTCGGCGGCGTCTACGACTTCGGCTTCCGCCACGATCCCGACAAGCCGCTGGAGACGCTCGCCGAGTACTGCCTCGGCGTCTACACCAACCGCAGCCTGCCGATGCGCATCGACATGCTGGTCAACTACATCAACGAGTACGACGCCGACGGCCTGCTCATCAATTCGATCAAGAGCTGCAACAGCTTCTCGGCCGGCCAGCTCCTGATGATGCGCGAGGTGGAGAAGCGCACCGGCAAGCCGGCCGCCTTCGTCGAATCCGACCTGGTCGACCCACGTTATTTCTCGGCCGCCAACATCAAGAACCGGCTGGAAAGCTACTTCCAGATGATCGAGCAGAAGCGCGCCGGCGCGCGCGCAGCTTAAGTGGGGCAGCTCATGAAGACCTTTGTCGGCATCGACCTCGGCTCGACCACCACCAAGGCGGTCCTGCTCGACGAGAATAGCCAGGTGATCGGGCGCGGCATCACCAATTCGCGCTCGAACTATGCCACCGCCGCGCGCGTCGCCAGCGAGGAGGCGCGCATCGATGGCCGCTTCACGCTGTTCCGCCGCGCGCTCGGCGAAGGCAGCCTGGGCGGCCATCTCGACGAATTTCTCGCCGCGCTGGAACGCGCCTTCCGCCTCGAGCAGTTCCTCGAGCAGCTCGCCGACCTGGAGGAGACCTGCCGCACGCAGGTCAAGGGCGAGCGCTACGCCAAGGTCGAAAGCGGCGTGAAGGACGCGCTCACCGATGTGTTCGCCCAGCTGCGCGAGGAGGCACCGTCGCTCTACGCGCCGGGCGCCAAGCGCAAGTCGGACTTCTTCCGCGACATCGCCGGCTCGCGCTACCACAGCCATGCCGAGGAGGTCGCCCGCGCCGCCGGGCTGCCGTACGAGCTGCTGCTCAACGTCTACGACAAGTCGATCATCGACGTAGAGAACCGCCCGCCGGCCGGCGGCTTGAGCGAGAAATTCCGCCGCGCGCTTGCCCGCGTGCTTGCCGCCGACCAGAGCCTGACGCAGCGCGCGAGCGACGTGCAGAAGACGATCGAGACCTCGCTCGGCATCGATCTGGAAGAAAGCTATCTGGTCGGCACCGGCTACGGCCGCGTCACGCTGCCGTTCTCCAAGGAGCACATCCGCTCCGAGATCCTCTGCCACGGCCTCGGCGCGCACATGATGTATCCGAAGACGCGCACCGTGCTCGACATCGGCGGCCAGGACACCAAGGGCATCCAGGTCGACGAAAACGGCATCGTCGCCAACTTTCAGATGAACGACCGCTGCGCCGCCGGCTGCGGCCGCTATCTCGGCTACATCGCCGACGAGATGAACATGGGCCTGCACGAGCTCGGGCCCATGGCGATGAAGTCGGACCGGCCGGCGCGCATCAACTCGACCTGCACCGTGTTCGCCGGCGCCGAGCTGCGCGACCGCCTTTCGCTCGGCGAGAAGCGCGAGGACATCCTGGCCGGCCTGCACCGCGCCATCATCCTGCGCGCGATCTCGATTATCTCGCGCTCGGGCGGCGTCACCGACGAGTTCACCTTCACCGGCGGCGTCGCCAAGAACGAGGCGGCGGTGCGCGAGCTGCGCAAGCTGATCAAGGAGAACTACGGCGAGGTGACCATCAACATCAACCCCGACTCGATCTACACCGGCGCGCTTGGCGCGTCCGAATTCGCCCGCCGCGCCTATGAAGGCGGCGCCAGACCGGAGGCCTCGGCATGACCATCGCAGCAGGAATCGACGTCGGCACCGGCGCCGTCAAGGCCGCTATTTTCGACATCGACGGCGACAATTCGAAATGGCTGGCGCGCTCGGTGATGCGCATCCGCCAGCGTGATCCCATGGAGCTTGCCCGCGTCGCCTTCGACCAGGTGCTGGAGGACGCCAAACTAAAGGAAGCGGACGTCGACTACATCGCCACCACCGGCGAGGGCGAGAGCATTCCGTTCCACACCGGCCATTTCTATTCGATGACCACGCATGCGCGCGGCGCCATCTACCTCGAGCCGGAGTCGCGCGCGGCGCTCGACTGCGGCGCGCTGCATGGGCGCGCCATCTCGATCGACGAGCGCGGCAAGGTGCTGAGCTACAAGATGACCAGCCAATGCGCCTCGGGCTCCGGCCAGTTCCTGGAGAACATCGCGCGCTATCTCGGCATCGCCCAAGACGAGATCGGCGGGCTGTCGCGCCAGGCCGACAACCCCGAGATCGTCTCCTCGATCTGCGCCGTGCTGGCGGAAACCGACGTGATCAACATGGTCTCGCGCGGCATCTCCGCTTCGAATATCCTGAAGGGCATCCACCTCTCGATGGCCGGGCGCCTGTCCAAGCTGTTGAAATCGATCGGCGCCACGGGCGGCGTGGTGATGGTGACCGGCGGTCTGGCGCTCGATGCCGGCCTCGTCGCCGCCATCGAGGAAGACGTGGCCAAGATGAAGGACATGAAGGTGAAGATCCGCAGCCACCCGGATTCGATCTATGCGGGGGCGATCGGCGCGGCGCTCTGGGGAGCCTATCGGCACCAGAAGCTCGCGCAGGCGGCGTAAACGAAAGAGGCGAACCATGGCATTGATGATTACTGAAGCCTGCACCGCATGCGACGCGTGCGAGCCGGTGTGCCCGAACAAGGCGATCACCGCCGGCAATCCGATCTATATCATCGACCCGATGAAGTGCACCGAATGCGTCGGCGCCGAGGATGAGCCGCAGTGCAAGCTGGTCTGCCCGGCCAACTGCATCGAGCCCAACCCAGACTGGAACGAATCGCAGGAAGAACTTTTGGCCAAGTACCAGCAACTGCACGGCTGAGCCATGAACTTCAACAATCGCGTTTGTCAGAAGCTGCACGAGGAACATGACGCCGTCGTCGCCCTGATGGAGCGGTTGGCGCAGACCATCGCGCGCCATCGGGATGGCGTGCCGGACGCGAAGGATCCATTGCTGGCGAAGCTGTTGAACGATCTCGCCGCCGATCTGCCGGGCGAGGTCGATCGCCATTTCGACTTCGAGGAAGCGGAGCTGTTCTCCTATCTCGCGGAGGCGGGCGACGAGGGCATCGGCAGGCATCTCACCTACGAGCACGGAATCATCCGCCCGATCGGCGCCGCGCTGGTCAAGCTGATCGGCGAGGCGCGCGCGCAGGGCTTCGATGCTGCGCGTTGGTCCGAATTCCGTCGTCTCGGCCAGCAACTATACGATTGTCTGGTGCCGCACGCGCGCAAGGAAGATATGGCGCTGCTGCCCATGCTGGACGATATGATGGACGCCGAAAAGGAAATGCAGCTTTACGAGAAATACGTCGAGCACGCGTGAGTCTCTTCCCATGAACAACGTCGCGGTCAATATGGAAAACATGATCCGCCTGCTGCGCCCGAGCGACCTCGATCAGGTCATCGCCATCGATTCGGCGCATGTCGGCGAGCCACGCCGGCATTTCTTCGAGAAGCGCCTGGCCCATGCCAAGCAGCACCCGGACGATTACGTGCAGCTCGGCGTGAGCCGCAACGGCTCGCTGGTCGGCTTCGTCTTCGCCCGCATCCTGCGCGGGGAATTCGGCCGCGAGCAGGCGATCGCCACGCTCGACGCGGTCGGCGTCGAGCACGACAGCCGCGAGCGTGGCGTCGGCCACTCCCTGATGGACGCGCTCGGCAAAATCATGCGTGAAAAGGGTGTGCAATCGCTGCAATCGCAGGCCGATTGGACCCATCACACGCTGCTGCGGTTCTTCGACGCGTCCGGCTTCGGCCTGGCGCCGCGCTTGGTACTGGAGCGCGCGGTGCGCGATCCGCTGCCGGAGCCGGTCGAGGAAGAGTGAGGAGGAGCCATCGCTATGGCGCAAGGCACGATCACCATTCCGCAACACGTCGGCGAGGCCGCCGAGGTCAATTACGGCGGCAAGCCGGCGGCGGACTTCGGCCCGCTCGCGCGCGACCGTATTCCGGTGCGGTCGATGGCCGAAGGCGATCTGCGCGCGCTGGTGGCGATTGATCGCCGCATCACCGGCCGTGACCGTACCGCTTATTTCGAACGCACGATGGCCGACGCGTTGACCGAATCGGATGTGCGCGTCTCCCTGGTGGCCGAACTCGATGGCGTGCCGGTCGGCTTCATCATGGCGCGTGTTGATCTCGGCGAATTCGGCCGGGTGGAGACCACCGCAGTCATCGATACCATCGGCGTCGATCCCGACTATCGCAACCGCGGCGTCGGTCGCGCGCTCTTGTCGCAATTGCTGACCAATCTGGGCACGCTGCGCGTCGACACCGTGCGCACCGAGGTCGACTGGCGCGACCGCGATCTGCTCGGCTATCTCGATCGCAGCGGCTTCCAGCCCTCGCAGCAATTGTGCTTCGACCAGCCGCTCAAGTGAGCTGCGAGCGGCGGCTTACGCAGCCCAGCGCACCATGCGCAGCATGAAGCCGCCCTCGCAATCGCCGCACTGCGCATCGATGACTTCATGGCTCCAGCCGCGCTCCTCCAGCTCTGCGTAGAGGAAGATCGGCTCGGCGTCGAAATGGCCGATGAGGGCGCCGTCGACCTCGCCGCTCTCGAGAGTGCGCAAGAGCGTATCGAGCGGTTCCGGCGGTGCCAGCCCGCGCAGATCGAGATGGGTGGCCTCGGCGGTGCGCCACAGGCGCTCGGCACCTGGCGGGCGGGCGTGGTCGTGATGATGGTGGTGCAAAAGAGGCCTCCGGTTCGGCGCGGCTCATAAATCGGTACCAAAATGCCTAATTATCCGCTATGGGTTCTTGACCGGAATCGAGAGGCGGCTCGTTTGGCGACAGGGGCAAAGGCGCGCGCAGCGAAAGCGGACGCCGAAGTGCGGGTCCGCCGCGTGCGCGCCTTCGACATGGCCAACGTCATCGCGCTCGACGCCCATGTCACCAAGCTGGCCAAGCCGGACTATTGGAACGACGTGTTCCGCCGCTACGGCAGGCAGCGGCTGCACGAGCGCTTTTTTCTAGTCGCCGAAAGCGGCGCCGGCCGCAGGAAGTCGGCGGTCGCCGGGTTCATCATCGGCGAGATTCGCGCCTGGGAGTTCGGCTCGACGCCCTGCGGCTGGGTGTTCGCGCTGTCGGTCGAGCCGGACGCGCGCCTGCAGAACGTCGGCAGCGCCTTGCTCGACGCGATCTCGTGCGAATTCAAGCAGGCCGGCGTGAGTAAGATGCGCACCATGGTGGCGAGGGACGCGCGCCTGCCCATGCTGTTCTTCCGCAGCGAAGGCATGATGGCCGGGCCCTATCTGCAGCTCGAGAAAGACCTCGATTGAAGGCCGCGCCATGAAGCTGCAGATCTCCACCCGGCTCGCTATTTTCGCGGTGCTCGAATTGACCGCGCAGGAAGGCCGGCAATTGTCGGTCGCCGACATCGGCGAGAAATACGGGATCTCCAGCCATCATCTGGCGAAAGTGATGCACGTGATGGGCCGCGCCGGCCTGGTGCGCGCAGTGCGCGGCGCGGGCGGCGGCTATCAGTTCGCCGGCAATCCGCGTCGCGTGACGCTGCTGGACGTGGCCGAGCTGTTCGAGGAATTGAGCTCGGTCGAGCCAGACAATGGCGCCGATACGACGCCGGAGGACCAGGCCTTGCGCCAGGTGCTCAACGAAATCGACGATATCGCGCGCGCCACGCTCGGCTCG
>Ga0187771_10002924_pt1 | contig 11871 bp, 8 predicted proteins | sample 0116_SJ02_MP15_1_FD_133139 | JGI IMG/M metagenome (GOLD analysis project Ga0187771, IMG submission 133139) | Tropical peat soil microbial communities from peatlands in Department of Meta, Colombia - 0116_SJ02_MP15_10_MG | ecosystem: Environmental > Terrestrial > Soil > Wetlands > Peat | place... | reverse complement strand
CCCCCCAGCCCGGAGGTCACGAACACCATATCGGCGCCTTCCAGAACCTCGATGATCTTGTCCGTATCCTCCAGCGCGGCGCGGCGCCCGATCTCAGGATTGCCTCCCGAGCCCAGCCCTTTGGTCAGCTTCGCTCCAAGCTGGATTTTGACCGGCGCCTTGGAGGCTTGAAGGGCCTGCGCATCGGTATTGGCGACGAGGAAGTCCACGCCCCGGACGTCGGCGGCAATCATGCGGTTCACGGCGTTTCCGCCGCCGCCTCCCACTCCAATGACTTTGATCTTGGCGCCTTCGCGCAGATCGTCCGAGAAATCCACTCGCAGGTCACTGTTTTTTGACTCGCTCGCCATGGTGACTCCTTGGAAGTCGGTTGAAAGTTACGACGCGAAAGTGCGGGCCCCCGACCCCTCGACTCTGGACGCTGAACCCTCAGCCATGAACCCTCGACTTTTGCTGTTCGACTTTCGAGTCTGGACCGCTTCTACTCCCCTTTGCCGCTCAGACCTTTCCAGAGCCTCGCCCACCATCCCGACTCATCGCGCGAGTCACGCAGTAAACGGAGGCGGTTTCCGTACGCCACGAGTCCCGCAACGGTCGCGTAAGCGGGATCCGGAAGTGTCTCGCCCATTTTCACGAGCCCTCGCGGCATCCCCATGCGCACCGGGAGACCGAACACGCGCTCGGCCAGAGCCGCCAAGCCTCCCAGCTTGGCTCCGCCGCCGGCCAGGACCACACCGGCTCCCCACTGCTTATCGCATGCGGCACGGGCTAACTCCGCCTGGACCAGCTCCAGTAGTTCGAGGGCGCGGGGCTCGATGATTTCGCTGATCATCGCGTAACTCACAACGCGGGACGGACGCTCTCCCACGCTGGGGACTTCCAGTAACGCATCGGCGGGCTTGCTGGGGTCGCGTTCGCCCCAGGCCTTCTTCATTTTCTCCGCTTCTGGAATCGGGGTGCGCAACCCTACGGCAATATCGTTGGTAAAATGCTCGCCGCCCACGGGAATAACCGCTGTGTGCCGCACGGTGCCGTGGTGGAAGACGATCAGGCCCGTCGAGCCTCCGCCGATATCCACCAGGACCACGCCCAGTTCCCGTTCATCGGCGGTCAGGCAGCCATCCGCAGAGGCCAGGGGCTCGTACACCGTGTCCAACACCACAATTCCGGCTCGGTTCACAGCCGTCACCACGTTTTGCGAGGCGGTCGCGGAGGCTGTAATCAAATGCACGTTCACCTCCAGGCGCCCCCCCGCCATGCCGAGCGGATCGCGGATTCCATCCGCCGAGTCCAGGAGGAATTCCTGAGGCAAGACGTGGAGGACTTGGCGGTCTTGCGGCAACGTGATGCTCTGGGCGGTCTGAATCACCTTGCGGACGTCCTCGCGCTCCACTTCGCGGGCCGCCGCAGACGGCTTGGCGAGAGTGATGGCCCCCCGCGAATTAACTCCCTTGATGTGCGCACCAGACACGCCCACGTAGGCCGAGTCGATAGGGACCCCGGCCACACTTTCGGCAGCCTCCACCGCCTTCTTGAGCGCGAGGACGGTAAGGTCAAGGTTGACAATGACCCCTTTCCGCCATCCCTTTGATTCGGCCACTCCCAGGCCGGCGGCCTCGAGCTTGCCGGCCTCGCCGCTACGGCACACCAGGGCACACATTTTCGTGCTTCCCAGGTCCAGGCCGACGATGTACCGATCTTTGCGCACTGAGCCGCCCCTAGTCCTTGCTTGTTTCCGGAGATGGTGCCGCCGCCGGCTGCGCCTTTGCGGCCGGCGGTTCGGGGTTCACCACAACCTGGTTGTGAAAACGCAGGTCCACCGAATCGAGCCGCGTATTGGACCGTCGCAACTCGGGCAGCAATACCACGAGGTTTCGAAATCGCTCCGCGAATTCCTGGTGTCCGAAGTGCACTTGTAGGGTCTCCTGCTGCTGAACGAGAAGCACCCTGAGGTCTTCGGCGTCGCGGAGGTCAATTTCCGAAATCAACCACCCCGAACGCGTAATATCTGCGCTCACCTCTCGCATGAACTCCTGGTAGAGCGCGAGCCGCGATCGCCGCTCCTCCATGTTCCCGGACGCATCCAGCCCGGTGAGCACCGGAAAATCGAAGGCGGCGTTCTCCGGCTTTTCCAGCAGAATTCCCTCTTCATCGACCAAGCCCACATGCCCACCGATATTGACAAAGGCTATGGGTTCCCGCTCCACCACACGGATAAGAAGGCCGTGCGGATAGACACGCATCAAGTCCGCACGGTGAACCCAGGGAATAGATTCCACCTGCTTCCTGGCTGTCTCGAGGGAGAGCCGCAGAAGGCTCCTCCCAGCCCCGGCCTTCCTGCCGAACGGTAATCCCAATACGTTCAGAATCTCAGCGCGGGAAACAAATCGGTTTCCCTCGACCACCACGTCTTCCGCCGACTTCAACTCGAAGTGCGGGGAGGATAGCGCCAAGGTGGCAAGAAGATACCCCGCGCATCCTGCCGGAACGAGAACCCCAGCGATGAACAGCGCCCAGCGCCAGCGGCGGGAGATTCGGCTACGCCGTACCGTCACCGCCTTCTGCCGCCGCAGATAAGGGGAGTTTTCCTCCTTGTCCAACTCCCCGGAAACCCCGATGCTGTCCGGTTCTTCAAAAGCCATTAGCTGTCCGTGGTGCGCTACTTCTGCTACCCTCGCCAGACGATGACTTCCTCTTCCAATTCGACTCCGTAAGCTTTCAGAACTCGTTCGCGGATCAGGTCCATCAACTTCAGGAAGTCGGAGGCCGTGGCCTGATAACGGTTCACAAGGAAATTGGCGTGCCGTTCGGAAACGACGGCCCCGCCGACCCGCGTCCCCTTCAGCCCTAACTCATCAATCATTTTCCCGGTGGAGAGTCCGGCGGGGTTCTTAAAGATACAGCCCGCGCTCTTCTCATGGATCGGTTGAGACGCACGGCGCTTCTGGTTACACAGCTTGACGCCCTGCAAGATCTGCTCATAGGGGCGCTCCGGCAACTCGAGCAGGACCGAGAGCAGGATGTCATCGGGGGCAAAGCTCGTGTGCCGGTACTCGAACCGGACATTCTGGGTTTTAAGGGTTTCGACCTTCCCGGCCGAACCCCGGTAAATGTTCAAAGCGCGGACCGAGGCGCCGATCTCCGTTCCATAAGCCCCCGCGTTCATTCTTAGGGCGCCACCCACGCTTCCCGGGACGCCAATCAGGCCCTCCAGACCGCCGAGGTTGCGTCGGGCGCATTCCATGACCGTGGTCCCCAAGTTGGCGGAGGCAGGCACTTGCGCGTGATTTCCGTCAAAGCGGATTGGCTCTCCGCGCCTCAGGTGGATCAATACCTCCGGAAGGCCCTCGTCAACCACCAGAAGGTTCGTTCCCCCTCCCAAGACTCTCCACCGAAGATCCCGCCGGCGGAGAAACTCCATCAGGTCCGGCAGGCGGCGGGAATCGCGCAGGCGAACGATATCCGCCGGCCCTCCCACTCCCAGCGAGGTATGCCGGCCTAGCGGCTCGCCAGGCAGCCATTCGGCGCCGCAGGCGGCGAGCTGATTCCCGGTAGCCGGGTCTTGCGCCAGCAAAGACATTAAATAGAAACAGCTCCTAATCGCGGCTCGCGGGCGCGAAGGGACTCCGCGAGCGCCTCTCCAATCTTCCAGACCGTCCCCGCGCCAATGGTCAAAATCAGGTCGCCCGGGCGTGCCTCAGCGAGGACTTGCTCAATGAGTTCTTCCGCCGCGGGCGCATAAACCGCACGGTCGAATCCCAGCTCGCGCATCCGCGCGACCAGCCGTTCGGAGGTAACGCCCGGAATGGGCGGCTCGCTTGCCGGGTAGATGTCCAGTACATATACGCGGTCGCAGCCGTCGAAGCAATGTGCGAAGTCGTCCAGCAAGAATTGGGTGCGCGTGTAGCGATGGGGCTGGAAAATCGCTAGGAGGCGCTTGGGGCGGCGCAGTTGCGCAGCTCCCAAGGTGGCGCGGATTTCCGTCGGGTGGTGGCCGTAGTCGTCTACCACGGTCACGCCCTCCACCTCCGCCTTGACCTGGAAACGACGGTCAGCACCTCGAAAGCGCGCCAAGCCCGACCGGATCTGGTCCAACGACAGGTCAAGCTCCCGTCCGACCGCGATGGCAGCCAGCGCGTTCTGGGCGTTGTGCCGTCCCGGAACTTGAACGGAGAACTCTCCCAGATTTTTCCCCCCTATGATCGCTTGAAACCCGGAGCCGAGCGGCGTCAGTTTAAGAGCTTCACCTTTTACGTCCGCGCCGGGTTCGAGGCCATAGGTGACCACACGACGGCGAAGCTGCGGCAAGAGTCCCTGCATGAGCTCTCGCCAGGGCGGATCAAAACAGGCCACAACCGCCCCGTAGAAAGGCACTTTATTCATAAACGACACAAAGGCGGAAGCGATCTCATCCAGGTTGCGATAATGGTCAAGGTGCTCACGGTCGATGTTGGTCACGACGGCAAGGGATGGGAGCAAGTACAGAAAGGAGCGGTCGCTTTCATCCGCCTCAACCACCATCAGATCACTCTTGCCCAACCGTGCGCTGGACGCGAACACGTCCAGCCGACCGCCCACGACCGCCGTGGGATCCAGTCCCGCCTCGGTCAACATGACTGCGATCATCGACGTCACCGTCGTCTTACCGTGAGCGCCCGCCACCGCGACGCAGAATTTCAATCGCATCAGCTCAGCCAACATTTCGGCGCGCGGAATAACCGGAATCTGCAGCCGATGGGCCTCCATGATTTCCGGATTGCTGGCTGGCACGGCAGATGACACGACGACGACTTGCGCGTCACGAAGGTTCGCGGCGGCGTGACCTTCCGTAACCCGCGCTCCCAGGCCCGAAAGCCGCTCGGTCAGCGGGGTCGTCTTCAGGTCAGACCCCGAAACCTGAAAACCCAAATTGAGCAACACCTCGGCGATACCACCCATCCCGATGCCGCCGATGCCCACGAAATGTATCTTGCGGATCTTGCCAAGCATAGAAGAGAAATTCTGCTTTCTACCTTCTGCTTTCTGGCGTCGACCTGAGTTGCCGTCTTACGCGCCGACGGCGAGGCTGGCAACCATTTCCGCGATGCGCGCCGCCGCGTCAGGGCGGGCTAGGCTGCGAGCTCTCTCCTCCATGGCCACCAGCCGCTGCGGATCGCCGAGCAGACTACGAATTTCCCTCGCCAAACGCTCTGGCGTCAGCCTCTCTTGGTCGATGACGACTGCTGCTCCGGCGCGCTCGAAAACCCGGGCGTTCTCCCTTTGGTGCTGGTCTGTGGCGGCAGGAAAGGGAACGAGTAACGCGGCCTTCCCCCCTGCGGCCAATTCCGCCAAGGCCGTAGCGCCTGCCCGGGAGATCACCAAGTCGGCATGCGCGTAGGCTCCAGGCATGTCCTCAACAAAACTGCTGACCTCAGCGTTGAATCCCTGCTCCTGATAAGCCCTGCACACCACATTATAATCTTGCTCGCCTGTCTGGTGGATGAACCGCAGCCGTTCCCGATCAGCCCTCAGGTGCGGCAGACTCGCCACGACAGCCTCGTTGATCGCTTTCGACCCCTGACTACCTCCCACGATCTGAACTGTGAATGGAGGCCGATGCTCCTTGGCGGGAATGTCAAAGAATGCCTTCCGCACCGGGTTGCCTGTGACTTCGGCCTTGGTCCCATAGTAATCTGCGGCCCGTTCGAAGGCCACCGCCGCTTTTCGGACGATGGGCCCCAAGGCGCGGTTTGTGAAGCCCGGCCTCGCATTCGGCTCCATGAGCAGAGTGGGGATGCCGCAGAGACCTGCCTCTAGCATCACGGGCCCTGCCAAGTACCCCCCTATTCCCACCACCACATGCGGCCGGAAGGCCCGCAGGGCCGAGGCGGCCTGCATCGCGGTTCGTGGCAGCAACAGCAAGTTTCTGAGCTTTTTCCAGCCGCCCATGCCCTTTAATCCGGCCGCTTGGACGGTGCGCAAGGGAAAGCCAGCCGCAGGAATCAACCGGGATTCCATCGCGCGCGTAGTGCCCAAAAACTCAATTTCAAAGCGCACCCCAGGAGAGGGCGAGTGCTCGCCGCGTCTACGCAGTTCATCTGCCACGACCAAGCTGGGAAAGATATGTCCTCCCGTCCCTCCGGCAACCATCAAAACCCGTATCGTTTCCCGCACACTCAAGACATCTCCGGTCTCCTCGCGCACCGCTCGGACGACAGATTGCTCTTTCGCCCGGGCCTTGCCCGACCTCACCCCTTCGTTCCTCACGTCCAGCGCGCGCACATCTCCTCTCAGCTTGCATGCTGGGAAATGTTAAGCAAAATCCCTACGGCAACCAGGTTCATCAGCAGAGAAGACCCGCCATAGCTTACAAAGGGCAATGGAATCCCCTTGGTGGGCAACAGCCCCAGGACGACGCTCATGTTCACAAGGGCTTGCCCCACCACCATGACGGTCAACCCGATCGCCAGCAAGCGCCCAAATTCTCCCGGGCAGGCAGCACTCGCGCGAAGCCCTCGCCAAAGGATAACGCCGAACAAGAGCACCACCGCCAATGCGCCAATGAATCCCAATTCCTCGCTCACCACCGCAAAGATGAAATCCGTCTGGGGCTCGGGGAGATAGAAGAGCTTTTGCCTGCCTCCCATCAGTCCCACTCCGGTAATTCCGCCGGTCCCCACCGCCATGTACGATTGGAGGATCTGAAACCCCTTGCCTAAGGGGTCCGCGTAAGGGTTTAGGAACGCAAGGATGCGGTTGTGACGGTATGTGGAATGGAAAACCAACCCATAGATAAGCGGCAGTGCGCCCCCCGCCGCCAGGGCGAAGTACTTCCAGTGGAGCCCCGCTGCGAAGAGCATAGCGGCTACGATCAGCGTGAGCGCGAGTGCCGTCCCGAAGTCCGGTTCCGCGACCACCAAGGCAACGCACGTACCCACCACCAGAGCCACTGGAAGCACCGTGTGCATCCAATCCTGCAAGGCGCCGCGGCGCAAGTCCAGAAAGTATGCCAGGAAGACGACCAGCACGATTTTGGCGAGCTCCGAGGGCTGAAAGCTAAGTAGCCCCAGATGCAGCCAGCGATGCGTGTTATGGTTCGGATCAGCGAAGAGGACCGTCACCAGTAAGATTAACTGGGCCGCCAGAGCCGGGAAGATCACGGTGGGATTCGCCAATCGGCGGTAGTTCACGCTCATCATTCCGATCATCACTACCATTCCGACTCCTGCCCAGGCCAACTGCCGGATCAGGAAGTAGTAACTGTTCCCGAACTTATCCGCCGCGAGGACCGCAGAAGCACTAAACACCATGAGCGCGCCGAACAGTACCAGCGCCACCACCGTGCCGAACAGAACCTTGTCCGATTGAAGCCTTCGGGCCATCTTTGGCCTATTCCAGTCCCGGAAGCCGCCTTTGACCGGCCGACAATCCAGGGCTTTTTGAACCCTTAGAATCGCGAGTAACTGCCCCCGCCCTTGACTGGACTTCCGGGCGAGCCTCAAAAGGAAGCGATTCATCCTCGACGGTTTCGAGCGGCATGGACCTCACCGGCACGGCCGGTGAAACGTCGTCCGCCGACTCAGACGGAGGCTCAAGGTCAGTCCGTGGCTGTTCCTCCGCCCCGACTTCGTAGACATACACCAATTCCAAGGGTCGCGAAGGCGGGCCCTGAAATCCTTTCCCGACAAGCGGCTCTTCTGAGGTCGAGATAACAGGAGACCCGCCCGTCCCAAGTTGACTCTGGTTCGTCGTTCCTCCCAAGGTGTCCCCACGTTGCGGGGCCACGGGCGGCTGATCGGCCTCCCGCGGTGGAGACTCGATGGAGGCTGGCGAGGCTTTCGCGTCCTGTTCCGGGCTTGGTCGAACAGCGGCCGTGGCAGCCAACTTGGGCTCAGGCTTTTCCCACTTCGTAGGCTCGGTTTCCACCTCCCGAGCCAGATTGTGGACCAGTTCCTTGAACACGCGGCCGCGATGCTCAAAATCCTGAAACTGATCGAAGCTGGAGCAAGCAGGGGCCAGAAGCACAATGTCTCCCGGCTCAGCTCGGCGGAAGGCTTCACGAACCGCGGTTGCGAGATCGCCCGCAGGAACGATCTCGGCAGCCCCCGAAAGTTCTTTCGCGATGCGGCCGGCCGCGGCGCCAATTAGAAGCAACTCTCGGACTCGGCCGGAAAGGAGAGGGCGAATCGGCGCATAGGGCGCGCCTTTGTCCTTCCCGCCGAGGATAAGATGGACGCCCCGCTCGAACGCCTCCAGAGATTTCACAGTGGCGTCGACGCTGGTCGCCTTGGAATTGTTGTAGAACTCCACGCCCTGAATCGTTTGCACGAATTCCAACCGGTGTTCAACACCGCGGAACTCCCGAATCGCGGCGCGCATAGCGTCAAAATCAGCTCCCAGCACGCAAGCTGCAGCCGCTGCGGCGAGGACATTCTCCAAGTTGAAGCCGCCGCGCATCGCCACTTCGCGGGTCTCAAACAAGATGCGCTCCAGGTGACCCACCCGATAGACCACATGGCCGTCGGAAACAAAAAGGCCTTCGGGAAGAGGCACCCGCCGGCTGAAGAACACCTTTTGGCTCCGGGCCGTCGAGGCCAGTTTCGCCACAGCGGGGTCATCCAAGTTGAGGATGGCGTAGTCTTCCGCCCGCTGATTGCGGAAGATCTGCTGCTTGGCGAGCGCGTAAGCCTCCATGGTCGGGTGACGGTCCAAGTGGTTCGGCGAGAGATTTAGAAATACCGCGACATGGGGACGAAAATCGTGGATGGCCTCCAACTGAAAGCTGCTCAATTCGGTCACGAGAAACGACCCGGGTTGCACCTTGCCCACCGCGGTGCTGAGGGGCACACCAATATTTCCCCCCACAAAAGCGGGAAAACGGGAGGCCTGCAGGATTTTACCCAGCAGGCTGGCGGTGGTGGTCTTGCCGTTGGAGCCCGTCACCCCGATGAGAGTTCCGTCCAGAAACCAACTTGCCGCTTCCACTTCAGGGACCACCGGGATGCCGTGTTGGCGCGCCGTGAGAAGCTGAGGCAGATTCCAAGGTACGCCGGGGCTGACGACCACCAAATCCTGTTGTAGAAACGTTTCCTCAGATTGCGACCCAAGTTCTAAGCCAATTTTCTCGGCCATCAGTTCCGGGAGAATGGCTTGGAAAGCATGCGGAGGCCGAACGTCGCTCACCGTTACCAGCGCCCCGCGGCGGCGCAGGCAAAGGGCCACGGCGTGGCCACTTCGGGCCAGACCCACAACCAGGACGCGTTTGCCGCTTACGTCGTTCATCCCAGCCCCCGCTGTCTGGGGCGACCATTGCGGCGAAAATAGGTGTCCAGGATCTCAGAGACGACCTCGGAGAGAGACCGCCGGGCGCGCCGGGCCAGCCGCCGAGCGGTCACCAAAGTGTCCCGGTTCAACGTCAAATTCACGCGGGTCGGATTACGAAACGATTTTGGTCTACCCACAGGTCATTACTGCGCATTTTATGCGCAAAAATTTCCTTTGTCAAATGTCCTTTGCTCTCGGTCCGGTCCCAAGTGTCCGTCGTGGGAGGGTCCGGGTTGCCCGGCTGCCCCCCTTAAGCGCAGGCTGAGCGGTTCCTGAAAACCCCCTTCGTACCATCGACGAATCTCGGCGCACCGGTGACAAAGGACCTCCTCACCTGAGTTTCAAGGTACTCAACGCAAATAGGGCAAACACCAGAGAGGCAATCCAGAATCGGGCGATAATCTTGGATTCCTTCCATCCCTGCAGCTCGAAGTGATGGTGAAGCGGAGCCATTCGGAAAATGCGCTTTCGGCGCAGCTTGAACGACCCTACCTGAAGGATGACGGAGAGCGCTTCCACTACAAAAATCCCGCCGATAAAGGGCAGCAGGAGTTCCTGCTTGATGATCACCGCCACCGCAGCAATGGCTCCGCCCAGTGCCAAAGAGCCCACGTCGCCCATAAAGATTTCGGCGGGGTAGGCGTTGTACCAGAGGAACCCCAGACTCGCCCCCACCATCGACCCGCAAAGAATGGTCAGCTCGCCAACCAGCGGCAGGTGCTCCAGGTCAAGGTAATGGGAAAGAACCGCGTGCCCCGCCACGTAGGTGAGAACGGTCAAGGCCGAAGCGGAGACCACTATGCAGCCAATCGCCAAGCCTTCGAGCCCGTCTGTGAGATTAACCGCATTGGACGATCCCACCAGAATCAAGACCACGAAAAGCAGGAACGGGAGGAAGGCAAAAGGATACGTCCAAGCATTATCGAGCAGACTCGAAATTAGAAAATCCGGCCGAAATCGTTTGAAGAAAGGAACGCTCAAAGTCGTTGAATAAAGCCCCCGCGCAGTGAGGAAGACCAAGAACACGCCGAAGAGGAAACTAACCAGGATTTGGAGGAGGAACTTCGTGCGAGCCGTCAGGCCCAGATTTTGCCGGCGCCGAATCTTCTGGTAATCGTCCCAGAGGCCAATCCCGGCAAAAGCCAGAATTACGCCAATCGTCAGCCAGACGAAAACGTTTTCCAGGTCCGACCAGAGCAGCGTAGGCAGGATGATGCAGAGAATGATAAGCACCCCACCCATGGTCGGCGTGCCCGCCTTCACCCGGTGCTCAGCCGGACCATCCTCCCGGATGTACTGACCAATCTGGAACTCTTTCAGTTTCCGGATCAGCCAAGGCCCCAAGACTAGCGAAAGGAATAGCGCGGTGAGGCTGGCATAGGCGGTGCGAAAAGTGATGTAGCGGAAGAGATTAAAGACGTGAAACTGGGCATGGAACTTGAGGTAGAGAAAATAGAACATGAAGCTGTTCTCGATTCTTCTATTCAAAACCACGACGCGGCGGAGCTGCAGAGGCCGCTACGGGCGAGGAGGTCAAGCACTCGACAACCGTCTCGAGCTGGACGCCACGCGAGCCCTTCAAGAGAATTGTGTCCCCGGGCTTCAGGATTGACCGGCAAAACTCCGCCGCTCCGCGGGCGTCTGGAAAGAAACGAGTATTGTCGGGGGAAAGCCCCCCCTCAATCGCCCCCTCGATGAACTGCCGAGCCTCGCCCTGCACCGCGATCAGCACGTCCACACGGTTCTCAGCGCACCTTCGGCCGACTTCACGATGGAGCAAGGGGGACGAGGGGCCCAACTCGAGCATTTCCCCTGCCACCACGATACGCCGCTGGGCGTGGGGCCAAGTCTTAAGCACCTCCAGCATGCGCTCCATGGCCACGGGGTTCGAATTGTAGGTATCGTTGATAAGCGTTATTTCCGGGCCGAGTGTAAGAATTTCACCCCGTTGATGTAAGTTTTGGAACTCGGCCAGGGCTTGCCTCATACCCCTGACAGGGATTTCAAAGAGATTAGCGACGGCCAATGCCGCGACGGCATTTTGAACGTTATGCCGCCCAGGTAAGCTCAGGTAAAACTCCTCCTGCCAGTCCGGCGCGTGGACTCGAAACAGGCTCCCGAAACCATTTCCCTGGCGCACCTGGAGGGCACGAAAGTCCGCCCCTTCCCCGAAGCCGAACGTCACCACCCGCCCCGGGAACCCCTCCGCAAACCCCCGCACCCATTCATCGTCATGATTGAGGACCGCAGTGGCTGCCGTGCCCCGCGTGGAGAGGTAGTCGATCAACTCCCGCTTTGCTCCGGCGATAGAATTTAGGGAATCGAAGAATTCCAGGTGGACTGGCGCCACATTGGTTACAAGCCCAACGTCAGGTTGGGCGATTTGGGCCAAGCGTGCGATCTCGCCCGTCGCAGACATCGCAAGCTCCATGACCGCGACCTCATGGCGAGGTTCCAAAGACAGCAGGGCCAGAGGTAACCCATAGAGATTATTCAGGTTACCGGGGGACTTAAGGACCTCTAGGCGCGCCCCCAACAAAGCCGCAATCATCTCCTTGACCGTGCTCT